>ERZ779907.21-NODE-21-length-59388-cov-2.90678_pt1 | contig 59388 bp, 67 predicted proteins | sample MGYA00511244_ERZ779907 | MGnify/ENA primary metagenome ERZ779907 (study PRJEB29588, sample SAMEA2150909) | human gut metagenome | biome: human gut; feature: human-associated habitat; material: faeces | place: Denmark | collected 2008/2010 ... | reverse complement strand
GTCCGGTGACTTACCCGTTCATCGTGGTACTTGCCGACGAGGTTATTTATCTGTGGCGAGCAGTTTGAAGATATTCCTATATATTACACCAGATAGGGTAAGATATAAGGGGCGGAAAGTGATTAGTTATTCACTTCCAAAGCCGTAAGTTAGCAGTTGGGTATAGCCGCTAGTTGTTCATTTGACAAGCCGTAAGTGATTCACTTCAGCAGTCAATTAAAGTACCGATTTTAGTGGTTCGCTTTACTTTTCGTCCACTCATGATTTGCAATCCGGCGAGATGGGTTGAAGCTGCGGACAAACAAAGTATCGGAACCTGTTTTTCATAAAGCCGTTGGTTTCCGAATCGCCCTTGCAACCGGTGCAGAACACCCCGATGTCAACACTTGAAAAAAAACTGGTCGATATTCGGAAAGACCACTGAGTAATCATAAGCACAGTTTTATAACTTATCGTTTGTTAGACTTAAAGTTATGAATGAGATACTTATGATTACTTGCGTTTATATAACATTGCCGCGAATCATTAACCAATCTTAACTATAAGTAATAATAAGGGGCCATTTGGCAGCCCCTTCTTTATTCTACAGGGAAGATTATTGCTATTCGCCAGATGTTCCGATCACAGGTACTTCTTCCTTATCCGAAGCCATTGAGTACTTGGACGCTACAAATATAATGCGATTTCTTTTCTTCCCTGTCTCGTCGGTCCATTCATCCGGTTTGAAATAACCTTCCACTGTGATCAAATTCCCTTTTTTTAGGACGTTGAAAGATTCAAGGTTTTCATTTTTCCTCCAAGCTTCCATAGACATAAAAGCAGATACATAACTAGTATTATCACCCTCTTTTTCACTACGGCTGACAGCCAATGAGAAATGTGCTACACTTGCTGTTTTAAAATTACGGATTTCAGCGTCCTTACCAACGTAACCTGTCACTGTGAATTTGTTTTCAATCTTTTTCATAATAGTCATTTTTAGAAGTTATTTAATCAATTTTACATGCAAAACTCTGCCGGACAGTCTTCGGGGTGCACCAAAAAATTGCTGTGAAATACGCTTTTTATTGCCTGAAAAAAAAGGAAGATTTTATCGAAATTCTTTTGGTCAAGATAGAAGGAAACAATTCCTGGAGAATATGCTTTCTCGGTAAAGGAAGATTCTTTAGAAATAGTTACGGCGGTGTTTACGAATCGGCCCCATATCCCTTCATAAAAGAAGGGTATAGCTGTCCACTAACTTTGCATCGGAAAAATGATAGTGACTTCGTTACAGAAAATGAAATGAAAAGATTGGGTAAAAACCACAATGACCGGTACTGGTAAGGAACATAGATTGTTATGAAACGATAACATTCAACTGTAGTTGTAGCTGCCAGAATGGGAAAATGTAATAGAAATAAATACAATTGTACCAATATTTGAAACGGGAAAAATCGGATTCCTATAGAACCGATCATATAATTGAGGGTAGGAGAAAATAGATAAAATTTAAACAAGGGAACCCTATAAACAATGGGAGATGACATTCTGATACCGGCAGACAAGTATTTATACTATTACATGATGTATAAAAAGAGAAATAACTTGGTTTGTTAAAAGAGGGATTTCAATCATATGACTCTTTAAAAAAAGGGGAATTAATATAACTATAAAACAGGGACATTTACCATAACAAGATCAAAACCGGCATAGAAAAAGCATATAGAACCATAAAGAAGAAAGCCTATTCTTTTGTATTATTCCTCTAAAAGTGTATTTTTGCTGTCGAAAACTCACCATAGCATCATATGCTGTGGCTTTTGGTGAAAAAATGCCTTGCAGATAATTTTTGTAAGACACTTGTCTAGAAAATAGTTCACTAGTTTCCTTGGAATATTTTCTAAACCTGAAGCTTTCTACAACCGTTATGCGAACTGTTTCAAAAACAAAGATCCCGCGCCGAGCTTCTGCGGAATATAAAGAGATGGGAGCCCACCGCAAACCGTTTGCGGAACAATCTAAGTATAAGAACCGGGCTGGCACACAAACGGTTTGCGCGACTGGCTACCAAAAGACAAAAAATTATGAAAAACATCAAGAAAATCTCCGGCTCATCTTGCGGCCAGTTTTCTAACGCACTTCATGCCGGATTTCATCAACGTATGTATGGCTACTTCACATCTACTGTACCTGGTACAGAGAAAATCAATGTAAGTTATGAGCTATTGGAAGAATACCTATATAACATCAACCTGGAAAACGATTTGACGCACGAAACACACACCAGTATGGATGCTACTCTATTGATACAATATGACCGCGAGCGCGACGAACTGATAGATGAACTTTTTACCGCAATCAATAGTGCGGCGCATTCTCCATTAGCGACGAATAAGGCAGCCTACGAGATTTTAAGCCTTATCATTGAGCCTTATTCAGAATTAAAGAATGAAGCAATGGACACAGAAACAGCCCATATCAGCGGCTTGATAGCAGATTTCAAGAATCCCCGCAATGCTGAACAGATCACTATATTAGGATTAACAAGCACTGTTTCAACTCTTGACACGATGAATAAAAAAAATGAAGCGATTCGTAACAATTCTACAAGGATTCGTACCACCAACAAAACAGAGAACATAGGTACTGTACGTCAACACACAGATGCTTGTTATCAACAAATTTGTGATTATGTATATGCATCGCTGCTGTTAAGCAAGACGGCAAAAGATTGTACTGCCATCGAAGAACTGATTGATGTGATAAATCAGACCATTGCCGAATTCAATACCGCATACAATATGAACAAAGGGTAAAAAGGTTGCTATTAATAAAAAAGAGGAAGTAAATAAAATGGGATAAGAGGGAAAGGTGGATTTTCACTTTTTCATTTACTACACGAAGGTCATGCCATCCGAAGTGGTGCATGACCTTAAATGAAAGACAATACGATCTAAAATCTTCAAGATATATTATTCTATTCCAGATATATAGTGCTACTTAGCAAGACAAATTCTTGAATAACAGCTCTGCTAAATGAAGGTTCTGCTGACCAGCCAATCGAAAGCCTTCCGTACAATAATGGCAATATGCCACTACTTTTTCTGTCTGGACTTGCTTGCAATATTCTTGCATAGCAGACTTTTGTTCTTCCAGTGTATGTAGCTTAAATAAGTCCGGTGCGTCTTCTACAAAACGTTTGGGAGCCATTTTAAGATTACGTGCCGGAGCTGGTCGCAAGGTAGAGATGCCACAGAAATGGGTATTCGCATGATTCTCTTTCAACTCGACTATCTCAATATTCATTTTATGCATCAATGCCCGGACAGCTTCCTGTTCTTTGGTGTTGTCGTAAGAACGCCAACAGTCCTGTAAGGTCATTTTTTCACCTTTACAGTCAGGAAAAGGAAAGTCTGTAGCATTTTCCAAGAGAAACTCCCAAAGAGAAACAACTTTCACTTCCGGGAGACTTTCTTGAAAGACTGCCGTGCAGTTGTGGCAAACGGATACCATGACAGTATCCTTGTCAAACGGAGTATAATGAGTGGTATCCTTCCAACGCTGCCGAATGGAGGGTGCCATACATTCCTCAAACTCATGAACCTTATATTTATCGGCACAGCAACGAATGATGTCCATACCAAAGTCCTTCCGCAGATAATCCTGAATACGGAAACTCAGTTCCGGATAATCACGGGTGAATAAACAGCTTGCTATATAACGAAATTTATCCATATCATTGTATCTATTTACGAATCCAAACATTTACAATCTCTCCGATATACATAGTATGTGTACCTGTTCCATCCTTATACATCTCCATGGCAGTGCTGTCCATCTTTTCCTCTTTAAACAGCTCACTATAGATTTTCTTACATTCAACGGTCATTGTCGCTTCTTGGAAACTGGGATTGCCAAGTTCGGTAAATTCGGTATGGACACCCGATTCCTTTATCTTGTCGCCATCCCGTCCGGAATGTGTACCTAAGTACATCAGCTTATTCATCTCACTGGGAGCAAAAGTACTTAGCGTGAAATAATCATTGTTTTCCAAGTACTTATGAGTGTGACGACTTGAAGAAATATAGATGGTAACAACAGGACGATGCCATAAATAGCCGATGCTTCCTTGTGATATAGCCATTGCATTCATGTCTTTATCATTGCCTGCTGCCAATACCATCTTACCTTTATTTATCAATTGAATGGCATTGGGCAATTCTTCCGGACTTGCTTCTGTCCATTTACCGTTTTCTTTACCAGTCAAGTTCGTCTCCGTCGTTTTAGGCAGATTGGCATTACAAGTACCCAAACACAGAACTACTATCAACGCCATCATAAAATTTATCTTATTCATTAGTGTTAAATATATAAATAGATCTTCTACACATTTTCTTTTCCCTATCATGGAAGTTTTTTCATGAACGCCACAATCATTTGCCCTATCTCCTTGGCATGGGTTTCAAGTGCAAAATGCCCCGAATCGACCCAGTGTATTTCTGCATTTGGCACATCCCGTTTGAACGCTTCCGCACCTTGCGGAATAAAGGAAGGGTCATTCTTTCCCCATACAGCCAAAAGAGGCGGCTGATATTCACGCAGATAAGTTTGGAACATCGGATAAAGAGCCACATTGGTACGATAGTCCAAAATCAGATCCGACTGGATTTCGGCTCGTCCGGGTTGGGACACATAAGCAATGTCAAGCGTATAGCCATCGGGGGAAACCGCTCTGTCCGCAGTTCCGCCCAAGTATTGTCCTTTGATAGTCTCCGGTACAAAGGCGGAACTGAACTCTTTCCGAAGTTCGGGAGTGGGATTGCGCCAATAAGCTTCACGGGCAGCCCATTTCTTTCCAAGACCTTCCCGATAGACATTTCCGTTCTGACTGATGATGGCTGTGATTTGTTCGGGATGCCGCATTGCCAGACGGAAGCCGATGGGTGCACCATAATCAAACACATAGAGGGCAAAACGCTTCAGCTTCAGCTTTTGTGTAAAGGCATCCACAATATCCGTCAAGTGTTCAAATGTATAATCGAACTTGTCACGTCCCGGTGCTTCAGTCTGACCGAATCCCGGATAGTCTGGTGCTATGACATAAAAATCATCTGCCAGTTCCGGAATTAAATCGCGGAACATATGGCTACTGCTGGGAAAACCATGCAACAACAGCATCGCCGGTTTTGTTCTATCTCCGGCTGTACGATAGAATAGTTCAACGTCCTCGACCTTACAATAATGGTAGTTTACTTTTGAATAGTTCATTGTCTTCTCAATCTTGTTTTGCCCTCTGATTGGTAACGGACAGAATCCGCAACAGAGGGTAATAATAAAAACACTTTTCGTTATCAGTTGTTTCATAATAAATATCAGATTAGTAGTAGGTTACAATCTCACTTATCTCCTTTCGCTTGGGACGTATGGAATCTTTGCTTCGATAACCCACTCCAATAACAGATACAATCACTTCATCATCCTGAATGTGAAGTAAATCACGGATAGCATCGGCATCTCTCAAACCCAGTACGATGGTATCCAATTCCAACTCTGTCGCCTTCAGAAGAAGAATGGAGTTTTGCAACCCGAGGTCGTAAGCTCCCCATCCGTCTGCCAGCTCATTGGTTGGTGTGCCGTCCCTTTCAAATCCAACGATTCCTTTCACGAAGGTTGTGACAGTCAGTACAGGAGCATCGGCTATCGAGATCCGGTTTTGAAGTGCAAGACACTCTTTTAATCGGGAACGAATCTCCGATGACATCACCACATGATAGCGGCTTGTCTGCTTGTTCTTCCACGAAGGAGCCTCAATAGCTGCCGCCAACAGCTTCTCTATGCACTCTTTCGATACATTCTTCTGCGCATCATATTGGCGGATGCTTCGCCTTTGCCGCAATAGTTCATCAAATGATTTCATATATATAATTATCTCATTGTGTTATACATCTCTCTCAAATCTTCCTCGCTCACTATGACCGGATTATTCAGCAGGTTCGGATGTTTGCTGCCTTGCACCAATGCTTCGAGCTGTTTATCGTTGAGTTTGTATTCTTTCAAGTCCCGGCGCATCCCTGTCTCTATTTTAAGTTGTTCTATGGCATCTGCCAAACTATTGGCATCATCATAGCCCAATTCTTTAGCTAATGATTGAATACGGCAACAACCACGCTTTGCATTGAAGCGTAGAAAGTAGGCAATCGTCAAGGCACAGGCTTCTCCATGAGGCATGCCAAGCAGATTTGTAAGCGGATAAGAACAGGCGTGTGCTGAAGTGGTTTTGGGCAAAGTAAAAGCCAAACCTGCCATGACGGACGCTTCTGCCATTTTCTCACGTGCCGTTACGTCTTTAGGATATTGACAGGCAACAAGCAGATGGGTAAAGACGAGACGTGCCGCATGAACAGCCAAAGCGTCACAAATAGGTTGGTGGTGAATGCTCCAATATGCTTCGATGGCATGACAAAGCACGTCAAAACCCGTGCAAGCCGTCATATAAGGAGAAACAGAATAGGTCAGTTCAGGGTCTACAATAGCAACTTCCGGATAGAAACTATTAGAGGTGATAGGTGATTTAATTCCCCTACGGTGGTCGGACAGAACTGACACACAGGTAATCTCGCTTCCTGTCCCTGCGGTGGTTGGTATGGCAATAAGCGGCAAATGTGCTTGTGGAACTTGCTTGCCTGTTGCCAAATAGTTCTCTACAGGTTCGTCAGTCAGACAAAGGGTGGCTGCAGCCTTGGCACAATCCATTACACTTCCACCACCGAGTGCCACCACGAAATCGCATGAATTCTCTCGCAGTATTTTGGTACAAGTTTCACATTCCATTATATCAGGATTGGCTGAGACATGACCATATACGTGTTTAATCGTTCCACCGGACATTTTGCATAGCTTCTCCGACAATCCCTTTTTCACAAAGGAAGCAGAAGTTATCAGCAAACCATTCTGCCCATTCAGTATTTTAATCTCTTCCGGTAAATAGCTTGTCAAGCCATTACCAAACCTGATTCTGACAGGTTGCATATAGTTCCAGTTCATTTCTATTTTTTTATGCTGCAAAATTACTAAAGCTCGATATAACAGACTATATTTGCATCACGGATTGATTAGATAATAATAATCGATAAAATAGATTAGTAATGGAAATCAGACAATTACGATATTATATATTTGCGGCAAAAACTTTGAACTTTACGGAAGCTGCCAAACTCTCTAATATTTCACAAAGCACCTTGTCGCAACAAATCAAGCAATTGGAAATAGATTTAGACGTTTTGCTCTTTGAAAGAATTGGCAAACGTATTTTATTGAGTGAAGCTGGACGATCATTTCTTCCTTTCGCAGAGAAAACGCTTGCAGATGCTGAAAACGGTGTACAAATGCTACGGGACATGGAGAATTTGAGAACCGGCAAGCTAAGGATTGGAGTTACATACGGACTTTCGCCGATTCTTACTCAAACCTTGAAAAGATTCTGCTCCTTATACACTAAGATAACAGTGGAGATTATTTACAGAAAAGCGGCAGAACTGTTGGAACTCCTACATTCCGGTGACTTGGATTTTGCATTATCATTCAATCTGTTAGAACCTGATAACCAGATAGAGGAACAGCCTTTATTTGCAACAGACCTTTGTGTAGTAGTGGAAGAACATCATGTTTTAGCATCATATACCCAAATCAATCCATCCATCCTGGCAAACTATCCCATTGTTATCCCATCAAAAGGTATAAATGCACGACATCAATTTGACTCCTTCATCTGTTCCCAGAAACTACAAATTATTCCACAGATTGAGATTAATGAGATCTACACCCTTCTGCACCTCGTTAAAACAGGACAATGGATAACGGTTCTGGCAAAGGCATTGGTACATGAACAAGATGGCCTGGTAGCAATACCGTTCGAAAAAAACAATATTCCAATGAATGCCACACTGTTATTTCTGAGAGGCTCTTATCAACGCAATGCGGTTAAGACTTTTATTCACATATTACGGGAATCCTCAAGAAATATATAGTTTGGGTATTGCTTATCCGACAACATATGTATTATGCTACACTTTAAAACGGATGAAAGCAACAGAAATGTTAACTAGAAAGCGTGAAAATAGGTACTTGCATCTGTCAGTTGGGCACAATTGTATATCAGTGTCTGTAATGCCATAGGTTCTTTTATTTATATTTTTCAAGAATGTGTGGCGAAATCTCCCTACCGCCCTCAAACCGATCATCGTCTTCCGTGATTTTGCGGAGTACACGGGCAGGATTTCCCACGACAATCGTATCGGATGCGACATCTTTCGTAACCACACTTCCCGCCCCGACAATAGAATTGTCACCGATATAAATGTCGCCGTCGTCCACCAAGTTACAGTTAAAATTGATAACCACATTTCTACCTACATGCAACGTTGACAAGTCCACAGTTAGCGTTGATGGGTGGGATGATATAAAGTCCCTCGCCGTAAGTACCGAGTGCCTGACAAAGGATTTCCTCACGCCGTTGCAACCCCTCAGGCGTTTCGGGCGTGTGGTTGAACTCATAAACGCGCTGCACCAGTTCGTGCTGGTATTCAATCCAGTCCGCATCCACACTGTTTCTCCCGATTTTGTCATTTCCTTGAAAGCTTCTACTTTCTGCTTATCGTATGCCATATTCCCAATATTTTAGTTTGTGTACAAAGGTACGATAATATATGGTTATTCTCATTTCTTTCATTATACATATAATACGCAGATAAAAGCTGGAAATTCTTTTTATTTGTAGTATTATTTTTCATACCTTTACCCGATAAAGAGTTACTTGAACAGCAAAGCAATGCATACCACGGCGATTGGGACGGTTGCCAACTCATTACCCAAAAACGAGGTAATTCTTCTAACTCTCTTAATTTCAAAGAACTATATTCTTTTTGCAGAATTATTAATTAAGAATGGCAGAAAACGGCATAAGCCTTTTTCTGCCAGAACTACTTTAAGATATTGAGAGAGGGTTATCTGTGGGTTCTTTTATATATTTTGTCGGACATACATGGTAGAAACTCTTGAATTTCTTCCCGAAGTATTTAGCATCACAATACCCCAACATACCTGCAATTTCTGTAACATTATAGCGTTGGGAGGCCAATAATATTTTCGCCTTTTCCATTTTAAAAGCAAACATATATTCTACAGGAGATTTTCCTGTAAGTTCCTTCATTTTATAGTAAAAATTGGTACGGCTCATTCCCATACCGGCACAGAGCATATCTATAGTATAACCTTCCACTGTAAGATTTTTCTCTAACAATTCTCGAACCTTATTTATAAACACTAAACTATCATCTTCTTTGTCTACAGTTTCAGGAACTACGGACACCGTATCCACAAACATTCGCTTTATCCGTTTACGTAAGAACTCACAGCTGTCTATTAGCATATGAATGTCAGCTTTGAGCCTACATATGTTGACTGTCCGGGCTTCCAATCTGTCAGCTCCACTCCCAATGTGGGAAAGATAGCTTTCATTGTAACCACATCCCACCAAAAGAATAACGGGAATATCTGCCGTTTTTTCTTCAGACTTGATACATGAACAGATCTCATCTCCACATACACCATTCACATTTTCATCTATAATAATCGTATCCGGCCTATGCCTTATGGAAGTAAGTAGTTTCATGTCAAAGGTTTCCAATACCGAAATGCTAAACTCACCAGACAAAGTGCTCTGCAAATAACCACCAAGCATATTGTCTGCCATTATCAACGTTACATGAGGGTTATTACTTGCGGCAGATATATGTGCTTTTCTGTGATCTGCCTGATTTTCTTTGTTCCGATACTCCACTTTACTAAGCAGTGTTGTGTCCGGCAATGTGTTTATTCTATTCCGGCAACAACAATCTACGGGCATGATCACTTTAAAGATAGCCGTCCTCCCGTATTTATACACCATCATCCTACCACCGTACAAGCGAATAATTTTCCTCACGGTCCACAAACCACTATAACCGGGAACAGGAAGTTTAGCTGCGATAGTTTTTCTTTCTGCCTTCTTACAATTACTAACCTTTAGTTTCCAAAAACTGGCAGTATGAGAAGCTATTATGCATATTCGACTCCCGGGGGCAGTAATATCAATCATCCTGTTCAGAAGGCATTGGAGAGTTGCCGTCATAATGGTTTCATTAATTCTGCAACTTGCATAACCTGAGGCTTGACCAATTTCAAGCTGTATATGATGAGAATCAGCATACGGTTTGCATTGGCTTGCAACAGAATTAATATAATTATGAAACTCGACTTCAATAATCTGACTCCAGAATGCTTTCTCCCATTCTACCTTATCAAGTGCCAACACAACTTGGCTACAACTAATGATGTGATCCACATATTCTGAAGTAGATCTTATACTTTGGCATACTCCGTCAGGTATATCACTATTCATAATGTCTTCCAGGCGATGCCTCAATAAAACCAATGGTGTATGTGTCCTATTGATTATGCCAAGAGCAAGCCTGAAGTATTCTTTTGGAAGCAGCTGATTATTATGTTCCAGCATAATATACACCCATAAAAAAAGAAGAATCGCAACTGCTACTCCTTCAAGAGGAATTGCATAGCCTGACAAGGATAAATTAGAAAAGATCACATCAATATCCCGTACTTTGTCTGTAAACATCGGAGCTTTGTTCTCATGAACAGGAATGACAAGACTCATCAATGAGCCCAAATAGAAGGTTCTCATACTAATATTGTTTTAAGTTTATTAATTTTACTTCGGCAAGAGGTTATAATTAGAACATCGCTCTGCCATATCTTATTCAATACAAGTATAAGGTTTTCAGAAAATTCATTTTGGGTAATATCTTTCAAAAACAAGGGCAATATCTGTTAGAAAAGGCAGCATGTTTTACCTATAAACAAGAATAGAGATGAAATCACTTAATTCACGAGTATATACAAAAGGATAGCATGAAATTGAAAGAGAATATAAATTGCCCGTATAACAATATAAACACTATGAAAAGTTGTAACTATAAAAAAAGAATCAGAGTTTCACTGCTCTTATGAAAACATTAATAGATTTTGTCGGATTATAGAGGATCCCAAAATGTGCCATGGTAGAATTTGTTTCTTTTTTTACCATATTTCATATAAAACAAAACTTCTGATGAATATCGTTTATATTGGTAAAAATGAAAAGCTTTATTTAAAAGGAGCGATTCATTAACGAGATATAAAAGAAAAAGAACCTGAACGCTCTTATCTGATAAAGCACAAATAATCTAATGAAGCAAAGAGGGCACCTGCATTTTTACATCTCCAATTGCATTCCACAAATTATAAAACTTCAGTAACTAGCGGAGCTCCATAAAGATTCTTATTCACAATTCACTCCATACTCCTTTCTCAAAGGATAATGGTACTTTATAAACGGAGAGTCTTATAGACTGGAATCTCTTTAAAAATTCTCTTTGATTAGAACAGGATTATTATATCTGAACCTATGAACAAAACAGTAAGGCTGTCTCATTTTCTCTATTTTGAGACAGCCATGACCATAAATTCCTCAATCACATTTTTCTGTTGGGGTATCAATTAGGTAAACACATTGAGCATAGCAATGACAATCTATCTACATCTCCTTCGGATTGGTAAGGTGTAACAACCATCGGCATATTCGGTTGATTCATCTTCAATGATATATCTTTAGCCGTAATATTGTCTAAAACACTTCTAAGGTAATCAGCCTTAAAACCAATGTGTAAATCATCACCGCTATATCGACATAAAATGGTTTCTTGCGCTGATGTGGAATAATCAATATCCTGCCCGTTCAAAACAAGTGACATACCGGAAAATTTCATTTCTATCAAACCGCTGTTCTTGTTACACATAGCTTCCACACGCCTGATCGCAGCAATCAATTCCTGTCTATCCAATACAGCAACATTCTTGCTTTCTCTAGGTATTATTCCATTATAATTAGGGAAACGCCCTTCAATTAGCCTGCAACGGAACACATCACTATCTATTCTAAAAACAGCTTCGCGATGATTACAAGAAACAAACACCTTATCCGTGGCCTTAATTATCATCCCTTTTACTATCCCTGCTGCCTTTGTGGGAAGAATAAAGCTTAAATCTGTACCTACACTCTCTAAAGGATAAATAAGGCGCATTAGGCGGTGACTGTCAGTAGCAGCACACTCCAACCGATTCTCTGAAAATTTCAAGAAGATGCCATTCAAGGCTGGGCGCAAATCATCAAAAGCCACAGCAAAAAGGGATTGATTCAAACATGAGAACAGAGTCTGTGCAGGTACCTCTATTTTCACACAATCATCATCAAACGATGAGGGTAGCGTGAACAATGCTGCTTCGGAACCCATAAGATTATACTTTCCTTTATCATAAGAAATACAGACTTCAAGACTTGTTTCATTAATAGCCAAAGTAACGGGTTGCTCCGGCAGGTTTTTTAGTGCATCCAGAAGATAACTTGCTGTAATGCAAATATTTCCATTCCCATTAGAAGCTGCTACTTCCAACACCCCTGACTGAAAACATTCTCCATCAGAAGCTATAATACGCAGTTCATCATCTTTCAGCTCCAACAAAAATGTAGAAAGTACCGGCAATGCAGCTTTTGAACTCATAACTTTGGCTATTGAAGCCAGTTTATTCGACAATACAGTAGAAGAAATTATAAAATTCATAAAATTGTTTTTTTATCCCTATTTTCAAAGGCATCCTGCCCTCTATTGTCGGATGATTATTTTTCGTGCATCAAATTGAATATGACATTATCAGGTACAAGGCTTCCACTCCAAATACTCTTTACTTTAGTAAAGGAAGATTTGGAATGGAATAAGACGTGGCCTTGGAATAAATAATGATATGTTTGAGCTTTGCACTTAAAAATCTCACATCGGCAATCGGAAGGCAGATAACAAAAAAGTCAGACTATCTTTATATATGGAGAAGAATAGTGGATATAGTAAAAAGAGTAGAATAGGGGAGTAAAAATAGAATAGGGAAAATCTATGTATCGCTAATATAAAAGGAAGATAAAATTGAGTTTTTTATACGGAAGACACGTTCGGAACCTCATAAGATTCTAAAGGTAATCATTATCGCAAGGAAGAAATAAATTATAAATCAGACCTGCTGTCACATTGCCATTACAAATGAAAATTGAGGAAAAATCTATTCGGCTTATTTTTCCTGATCTCTCATTTCACAATTATAGGTAATATGACAATATAGTCTGATTTACGATCCTGTTTCATCAGTAAAAGAGAAAGAACTCTTCTCAATCAAAGAAATACTCAAAATCCAATCCATATAGAATGCTCATATAAGCCTCATGTTCACAAAGGGAAGGTTGTGCATTGGAAAAACCTTCGGCTTTTGAAAGATTGCCAGCACGATAACTATAAGTTATACCGTCATCGGTTATGAGCTCTATTTTCTGCCTATCACAAACAAGATTTTGTACAGCATGAGGAAAAGAGAACATGCCAAACTTCACCGATTCCGGAGATGTGGCATTTATGACAAGCTGTTCTCCGGTCGTTCCTCCACAGTCTAAACCAAAGGCTGTAAGTACTTTCCGATATTGGCAAAAATATGTAAACATTCCTGGTATCTCTTCAAGCTCCGTTTGCATTTTATGGATATTTATCGCTGTCTTAGTTGTCAATAGGCCTTTTGTTCCACCATCCGGCATATAAATAACCTCTGAAAAGTTAGTGCTGACGGCCTCTAACCAACGATTACTATAATGTAAAGTATGGAGCGTATAGGATTTATTGGGGAAATAGTACCTCAAATCTTCAAATGCTTCATCAAATTCCACTTCAAACTGCTCAAGCAACGTACTTGTACCATACAAATAGATGTAATATTTGTCTTTATAATAATAAACAGGTGTAAGTTTGTGCCTTGAGAGAAAGGAGAAAAATGCTTGATCTGTTTTGAAAAGAGTCAGATAAGTATCATAGGACAACAAAAAACTCCAAGAAAGAGGTGAATGCAAATTATCTTCCATAGTAGCAGGGACAAAAAGTTCTTTTGAACTCAACTCCACTAATCCGGCAGTCACCTCTTTTGGCATCAGTTGCGAATAAGGATAGTTGGTTTTTATATCATCAAAATCCTTCGTACGTAACAAAGGCAAAATGGAGTCTTCTGTACATTCAAAGTAGATATAAGCCATATTTCCATCTCCATGGTTCTCAAATGAGCTGATATTTACGCCTCCGATAGCTCCTAAAAGAGCCACCGGATAATCATAATCACCATTGTGTTCCCAATCGCAAACACTAACATAACCATTGTATTTTGTAAGAGTATTCATATTATAACTTTTTATCAAACGAAATAGAGTTTTTTATATTCCTCCATACAGAAAGCATTATACTCGTCTTCATTCGTACCTTTTTCAATAGCTGTATCAATGATATCACCCATTTCTTCAAAGGTTATTTCTGATGCGATACATACCGTTTTCTCACTATCAGCAAGAAAAATATCATAATAGTCATAAGTATACGATATAAGCACATATCCTTTGAATAGACGACCATTCACCTTAAATTTAAGTGTTGGCTTTTCCTTATACTGAGTGGCAATAAAACCTTCGATACCCCAAGACATGAACACATTCATATCATTCATTGTAAATAATTGTTCTCTTATCGTTTTCACGATCTCCAATACTTCTAATTTATCCATAAGAATAAGATTTTTATTCCCTACTTTCATCTCTGATTTCAGGAGATTAATTTTTATTTTCTGCTTCTCTGATAAACCTCGTATTCCGGCAAAACTTTCGGAGAAATACTCTCCGGTATAGACGGAGGAAGATTTCTTCATGAAAGCAATGCCTGTTTTGCCGAAGAATACACAGGAGGGTTATTTACTTTGCAGAAATTAAAAGTTCATCACCTCAATTCTGGGATAGAATAACATAAACGAAAAATATAAAAGCATATAGGAAGTGCAAAGGCTTTTGGCAAAAATGGAAGTAGTAATTCGACAAAAAAGGAACTCTCTGTTATAGCTATATCATTGATTCACAAAATATTATAAGATTTTATAAAAGTTATATTTAGGATTTTAAAAGAGGAAGACAGAAATATATAAATGGCAGAAACCAAATCGAATATAAAAATGGCAATGAAAACAGCCATATTCATGTTTTATATATATACTTAATATACAAAGAATTAAATACATAATATTAATTCTTTAGTTTAGATGTATCCATTCACTATTCGACAAAAATGGAAGTTGTTGCAAATAAGTAAGAGCCAATGAACATTCTCCTTCAAAAGGCCAAGTTCTGGATAAGGCAATACTTGAATTGTCTTTTATACCGATTTGTCGAATAGCAAGTTACGCACTCAATATATATAGAAAAAAATACCGATTTGTCGAAAAAGTATAGAAAACCATGAAACTCAGCACACAAGTGTTATTTTCAGTTCCCAAGATACAAAAAAGAACGAAAGGTAAAATTGACCAATATTCAGGAGTAGGGGAAAGAGTTGAAAGGGCTAACGGAAAAGGAAGCAAAGAATAACAGGGAACCGGTGTTCTTTTCTCTAAACAAAAAAACTCTGGAACATATCAACCATCATTCTCTACATCTCCACTTAAGGTGATTTACCCAGATTAGATTCATCGTCTACTTTATCATCGGAATAACCGACAATGGCACGAATAGTACAGAACAAGGCTGCTGTTACTGTAGCAAGGATAGTTCGAAGCGTAAGATTCAGTCCGAATGATCCAAGAATATACGAACATGCAAGAAGAGCGATTATCAATAAAATTAGAATGGTTCTTTTTTTCATTAGAATGTTTATTTTCATTATTTACTTGCGAGAAGAAAGGGAAGGCCGATGGTTATACTCAAAGTATATTTCATGGAACAACCCCAATTGCACCCACTTATCCGCATCTTCCACCGTTATCGTATGGGCTCTCATGCGTTGTCTAAACTCACCATCTGTCAGTTCAACCAGTCGTTCTGTTGCTTCTTCCTGATTAACAGAAGGAATTGGTAATATTGTATTTTCCGGGAAGATATGGTTACCATTGACGAAGCGTACAAAAATTGTATCCGCGTCATATCCCAACATTAATTCATGCCGTTTTTTCAACAAATGCATATAGCTGTCCTTATCCAAGACCTCCCAGCGGTAGCCTTGATTTACCAGACTTATCAGTTCTTTCAAAATGGTTATATCCATAAGATAATTTTATAAAAGAAATTTATTAATGAAAAGGATTTTCCTATCTCTTCCCGGACTTTTAAATTAACTTCTCTTCAAGCGAAAGTAAAAAAACACATCCAGCCCGGACTTATAAGCCTTTAAATAGGAATCATCTCTTCAACATAGATTTTATATCCACATTCGTCAGATTGCCGGATTTCATAAGATTTTTCTAAATTCATTACAAATTTTCCCCTGTAAAACATCTTGTAACATGACTTAATGAGCATCAAGAGCTTATCTTTCACTTTGTCGTCCTCATCGTCTATACCGGAGGTATTGCCAGCATCTTTTACTGATATACAAAATAAATGTTTTCTCTTTTTCATTGTTTTGTTTTTTGTAGTTAGTTTGACGGAACAACTCTCTGAGAAATTACCTAAAGAAAATACCATATTAATTCCTTTAGTGGCAGTTTATATTCAAAGGAACCCAGTTTTTCCATCATCTGTAATTCGCCAACCAATTCACCCTGCATAATTTCCAGCGAGTAATAATAAGTGACATACAGCTTATCAACCACCCCTTGAACATCGGTAGAAGCATAAACCCGTATCATCATTTCGGAAGTCGGATTGGTCATGGCACAACATGAATGTCCACCTATAACAGCATATGAAGGGATATAATGATATATAAGGATCAAACTCCTTTCTTCCTCAAATATATCTATCACGTGTTCCAAGGGAAGAGGTTCCGCCAGTGTATATACATACATAACCGCATCTCCACTTACCTCACTTATTGACGGAGTAGATTTATCAAACAGTTCAGGCATTGTTAGTTTCGCTATGTTTTCAAACTCCATTCTTTTCATCAATTTCTTCATCTCTTTTTATTATGGATTCGACTTTGAAGAGATTTTTTCGAGTGTCTCACATGCAACATTCATTTTTTTCAAAGATGCAGGAGAGTCCTTCGGAATCTTCTTCGATTACTTTACTTGAATATTGGTTGATAGGCGATAACGATATACTTATATCATCATCGAATATCCGGCGATCCAATTTTTTCATCCATTCCTTAATCTGATCTACTATGTTCTTAGATTAGAGATATTTGCAAACTCATTCTTTCTGCTTTCGTTCCCGGCACTCATTTTGCGTGGCATCTGCACGCATACGGTCAATTTCTTCCCGCGTGAAACTACCAGATTGTTCAATACGGATTTCTCCGGAATTCCCAGAACCTTCATCCAATGCTTTAACAGTCAGCAATCCGTCCTTGTCCAAATCAAACAAAATCTTAATACGCGGTTCTCCGGCCTTGGCAGGAGAGAGTCCACTCAGAGTGAAAGTTCCAATCAGTTTATTTGTTTTCGCAAAATATCCTTCTCCTTGAAGAATTTGTATCGTTACAACTTCCTGAAAATCTTCAGTTGTAGTAAAATAGTCGTGGCGGCTTATCGGTATTGTTTCATTTGCACGAATTATGGGTGACATTACTCCGTTTTCTGTCTGTACACCTAATGTCAAAGGAGTAACATCCATCAATATTACACTCTCAAATTCCTTATTCAACAATGCTCCCTCCCATGCGGCCCCCATAGCTACAATTTCATCGGGATTGACGCAATGCGAAGGTTCCAGTCCAAAATACTGCCGGACCATTCTTTTTATAACCGGCATACGAGTTGAACCACCAACCAAGAGGATCCGGTCAATCTCAGATAAAGATATACCAGCATCGCCAACAGCTTTCTCACAAGGCAGATAACATTGGGCAACAAGCGGCTCGACAAGTTGCTCGAATTTCTCCCGGGTCAATGTACGTTGCAGGTGGAGGGGGGCATTACCAGATGCGACTATATACGGAACCTTAATTTCTACAAAGTCACTTGAAGAGAGTTCTATCTTTGCTTGTTCAGCAGCCTCTCTTACACGTTGCAACGCTTCCGGAAAAAGCCAAAGTTCTACTCCATGCTTTTTATAGAAATCCCCCATCAGCCAATCCATAATCACCTTGTCAAAATCATCTCCGCCCAAATGTGAGTTACCACCGGTAGCCATCACCTCATAAAACCCCGCATCACAGTCCAGAATAGAAATATCAAAAGTACCTCCCCCCAGGTCAAACACAGCAATCTTACCTGGCGTACCATCTTGTATGCCATAAGCTAGTGCTGCAGCTGTCGGTTCATTCAAGATACGCCTTACATTTAGATTGGCAATATGGCCCGCTTCTTTCGTAGCCAATCGCTGTTTCTCTGTAAAATAAGCCGGTACTGTTATAACTGCATCCGTCACTTCCTGCCCCAGATGCTCTTCAGCAATCCTCTTAATATTACAAAGGATATGTGCCGATATTTCCTGTGGTGTATAATCTTTATTTCCAATCGGGAACGCGACTCCACCATTATCTGTTACCTTGACAGGATATGGCATTTGGTTCCCCATGGCTTTTATATCCTTATAAGATTCTCCCATAAACCGCTTGACAGAGAAGACTGTTTGCTTCGGATTAACAATTGCTTGTCTTCTGGCAGAATCTCCCACCTTGATGCCCATAGAGGTAAAAGCAACAACTGACGGAGTTGTCCTTTTGCCTTCGTTGTTTGGCAAAACAACAACCTGGTTTCCCTCGTACAGAGCAACACACGAATTTGTCGTACCTAAATCAATACCTATAATTTTCTTCATCAGCTACTTACTTTTTAATGGTTCATCACAAAAGCTATATACTCTTTAATAAGTTTATTAGATAGGCTATCAATGTTTAAGACTGAAACTAATTGTTTACATTCCATTGTATGAATAGCTTCGGGTATTTTTCCACTCATTTCCAAAAGTTGACCATACTGACCGGAAGTCCGCATAGCGAGCGCAAGCCAGTTGAAATCTGCATAAGGATTAAGAAGCATGGAAACCGTCAGCATAGCTTGCCGCTTTGTTTGTAAAATTCCCTGATCAAGAGATGACAGGCAGGCAGTTGCATTCTGAATAAGCCTCCGGTTCGTTCGAACAGCCATATAAATGGAAATCTCATTCCAATCAAGGGAATATTTACGTACATCGGCAGCCATTCGCGCAAGTAAATTCTCCGTTGAATGAATAATCGGCATCATATCATGCGAAGAGTATTCGTAAAGATTACACAAAAACAGACGATAGTAGTAATCTTCTTCCTTCAGAAAGGACATAATATCTTCTCGCGTCCTGAACCCATTCTGCGACCATCCTCCAAGCATATTTTTATAACCGCTTAGTACCTGTTTAGCCTTTTTAGGCTGAACAGGATTCGAATCCATTCCATTAAAATAGAGTTCACCCTCATGCTGAAAATACAGTTGTTTTTGATTCAAGCACAATAATGGAAAACCATACTGGATTTTTACCAGGTCGTCCAAGCCACAGACTTGTCCATCTATAATATGATTAACAGTTCGGTGGACACGGCTGCCTATCTGGGAACATCTTACTATATCATTCATGTGCTCCTCTAAAGTATCTCTGAAGATAAACCAGAGTACTGTGTCTTCAAGGGATTTCCATCTGTTTAAAAGTTCCGGTAATTCCTTAAAAGAACATTTTTCATCACCTTCAATAGAGTCCAGAAACCCTTCATATCTGGCAAAAGCGTCATTTTTATCAGATAACGGACTGCGCTTTGCATTGAAAGAACAAGAAGAAAAGACCAAAACAGCAAACTGAAATATTACTAAAATAGATAATATAGAAGAATAACCAGAGTACGAATAATTAGTCTTATCTATTCCGATTAAATGAAAATTGATTCTGTATCGAGTAATATATCGTACTTGATATTGTACTATATCAAATATAGTACTTGTAAAGGAGCAAAAAGTCCCCAAAAAGCCAATGAAGCACCTAAAGGATTTCATACTATTTATTTAATAATTTATTGTTTCTATTGGCTTATGAATAGAGAGGGTAGAGAGGCCCTATATATCCGTATATAAGGTCTATCAGTCAAGATATCAATGGATTTATAGAATCCAATATTGCTGTTTATATGTGTGAAATGTAGATAACTTTGCATCATCGTTTTAAATTGGATGGCAAATGTAGGGATATTATTACAAAAGTAATTAACTCTACGTACTCTTTAATGAATTTTAGTTTTTATACTTCATATCGTACTTCATTTATCGTACTTATTTATTTTCTTATTATCAATATATTATGCTATTTATCTAAGTACTATTTATATTATAATACATAATATTAATATCGGCCATTCTTCAATAATAACGATAGCTATAACAGCTTCTTGGTACTAATCAGAGGAAATAAACAGTATAAAGTAGATATATAGTATCATAATTAGTACTATTTTATTCAAGTTGTACATTAAAGTTAATGAAGTACTATTTTATAGTACGATTATTTGTATTTTCATTTTAAATCGTACCTTTGCAACTCAAACCTCGAAAATTAATAGTTATGTCAAAAGTTGGTTATATTATGCTTAGTAGCACGAACGACCGTCAAGAAGAAGATTTAAAATCTCTTGAAACCGTAGGTTGTAAGACCATTATCCAAGAAAGAGAAGAAGATGAAGTTAGTCGTCCCAAATGGCGGAAGTTAATGATTAGTTTGGATAGGAATGACACATTAGTCATCATCCAATTCCGAAATGCAGTAAGAGGTACCCGGGAACTTGCCACTCTACTTGATTTTTGCCGGGAGGCCAATATAAGAATTATTTCCCTGAGAGACCGAATTGACTCGGAAGATTTGATGTTTCCTGCTTCTACCGCCAATATATTCAATGTTATCGGACGACTTCCACAAGATATTTTCTCACTAAGGAAAGCGAGCTCCCGGTTGCAAACTTTAAGAAGGCGTTTCAGCGCTAAAGAGTCTCAAGAACGGAATAATAGAAATCAGCGTATCGTAGAACTTTATTTAGGTGGCTACTCTATAGACGAAATCCGCCAAGAAACAAATATACATAGTAAAGGCTCTCTTTATCGCATTCTAAAAGAGAAGGGCGTTGAAACAAACAGGCGCAGCCAAAAGAAGAATTAATACTCAAAGAAAAAGCTTGGCTATAACAGCAAATAAAGCCAAAGCAAAAAAATAATATAGGGTTAGTCTACGTAGTACTGTCCGGATTCGATTTATGTTGAAAGTCCTCACTACAACAACAACCGACAAATATAGCATTAATCCTGATACAGCATAAATACGCAAGCCTAATCCTATTATCTGATATTCGATATAAAGTGAAGAGATTCCAACAAGAAATAAGGAGACATAAAAAATATCTCTGCACGAGAAGAAGTAATGATTCCAATTACGCGGCGAATATTTATGTAACTGTGCTACACTCTCGACAAAGAAGATGGTGGCAATGACCATGTACACAACATACGGACGTGGAAACAACGAGGTAATAAACATTCGAAAAATCATATATTCCCAGTATATTATCAATATGATAACAAATGTTTCTGCAAGAATTAAGTGCAACCACCTAAGCCATATCGGAGGTTCCACTTCTCTGTCACGCATTCTTCGATCTATCGTGAAAAATATTAAAGGCCAAATAAAAACAAAAGCAAACATGCAACTATATAAGAAGAACCGCTTCAAAGATTCCTGATTACTGACAAATAGGGAAGCAATCACATAGGCAATAATTACCAAAAGGAGGAAGCCAGCCGCATAATAGAACCCCAAAAATAGATGTTTGGCCAAAGAATAGATGCGACTCGCAAAGGATTGTCGGCTACTGAAGACTAAGATAGCTATCCCCAAAAATAAACATAGACCCCATAAGACTTTTGGAGCGCCCAAAAGATAAAAGAGTACTAATAATATTGTGTAAATAACTAATACACGCGTACCTCCCAAAGAAACCGAAGAGTATTTGATATTTAGGGCATTATAGCTGAGAATTAAAGGGAAACCAGCATATAGGTACAGGAAAGAGTCATAGAACAAATAGAAACAAAAAGAAAGTAAAAGACAAAGGAATTCTGGAAGAGATTCCTTAATAATGATATAAACGAATCTTATTACTGACTCTTTAAGTACACACAGTTTGCTTATCATATTGATGTTACCTTTTACCGAATAGCTATCCGGTTATTTTAATAGTATGGCTGCAAAAATAGGGTAGGGGAAACAAAATAAAAAAGAATCGTAATCAATCCTTGATAAAAGGCTGATTTGATGAAAGTTATATTATCATTCAATATAACAGAATCGTATTACGGTCGTAATATAAATTTAAGCTCCGCCACCTGTTTAGAAAGGATAATCAATATAAACTAATCTGTATTTATCCTGAAAAGGTTGTCGCCGTCTTGGTTCAAAATTTTGCCCGATAGAGAGCTGATAGCGACTCTCAAAAAATGATCTGATTAGAGAATCCTTATTAGGCAAGAAATACCCATTATCCAAAAGACCGACAATGAAAATAACAAGTGACCGGATATCCCGATGCCCATTTTTGTGCTTTATCACCCAATGTTGGGTTTCACTTAAATAACCATCCTGGCGAAGACGCTCTTCCAAAAGAAGGAATCTGTCATACTTTGTTTTATTAAAAATATTATCCGGCATTATATCAGGATGATCTTTCACAACATCCTCTTTTACTTTTACTGGATTTCCAACCATTATCTTCCTATAAGCGCCAAACATCAGATTCCAATAGGTATGCATTTTCTGTATTTCCTCAAAATGATTCTCGCAATAATGGGAGACTTGAAGCATATACTCATGTGCATTATTAAAAAGTTCAGACAATTTGGCTTTCTCATATCGATAGCTTTGGTTTAGCACGCCGATTCTATCATCCAATAATCTTTGTTCTTGCTCGGAAATCCCCTGAAAGCCACAATAATCCAACTGTCCAGATATAAGTATATATTCCTTATCAAGCTCACCCACAATATTTGTTTGTAGTTTAATGGCATTCTCATAAAATGTTCCTTGCCGACGACAAATCTGGTCAGTATCGAGTTTTTGCCACAAAGTCGGAATGATCTGATACAAATAAAGATTTCTTAGAACTTCATCTATCAAGATCGAAAGAAGAAGCTCAAATTTATCTTTATCCGTATTCATAAATAGCCGAAGAATCATATTTTCTACAGCTTCAAAATTTTTGTAGGAGTTATAGTACTCGGTTATAAAGACTTGCTGTGGATAAGAGATTTCACCTTCTGCAATAATATTAACATAGATATTATTCAAATTACGGATTGCAGGTATATGTTCTGTGATCGAGAGTTCCATCATGAGGGATTTTCCTTCTTAAGCCTTTCTGCTTCTTCCGTATTTCCGAAAGCTATAGCATAGTCTATAGCTAATCTAAGAAACTTCAAATACTCCGGATGGTCTTTATCAACGCATACGACGCCTTTTGTTCCCATATTCATTAATGTAGAATGTTCGGCAATAGCAAGACGATCCTCAATTGTCTCAATCTGCTTTGTCGTAATAAGTATAACATTATCATCCATAAATTATATACATCAGTCTTTTATTAGCAAAGGTAAATTAAATTATAGAATAATACCATATAGCATCTTCGAAATTCTTCAAAAAATCATTTATAACTCAGTCTATATCCTTTCATGATCCGCATAACTGTAGTAGCTTTCGTTTGACACAATTATATGGTCAGTTACAGAAATATCAACCTGAGCCGCCGCCTGGCAAAGCGTCTGAGTAATCCGATCATCATCTACACTCGGAGTGGTATTACCTGAAGGATGATTATGACATAAAACCAAACGAGTTGCCCTATATAATAAGGCTTCGCGAAGGACCACACGAACATCTATCGGTACTGAGGTATATCCTCCGCAGGAGATCCTAATTTTTCGGATTACCCCTGATGCATGGTTCAATAAGATAATCCAGCATTCCTCAGTCACCAGATCTTCCATTACCGGTTGCATAAGATAATAAATATCCTGGCTGCAATTTATGATGGGATGTAAACCAGCAACCGAACAGTTCCTCTTATAAAGTTCAATAGCAGCAAGTGCTATTTTCCTTTTTAAGGGTGGCATCTCTTCCAGTATTTGCCGCATAGAAGTAATTTCTTCGTGCTTCTGAACGAAGTCCATATTTTCGGTTAACATATAGGCCAGCTCCTGATCCTCCATCAACCGATAACTCTCGTTTAACTCAAAAATTGTTCCTTTTTTCATTCGTTTTTTAATTTAATCGTTCAATGCCCTATTTTAAGCATTGGCTCTTAGGACTTTATTTTCGGCTTGAAGTAAGAGATAGCTAGAATAAGAGAAGTTTTGACCGACAAAATATCAAACGGAACGGCTAATATTTTGTCGAGACAATGCGAAGCAAACAACTTCTCACTTTCGAGCTCTCAATTTATATTTGCCGATAAATAAAGTTCTAAGAGTAGTAGCCTTAGAAAAATAAAAAAGGGGAAAAATAAGTATAAAAGGAAAAACGTTGTTGATAAGTAAAAGAAAGACACCCATGTTAATACAAGCGAAGACCCATCAGGTTATTAGAAGAGTACTTAACATCACTAATATTAATGATGACTATACGAAGGTTGTTACCATTTATCCGGTAACAACCATTTCAACTTAAAATGTTCTATGAGAACCTCTTTATTTTATAGAAACAAAACATTCATCAATATATTTCCACCCTTTTGAACGCCATGAAAAATTTTCTGAACGTCGGGTAAAAACTTCAGCCTGCACCGTCATGTTGTCCGTAACAGATAGTATATATTTCCGTTCTCGGTCTAAAATAGGGGAATAAGTATTTCCTGTAAACAATCGAAAATCTTCTTCTGTTATTTCTCCTACAAAATTTATGGCTTGTCCTACTGCTGACGAACGCACCAATAGCAATTCTTTACCAAAGAGAGAGATCTGCATTGTTCCAGGATTTTCCTCCAACACCTTTAAACGCACTTCTGCACGTTCTTTATGAGAGGAGCCAACATATTCGTTTATTGAAATCAACTTGGCATCAATATACTTTGGATGTTTTTCATCTCGGTAAACTGCCTTATCCCCGTTTATTAGATCTTTTATCTGAGTCTTTGGGGTTACTTTTTTCTCTAATATCATCTTCTATTCTAAATATTGTAATTATTTTCTTTAGGCTTGGCAGGTATTTTGTTCGCTTAAACTAAAATTTTCAATTGAGAATGTAAAACAACTTTCTTTTGTGCAAAGATAGTATTTCTCAATATAATACGAATAAAACAAGCACAAAAATTGCCTTGCCATAAAACAGCTTTCTGCTTTATGAAATCTCCATTAAATTATAATGGAGTGTTCTATGAAAATTCATAGAACACCCATAAGGTTCACACATCCTTGATTTTTTTTAAATAACTTATTATTTGAGAAGTGTCATTTAGCTGTTTAGCAGGTGCACACTGTAATCCTTGATTATTTAAATATTTCACATAAATTAATCCCGATGCCGGATTAGGGACATAAATTACAATAAAGGCCCTTCCATCCACTAACAGTTTATAAAATCCCGTTGAAAGGCCAGCTTGGATAATGATGTGCTCACCCGTCTCTTGACACAGATCTTGTACTATTGGCTCAACCACATTTATACGTATTAAGCTTGAGATATTTTTGTGAATCGGGAGATAAGGTGTAATACCTAACCGTTGCCTACGCTTCTCTTGTTGAATCTCCGTCACTTTATTGCGAAGTATACGGCACAAATGTTGAATGTTCATGATTACTACTTTTTAAATGATTAATATCGTTCCCCTGTAATAATAAATTAGAGAGAACGTTTATTTTTTCTGCTCACGAGTTACGTTATATTCCTGCTAAACTTTTTGATAAATACTCTTTTCGCTATCGAAAAGGAAGATTTATCTTTAAAGCCCATCGGGAGATTTTGCAGAGAATATGATAAATGTAACTTACTTTGCAGAAAAGAATAAACGAGATCTCTCCAGCTAAAGTCTAATAAGACAATTATAAGTCACCAGTCAAGATTAAAAGTGGTTGTTGTAGGAAAATTTAGATTATCAAAACTAAAATGTAAGCAGGCAATTAACTTTGCAGAATAAAATAGATGAATCCTGAGAGTTGATGCGGAATGTAACTTTTTTAAGATGACCGGAATGTGTTCTGTACGTTTTCGTACCTTTGTAGAGGAAGAAAGTATATGGCTATGAACAATATAATAAGAAGAATAAAAGAATACTATCCGGTTTCGGATGAGTCGTTGGAGCTGTTAAAAGGTTGTTTCAAACAGCATGTCTTTCCAGCTAACACTGTTATTATACAAGCCGGACGTCTGGACAGGCAGGTCTATTTCATAGAGAAAGGTATGATGCGCTCTTATATCCTGCATGACGGCAAGGAAATAACTACCTGGTTCTCGATAGAAGGGGACGTTACTTGCGGCTCCTGGGATTTATACCGTAACAAGGCAGGATTTGAATACGTGGAAACGGTGGAAGAGACAACGACCTGTTCCATTTCCATAGAAAAGCTAAACGACCTGTATAAGTACCGGATAGATATCGCAAACTGGATGCGGGTGTTGCAGCAGGAAAATTTCCTCCGACTGCAAGATACCCATATTTCCCAACTGAATCTATCAGCCCGAGAACGCTACAAAAAATTGATAAAGGAATATCCCGATATCTTCAACCGGGTAAATTTAGGACATATCGCCTCTTTTTTGGGAATAGCCCAACCCTCCCTCAGTAGAATTAGGGCCAAATATTGAGTGTTTTTTTCACATAGGTTAAAATTAGAATGGGGGCCATTCCGTATTTTTGCACGAGATAGTGGTGTATATACGCAGACTATAATGAATAAAACATTAACTAAATCGGATCTGGAACAATGATAAAGAATCTTATATTTGACTTCGGGAAAGTCCTCGTGAACCACGATTTGCACACAGTTCTTGAACGCTATTTCAAGGAAGAAAAAGAGGCAATGGAGCGTTGCATGGCTATTTTAGCCTCTCCGGAATTTACCGAAGCTTGTGACCGTGGTATTATCCCATTGGATGAGCTGATAAGGGGGGCGCAACGCAATAATCCTCTCTGCTCTGAGGCTCTCCGTTTTTTTCGTGACAATTATTTGGCAGAGGTAACAGAAATAGAGGGGATGAGGGAAGTGCTGAGCAAACTCAAAGCTATAGGTTTCAGGCTCTACGGACTGAGTAACTGGTGCAGTGATGTCTATGAGGTGATGCACAAATATGAGATTTTTAATTTGCTCGACGGACAGGTTATATCGTGCGAAGAGCATCTGGTTAAACCGGAGAAGGAAATCTATCTGCGCTTATGTGAACGTTATGGTCTTGAACCGGCTGAATGCCTGTTCGCCGATGACAGGATAGAAAATGTAGAGGGTGCGAAGTCGGTCGGTATGAATGCTGTGCTGTTTATCTCTCCGGAGAACTATGCCGCCGATGTGGAACGGATTTGTGTGGAATAATCTTATAACATGGTAACTGAAAGGAAGTATATGACAGAACTTGAAAAGTGCATGGCGGGCGAGTTTTACGATTGCCACGACAAAGTATTCATTGAAATGAAGTCTGTTGCAACACGATGGATGCAACGCTATAATGCTTTGCCTTATGAGCGGAGACCGGAACGTTATGCAATGCTCAGGGAATTATTTGGTGGCATCGGCACGAATTGTTCCGTCGGGGATGACTTCATCTGTGGATTCGGATGCAATATCTATCTTGGTAATAATGTATCGATTAACTATCGCTGCACATTGATTGACTGCAATAAGATTACGATTGGCGACAACGTCCTGATCGCTCCCGGAGTCCAAATCAACACGGCATCCCATCCGGTCGAGTGGGAAGAGCGTCGCAATCCCGAATTTCCGGATAATCCACAAGCTTACTTCTGTAAGACTTATGCAAAACCCGTGACCATCGGTAACGGCTGCTGGATAGGTGCCGGAGCAATCCTGCTCGGTGGTGTGACGCTCGGTGACAATGTTACCGTTGCCGCAGGAGCGGGAGTGACAAAATCATTTCCCGGAGACTGCCTGATTGGTGGTGTCCCCGCCAGAATAATTAAACGATTTGCAGAAAAAAGGTGATTTTAGAAATATCGGGAGGGGAAGGTTACATCCGGGTTTCGCCGCTTCTTCCGGTAAGGTGGTCATCCGGAAACAAATCATCACATTCGTTTCCTGCACCAATCAAGCGGGAAAGTGACTTGGAGTTAGAGTTATAACAGAATTATTGCTGTTGTAACTCTAGTATGATTTCATCAGTGATGTAGGCATCACTGAACGTTATAAGCGGGTATTGTTTATTGAGAAGCAATGCGTATACCTTGCTGTTATAGAACAGGTGCAATGCTTTTTCGGGGGAAATATTCAAACGCTCCGCTAATTGCATCACTACACGAGTGTATTTATTCCATATTAATACATCTATCATAAGCGTAGGTTATTTTAGTGTTATATATTCTTTGAAAGAGAGGCACTCGTCAATGAGGCGTTGGTTGAGAATGCATAACTGATTGTTGGGCTGCTCAAAACGCAAGCGTCCTAAAGCGACTTCTTTGGTAATCTGATTTTCCATGAAATTTTCTATTGTGTCGAAAACACGGTCATTGGCAATACCGCCTTCCACAATGTCGTACTCCAACCATGGCTGTTTTCCTAAACGGCTACTGACAATAAAATCCAACCAGTCGTTATTGTACCCGTCAAAGCGAAGCCATTTGTATCCGGATGAAGTTATCTTTTCAACGTCAAGCTCGTATATGTTTACTACAGATGTGCTGCCGGGACGGCGTAATGCCATGACAGCTCCCCAACGTTCAGCCTGGGCATAGATGTCTGTTACATAGAATCCTTTACCAAAGTCGAGGTTTTCGCGTCCGACACCGACCAAAGGATACTCTACGGCCTGCGTGCTACCATGATAGACTTTCATGCGGGTTCTCCTTTCTCTTTATAATGGGCCTCCCAGTTTTCAAGAGCTTCTACCAACGCGTCGGCTATGTATTCACGACTCTGGGTGTGGAGCATGTCATATCCACTTATCAGGTATTGACGGATAAGGTTCAGCTTCTCCAAACGGTTATAGAGGGTAGGGGCCGGAATACCCAACTTTTGGGCGGCACTCTCGATGGCAAAAATCACAAACTCCATGACTTTGCTATCAACAACGGGGGCTGATTGGCTTGAATGTAGCATAGCTATATCTCTATTATCTTGGTATAAGATGTACAAATATAGGGATTATTCTTGCAACATTCATCGTTTTTCGACATATTTTATGATTATCAAGATCATTTGAGTATCGTGAAGCGGGAGAGGGGAGATATGTAAAGAAGGGGTGGTTAGTGGTTAGTGGTTAGCAAAGAAAACACAATAATCTTTAAGCAGCAATCAAATGAACGGGTAATTTGTTACTTTTGAAAATGATTGGGTATGAAAAAGTGGCTAAGCTTATATAAGGCAGATGTGTTGAGTGAACAACTTTTACCTTTTGCTGATGAGGGGATAAGAGCCGGTTTCCCGAGTCCTGCTCAGGACTATATGGAAATGGCACTGGATTTGAACAAGGAACTGATTAAAAATCCTGCTTCTACTTTTTTAGGACGTGTCAAAGGAACCTCCATGAAGGATGAAAACATTTCAGATGGAGACATATTAGTAATAGACAAATCACTCGACTTAGAGAATAATGATTTGGCAGTTTGCTATATTGACGGAGAGTTCACTCTGAAGCGGGTAGAGATAGATAAAAATGCAAAAATTGTATGGCTCGTGCCTTCTAATACCGAATTCCCTAGGATAAAAGTTACAGAAGATAATCAATTCTGGGTATGGGGTATTGTGGTATATACTATAAAAAAGAACAGAAAAAGAAGAGTATAAAATAAATGTATGGTATAGTGGATTGTAACAACTTCTATGCAAGTTGTGAAAGAGTGTTCCAACCTAATTTGAGAGGTGTTCCGATCGTTGTTTTATCAAATAATGACGGTTGTGTGGTAGCTAGAAGCAATGAAGCTAAGGCTTTAGGTATTCCTATGGGAGAACCTGTTTTTAAACTCAAACCATTACTAGAGAAATACAATATTGCCATTTTTTCTAGCAACTATGCACTTTATGGAGATATGAGCCGCAGAGTTATGTCAATGTTGCACGATTTCATTCAAGAGATGGAAGTATACTCGATTGATGAATGCTTTTTATCACTTCATGGTTTTCAAAACTATAATCTGCGCGATTATGGCAAAAACATTATAAATTCAATCACAAAGGGTACAGGAATCCCAGTATCTATGGGGATAGCTGAAACAAAGACTTTAGCAAAAGTTGCTTCAAAATATGCTAAAAAATACAATGGGTATGAGGGGGTATGTATTATTGATACTGAAGAAAAAAGAATAAAAGCTCTTCAGCAACTTAGCATCGGAGATGTCTGGGGCATCGGATATCGCCAACAAAAAAAATTAGAATATTATAATATTAAAACAGCCTTTGATTTTGTACAGAAAAAAGAGTCATGGGTAAAGAATATTCTGACCGTTACTGGAGCCAGAACCTGGAAAGAGTTAAACGGCATTCCAGTTTTCAGTCTGGAAGATTATATTCCAAATAAAAAATCCATTTGTACATCCAGAAGTTTTGGAGATATGCTTGGTGATTTTGAAACATTAATGGAGGCTATTGCTAATTATGCGGCTTCATGTGCCAGAAAACTAAGGAGACAGCATTCATGTGCAAGTGCACTTCAAGTCTTTATCCAAACAAACCGGTTTCGGGAAGATTTGCCGCAACTTTACCAAAGTCAGGCCATCTCAATACCTGTAGCAACTAGTAGCGTATCGGAACTAATTCATTATTCCCGGAAAATATTACAAAACATATATAGAGAAGGGTATTTATACAAAAAGGCTGGCGTTATTGTTACCGATATCGTTCCTGAAAACAATATCCAATTAAATATATTTGATAAATGCGATCGTGACAAACAACAAAAAGTGCTCAATGTCCTTGATCGTATAAACCTTAAATATGGTCCCCAGTTACTAAAAATAGCATCCCAAGGCTCCGGTAGAAAGTGGAAATTAAAAAATGAGTATATATCCAAACAATACACAACTAATATGAATGATTTAATTCAAGTAGTCGTTAAATGACCTACTACACTGGGATTTAGTTGTAATTGCCGATAGACTTCTTTTCTGGATGCTGTGACGAAATAAAGGCTGGCTATTTTCGGTTTCATGATTTGGAATACCCGAATTTTCGGTTTATCACCTTCCACAGTGGCGAATGCTACTTCTTTATGCTTCCTTAAAAAGTCAAATACCTTTTCCATATTCTACATTGATTTAAACTGTATGTTCCGTAGCCCTACAGGTAACGGAACATACAAGCCATAATTTATCTTATTTGTATAAAACCTTTGCCAATTCTCCCAATCCACCTACACCGGAAAGGTCAGGATAGGCTTTCTTCATAGCTTCGACGAAGGCTTCCTGCGTTTTGTTTTCAGCCAACAGTTTCTTCATGATCTTCAAATAATCGATTCTGAACCCGACGACATCGGCCTTTGCCGTACCGCCATGACCGCCAATGAACAGTTTAGCTCCTGACCGCAAAGCGTTCTTGCTTTCAGCTATTTCAGCATCTATCGCTGCCGGAGAAGATATCTGTAAGTGGCTAGCATGTGACCTGGATGGAGCCCAATGTGTATAGTATACTTTTTTGCCAATCAGTATGCTTGCACCGGGGAAGTCGCTCGATGCTCCATGATGGAACTCAAATGTTATATCATCGTATGTCTTTATCGAGCCGAATGCCACTTCCGAGATTTTGCCTGTAGGCATTGCAGTAAGGGCATCACCGAAAGCCTGTGCGAAGTTCTGCATCATGCCGCCATACACTGTACCTTGCGTGAACTCCGGCATACCTTCAGGCATAATCACTTCATGATTAGCCGTACCGCCTACATGATAGTCGGTGATACGCTGCTCCACAGGTTTGTTCAGTTTGGAGAGATAAGCGTCGAACTCCACCACATTATCCTTGAAAAGTGGCTGCTCCATTGTGATGAGTGCGTTATTACCCTCTATGATATAACTGGCATCCCCCAACGCATCGTTGGTATAATAGACGTGCAACTTGAAGTTGTCAAACTCGTGCATTTCAAAACGACCTTTATTCTGTGCCGAAGCACCCAAAGCCACAAGGATCAATACCAAAACAAATAATTTCTTTTTCATGATTCTTCTTGTTTTATTTTGTTTACCACTTTACTGGGGCATTCAGTATTACGCCGTCAGTTGCATCTTCTGTCGTGAACGTATTACCACGATACTGTACACAGAGCATCACAAGCGGATTCGTTCCATTATTTCGAACACTACGTTTTCCATCAGGAGATACACGCACCACACTGCCCTCTTCCACAGGAAATACCTGTCCATCCACCTGAAATTCACCTTTACCACTAAGGAAAAAGTAAAGTTCCTCATGGTTCTTATGGGTGTGCAGAAATCCGGTTTCAGCACCAGGCGAAAACACCTGCATGGAGAATTCACTGCCCGTAACATTGAGAGCGCCCCCACCGAACACCTTACCAGGTATCTTAATTTCTGGTCCGAGCTCCAATACATACTCACTTAAATCACTTAACTTACCCAAGTTGATGGCATTAAAATTCGTTGCTTCCGCAAGTTTTTCAATTTGTTTCATAATTATCTTCTTTTAAAATTAATAGTATTATAATGTTTCTTAGTTACTTTTCTGCTGCAAAGGTATTGAAAACTTTATACCCATACAAGTAGGCACTTGTTTATCAGATAGTTACCTTAAAGTAACTATTGCTGAAATACAGGCAAATACAAAAGCATTTTTTTATTATATTTTTTTCTTTTGGAGATAAAAGTATATTTACTTACCTTTGTATAGTAATTTGAAACACATCATATTATGGATAGAACAACAATAGAAAATGCCCTATTTCCCACTTGCCCAATTCGAAACGTACTGGCACGTATCAGCGACAAATGGTCGCTACTGACCATTTACACGCTCGACAAAGATGGAGGAGGTCCCGTGCGCTTCAAGGAATTGCAGCGTGAAATTCCTGACATTTCACAAAAGATGCTAACAGTAACACTCCGCATTCTTGAAGAAGATGGCTATGTGACACGTACTATATATCCCGAAGTACCACCACGGGTGGAATATACACTCACCAAACGGGCGAAATCACTATTGCCACACATAAATTCGCTGATAGGATGGGCTTTAGAAAACATAGATGCAATTATAACAGACCGAAAGACAGTTGCTCGCAAATGATATTATGAATTACTAATCGTTATTCCTTAGTTCTATCGTTTAATAGCAACCTGTCTGTATAAAGTCATACAAGTATAGCAGGCCGTTATCCGGCAACTCTGATTCATCCATAAATGACTCAAGGCCATACTCATTCACGCCTAAGAATGATAATCTGTTACCATCAAACTGCATATTTTGGAAATAGAAAATAGCATAGGGCATATCCAAAACGGCCAAAGAATAATATTCATTATCACTTCTCTTGTGGATTTTGATGGTGTCATATTTGTCTTCAAAGCAGGCTATCAGACCATCTCTGGCTATTTGATCTATCTTTGCTTTTAATTTATATGCTAATTCTATCGAAGACATGCCTGGTGAAGCATTTATTTTTATGTCTTCTCTCGCATATTGGATGGCTTCTTTATTTTCATCCTCTTCCAGTTCTTCGCCCGAATAGGGAGAGTGAATCACCCCACTTTCAACTGCTTCTGCTTCTACGGCAAACAAGCCATGACCAACTTCATAATACAGCTCTAACTCTATAGGACCCAAAGCTATTTCGCACGCTTCTTTATCCGACATCCCGGAAAGTTTCAAACATTCTACCTTGTTCCGATAAGCGATAGGCGTCTTTTCCTGTGTCAGACCCACATTAAAGGGTTCGTAATCTTCTGCTTTATTCTTCTTCATTTTATTCTTTATTTCCTTTCCGTTTACTTCATCGTTTTCTATTATTACATCTTTTCCGTTCCAATCTTTAATTCTATCGGTTCGTCATCCCATGTCAGTTCTTTGCCTATAAGTTTGTAAATAGAACCTTTAGGGAGTTCTATTTCAATTGATACACTCCCTTGTTCGGACTCGACGTATACTTCCTCTGAGTAATACCACTGATTACCCCAACCCCTAACAGGTTTTTCAGGCGTTATTAACTCTGTCTTGTCTTTGTTTACTGCTAACCATGCCATAATCTTAAAATTTTGAGTTTTCTTTTTTCCCTATTGTAGCAATCAGCTGCTTTCGGGCTTGATTTAATTATGTCGCATCAAAAGGTGTTATGGCTCTTTATGCAAGGTTTCACGATTAAATACTACCCGTACGAAGTGGAGGGTGGAGATTTTGTCATGAATCGTCAGGCTTCGACCTTGTATACAAAGAAAACATGACAAGTACCTTCGCGACACAATTCACATCAAATAGCCCGAAAGCGATATGCGAACCAGAGAAGAGAAGGTTTCTTACACTTATAGAATGGGGCACTGCGAAAAAAAATATAAATGGATATTTCGAAGGAAAAGCATAAAAGTCATGTACTTGTGTATGATGCGTTACAAACAATTTGTTTGTGAAAATAAAAAGGGGATCGCGCCAGCAACGTATCTGTATCTGTAAAACATTAAACTAACTTCTATGTATTGGAAGAAAAATAAGGTGGCAAACAGAATGGAACGATACTATAAACCAACCGCAGACAGTCGAAAGCAACCAAGGGCCCCAATAGACGGAGCAAATGTCGGAAAGTGGAGAAAAAACCAGCTTTTTAGAACCAACAATATGGAGTAGAAAACAAGTTCTTCTTTTTTCTATTAAACATAAGATAGATTATACACAAAAAATCATTTTAACAAAGAATAGATTAAACTGCCGGATATTGTAAATATTCTCTAACAACGGAACCGCAGTAGATATGAGGGAAGCATCCACAGGAGAAGTACATTTCAGTCCCATCACAAAAAGATGCTGATTGATACCTACGCCGCATAGTCCGCAGACGATGAGTTTTATCAAATCCTTTATTAAAACCTTTTCTTTAGGAATGAAGAATGAAACTCCCCAAAACATGAGGCAGGCAAAAATGGAGCGCATGATTGCAATCGCTTCAGGAGGAACACCCGATGAAAGCAAATACTTGAATATAGGTATACTGATACCAAATAATACGTTGGCTGTACCAATCAGCAGATGGCCCTTTAATTTCTCGCTATCCATTTTTGCCTGGCTCTAATGTTACCATTTTATATTGTGAATCCTATCTTCAGCTTTGATTTCTTTTTGTTTGGGTAGGAAAGCGTTTTCAGCGGGATAGCCCATCTATGGTGGAAGTTATAATCTGTTGGCACATACACTACCTAGTTATGGTATCACAACGACTTTTGTTGATCCGAGCGATTTATCCAACTTTGAAAAAGCTATCCAAAAGAATACAAAAGCTGTATTTATTGAGACACTGGGTAATCCGAATTCCAATATCATAGATATAGAAGCCGTAGCCGAAATTGCCCACCGCCACAAGATTCCTTTAATTATCGACAATACATTCGGCACTCCTTACTTGATCCGACCCATCGAACATGGAGCAGATATCGTAGTACATTCGGCTACGAAATTTATAGGCGGACACGGTTCGTCACTAGGTGGAGTGATCGTTGATTCCGGCAAATTCGACTGGGTGGCCTCCGGCAAGTTCCCGCAACTTACCGAACCGGATCCTTGCTATCACGGAGTACGTTTTGTAGACGCTGCCGGTCCGGCTGCTTACGCTGTCCGTATCCGCGCTATTCTTCTGCGTGACACGGGAGCAACTATCAGCCCGTTCAACGCTTTCATCCTGCTACAAGGACTGGAAACTCTTTCATTGCGTGTAGAACGCCATGTGGAAAACGCGCTGAAAGTCGTAAATTTCTTAAACAATCATCCGAAAGTGAAGAAAGTGAATCATCCGTCATTGCCCAATCATCCCGATCATGCATTATATCAGCGTTACTTCCCGAACGGTGCAAGTTCCATCTTCACTTTCGAAGTAAAGGGTGGACAGGAAGAGGCACACCGTTTCATCGACAGCCTGGAGATATTCTCACTGCTTGCCAATGTTGCCGATGTGAAGTCGCTCGTGATTCATCCTGCAAGCACTACTCACTCGCAACTTAATGCTCAAGAACTAGTCGAACAGGATATTTATCCAGGTACTGTTCGGTTGTCCATAGGAACGGAACATATCGATGATTTAATTGCCGACTTGGAACAGGCTCTTGCTAAAATCTAAAATACAGTAACAGCAGTTTGTGCATTGAACTTTCCATCAAAACGTTCGCTTCTAGCCACTTTCCTACTGACTGGGGCGAACGTATCAATCATTCCTGAGATCTTGGACTACTTGGCTTTTCCAAATGAGAAGCAAATATAGCCTCCGTTTGAATGAGTTTCATTGGGGAATCGTTAGCTTCTCTTTTTCGGGAAAGATATTTTTAGTTCCTTACCATTGACATTCTATCCTTACTATTGACATTCTATTTATGATATGTGAAGTATTCTCCATTGTAATAGGGAATGTCCCCTACCCTATTCTTATTAACCTATTCTGTATCTAAAGATTTTCTCAGTAATCTGCTTAACCGCTCTTTGTAGCTACTCAGATACATCCGTTTTTGTTTTTCCTCAAGAAAACTATTATTAATGAGTTCAGCAACTTTCGGCTGTTCAACCAAAAAAGGAGCCATCAGTTTTTTTATCTGTTTATCAGATAATCCTATTTTCTGGCCGAAATGAATAAAGTCATCCTGGCATGGATGCCCTTTCCTCTCGTATATATCCGTTTTGTCTAAAGTAGCAGAGAGCCCATCTTCTAAAGCAAAATCACCATCGTTAGTATGTAAAGAAGTATTCATCAAATCATAAGCTGGCGATAATAAGTAATCTCCATCTTTAGATAATTGCAATGAGAAATTCTTTAAATGTGCATCTCCGTTAGCAAAAGCATAATTGAATAAAACAAGCATAAAGAATTTACCCATTTCAACTTGCCATGCCGGCACCAATTCCTTAATTTTCAGAGCAACGTCCTCATAGCTTCCTGTATATTTAAAATCCTGTCCATGAGTTTCTGAGGTCTTCTCTATCAAAGAGGCAAAATCCTCCTGAGGCACTTTTGTACCATCATCAAGGATATCAAAGCGTTTGGTTAAATAAGCGGGTGTACCATCTGAAAAAAATATAATTCCATTTTCAGCCGTCGAGATCTGATAAACCTGACGAGCTATTTGCATAGTCAAGTGCTCATTGGCAGGGATTTGCTTTCTATCCCGTAATGCCTTATTCTCCGGTGCAGGTTTAATGATATAACGTCCCTGTTCACCTTCAGCCGTCAATCTTATTCTGCCATTATCTTCGACAGCGGACATTTTTTCCTGTACTCCTGAAACAGATATACGCACCGCATTTTCTGTTATAGCTACATACTGATCATCATCATAACTAAAATCCATCATGTGATTAACCCGCTTCCCAGAAAAGAGTCTTTTACATGCTAAGGGACTATATGTAGTAAATCCAACAGCTAAAGTAGAAGGACAACAAATAATATCTTTCATATCAGTCTATTTTTTTCACTGTAACACTTCCTATCGTATCTCTATTGGCTGTAGCTAGTAATAACCCAAAATGGTCGCGCTCGTCAATTTTATATTCCAAACATTGAATGCGCTTATTCGCCCCTTCCGAAAGCATATTAAAAAAGAATGGGAATAGAACTGAACTCCGGTATTCCTGTTTCTCTTTAGGAAGGGTTAAAGATATGGCCCGCTTACTCGCATCAGCAAAATAATAATCGTCATAACGGAAAATGAATTCCCCGTCATCGGATTCTTCCAAGATTCCTGCCAAAATATGGTTTTCGTAAACTTCCGCTTTTCTCATTTAGTACCTGGCTTTTTAATTTGTAACGCAACTTCCATTCCTAAAATATCTGCTATTCTAGAAAGGGTCATTAATGAAGGATTTCCTTTGCCATTCTCTATCTGTACAATAGTTCTCAGTCCTACCCCAGACATATCTGAGAGGTATTCCTGTGTAATATTTAAAAGGCTACGCCTTTCCTTTATAGTATTTCCAATATCCATAGTGCAATATAATGCGTATTTACTGCAAATATAGTAACCAAACATCAATAAAGCAAATGGAATGTGCATTATGTTGCGTATTTATGTCATTTTTGATATTAAAAACTGTTTTACCAGAATCCATACTATTTCTACCTTAATGCATAACTTCTACTTTCTTGTAATTGTCAGCTTTGCACTTACTTGCAATATATTTTACAAATTAGAATAAATGATGAAACAGCTACGAATGATAAAAAATAAGTGCTTATTTTTAAGGTTGAAGAATTCTTCATTCCATAATTACAACTTTTATACTATGATACAGGAAAGTATTAATAGAGAACTTATCAAAAAACAGCTGAGATTAATGAAATCATAATCTATTCCTTTTGGATTGACTGAAGATATGTTGTACCGTGGTGGAAACAGATGGTTGGGAATGCAATATGGCATGACGGTCCGACATCCATGGGAAACAGAAGGTGTTTGTGATCCACGTGTTATCTGGTAAATTTGGGATGATTTCGGAATTTCTGATGCAGAAATGTCTGGCTTTTGGATAGCAAATACTCCTGTATCAACATCAGATAATGATGTAAAGGTAACCACATACAAAAAGCCCGGAAGGGTATTGCTTTCTATTGGCAATTATTCGGATATCAAAAAGACTATAAGGCTGAAAGTGGACTGGAAACAACTAGGGCTGGATAAAAATAATTGTAGGTTCGTGGTACCAGAGATTTCTACATTCCAACCTGCCTTCGAATGGGAAACCAATGATTCTATCGAGGTAGTTCCCCGAAAGGGATGGTTAGTCCTCAATAAGTGAGCAGGGTACTGATCTTTTCAAATTTCAGTACCCTTTCAAAAACTATAATTTTTGATACATGGTGATATCAACAGATTTCTATCATTTACACCTTACTTTGAATTAGTTTATCGGATTATTCTTTTCATAAACAGATCGCAAAGAATAATCCTCTTTCTTTACACATTCATTACATATAAGATCTGCCTCGGATTTATATCCGTTTGTATACAAATATTCAACTATATCTTTGAGCTTCGGATTATGATAATTATCAGACGAGCTTTGAATTAGACAATTAACGATATGCGCAACTTCAGCCGATGAATTGTGAAGAAAAGAATACAGGCATTCAATAATCTGCCATGAATTACCGTACTCACAATTCAGGTTTACGGAAGCCAACATCTTTTCTTCTCTATCACTATCTATTGTTTCAAAGAACCCGATCAGTCTATAGCTCTCTTTTATAAAAAGAGAGCTTGTTTCTTCTTCCTCATTCGAATCTTTATATTTCTGGTACATAAAACTCCAGATACGATTCACAAATTCCACACAACTTTTATCATCCCGTAACCGCCACAAATAATTCATCAAATATTCGCATATCGTTTTTGAACCCCTACCGCAAATCGTGGGCAGTTCTTCATCACCAAGAAGTTTCATTCGAATAGCTTCCAAAAGATTACCAATAACGGTTTCAGCTATTATAGAGTCCTGTTCTTCTATATTATCCAATATGTCTGCATATATGCCACAATCATATAAGTATTTAAAAACAGGCAGATTACTTAATGGATGATGTAAATGATAACCATACAATGCTGCTTTATAATTCGATGGACAATTTACATTAAAAATTATATTTAGTTTATCGTAGAACCAAGATTGATCGATATAGGTAATCTCATTATGGAAAGAGGCAATAGCGTAAAATAAATCGACATTTTCCTCCTGTCTTATATCTGTATCAAGAATTTCCTCGATATCTTCATGCCATCTATGTGACTCTTCTTTGTGTTCGTTCTTGGCAGAAAGGTATGTTACCCTAATTAAGCACTCATATAATTTCTCATGATGCCGGTTATATATTGAATTCCAACTTCCATCCCATGGCTTTTCATAGATAGATTGCGCTTCTTGCCTAACAAGCAATAAAGTGTCCTTAATTATCTGTAACACAGTGGGAGTTATCTTGTCATAGCCCCTTTCCATGTATCGACCAGCAAGCATCAAAAAGTTATTAACCAACCAATGAGGAATATCAAAATTCGATGGGGCAGCATTGTATTTTATCCAAAAGCTCTCATTAAACAATTTTTGGAAGGTGACAAATATCACTTCCGCATTCCGGAAACTTCTATGTTCATTGAGATATTTCATCAACCCACATGACCAATCATATATCATCGGCATAGGAGCATTTTGCATTTCACCCATTTCCAAATCATATTTATCAGGGACCTTACTAATCCTTTCTACAAATTCCGAGGACAACTCTTGCCTAGCTATATCAATTGGTAAAGATCTTCCTTCTTTTTCATGTTCTTTGTATAATTCAACGATTTCTGATAAGGACATATTCTGCAAATTATAATCAGGAGAAGCAGCCGGAGCGGAAATACCCTCTGTCACATATGATAAATATCCCGGATGATCTATTTCATGAGGATATTGCAGACAAACAGATTCTACATACGCAGCTATCTCAGAATCCTGATTCTCTTTAAGGGCCAGTACATACATCTTCTTCCAAAATAGGATATCATCCTTTGCATCTTTTTGACCTTCACCCTCCGGAAGTGTCAGATTTTCAATCCATTCTTTACACAAATGCAATTCATCTTGTGAAAATTCAGCACAATTTTGTTCTATAAGAGAATATAGCTCAGGATAACACTGTATGTCATTCAAAGGATTCTTATCTTGACTGCACAACAGCCCTTTTAACACTGCATAATTTTTTCCTATGACATAATAAGCTACTCTTTTGTAAATTATCTCAGACTCATTGAGAAGCTCTTTTACAGCAACCATTTGGTCTTCTGCAGACAGATTATATACATAGTCAATAAGGTAAAAAACCAACAGATCTTCATAATCATCATTGTAGCGGTTCTGCTCATCTTCTATATTCATAGAAGGCAGACATGACCTATGCCGTATAGACTTGAGCTTATCCAACAAAATAGAATAGCCTTCCATACCGCAAACATCCACTATTTTTTTTAATTGATCCTTAATAAAGGACCTATACGAATATAAACTAAATACAGGGAGATATTCTGGGTATCCTGCGTCATTTTTCTTGTTAGAAAACAACAAATCGATACATTTCAATGCAGCATTTTTATTATCCACTTCAAGAAATCTGGGAATCAGTTTTTCTGTAAAAAAAAACATTAAAGCTGTACCAGCATTGATTATCTCTTCAATATATGTAAGATGTTTTTCGGAAATATATTCGTCGGGCAATGTACTGATAAGTTCAATCAGCATATCATTGGTCCTTAAATTTACTATTCTTCCACCATCCTCATTCGTGAAACCTTATATTGAATCTATAATATTACAGATTGTTTTCCATTTTTCTTTTTCTTTCGGAGAAATTTTGTGTGCTACACGGCATACATATTGTAATTCATGCCAGTAAGGATATGAAAAGCAACCTGGATATTCCTTGGATTCAACAGGATCAGGATTGTTTTTCCCATCAAATATTCCTTTCTCATAAAGAGGCTGTAACCATCCCACAGAATCTAAATGACTATAGAAATACATGGATTTGCTTTCATCTGATAAAATGATATTCAACCGATCCAAAGTGGTTTCATTCGGAATATCAGTCTGGGTCAATGTATCAAGTCGCGTTATGATTACAATATACGTTCCCACCAGTTGATAGAGTATATCTTCAAATTCATCCCATATCAGAATGATATCCTGAGGATTCCTTGGACGCTCTATAGACTTATCATCCCGGTGCGCATATTTATTAAACCAAATGGACAGTTTAATGTATCTTTTGGCAATATTGGAATCAGGAGAGTAACCAAAAGAAGAAACAATAGATGATATATGTCCGCTCTGCTTGATATCTTTCTCATTTACATCTCGCAGATACTCATAGTGTGAATATTCATTTTTGAATTCATTGAACAGCTTCTCATAATAAACATCGTCAATGGTCTTTTTAATATCTTCTTTTTTCTTTTTGCTCTCAAAGATACTTCTTAGACCACCGTCGATCTCGCGCAGGAGATGTCCCAAAACATTTGACTTAGATAAAAAATCCATTTGCTTAAAGCAAACACCATCTTTATAAAAAGCCGCTATTTCGGGTCGGATGGTCATTAATCCGTTATAGACAGCTTGCTCTTTCGTATTTAAAATAGTATCTAACTGTTTCATCACATATTATATTTTAATATATACAAAAATACAAATAAAGACAAAAGACAAAAAGAAGTAGCTGAATTATTATTTAACAAACAGAATTATAGCATACTTTACAATTCCCAGAGCTTCATTTTTCACCACTATATTCTGATATTTCGATGCATAACAATTTCCTCTATGCCCTAAAAGAATGTGCATTAATATAGTCCTTCCTTATAAAATACATCTAGACTCCCCTACCCGATAATCATAATACTCATCATTTTCTTCTCAACAATAATTGCCGAAAAACTCTATAATCTTTTCTTATTCACTTTCTTAAAAAAGTATTTATCCGTCCCCTCCTCCCCTCTCCTACTAAAACTTTTAATTAAGCTATTTCAAGACTTGCGGTAATAAGAGTATATTCAATAAACAATACAGAAAAAAGTGAAGGGTAAAAGAAAAATATAGCAGGACTGTAAACCATAAAAAAAGGTTGTGCCTTCACAAAGACACAACCTCCTTTTCATTTAAGTACCACACTTCAAGGCGTCATCCACAAACACGTTCTTTGCAAATAACATTTTATTCCGGAAAACAACCACTCCTATACAGCTATACAAACATACAAACTTATAAACTTATAAATTCAACACCTGTTTTCTATTGAATTTTCTTATCAATTAATTTTTCAGATATTGTAGTCGCTTTCCCCAGTCTTCCATAACTGCCTGACGCCACTTATAGACAGTCTCGGCACCCTGAAGGCCTCGCCAGAACAGTGCGGGATCGCTCTTGTCAGTGTACCAGTTGGGACCTACCTCGTAGTCGGTGGCAGACTCGCGACCCGGCCACAGATTTTCAACGGTTATGGCGCCCTCCAATGCAGGAAAACCTGATATGTCAGAGGTAATGGTATAGGGAAGTGTACCGGTGTAATATGTAGAGTGACGCACAGCATAATCACCACCTCCAAGGTGGAATCCGTCCCATTCCTGCCGTCCTATGGTAAGAGTGAAGCAGGCAGAGTCGGCGGGAATATCAGGACGATCAGGACCTTGAATATGAAACTCGATAATCGAATAGATAGGTACGGTGTCCGCAGCCATGGTGAGCTGGTGGAAGACCGGTCGCGAGCTACGTGCAGTTGGTTCGAAGCTGCCTCCCCATGACTCGCTTTCAGGATCATCGGGATTGCCATCCATCAGATAAAGAAGTGCCGGTGTGTCTCCCATCTTGGGGATGCCTTTGTAATAGTTGATAAAATCTGCACCAAGATGCCCTGCACCTTTGATGTAAGCATCATAATATCCGGCATTGTATTTATCTTTCACTTTATTTTGGGTGATAAATCCCCGATAAGAAGCGTTATCTTCAATCATCCACAGATTTGGGAAATTCTCTACTATATAGGCGTAGCTGTTAGCACTCCATTTTTTGTTAGGACCTCCAATCCAGTAGACACGGATTTTGTCAGCAATGTCAGGCGCGTCGTGGAGGGCTTGTGCCACATCGTCAAGTCCGCCCCACACAGATATCCACAGCGGACGTTCGTCCTGCCGACGCGCACATTGCACTATCCATCGGGAGCCTTCGGTGGGAGAAAGGAAACCTCGATAAGGGGCTGCTCCCTTGCGTCCCTGCTTGGTTATGGCGCGAAGTTCTACAGGAGACATCAGTCCCTCAATATGTTTGGACAGTTGGGGAAAGTCTTTTTCGTAAAGGTAAATCATACGGAGAATTTCTTCCTGATTTCCCGAACCATAAGAAGGAGAAGAAACGATTCCTTCAAGGTCAAAACAGTCAGTATACATCAGCAGATGAGCCATTGACTGATTGTCGTCAGGGTCCGTTCCTCCGATGTCAGTACTAATGAGCACACGCGGTTTGATAATGTCAATTACCTGAATCTTCGTCCCGATTGAGCCTAAGATAAAAATGGCAAGTAATACCAATCTTTTCATGATAGTTTGCTAATTTAAGATTTATTCTGCAAATTTACGCTCGAAATTCAATTTAAACCACCCACAAATTCGTAAAAACATGTCAGATTCCGAGAAATTGAAGACTTTCGATGAAAAGCGTGGCGAGTTTAAGCCCTACGGCCTGACGTGTGAGATCTGGCGTCCGCAGCTTATGCCGAAAATCGACCGTCATAACGAAATTGAGCTTAATTATATTCCCGAAGGGGGCATTACCTATTTTTTCCCTACAGGAAAAGTGACGGTTCCACCTCGCAAAATTACGCTATTTTGGAGGCTTATGCCCCACAAGATCATTAAAAGTGAGTCTGACGCACCCTATTTTGTGGTTACCATACCATTTAACCTCTTTTTAAGCTGGAGGTTGCCTTCAACCATTGTCGATAGAATTCTCGGAGGAGAAGTTGTGGTTGAGACCGTTGAATCAGAGTACGGACTCGACAATTCAATGTTTAAGAGGTGGGTTTCTGATATGGCCAGCAAGCAAAATCAGGAGGCGGTAAGCCTTGAAATTCAAGCCCGAATACTACGGTTAACAAAAAACATATCTGTAGCCGGAGCCAGGTCCACTGCCATACTGAACCCTGCCGACGCGTCAATTTTGGAAAGGATTGTGGTCTACATTGCCCACAACTATAACCGCCCAATAAAAATTTCCGATATTGGCCGGACTATGGAACTTCACCCCGATTACGCTAATGCTATTTTCAAGAAGGCCTTTGGCTGCACGTTAAGTCATTATGTAGCGGAGGAACGGATAAGTCAAGTCAAACGCAAGCTTATTCTGACAGACATGAGTATAACACAGATAGCCTTTGAATGCGGGTTTAATTCAATCAGCCGTTTCAACAGTATTTTTCTTAATATCTGCGGACAGACTCCCCGACGCTATCGTGAACAAAACAGGTGAAATATTATCAGGCTTCTACATAAGTAAGCTTTATTAAAGTCACACCAAAAGCCTATCATGCCACTTGAATATACATACTTAATATGATAATTATTATAGAATAATATATTCACTCTTATGATTATCCTTGTCAAAATGCATCAGGGATGCCGCATGATGATTTTTACCATAAATACCTATAATTAATCTATTAATATGCATTGTATATAATTGATAATCAATAGCTGCATTACTTTGGTATGTAATTTAAAATTCTTCTTCTGCGAACGCCTGTACACCTAATGGTTACCAACAAAATACAGATGTTTAGTTTTTCCAATGAACATAAGGAATTGATTTTTACAGTTCCTATTTAGAATGGACAAAAACAAATCGGAGGTTGTGCTATCTTTTTAACACACCCTCCGATTCTATTTAAATAGAATAAAATCTTTACCAGGAACCCTCCCCAACATTATAGAATAATTGAACTTTATCTCCATATATTGTCGTAAGAGAGGCTCTCATCACATCAACGAATTTCTCCTCAATTATCTCATAGAAAAATTGACTGGGAACTATCACTATTACTTGAGTGCTATCATCTTTTTTACTTACAGTAAAAGGAATTAAAGGTTTAAACCATATTTTGAATTGTTCCGGCTCTATTTTCTCCTTTATCAAATTCAGGAAACCTTCCCAATCTTTTTTTTGTTCTTCGGTCAACTGTGATTTATAAACAGTGATTTGAGGTTTAGGAGTTGGAACTGCTTGTTTTTTTGCCGGAGCAGGATCAACGACCACCTCATCCACCAATTCATTTGTTATAAAATTGACCAAAGATTTATTCACATATCGACGTACACTCGTATCTACTTTTATTTTACCTTTCTCAATATCTGCAGACAAGGCCTTTACTTTAGCCGCAAATTTTTTAAAATTCGCAGGAGAAACTTTTAAAAGAAGTGACTTCATCTGTGCAGGAGTCTGCTGTAACTTCTCTTTGAGTATTTTTTCTAATTCTATTTCTTCTGACTTACGAGTTTTATCGGACTGCAATTGGTTACCTAGTTCAGATAACTTAACTTCAAATTCTATGCTTTCCGGACATCTGGATTTCCTATTATTCTTATAAATAGGTTTGTAATCGAAATAAAAATCAGTTTCCTTTGTTTTGGCTTTTTTTTCCAGTTCTTGTTTGGCCGGTTCGAGAACTCTTCTCTTAAAATCACTAAAATAAAGGTATTTCTCTCCATTTTCACCGATAAATCCCATTATCTTCCTGAAATTCATATAGTCCTCCTTAAATTTACTCCCATCCCGGCTAAATTTAGAAGAAATATAAATATAGATACGTGCGGAATAAGAACTTTCCGAATTAGTAACCGTATAATCCAAATAATGATCTATCCATTTATTGAAATCAAATATATGGTTAGCGACATTTTTCTTTATAACAATAGAAATAACAGGTTTTTTGTACTTGTACACAGTATCTCCTGTTTTCTTATCGGTTTCAGTTATAACATTCTCATTCCATAAGATAGGCTTAAGCAAGGTATCTATCATGTCTCCGGTATCCCCTTTTCCATTATTTACAGGAACCAGACAAGGAATACCCGCCATCTGAAAGATAGTATTGAAGGCAACCGGATAGTGTTTCGGTTGAATACCTAACTCACTTAGATGCAAATCGAACATTATATCATCTTTATCCAACACATGTTCACGCAATTCCTCCGAATCAAAAAGAGACCCCATTTGCACTTGTGGCGCAGAGAACTTTTCATTAAGCTTTTTCTTGAAAATATCCTGCAACTTCCGTACTACTGCATTAATTACTTTTATCTGTGTTAATGATGCAGTAAATGGAAGCATTGAAAGTGTAACCGGTTGTGCCAATAGATTATTTCGATCCAGGACAATAATTTCTTTCTTCTTTGGTTTCATTGGATAAATGATTTATAATAGCCACAAAAATAGAATTACTTTCTCATTCCACCAAGAAAAAACAATCAAAGTTGACTGAATCGGCTTGCATTTTAAGTAATTAGTTTAAAAGCAAGTAGAGTTTAAATATCTCAACCTCCCCCTCCCCTAACTAATGATCCAAAAAGGAAATGCATATTTTCGACAAAATTGGAACTAATAGACCTTATTTTCTACGATTAATCAGAGAGAAAGGGAAGCAAAAAACTTCCTTTTTTGTCGAAAATAAATTATAACACATTATATCCCAATGCTTTATATTTACTATACAGACCAGAAATATAATCATGACTGCTATTTTATACTATAAACAATAACCTTACTATTACTCTTTTCGACAAAATTGGAACAATTATTCCCAATATTATCCCCTCATTTCACCATAGCGCCATCGATAGAATTGTATATATAGCTAACAATGAATGAAAACCGGCAAATTTTCGACAAATCTGGAACAATTACTCTCTATAACCGTATCTGCCATCCAAATCATGGGATATAATAGGAAATATTCACCTCAATTATATTCCATTTTTGTCGAAAATGATATCTAAACTTCCACTTCTGACGAATAAGTTCCAAAAATGTCGAGAAATAATAGTTCCAATTTTGTCGAAAACAACAATAATAGCAAAAGACTAAAAAATTCCAATTTTGTCGAAAGTAAAAATTAATCTTCTGATATTCAACAATATATAAAATGATCAGAGCCAAACATACCTTTTCAAAGATATATCATCTCAATTTATAAAAGCAGCATATTCTATCGTAAATAATATTTTAATATACTGTATGATAGTTTATTAGCATACATATTTTCGACAAAGAGGTATTATTTTAAATCGTTCAATATAGTCTTATGCAAATACGTGTCAAGCAGTACTCCCCTCCCACACTTCACCTTATCCAGCATCCAAATTTGCCGAATATTAATTCCAAATTTGTCGAATTTGCTTTTTTCGATTCCTAATATGACGAAATCCCTTCCATAAAGGCCGAATAGAGAAAGAATAAAGCTCCATAAAGGCCGAGTAAATTTCCATAAAAGCCGAAAAAAGTTCCTAATTTGTCGAAAATTAGCGTATAATAGACTGATAATCAATACTGTTTAGCTCCTTTTATTTCTTATTCTATATATTCTTTATTTTATTCAAAATATATCGATCGATTGTTTTTTGAGAAGGACTAAAGGGAAAAAAGAAAATGCCGCAATGGATAAATTACAAATAAAAAATAAACTTTCGACAAAGCGGAATAATTATCTATATTATTAGATTAAATCTCTGAAGATACTACGAGTACTTCCTAAAAAGTCGAAAAACAGTTCCAAAAATGTCGAAATGTACTATTTTAGTTCCAAATTTGTCGAATATGAATTCCATAAATGTCGAATATATACATAATTTTATTCCATAAAAGCTGAGTAAACTTCCATATATGCCGAAAAATGTTCCTAATTTGTCGAAATTACGATTATATCATGCTGGAAATCAATATAATATGTTCCTTTTATTCTCTATTCCTTTTATTCTTTTGTTATTCAATATAATCGATCGATTATTTTTTGAGGAACAGATTAAAGGGAAAAAGAAAATAGGCACAAAAGATTGAAATCAAGGTAACTGGGATGATTTTTTATTGGTTTCGACAAATTTGGAACTCATTATAGGCCTTATTCTTTTTCTGTGCAGTTCCAATTTTGTCGAAATTGGTGGCAATAGTGGCTTTGTAGATAGCTGTAGTGGCATTTTCGACAAATCGGTATAAAGAAATGAGTAATCCACAAGGAATATTTCTGCTTAAATCGGAAAGAAATAAAAATTTGACTGGAAAGTACACTAAAGAGTCTGTGAAATATGAATTGAGACACAGACTCTTTAAATGCTCCTCTCCTACTCTTAGATATTGTAGCCATTAATAAGCTTGTATAGCTCTCTTGTATCTGGGTAGTTCTTATCTAGCCATTCTACTGCGCTTTGATAAAGCAGGAGATCCAATGATATTAATGGTTCACCTTTTTTGCGTGAATTATTCAAACGCTTTTTGACTGTGTCTAGACGAAATAAAGTTTCGTCATCCAATGTCACATTGCGGATACAGGTTCTTTTAACTTCACTTTTTTCAGCGGGTGTGCTTTGTTTTGGCATTTCATTTCCTGAATCATTAGTGGGGTTGGTTGCATTTTTATCTTTTATGACTTCTCCCCCACCCTGTTCTTGCGGCTGATTACCTTGTTCTGTTAATGGAGATTCTTGCAACTGTTCAGTTTCTGAAGGATTTTCAGCAAGAGAACCCTGTGCTGGATTTAGAGCGTTCTTAGCCTTTTCTGTTTGATGCAATGCATCAGCCATTGTATCATTCAATGAGTATTTTGCTTTTGGTGGCATAATCGTTCTTTTTTTAATGGTTAGTAATACGTGCTAGGATTTCTTTAGCTAGTTGCGAGTAGTCCTTGGCGCCAGGAGAATCCGGTGCAATTTCAAAAACATTTGTAAATTGAGCAGGTGACTGGGCTAATGGTATGTTCGTACGAATTTTAGTTTTAAATACTTTATCACCGAAAGTTGTTTCCATTGCTTTTACAGCATCGCGGTGCAATGTTAAACGTTTGTCATATCGAGCCATCAGGTATCCCAAAATTTCTAGTTTTGGGTTGATTATTTTTTTAACCTCCTCATATTTTGCGGAGATCATTCCCATTCCATCCAATGCAAAAACTTCGCAGTTTATTGGGATGATTAGGTAATCGGACGCACACATGGCATTAATTGCAAGCAATCCATTATTGGGCGGGCAATCGATAAGAATATAGTCATAGTCGACCAAATGTGGCTCTAAAAGCATTTTAAGAATATATTCGCGTCCCGTTTTACTAACGAGTTCCTGCTCGCAGAAATAAAGTTCGGAGTTTGCAGGAACAAATTCGTATCCTTCTATATCTTCTTTCTCCAAACAAATGCAATATTTTAGGTCTACTTTTCCTGTCATAGCATCGTAGAGGGTCTTTAAGGGTTCTTCTTCTGCTTTAGCAGGCCGGTACCCCATCATTTTTGATGCATTGCCTTGCGCATCAGCATCAACTACAAGAGTCTTATATCCAAGATTAAAAAGTGCTTTTGCTACATTAACGGTTGATGTACTCTTACCTACTCCACCCTTGAAATTTAGAAATGAAATAACTTTAGCCATGATTTATGATTTTACTATTATATTGCAAATGTACCTCTTTTTATTGAATAATCCAATTTTTACATGAAAATATAAACGTGTAAAAGTATAATAGTATTAAAATGTAAAGTTATAAGTATGTAATTATACGTATATATAATTATATATCTGTATTACAGTATGAAAATATGAAAATGTAAATGTGTTAATCTTTGTGTTATTTAATGTGTTGATTTATAGGATTATATTTAGTGATATGTTGTTGTCTTATTATTATTGGTTTTGTCTGTTTCTTGTATTGTTACATGATAATATGAATATATGATAGTGTAAATATATGGTAATGCAAATATGTTATCATGTTGCTATATTGTTATATATGTGTATTTTTATATTAATACATGATTATATCATCATATTGATATGCTGAAATGCGGATGTGGTTTTGGTTGATTTCTTCCGCCTCTCCCTCCTCTCCTCTCGGATGTCTTGTTGGCTCTGAGGGACTGGCGTTTTTTTAATTATTTTTGTTTGTACTGTTTATATGATGATGTTACTATGTGATGATATGGATATATTATTACGCTTTTATATAATCATATTTTTGTATATAAATATAATAGTGTGAAAATGTGGCAGTATTATCATGGTTTAATGAAAGTATAGTTGTATGTTTTTTCCTGGGAGGACTTAGTATGCTGCGGTGTTGTAGTATGGATGGCATGAAAAAAATATCGGCGTATTGTTGTATGGTAGTATGTTTGCATTTTAATGTGATAACATAAAAATGTAATAATGTAACGATGCTAATAAGTGATTATGTGAACATGTAATTATGTTGTAATATGATAATGTGAAAATATTATTGCATAAAAATATGATGATATTGCGTTACTCTTGTGTTATGTGAATGTATGCTCGTGTTGTAATGTAAATATGTTAATATGCGTTTATGTGAAAATATGAATATATGTTCATGTAAAACTGTGTTTGTGTGATGATGTCTTAATGCAAATATGTAATTGTATTATTGTGTATTTTGTATTAGTGATTGATGTTACATGAATGTTTTATTGTGTCTTCGTATGAAAGTATGAACATACAATAATGCTATAATATTATTATACTATAGCATTATTGTATGTTTTGTGGGGGGGTGCTTGTCTGTGTGTGGGTTTGATTAAGTCTTATGGAGAGGGGATGTGCGGTTATATAATCATATGATAATGTTATTTGGTGTTTGTATTAATGTATTATTATATGTATGTATAATCATGTAATTATGCGATAATGTATTTATGCAATCATGTGATAATATGAATATATTTATATATGAACGTATATATGTAGCTCGATTATGTTGATCTCCCAAGCCAGTCTTATTGATTGAGTATAGTTATGCTGGATGTATTTGTGGAAGGTGTGCATATAGATAAGGTGAATAATGAAAATATATGTTCGTATAATTATGTAAAAATATAGTAGTATGAATATGTATTTATGTTGAAATGTGATTGCATGTTGTCTGATATACTATTCATAATAGTCGTTTTAATTTATGGCTTCGTTGTAGTGTATTACAATATTTAGTGAGGGCTATATTGATATGATGATAGGCGAAGAGCTTTGAGTTGATGGGGATTCACTTGATTTATGTACATTGGCTGTGCTCACAGGGGCTTTTTTAGTTGCCATAAGGCAGGGGAGAAATGGTAATAATGGATGGCTTATTCTATTTAAGTCCGATTCGGATGTCCGATTTTGTAGATATAATCAATTAAATATAAATACTTTACCATTCGAACTGGTAAATTTCGTCCATCCGATGAAAGGCTTTTACTTTGCAAAAAAAACAGTGATGATAATTACTTTTTCAAATAAGAAAGGTGGCGTAGGAAAATCCAGTTTGTGTGTTTCGTTGGCAAACTACTGGGCTAATCAGGGGAGATCCGTATGCATATTTGATGCGGATGAGCAGGCGACCCTCTGGCGTGCACGTAATGAGGACATGAGAGCCTTTCCAGAATGTCAGCCTTTATTTGAAATACGGCCTTTTATTATAAAGGAGGAGTTTGACCGTTTGGGATTACTTTTGGAGAATTATAAAAAGGAAGAACAGCGGCATTATCTGTTTGATTTGCCCGGGGGATCCGGAGCTGAGAATCTGGGCATTGTTACTTTTTCCGATTATGTCATTGTACCTTTCCAATATGAGGAATTTTCCATTGATTCTACCGGGGTATTTGCAACCGTCCTCCAAATGCTGGAAAAAATGAATCCGGCGTTGAAACGAACGGCTATTTTTGTACCTAACATGGTGGATGTGCGAATAGGAAGAGTTTCAGACCGCAAGAGGTGGGATGATTGGGATAAATCCATAGATGCAGTAGCTATTCGCTCTCCACGCATTCCTTTAAAGGTGTGTATGCAGCGCAGGAATACCTTATTTATGTCTTTGGAAGAGCAGAAATGTGTTTCACCTTGTTTCGAGTTTATAACTAATCAAATATTTAAAAACTGATATTACTATTTAATATGATTACATTTACTCATGTCGCCATTGGTACAACAATATTCCTGCTTTTATATCTTGCAGGAATGATTGCATATGACAAAAGAAAGCAGAAGGGGGCTTCTTCCGGAAAGGAAGAGGAGGAATTTGATGTTTCTTTTATGGGAGAGGAGGAGAAGGCCGTCGGGGTTCAGGAATCGGGTGATGGATTTACCTTGGACAAACCAACAGAAAAAAGGGAAGAAAAACAAGAAGACATTTATCAAAATAATAAGGAGAATATGAAGGATGACATGACATCCCAAAGTCACGGAAAGCTTTCTGCTATTAAGCAAAAGATAGGCAAAGTGGAAGATGATATGGAGGCGATTGAGCCTATTGGTAGTGCTGCAATGAGTAAAGAGCTATTCCGTGACCTCCTTTTAAATGCCCATGAAAGGGGATCATTATTTATCCGCAAGGTATCATGACGAGTTTCGGGAAGGATTTGCTTAAATACTTTTTCATTTGCCTAGTATTGTTGTCTCAACCTGTATCCGCACTTGCCCGTTGTGGCGGTGTGGATTACAGTTGGGGGGCGGATGCGTTGGCTATGATGCATGATTTTGTAGTGACAATGATGCTCTATCTGCTTTATCTTATATATGTGGTGGCATCTATTGTGGCTGTTGTAGCGGCTTTCCAGATTTATTATAAGATGGCGATGGGGGAGGATGGAGTTAAAAAATCCGTCATGCTTGTTGTAGGAGCTTGTTTGTTTTTAATTGGAGCTTCTATTGTATTCCCGGCATTTTTTGGATATCAGGTATAGGTGATGTTTGCCTATAGGCTAAGTTTCATTGTCTTCTTGAAGTAAGAGTTGGAAAATGGAGCGTAGATATGTGTGAAAATAAACTCAACTGCAGAAGAGTATAATAATACGAAGTTAAATTTATAAATGTGATGATGAAAAGTAGAGTTGAAAGATTTGTAAATCAGTTAGTCTCTTCTCCGAGACTTAAAGCATTTTTGTTGATGTTAGTTTGTGGATCAGCAGTAGCTTTTGCACAGAATTCGGCAGGAGATTATTCTGCCGGAACAACAGCATTGGGTACTGTGACGGAGGAAATTGCCAAATATGTACCTTATGTGACCAAGTTATGCTATGCTATAGCCGGTGTGGTCGCTCTTGTCGGGGCGATTTCAGTCTACATCAAGATGAACAACGAGGAACAGGATGTGAAGAAGAGTATCATGATGATTGTCGGTGCCTGTATTTTTTTGGTGGCCGCCGCGCAAGCATTGCCTCTGTTTTTTGGTGTAACTAACTCATAAGATAATGCCTGCAGAGCAAAGACAGGAGATGGAGTTGCCCGAGTATCCCATATTTAAAGGACTCCAAAGACCTTTAGAATTTATGGGGCTTCGAGGGCGCTACATTTATTGGGCTGCAATGACAGCCGGTGGAGCTATAATGGGTTTCATCATCGCTTATTGCCTTTTGGGAATTGTTGCCGGACTGATCGTACTGGTTGCGGTGATAAGTACCGGAATTTCGATGATTTTCATCAAGCAGAAACGAGGTCTGCATACCAAGAAGATTGATAAAGGTATTTTTGTCTATGCCCTTTCCAAAAAACTTTAATTAAAGAGAAACCTGCATGGATCAGACATGTGGTTTGTATTAGTATTCGAACGCCGATAGGCTCATTCCTGAGTAGTAGGTTTGGGCCTATCTTTTTAAAAGCATTATCATGAGATTTCTTTTTCTCTTCTTGATTGTACATCTCTTTTTGGTCTCTTGTGGCTCAAAGGAGAGTAATGTTACGACTACACAGGCGATTAGTACCGCTGAGCATGTGCGTAACCAGTGGTTGAAGGTGCGCAAACCCTTGGAATTCCAATTAGACGTTTATCCCCACGAGCATACGCCGCTTTTAAACAAGGTGGGGGTTTATTCGATGTCGAGTGATGCTACTATGGATGAAAAATTGATGTTAAACGGGATGCCTTTCCTTTTCTCCGATCATCTTTTCCGACCGGAGTCGGGTTCGGTTATTACAGGAGATACGACGGCTATATTTTATGTCTGTTATCCTTTTATTCCAGGGCTGACATTGAAAGACACCCTTGTTAAAAAGGCTCCTTTCACCGATTTTCTGTATGGACGTGAATTGTCGAGAAGTTTATCCAGTAGTTTTTTTGTGCGGATGAAGATGATAAGTGCCACTTCTTTGTTAAGGTTCCGCATAGAAAGTTCCGATATGACTGACCGGTTATCACTGTTAAGTGTTTCGGGAGACCGTATATTTACGCAGGGAAAGTATCAGCCTTATACGGGGGAATGGTTCTCACTCGCAGGGAATAATAAGCCTATCCGTTTTGACTTTGACCGTTTGATGAATAACTATCAGTTTGTGAATGTATATTTGCCGCCTTTTGACGGGGCAAGTGATCTTTCGGTCAGCTTGAAGATTAACGGAGCTGATTATATGACAAGGACTGTTTTACCTCATTTGAAGAGAGGCAGCATGACGCAGCTTAATTTACAGTTGGCAGATGAAAAGCTAAGGATTGTCAGCAGCTGGCTGGAGGAAAACCGTCCTCTGCTGGAACCTATGTCCCATAAGGCAGACTCGATAAAGGTTGGAGATTATTTGCAGCGTGACGGGTCAATCAGTACGCAGATGGATTCGATGTCCGTTGCGGTGGTTTTCCAGACAGACGGCAAGCATGGCAAAGCGGTCGCTTTGGCTGATGTAGACGGGCGCAAAATATTTTCCTCAAGACGATTGACATCCGGAAGGTTTTTCAAGACTGTGGATGGGAGAAAGAAAGAAGGTTTTATTAATGCTTCCTAATCTGCCGGTGTGGATGAAACCTATCGGTTGGTATACAAACCTTCCATACCTTATGAACCGGACTGTGTTTTGGGGTTTACAGATGGAGTTGCGTTATCGAACAGTTTGTTACGTAAACAAAAGGGTAGGGGAGGGGAGGATGAGATGCTGACTGTCTTGCAGGATGTGAAAGGGGCTTATATGCCTTCGGCTGCGGAGATGGTTATGCTTTATTATCTGGTACAGGGTTTCGGGGAACAGCAGTTTGCCGCTTCCGGGTTTACGGTTCCGGAGGGTGAGTACTTGACATCAAACGAATATTCGGAAGAGACATTTTACATGTTTGATTTCACGACTGGCGTATTGACCGGTTCTTTTTCAAAACAGTTCGCACGTATGGGATTACGTTTGTTTTATTTGTTTTAATTTGAAAAGAGAATGACATTATATGTAATTTTATTCTTGGTAGCTGTGTGTGTTGGCATGGCTATATCTATCTCCGCTTTTGGTACGGGAGGAAAGCGTAAAAACATTTTTAAAGATATTTATTTCTCTGTAGAAGATACTGAGGATGGAATCGGGGTGCTCTATACCAAAGGGGGGGATTATTCTGCGACTATGCTTATGGAAAATCCTGTTGAGCAATACAGTGCCAATATAGATTCATATTATGATTATACCAGTCTGTTTACGGCATTGATACAGACGTTAGGAGAGGGGTATGCGATACATAAACAGGATGTGTTTTGTATGGAGAAGTTCCGGATGGAGGAGAATAATAAGAAGAAGGAGTATCTGTCTGATGCGTACTTCAATTATTTTCAGGGCCGTCCTTATACGGAATGCAGGACTTATCTGACTATTACCCAAGAGGGAAAGAAGGGACGTTTCAACCAATATGATGCGAAGAAATGGAATGATTTCCTGATTAAGCTTAGAAAGGTGATTGACCAGTTGCATGATGGGGGAGTGAAGGCGCGTTTCCTGAACAAATTGGAGCTTTCAGATTTTGTGGATCGTTTTTTTGCTGTCAATTTTAAACGGGGAAAGTTTTCCATGAGTAATTATAAGGTTGATGAGGATTGTATCCATTTGGGGGATAGGAAGATGAAAATATATTCGCTGGTGGATGTAGATCAGGTGTCGTTGCCGAGGATTGTCCGTCCGTATACAGAGCTGGTGGTGAATAATACTTCGATGTCGATAGACTTTATGTCACATATCAGTTATACAAAAGAGCATCCCATTACCATGAATCCGTTTTGTATCAGAAAGGAGGAATTGAATGTAGAGAAGACGGACTTTCTGAAAAATATGGTCTTATTGATATGGAAGGGAGCGCAAGGGAATGTAAGCAAGGAAGAGGACAAGGTTGTCAATATGGTGATAACCGAATACTATGATGTTTATTTTGAAGGTTTTGCAGGCTTTTCGGATGAGCAGCGCTGGGATATGCAGCGTAGTTTGCAGATTGATATGCGCAGCAAGGAGGATGACTCGGAAGAAGCCCGTTCAACCGCTTTGAGAAGGCTGATGCAGGATGAAAGTGAACTGACTTTGGAAGATATGACACTGAGTGAGGAAGAAATTTATAAGAAGGAACAGTTTAAGCGCTGGAACAGCAATATTTATGACCAGATAGACAATATAGAGAAAAGGCGGAAGGAGTTGGAGGTTTCGTCCTTGTCTTTCAACAGCTTTTATGAATATGCCATGCAGCGTGTACCGGATATCTGTAAGGAGAATAAGATTGAGTTTGATTTCAGCTCGTTCCGTTTTATGCTGAAAGATTTCTATAAAGGTGGTATTTTTGAAAAGACGTTGAACGAGGATTTTGACGGTAGTCTATTTGATGAAACTTTCATTGTTTTCGAGATCGATTCAATAAAGGGTGCGCCCGTCAAGGCTGCATAAATAACTATTCCCTTAGCAAGGAATTAGGCAAGAGTACATTGGAATGACCTATCATCCACCTGCTTATCCATTCAACGAAAGACGATGGGGAATGTAGCATGTACATGTCACGACGCATCTGCAATAAGCAGAAACGGACGGAAGTCATATCCTCCTATCTATCGCGCAATAGTTATTATGCAAGCAAACGGGGATTGCCTAAATTGGAAAGCCGGTTGTAAGGCTATGAGGTGCAGACCTCTGAATATCCGACAAGGCAACGGAGCCTCCGTAGTAGTCCGAGCAGGGTAATGTCCTATACATGGCGAAGGGAGGCAGTTAATTCTTTTAATACAATTAATGAAAAATGTGTGAGACATTATGAGAAGTTCAGAAAAAGTATTAAACAGTCTGGCTAAACATAGTCAACAACCAGACTACAAATTTGAGAGGCTTTATCGCCTATTGTTCAACGAACAGATATACTACGTTGCCTATCAACACATTTATGCGAAAGAAGGCAACATGACCAAAGGTTCAGATAATACTACCATTGACCACATGAGTATATCTCGTATCGAAAAGTTGATTGCTTCGTTGAAAAATGAAGCCTATCAGCCAAACCCGTCAAGAAGGGTATATATTCCCAAAAAGAATGGGAAGAAACGTCCTCTTGGAATACCCACGTTCAACGACAAACTTTTACAAGAAGTAGTCAGAATGATTTTGGAAGCAATCTATGAAGGTAGCTTTGATGCAAACTCTCTGCTTTATAGAAGGAGACATCAAAGGTTTCTTTGATAATATCAATCACGATGTAATGATTTCTATTCTTAGAAGACGCATCGCCGATGAACGTTTTATCCGACTAATCCGCAAGTTTCTGAACGCAGGATATATTGAAGACTGGATATTTAATAAAGCATACAGTGGAACACCCCAGGGTGGATTATGCATCACAGTTTATATTTGAAAGCTGCCTATCTCCGTTGATTTTCTTCCACATAACAGTGCTCCTGAATGCCATACTCCGCCAATGCAGTATCTGCTTTCCATATTCGGCACATTCATTGTACAACACATCTTCTTTGATGCGTTTCCCGACGTGCCAATACGTCAATGCGAATCGCTTACCCCTTTTACAGTTGTTTGTCAAATCCTTGCAGATTGTGAGCAGGTCTGTTATTGCCCTTGTGCCGTTTCTGCGAGTGTATTCCGCCTTGCGGTAGTGCGCCAGCACAAGGCTTTTGAACGGCACTTCCTCGTCCGTCATGGGGTGGGAGAACAGCCGCAGTTCTGTTTTTACCTTTATCTTATCGGATTGAAAATCATTATATTCATAACCGACGAATATGGAATATCTGTCGGGACGGGGAGCCTCTCAGAATTGGCTATAGAAGTGAATAGCTTGTCACTTTTCCCCTGCCTTTCTCGTTCTTTGCAAAAGAGGATAGCAGCAAAAGCAGTTTACTGCGAGTCAAATAGCATCTCGCGTCCGACAGAAGGTAGTCAGAGCCAACCTTGCCATTAAATAACACACAGTCGATTCGGCTC
>ERZ779907.1-NODE-1-length-286201-cov-4.43983_pt1 | contig 286201 bp, 297 predicted proteins | sample MGYA00511244_ERZ779907 | MGnify/ENA primary metagenome ERZ779907 (study PRJEB29588, sample SAMEA2150909) | human gut metagenome | biome: human gut; feature: human-associated habitat; material: faeces | place: Denmark | collected 2008/2010 ... | reverse complement strand
GGAGCCATATCAAGGGAGGTAATACCTCTCTTTTTTTTATACGAGTCCAACTTCTCTTGTTGGGCTCGTTTTTTCACATTATATAATCTATATTCATAATATATATTAAGGAATTATGTATGTATTTATGTGCTATATAACATATAAAGCAGTTTGGAGGGATAAAAATAGATAATATAATTATAATTGTAATAGGTTTTTTAGCCAGTTTTATAGCAGTTATAACTCCAATTATAAAACTTAATAGCTCTATTACTTCTCTTACAAGCAGTATAAAAACTATGGGCAGTGATATTAATCAAATAAAACAAGATTTACAAGCTGTAAAAGATAAAAATCAAGAACAAGAAATCAAAATTGTTAAATTAGAGGAGAGAAAAGATAAATGTTAGATAAAATAAAAAAATTAATTGACGTTAAATCAATTGTTACAATATCTCTAACAATTGTATTTTGTTTAATGGCTTTAAAAGGGCAAATACAAGAACAATTTTTAACTATATATACTACAATAATTGCTTTTTACTTTGGAACACAGTACCAAAAAAATGAAAATGAAGAACGAAACAAAAATAATTAGAAAGGATTGATAAATCATGGATGGTGAAATAGAAAAAATGGATGATTTCGCAGAAATGGAGGATATTGAAAAATGAGTTATATTACAAAATTACCTTTTGAAGGTAAAATTAAAATAACATATCCTTATGGTGTAAAAGATAATAATTATAAAAGTGGATATCATCAGGGTATAGATATGGTTGGTATGAATAACAAGAATGTATATGCTATTTGTTATGGTGTTGTAAGTTATGCCGGTTGGGAAAATGTAAATAACAAAAAGCAGGGATTTGGACAATATGTTTCAATAAAATTTGATGAAACACAAAGTGGTTTTAAGAAGGTTTTTCTTGCACATTTAAATGGTATAAATGTTACTGCAGGACAAAAAGTAAATAATGCTACTATTGTTGGTACAATGGGAAGTACAGGATTTTCTACTGGTCCCCATACTCATGTTGAAATAAGAGAATATAATAACAATGGTAAATTAATTAAAATTTTAAATTCAGCATCATATATGGGTGTTCCAAATACTTATACAACAATTGATAGCGCTAATTATAGAATTGGAACAGGAAGTGGCAATTCAAATACTAATAAGTATAAAATTATAACAAAGTTAGGAATTAATTTAAGAAATAGTTACTCAACAAATTCAGCAAAAATTACGGCTATTCCATACAATACTGAAGTTGATGTAAGTGAATTTTATAATGGAAATAATTGGTATTGGGGAAAAACTGTATATAATGGTAAAACAGGATGGTTTGCTATAAAAACACAAAATGGTAAAGAAATATATGCTAAACCTATCTAAAAATAATATAAATGCATTATAACGTTTTTTTATAAAATTAATATAATAAAATAGGTGATAATTATGGAGTTTATAGATATTTTAATTTATCTTTTTGCGTGTTTTGGACTTATTTTTACGATGGTTACAATTGTAGAACAAAATAATTGTAAGTTTTATAACAAATATTATTATATTGATAGAACTAAAAAAAATAATGAAATAATTGTAAAATTAACAGAATTTACAAATGATAATTATAATGATGTAATCAATAAATTAAAAAATGGTGATTATTCTAATATTTATGATTTAGCAAGCAATGTTGAAATAAAATATAATTGACAAAAATATCTCTTTTGTATAAAATATATACGAAAGAGGTGTTTTTATGTATTCACATTTTAAAGGAAATATAGAAGAAATATTTGAAGATAGAATAATTTTAGATGTAAATGACATAGGCTATGAAATATATATGCCTGAAAGTGAGATATTAAGTTTAAAGGAAGAAAAAAATAAAATAAAAATATATACATATTTACATGTACGAGAAGATGATATGAAACTTTTTGGATTTAAATCAAGTAATAATTTAAATTTTTTTAAAAAATTAATAAATGTTAGTGGGGTTGGTCCAAAGATGGCTCTTGGCATAATATCTAATATCACACCAAAGGAAATGTGTGTAGCAATTGCAACAGAAAATATTATTGTATTAAAATCTATTCCTGGAATTGGCCCAAAGATGGCACAAAAAATAATTTTTGAACTAAAAGACAAAGTTCAAAAAGAGGATTTAACTAATATAACAGAAAAAGAAAATATAAAGGTAAAAAATGCTAAAAATATTAATGAAGCTATAACTGCTTTGGAAGTTTTAGGATATTCAAAACGTGAAATAACTGGTGTAATAGAAAGAATAAATATATCTGATGAAAAGGTTGAAGATATAATTAGGTTAATATTAAAAGAAATGCAAAAATAGTAAAAAAATGTAGACAAAAATTATGTTTTATGATATGATTTTAAGGGTATAATAGTATTATTATATAGGTTGAATATGAAAGGAAAAAACATATGATAGAGTTTATAAATGTTAATAAAGAATATAATCACGGAGTAAAAGCTCTAGATAATATTAATATCAAGATAAATAAAGGAGAATTTGTTTTCTTGGTTGGGCCATCTGGCTCAGGGAAATCAACATTTTTGAAGCTAATGATAAGAGAGGAAGATGTATCTTCAGGAAAAGTTATAATTGACGGAAGTAATGTTAGTGAACTTAAACCAAAAGAGGTACCATATCTTAGAAGAAAGATAGGATTTGTATTCCAAGATTTTAGATTATTATATGATAGAACTGTAGCTGAAAATATAGAATTTGCTTTAAGAGTTATTGAATCATCTGAAAGAGAAATAAAAACTCAAAAAAAAGCAGTACTTGAAATGGTAGGATTAACAGGTAAGGAAAATGCATATCCAAATCAATTATCTGGTGGTGAACAACAACGTGTTGCTTTAGCACGTGCTATGGCAACAAAGCCACCAATTATAATTGCAGATGAACCAACAGGAAATTTGGACCCAGCTACTGCAGGAGATATTTTTAAAACGTTAAACGAGATAAATGCTAGAGGAACAACAGTGCTTGTAGTAACGCATGCAAAGGATATAGTAGATAGAATGGGGAAAAGAGTAATTGCCCTTGACCATGGAAGAATCGTAAAAGATGACATGAAGGGAGGATACTAAAGATGACAACAAATACATATTTAATTAAAGAAGGGTATGAAAACTTAAAAAAACATGGTTCAAAAACATTTTCAACTATGCTTATAATTTGTGCCACAATGTTAGTTCTTGGGATTTTTATGATACTATTTACAAATGTTAACAAAAATGTTGAAACAGTAAAAGTTGAACAAGGAATACAAGCTTTTATTGAAGATACAGCAACAGATGCTGATATAGAGTATATAAAAGATGCAATAAAAAAAATTGATGGTGTTGGCGAAATACGTTATATAAGTAAGGACGAAGCTTATGAAGATGCAAAAAATGTATTTAAAGATCAGGAATATTTTTTAGAAGGTTTGGATAAGGTCCAAATATTTCCAGCATCATATGTTGTTAAATTTGCAGATATAGAAAAAGCAGATAATATTAAATCTCAAATAGAGAAAATTGATGGAATTTATAAAGTTAAATATAATTCATCTACTATAAATGCAGTAATTTCAATATCAAAAATAGCAAATATATTTTTACTTGGAATAGGTGTTGTTTTACTTGTAGTTAGTATATTTATAATTTCAAATACAATAAAACTTGCAGTATATTCAAATAAACGTGAAATATTTATTATGAGATATATTGGAGCAACAAATAAATTTATAAAGAAACCATTTGTCATAGAAGGAGCAATAATGGGAATTGTATCTGCATTAATTTCATTTATGCTAATATCAATTGCCTATGTAGTTATATACGCAAGAATTCCAAAAGTAGGATCATCTTTAGGTGTTTTTGGATTTATACCATACACATCATTATGGTGGATGATACTTGCAATATATATAGTTTTAGGACTATTTATTGGAATACTTGGAAGTAGTATATCAATAAAGAAGTATCTAAAAGCATAGGAGAGAGTAATGCAAAAAAGAAAGATCATAAGAAGTGTTTTAATTGTCTCATTATTTAGCTGTTTCTTAACAACATTAACTAATATAAATGCAGAAAGTACTTTATCAAAATATAATAAAGAATTACAAGAGGTTAAAGAAAAGGAAAAAGAAAATGCTAGTAAATTAACCGGAATACAAAAGGATATAGCGGAGTATAACTATGAGATTGCAGATCTAGATGAAAAAATGATGGAAGCAACATCTGATCTGGCTGATCTTCAAAACAAAAAAGACAACTTGAATAAAAGTTTAGAGGAAAATCAAGAAGCTTTAGCAGATTCTACAAAATTATATGATAAGGTTGAAAAAACATATGAAGATATGTTAAGAACAGTATATGAAAATGGTTTCCCAAGCATTTTTGAGTTTTTAGCTTCATCAAAGAATGTAATTGATTTTATTACAAAAATGAATACATACCAAAATGTTTTAGAGTATAATAAAGATATTGTAACAAACGCAAAAAGTAAAAAGAACTATATAAACTATGTTAAAAAAAATGTAGAAAGACAAAAAATGGACATATCGCAACTTGAAAGTGACGTAAATAAAAAGATAGAATTGTTAAATAAAACATTAGAAGAAAAACAAGAAGTTGTAAATGGATTACAAAATTCACAAAGTGAATTAAAATCAAATTCAGAAGAATTAGCAAAGCAAAGAGAAGATGCATTAAAGAAAATAGACGATGAAATAGAAAAAGCATACAGAGCATCTTTAAATTCAAATAATAATCAAGGAAGTACAGGAGCAGCTACAGAATTTACAGGAGGTAATTTTGCTTGGCCAGCACCTGGGTATAACACAATAACAACAACTTTTGGTTTTGTTTATTATTTAGTTAATCCAAATGGAAGTGCCCATACAGGATGTGATATTGCTGGTGCAAATATATTTGGTAAACCAATAGTTGCTGCAGAATCTGGAACAGTAATAGTTGCAGGTTACAATGCTGGAGGCTATGGAAATTATGTTATGATAGATCATGGAAAATGTACGCAAGATGGAAATAATTATATAACTCTTTATGGACATGCAAGTGCTTTAGCTGTTCAAAAAGGAGATAAAGTAACTAAAGGACAAACGATTGCTTATGTTGGAAGTACCGGTAACTCAACAGGACCGCATTTACATTTTGAAATGAGAATAAATGGAAAGATAACAGATCCATTAGTACAGTATCCATCACTTAGCTTTGATTATAGATAATAGAAAAGGGGGGAGAGTAATGAAAATGTACAGTAAAAAAAAAAAAAAATTTATGGCAGCTTCATCTGCCACAATATTAATGTGGACAAGTATTAATTGTATAAGTGCTGACTCTTTATCTGATGCGCAACAAAAGAAACAAAATATTCAAAATCAAATAACAACTAATAATAAAAAAATATCTAGTACAGAAAGTGAAGCAACGGAGTACTTAAAGCAGGTAGATGAACTAAATAAAAAAATATCTGAATATACGAATAACTTATCAAATCTTGAGGATAAGGTTGATGCCGTAAATAAAAAAATTGGAGAATATGAAAATGATTTACAAAATTCATCTCAAAGATACAGTAGTGCAGAAGATTTGTATGCTGTAAGACTTAGATCAATATATGAAAATGGCATGCCAAATGTAATAGATATACTTTTTGAATCTAAAGGTATAACAGATTTCTTCTCTAAATTAAATGTATATCAAAGTGTAGTTGAGTATGATAAATCAATGGTAAATAATATAGATGGGGAAAAGGAATATATTGATAATGTAAAAAGTGACATTGAAGTTCAAAAGGTTCAACTTGATCAACTAAAATATGATGTTGAAAAGGCAACTAAAACGCTTAATGATGCAAAATCACAAAAACAAGCTAAAGTTAATGAATTAAATAAATCTAAAGAAAAATTACAAGCTGTAAATACTGTTTTAAATAAAGAAGCTGAAGATTTAAATAATCAAATTGCAGCTGAAATAGCTGCCAGAGAAAAAAAGAAATCTGAATCAAAATCAAGTTCTGATGGATCATCATCAATTGTAGCTTCTAATGGAAAATTTGATTGGCCATTAAAAGGATATGGTAAGAATAGAATTACTGCTACATTTCCAAAATACTCTGATGGTACAAGACATGATGGAATTGATATAGGTGTTCCAGTTGGTACTCCTGTATATGCAGCAGCAGCGGGGGAAGTTGTAGTTTCTAAGTATTATTTAACAGGTAATTATGATGGCTCATACAGAGATGGTTATGGAAATTATGTTATGATAGACCATGGAGATTATTATACTTTATATGGACATTTGCAATATAAAAAAGTTGTATCAGCAGGTCAATCTGTAAGTAAAGGTCAATTAATTGCATACACAGCTAGCACAGGAAATTCAACAGGACCTCACTTGCATTTTGAAGTAAGGAAGAGTAGTTCTTATGGAAGTGCTGTAAATCCAATGAAATTTTTTAACTAAAAAACAAAAAATATTACATAAAAAGCAAAAAAATATAAAAAAACTATTGACTTATTTTTATTTTTATTAGATAATGTAAATATGATTTTATCGTAGGGGGTTAATGATATGAGTGCTGCAATAGTAAATAAGTTTATGCGTATGATGGGAATAGGAGAAAATGATGAAGATAACGAATATGATGATGAAGTAGATTGCTATGATGAAGAAGAACAAGATGAGGTAGAAAATAGGGAAGTTCCAAAAGCAAGAAGAAGTTTTAGAGATATTGAATCTTCAAATCCATATTCTAAAAATAATAATCAAACTAAAGTTATACCTATGAATACAGCCGTATCATCATCTAAGATGGTTATAACTCAACCAACATGCTATGCTGATGTTGAGGAAATAGGAGAGTATTTAAAATTAAGAAAATCTGTAATTATTAATCTAGAGAACGTTGGAAAAGAAGATGCAATAAGAATATTAGATTTCCTAGGAGGAGCTACTTTTATGGTTGAAGGTACAATCCAAAAAGTGTCAAATCTTATTTATTTACTAACACCAAAAGATGTTGAAATACAAAATGATGTTGAAAAAAGCCAATACAAGCAGAAAATGTCTTTTTCTTGGCTTAAGTAGACTTTACTTAAAGCAGGCTAAATTTGGTCTGCTTTTTATTAAAAAAGGAGGTTATATATATGTTAACACCAAATGATATTGAAAACAAAGTTTTTAAAAAATCTAAAATGAAAGGCTATGATATTGATGATGTAGAAGATTTTCTTGAACAGTTACTTGCAGATTATGAAGCATTATATAAAGAAAATGCAGAAATAAAGGACAAGTTTAATGCTATGCAAGAATCAATTTCTTATTATAAATCAGTAGAAGAAGGAATTAATAAAACTATTGAAAATGCTCAATCAACTGCTGACAATATGAAAGAAGTTGCAAAAAGAGAAGCTGAAACTATAAAACAGGAAGCAGAAGCGGATGCAAGAAGGCATATTGAAGAGCTTAACAATGAAATAAGAAGAAAAGAAGAACTATTAGAAGATAAGAAAAAACAAATGCAAATTTATCGTATAAGAGTAAGTTCTATGCTTGAAGCACAATTAAAAATTTTAAATGAAGATGAAGATTTGAAATAAGTAATAAAAAGGTCGAAATGTATATTTTGGACCTTTTTATTTATTTATGTATTGCAAGAGTGCTAAAAATGTGTTAAAATATACCAGTAAAAGAAGAGAGGATGTAATTTATGTTTGATAAACTTGAAGAAATTGAAAAAAAGTACGTTGATTTAACTGCAAAAATATCTGATCCTGATATAATATCTAATCAATCACTTTTTAAAAAGTATATGAAGGAACACTCAAATTTAACAGATGTTGTTGCAAAGTATAGAGAATATAAAAAAGTAAAAGAAAATATGGATGAAGCAAAAGAACTTATGAACGATAAAGAAATGAAAGAATTTGCTGAAGAAGAATTTTATTCTTCAAAACAAAAACTTGAAAATATAGAGGAAGAGTTGAAATTTTTGTTAATTCCAAAGGACGAAAATGATGATAGCAATGTCATTATTGAAATAAGAGGAGGAGCTGGTGGTGAAGAAGCTGCTTTGTTTGCATATAACTTATATAGAATGTATACAATGTATGCTGATTTAAAACATTGGCAAGTTGAAGTAATTGATATAAATGAAACAGGTATAGGTGGACTTAAAGAAGTTTCATTTATGATAAAAGGAAAAGGTGCTTATAGTAAATTAAAATTTGAGAGTGGAGTACATAGAGTTCAACGTGTTCCTGAAACAGAGGCAAGTGGAAGAATTCATACTTCTACAGTTACGGTTGCAGTACTACCAGAAGTTGAAGATGTAGAAATTGATATAAATCAAAATGATTTAAGAATAGATACATATAGAGCAAGTGGAGCAGGTGGCCAACATGTAAATAAAACTTCATCAGCAATACGTATAACACATATACCAACTGGTGTTGTTGTTGCTTGCCAAAGTGAAAGGTCACAACTTCAAAATAGAGAAACTGCAATGAAAATGCTTAGATCAAAATTATATGAAATAGAACAAGAAAAACAAAACAAAGAACTTACAAATAAAAGAAGACTTCAAGTTGGAAGCGGTGCAAGAAGTGAAAAAATAAGGACATATAACTATCCTCAAAGTAGGGTAACTGATCATAGAATTAATTTTACAATTTATCAATTAGAGAGCTTTTTAAATGGTAATTTAGATGAAATGATAGATGCTCTTGCAGCGGCAGATAAGGCAGATAGGTTAAAAGAAGGGGCATTATAATATGAAAAAAATTGATTTTAAAAAGATTACATTGATTTTAGAAATTTTAAGTATTATTTCGTTTATTGTATCTTTAGTAATTTTTATAATTAAGTTTTTAAGAATTGATGGAATATTAAGTATTACAACTGTAACTATGGATAATTTAATAAAAGCTACTGTTATTTGTTTTGGTTTGTTAGGAGTTATATTGATTACAAGTTTAATTTTAAGAATTATATTTATGAAAATTGATAATACTGATGAATCAAAACTGATTGCGAGTAGAACAATAGTTGCATGCTTGGTTTTTATGATTATATTATTTTTGATATTTTATTATTTGTGTATATATAATACTCAATATTCAATTTTTAAAGTCTTTATAAAAAAGACAAAAAGCTATTGACTTGTTTTAAGACATATGTTATAATATTATAAATTGTTTCAAAAGCAAAATACTATGTAAACTCAAATTCAAAAGGTGGTTGAAATAGTGGTAAAATGTAAAAAAATAAGTTAATAAAATAGTATAAGAATCAAATTAGTTTTTCAAATTATGTAAACTAATTTGGCTTTTTGTCGTCTTTTTTAATATGTTTTTTGGGGGTATAAAAATGGTTCATGAAGTAAAAAATGGAAAAGCAACTAGAATGAGTTTTTCAAACATTAAAGAGGTAATTGAAATGCCTGATTTAATTGATATTCAAAAACAATCTTATGAGTGGTTTTTGAAATCAGGACTTAAAGATGTACTTTCAGATGCATCTCCAATAACAGATTTTTCAGGAAATCTATTATTAGAATTTGTTGATTATAGATTGGAAGATGAAACAAAGTATACAATTGAGGAAGCAAATGAAAGAAATACAAGTTATTGTTCAAGATTACAAGTACAAGTTCGTTTGATAAACAAAGAAACTGGTGAGATAAAAGAACAAGAAATTTTCTTTGGCGATTTACCTTTAATGACAGAAAAAGGTACATTTATTATAAATGGAGCAGAAAGAGTTATTATATCTCAATTAGTTCGTTCACCTGGTGTTTATTTTTCATCATCAAGAGATAAAACAGGTAAATTTTTATACGAAGGAACTATTATGCCTAATCGTGGTACATGGATTGAAATGGAATCAGACTCTACAGATATGTTATATGTAAGAGTTGATAGAACTAGAAAAGTTCCACTTACTACACTTATAAGGGCACTTGGTATTGAGTCTGATGAACAAATTATGGATTTGTTTGAAGACGATTTGATAAATCAAGTTATATATAAAGATCCTGCTAAGACTATGGATGAAGCATTGCTTGAAATATATAAGAAAATTAGACCAGGGGAACCTTTACATGTTGATGCAGCAAAATCACTACTTTATGGATTATTGTATGATGATAGAAGATATAGTCTAGAAAGAGTAGGAAGATATAAGTATAATAAAAAGCTAAGTATAGCAAATAGAATTGTAAATGAAGTAGCAGCTGAAGATGTTGTAAATACAGAAACAGGAGAACTTCTTATAAAAAAAGGAGAAGTATTTACAAAGGAAATAGCTGAAGATATAAAACAATCTGGTATCAATGTTGTTTATGTTGAAAAAGAAGGCAAAAAAGTTAAAGTTATAGGAAATAATACTGTAGATATTTCTAAATATCTTGGAATGGATATAGACAAACAAGTAATTAAAGAGGAAGTTTATCTTCCTGCTTTAAAAGAATTGCTTGAAAAAATTGGCGATGTTGATGAAAAAGAATTAAGAAAGAAAATTAGATTAAATAGAGAAAAATTGGTTGTAAAACATGCAACTTTAGATGATATTATAGCTTCAATAAATTATTTTGTTAATTTTAGATTTGGAATGGGTATGACTGATGATATAGATCATCTTGGAAATAGACGTGTTAGATGTGTTGGTGAATTAATTCAAAACCAATTTAGAATTGGACTTGCAAGACTTGAAAGAGTTGTTCGTGAAAGAATGGCAACACAGGATTTAGATGCTGCAACTCCTCAAACATTAATAAATATAAAACCGGTAGTTGGATCACTTAGAGAATTCTTTGGAAGTTCGCAATTATCTCAGTTCATGGATCAAATTAATCCACTTGCAGAACTTACACATAAAAGAAGAATATCAGCTCTTGGACCTGGAGGACTTACAAGGGATAGAGCTGGATTTGAGGTTCGTGACGTACATCATACTCACTATGGAAGATTATGTCCTATAGAATCTCCAGAAGGACCAAATATTGGACTTATTTCTTCACTTTCTACATTTGCAAAAATAAATAGATATGGATTTATAGAATCTCCATATAGAGTCATAGACAAAGAAAATGGAGTTATAACAGATGAAGTTGTATATCTTACTGCAGATGAAGAAGATAATTACATTGTTGCTCAAGCAAATGAACCTTTAGATGAAGAAAATCATTTCTTGAATAAGAGAGTTAAGGTTAGATATCAAGATCAAATACTTGAAATGGATAAAGATAAAGTTGATTTAATGGATGTTTCTCCAAAACAATTAGTATCAGTATCTACAGCAATGATACCTTTCCTAGAAAATGATGATGCAAAACGTGCTCTTATGGGTTCTAACATGCAACGTCAGGCTGTTCCTCTTATAAGATCTGAAAGTCCAATCGTAGGAACAGGAATTGAATATAAAGCTGCAATAGATTCAGGTATAGTAATAATAGCACATAATGATGGTGTTGTTGATTATGTTGATGCAAATAAGATAATAATTAAAACTAAAAAAGGTAAAGATGAATACCATTTAATAAAATATAAAAGATCAAACCAAGGTACTTGTATAAATCAAAAACCAATAGTTGTAAAAGGTGAGGCTGTTAAAAAAGGTGATGTAATTGCTGATGGACCATCTACTCAAAATGGTGAGCTTGCATTAGGTAAAAATATATTAGTTGGATTTATGACATGGGAAGGATACAACTATGAAGATGCCATTTTAATATCTGAAGATTTAGTTAAAGATGATGTTTTAACTACAATTCATATTGAAGATTATGATTGTGAAGCACGTGATACAAAACTTGGACCAGAAGAAATTACAAGAGAAGTACCAAATGTAGGTGATGATGCTCTTAAAGACTTAGATGAAAATGGTATTATACGTATAGGAGCAGTTGTAAGACCTGGAGATATATTGGTTGGTAAAGTTACTCCAAAAGGTGAAACAGAACTTACAGCGGAAGAAAAACTTTTACGAGCTATTTTTGGTGAAAAAGCAAGAGAAGTAAGAGATACATCTCTTAGAGTTCCACATGGAGAAGAAGGAACAATTGTTGATGTAAAAATATTTACAAGAGATAATTGTGATGAGCTTGCTACTGGTGTTAACAAGGTTGTAAGAATATATATAGCACAAAAAAGAAAAATATCTGTTGGTGATAAAATGTCTGGTCGTCATGGTAATAAAGGTGTTATATCACGTATTCTTCCAAGAGAAGATATGCCATATTTACCAGATGGAACACCACTTCAAATTGTTCTTAACCCTCTAGGACTACCTTCTCGTATGAATGTTGGACAGTTACTAGAAACTCATTTAGGATATATTGCTAAAATGTATGGATGGAAAGTTGCGACTCCAGTATTTGATGGTGCAAAAGAAGTTGACATTGAAAAATTATATAAAGATAAAGGTCTAGATCCAACAGGTAAATTAACTGTATATGACGGAAGAACTGGTGAACCATTTGATGCTAAGATTACAGTTGGATACATGTATATGCTAAAACTATATCACTTAGTTGATGATAAAATACATGCTCGTTCTATTGGACCATATTCGCTAGTAACTCAACAACCATTAGGTGGTAAAGCACAATTTGGTGGACAGAGATTTGGTGAAATGGAAGTTTGGGCACTTGAAGCATATGGTGCATCATATACTCTTCAAGAAATGTTAACTGTAAAATCTGACGATGTAGTTGGAAGATTAAAAACATACGAAGCGATCGTTAAGGGTGAAAGTATTCCAAAACCTGGAATACCAGAATCGTTCAGAGTTTTAACTAAAGAACTTCAAAGTTTAGCTTTAGATTTAAAAATGTATAAAGAAGAGGAAGAGTTAGAACTTAAGGAATCAATGGAAGACGATCCTGATGGTATAGATCCAGAACTTATTGGTGAACCACTTGAAGATGGACATAAAATGTCAGATTCGGATTTGTCTGGAATGAGCTTGGAAAATGGAGACGAAAACTTAGATGAAGAAGTTGATGAACTTGAGGAATTTAACGAAGAAGATTTACCAGAAATAGAATAATGGTATAAGGAGGAATATGTAACATGCAAGATATGGATAATTTTGATAGATTAAGTATAGCTCTTGCATCCCCTGAAAAAATCAGAGAATGGTCAAAAGGGGAAGTAAAAAAACCTGAAACTATAAATTATAGAACACTTAAACCTGAAAGAGATGGCTTATTCTGCGAGAAAATTTTTGGACCAACTAAGGATTGGGAATGTTACTGTGGAAAATATAAAAAAGTAAGATATAAAGGTATAATATGTGATAGATGTGGTGTTGAAGTTACAAAGAAAAAGGTTAGACGTGAAAGATTAGGACACATAGAGCTTGCATGCCCTGTATCTCATATATGGTTCTTCAAAGGAATACCAGGAAGAATGGGACTTCTTCTTGATATTTCTCCAAAGGCCTTAGAAAAAGTAATATACTTTGCTTCATATATTGTTTTAGATCCAAAAGATACTGGATTTAAAGTATGCGATATAATAAGTGAAAGAGAATATAGAGAAGCTGAAGAAAAATATGGTTATGGTTCTTTTAGAGTTGGAATGGGTGCAGAAGCAATTAGAGAATTGCTTTCTAAAATTGATCTTAAAAAACTACAAGGTGAATTAAAGAAAGAGCTTGAAAAAGCTACTGGTGCTAAAAGAGCTAAGATTATAAAAAGATTAGAAACAGTTGAAGCATTTTTAGAATCAGGAAATAAACCTGAGTGGATGATATTAGAAGTATTACCAGTAATACCTCCTGATCTTCGTCCTATGGTTCAATTAGATGGTGGAAGATTTGCTACATCTGATTTAAATGATTTATACAGAAGAGTTATAAACAGAAATAACAGATTAAAAAGATTACTAGAATTAGAAGCACCTGATATAATCGTTAGAAATGAAAAAAGAATGTTACAAGAAGCAGTTGATGCTTTAATTGACAATGGAAGACGTGGTAAACCAATTACTGGTGCAGGTGGAAGAGCACTTAAATCATTAACAGATATGTTGAAAGGAAAACAGGGAAGATTTAGACAAAACTTACTTGGAAAAAGGGTTGACTACTCAGGACGTTCTGTTATTGTTGTTGGACCTGAACTTAAAATTTATCAATGTGGTCTTCCAAGAGAAATGGCTTTAGAGCTATTCAAACCTTTTGTTATGAAGGAACTAGTAAAAAGAGGAATGGCATTTAATATAAAAAATGCAAAGAGAATGGTTGAGAGAACTGCAGTTGAGGTTTGGGATGTACTTGAAGATGTTATAAAAAATAGACCAGTAATGCTAAACCGTGCACCTACACTTCATAGACTTGGTATTCAAGCTTTTGAACCAGTACTTGTTGATGGTAGAGCTATAAAACTTCATCCATTAGTATGTACAGCATTTAATGCTGACTTTGATGGTGACCAAATGGCTGTTCATGTTCCACTTTCTCCTGAGGCTGTTGCAGAAGCAAAAATGCTAATGCTTGCTTCAAATAATCTTTTAAAATTACAAGATGGTAAACCAGTAACTGTTCCATCAATGGATATGATACTTGGAAGTTTCTATCTTACAGTAAAATTAGAAGGAGAAAAAGGCGAAGGAAAAGTCTTTTCAAATATGGATGAGGCACTTATGGCTTATGATCAAGGTGTTGTTGGAATACATGCACCAATAAGAGTAAGGGTATCAAAGGAAATTGATGGAAAAGTTCATACTGGAATTATAGATGCAACAGTAGGAAGATTAATATTCAATAGCTTTATTCCACAAGACATTGGTTTTGTTGATAGATCTAAAAAAGAAAATCTTCTAAAACTTGAAATAGATTTCGAAGCTAAGAAAAAACAACTTGGACAAATTGTTGATAAATGTATTGCGAAGCATGGAATTACAGAGACTGCAATAGTTCTTGATAATATTAAAAAGTATGGATATAAATATTCAACAAAAGCTGGTGTAACAGTATCAGTATCAGATATAGAAATACCAGAAAATAAGCCAAAAATTCTTGCTAAAGCTGAAGAAGAGGCTGAAAAGGTATTAAAAAATTATAAACGTGGACTTATATCAAATGATGAAAGATATAAAGAAATTATTAAAATTTGGTCTGATGCTACAGATGAAATTCAAAGTGAAATTATGAATAATCCAAACATAATGAATCCACTTCAAATGATGGCTAATACTGGTGCCAGAGGTAACCCAACTCAGATAAGACAGCTTGGTGGTATGCGTGGACTTATGGCAGATACAATGGGTAGAACAATAGAGTTACCTATTAAATCAAACTTTAAAGAAGGTTTGGATGTTCTTGAATTCTTTATTGCATCACATGGCGCTAGAAAAGGTCTTGCTGATACTGCTTTAAGAACAGCTGACTCTGGATACTTGACAAGAAGACTTGTTGATGTTAACCAGGATGTTGTTGTTGCTGAAGATGATTGTGGAACACATCATGGATTTGAAGTTGAAGCAATTATGGAAAGTGGAGAGCCAGTAGAGAAACTTGAAGAAAGAATTGAGGGAAGATATCTTGCAGAAGATCTTCTTGATGAAAAAGGAAATGTATTATATGAAAGAAATACATATGTAACTCCTGATATTGTTGCAAATATTACTAAACATGGAATTACAAAAGTTAAAATACGTTCTGCCTTTACTTGTGAATCTGTTAGAGGTGTATGTAGTAAATGTTATGGTAAAAACCTTGCAACAGGTGAGCCAATTAGTACTGGTGAAGCAGTCGGTATAATTGCTGCACAATCAATAGGTGAGCCAGGTACACAGCTTACAATGAGAACAATTCATAGTGGTGGTGTTGCAGGTTCAGATATTACACAAGGTCTTCCTCGTGTTGAAGAATTATTCGAAGCAAGAAAACCAAAAGGTGTTGCTATGGTAACTGAAATTGATGGTACTGTAACAATAGGAAATAATTCAACTAATAAAGAAGTAATAGTTACATCTGATGATAAACATACAGAAAGATATGTAATACCATTTGGAATGAGAATATCAGTATCAAATGGACAAAAAATAAAAGCTGGAGACAGAATTACAGAAGGTTCTCTTGATCCACATGATATTATTCGTATAAAAGGCGATATAGCTGTTGAAAATTACTTAATTGAAGAAGTTCAAAAAGTATATAGAACTCAAGGTGTTCATATTAATGATAAACATATTGAGATTGTTGGACGTCAAATGTTAAGAAAAATATTTGTTGAAGATTCAGGTGAAACTAATCTTATAACAGGATCAACAGTTGATATGACAGACTTTAATTTTGAAAACAAACTTGCAAGTGAAAAAGGAAAGAAACTTGCAAAAGGTAAGAAAACTCTACTTGGAATAACAAAAGTTGCACTTCAAACTGATTCATTCTTATCTGCTGCTTCATTCCAAGAAACAGCAAGAGTACTTACAGATGCAGCTCTTAAAGGAAAAGTAGATAAATTACAAGGATTAAAAGAAAATGTTATAATCGGTCGTCTAATTCCAGCCGGAACTGGTGTTGTAGATTACAGTGATATTAAAGTTGAATCTTTAGAAAGCATAAAGAACGAAGAAAATAGTAAAGTTGAAAAATATATTATACCAGATGAAAAATTGGTTGACGAAGTTGAATAACAAAAAGATGGACAAAAGTCCATCTTTTTGTTATATATTTTGATAAATTATTGAATTTGTTTTAATTATATATTAAAATATATAATGTAGGTGAAGATATGATTAAAAAAATATTTACAATTATAGTTACACTCATTTTTATTTTGTTTACAGCTTTTATTTTATTAAATAAAAACTTCGCAAATCAAATAGTGATAAGTGCTGAAGATGTGTATGATAAAGTAACAGGGGATTATGAAATACCAGAGGATGTTAGTGAAATTAAGATTAATGAACTCCAACCTGAAAATTCTACTTTTTACTATAATTTATTAAATGAAAATCAAAAAAATATATATAAAGCAGTAGCAATAGCTGTAAAAAACTTAAATAAAAAAGCAAAAGTAAAAGAATATAATTATATTGATGATAATAATATTATGACTGATGCAAAAAAAGCAATGGAAAATTTCTTTTTAGACCATCCTGAGGTTTTTTACGTAAATAACGAATATACAGTCTCAACTATTGATTTAGTCAGTTCAAAAAGGATAGAAATTGAAATTAATTATAACATTTCAGATGAAATTGAATTAAATAAAAAAATAGCAGAAATAAATAGTATATTAAATCCAATTATTTCTGAAGCAAAAACAATGGATAAATTTGATGCAGAATTATATTTGCATGACCAAATATGTAAAATTGCTACTTATTATAAATATACAGATATAAACCAGGTGCCTGACGAATGTCATAGTATATATGGATGCTTAGTATCACATCAAGCTGTATGTGATGGATTATCTAAAACATTAATGATAGCATTAGATAAAGTGGGAATTAAAAATATAGTTATCACAGGATATATTAAAGATCAAGCACATGAATGGAATATGGTAAATTTAGATGACGAGTGGTATCATGTTGATATTACATCGAATAAATCTGTGAAAAACGAAACAAATAATTCTGAAGAGATTATTCATTCGTATTTTAACATAACAACAGAACAAATAAAGAACAGTAATGCTATTGATAAGGAGGAAAATTTACCACATGCAAATTCAGATAAATATAATTATTATATAAAAAAAGGAAAGTATATCGCTTCGGGAGAAAATTTTGTTTCTAAATTGAAAAAGATTTTAGATGAAAATGAAAACGATAACTTGATTGAATTTGCTGTAGATTCAAAAGTAAATTCTGTTCCTGATAAAATGGTTTATGTATTTCAGGATGATGAATATGAAAAATATGTAGATAAAAATGCAAGTAGATTTAACTATTATAACGTTTTAAACACATATATTTTACTTGCAAATAAGTAGGAGGAAATTATGGAAATAATACAAGAAATATGGGATGATTATAAAAAAATAATTTTAATTATTGTTGGTTGTATAGCAGCTTTAATTATTGGACTTGTTATTTTTTCAGCAGTATATAACCCTATAAAAATATCATTCACGGGTGATGATTCAGGAATAATTGCAACAATGTCTAATGAAATAAAAATTGGGGCACAAGCTAAAAATAAATCTGAAGACAAATTTGAACTTAATTGGCAAGTGTCAGCAGGATCATTAAATACAACAAAGGGAAGTGAAGTTATTTGGGAGCTTCCAAAAGAAGAGGGAACATACACAATTAAAGTTACAGCGGGAAATAAAGTAAAAGCTAAAAATGTTACAGTTTTAACTAATAAATTAGGAGATCTTACATTACAAAGTAACGAAAATATTAAATATATTGATAGTGATGAAGACGGATTAAGTGATACTTATGAAAATGAAAAATCAAATACAGATGCCAATAGCTCAGATACAGATGGCGATATTGTAAATGATGGAACTGAGACGGTATTAGGATTAAATCCAAGTGAGAAAGAAAGTAAAAGTGATGGAATTCAAGATGATGAAAGAAATCTAAGCTATGATTTAAAATTGGAAAAAATAGGGGCTGAAGTTCAAATTAGTGGAACAGATAATATAGCTAATACTACAGTTGATATGTATGATTTAAAAACTATAAATGAAGTTGATGCTGTAGTTTCTAAAGTCTATAGTGTAAAAACTTATGGTACAATAAATACAGCTAATCTATTAATTAATTATGATAAAAGTATAGTATCTAGCAAAGGTTTAGATGAAAATTCGTTATCAATATATAAACTTGATATAGATTCTAATAAATTTGTAAAACAAAATTCTAAAGTTGATACTGCAAATAGTAAAGTAACAGCGAGTATAACTGATTCAGGAAAGTATTTTATAGCAGACTCTTCAAAAATGAAAGAAAATGTTTCAACGGAGTTAATGTTTGTTATAGATAATTCTGGTTCAATGTACCCTAAAGAAATGGTTGATGGAAGTGAAGAAAATGATACTCAGTTTAAAAGAGTAGATTTATCAAATAGAATAATTGATAAATTAAAAGGTAATTATAAATTTGGAGCTGGCAAATTTACATATGAGTATGAAGAACTTTGTCCATTAACAAATGATAAAGAAAAAGTTAAAGAAAAAATAAATAGTATAAAAACATTAACAGAAAAGTTTACAGGAACGTATATCGGAAATGCACTTGAAGGAGGACTAAAACAATTTAATAAAACAAATAATGATACAAGAAAATATATTATTCTGCTTACAGATGGTAAAGATACTACTGGAGTATCAGGATATGATGAGAAAAAAACTGAAAGAGCTATAGCAGATGCTAAATCAAAAGGAGTTAAGGTGTTTACAATTGGACTTGGAGATGAGCTTGATACAGAGGTTTTAGAAAAAATATCTAACCAAACAGGAGGAAAATATTATTACGCATCAAGTTCAGAAGTCCTTGAAGATGTGTTTGAACTTATAGCATCAGATATAAATTATGGATTTGTAGATTTTGATAAAGATTCAAATGATGATTATATAATATATAAAAATAATGAATTCTTGTCAAAAAAGAATGGAATGCCTATAGAAAACTTTTCAACTACGACTAATAATTATGGAGCTACTTATGGAATGTCATTATTTTCAAAATTATACTTTGAAAATAAACTACCTTCAAAAATGAGTAGTATATCTATAAAAAATAGAGAAACTGGAGAAACTGAAAAAGCTTCAGGCTATGAAATCGAAGTAGCTAAGGATACAAAATATTCTTTACTTTATGATTATGACTTAGAAAATTTATCTTTCATGAAAAGTGTTCCAAAAGATTTCATGGCTACATCTGTAAATAATGGAGTACTTGAAATATCTAAAGATTATAAAAAAGATTTGAATGAATATGGATTCTCATATTACTATTTAGATTATTCAGATTCTAATTCAGGGTTCAAAAAATATGAAAATTATATTTTAAATAATGATTTTTCAGATGATGAAAATGAAAATGAAAAAGATAAAAGTACCCTTGAAGATGAAGATAAAGAGTTTGTAAATGCTATTTATAGGCTTGACATCTTAAAAAATAGAGATGAAAGATTGTCACTTGAAAGCGAACCTGATAAAACCTTTAATTATATTGTAGATATTATGAATAAAGGCGAAGTACCATTAATTGTTTTAAATGATAATTACACAGTATGTTTACAGAAAATTTTAATAGATATAAACGATGATAATCATATTAAATTTGAAGTATATGATAGTAATTATGGAGGAAATCAACAGTATATTGATGTTAAAAGAATAAAGCTATATAACAACTTAGATGGTAACAATAAAAATAGTTATCAATATAAGTGTTCATACAGAGATAAAAAGGTAAGTCTTTCAGTAAGTATTCCTAATATAGACGTTAATTTATAACAAGAAAATCAACTTATTGGTTTGCAATAAGTTGATTTTTTCTAAAATTTTTTTAAATAACTTGAATTATATTCGGTCCTATCTAAATATAAAGCAAATAATGATAAAGAATCACTTAAATAATTATATTCATCCATTAAATAAATTCTATATTCGTCCTTCCCGTCTATTACTATATTAGGCTTTAATAATTCAGCTATTTGAATTTCATCTTTATATATACATATATGTCTAATGTATCCATCTTCAATTGAAAAACACTTATAAATTACATCTTTATATTTAATTACATAATAACCATTCCAAACTTCCTTCATTTCAAAAAAATTGATACATCATCTTCATTGTTATTTTGATTAATGAACCTTAGTTGATAAAATTTTTGAAAATTGGTTATTAAATATTTAAATGGAATAAATTCTTCTAGTTGATTATCAACATAATTATACTCTGTTTTATATTTTAAATTACTGTTTTTATTATATACTTTTATTTTTCTAAGATTTTCTAAATTAAAACTTCCGATTATGTTTATAAAAGATAGAGTTGCAGTGTATATACTCTTATTTTCATACAATATTTCAAATTCGTTTTTTTTCTCTGATATAGTTTGGTTTACATCTATTAACATTAAATATAATCCTCCACAATAATAGAAATTTTACTTTTTATATCTTGAAATTAAAAATTCTATATAATTTGATACAGATAATTTATCTTCAATGGTTAATTTTTGAAAGTCGTTACCTATTCCGTTATCGGGTTTTGTGTACGTAAGAGCCCCCATAATATCTTCTGTACTGATACCAAGTAAATTACATAGAGTTATAAGGTTTGAAACTGTGCAAGAATTCTCTCCTCTTTCTATTCTTCCATAATGTTTTGGATTTACCTCTATTTCTTTTGCAACTTCTTCTTGTGTGTATCCTCTATTTTCTCTGTATTCTTTTAGTTTTCTTCCTATTATAACATTTTGCTCTTCTTTTCTTTTCATATTACCACCAATAAGATTATACATTAAAATGTATTGTATATAAACATCTTTAAATATAACTTTTACCTTTATTTTTTTAAAGAACACCACATATAAAGTATTAAATGGGCGTGGTATTGTTATAAAGGAACCAAATGTAAATGTTATGTTATATTAATTTATAAATTTCCCATTTTTTATTGACTTTTTACGTATTTTAGAGTATAATTAAACTACTTGTGTAATGCAAGTAAAAAGGAAAGGAAGGTGAACTTAGAGTGCCTACATTTAGCCAATTAGTAAGAAAGGGAAGACAAGATAAAGTAACAAAATCAAAATCACCAGCATTACAAAGAGGATACAATTCTCGTACAAAATCTGCTACTAATCAATCTTCTCCACAAAAAAGAGGTGTTTGTACAGTTGTAAAAACACAAACTCCTAAAAAGCCAAACTCAGCTTTACGTAAAGTAGCCAGAGTTAGACTTTCTAATACAATGGAAGTAACAGCATATATTCCAGGAATTGGTCATAACCTACAAGAACACAGTGTTGTTTTAATTAGAGGTGGAAGAGTAAAAGACCTACCAGGTGTACGTTACCACATTGTAAGAGGTGTACTTGATACTGCAGGTGTTGCAGACAGAGTACAAGCAAAATCAAAATATGGTGCAAAAAGAGCAAAGAAAAAATAAAATAAGAGTAGGTGCTTAAGTTTAAAATAAATTAAACTCTAGCCCCTTACAGAAATTAAAGTTTTTGAGTACCTTTTTGAATTAGTATGATTCAAAATGTTAAAAAGGAGGGAAGAAAAGTGGCAAGAAAAGGACATATAGCTAAAAGAGAAGTTATGCCAGATCCAATGTACAACTCAAAAGTTGTTACAAAACTTATAAATAAAGTAATGTGGGATGGTAAAAAAGTTACAGCTCAAAAAATCGTATACGGTGCATTTGATATCGTAAAAGAAAAAACAGGAAGAGAAGCTATGGATGCTTTCAGACAAGCATTAGATAACGTTACACCAGCACTAGAAGTTAAAGCTAGACGTGTAGGTGGAGCAACATACCAAGTTCCAATGGAAATTAGAGCTGATAGAAAACAATCTTTAGCAATAAGATGGTTAGTTGAATACGCTAGAAAAAGAAATGAACATAGCATGGAAGAAAAACTAGCTGGAGAAATAATGGATGCTATAAACGGTCAAGGTGGAGCATTCAAGAAGAAAGAAGATACACATAGAATGGCAGAAGCTAACAAAGCATTTGCTCATTATAGATGGTAATCCTAAGATAAAAAGGAGGAAGAATAAATGGCAGGTAGAGAATATCCTCTTGAGAGGACAAGAAATATCGGTATCATGGCACACATTGATGCTGGTAAAACTACTACTACTGAAAGAATTCTATTTTATACAGGTAAAACTCATAAAATAGGTGAAGTCCATGATGGTGGAGCTACAATGGACTGGATGGCTCAAGAACAAGAAAGAGGTATAACAATAACTTCTGCTGCTACAACATGTTACTGGAATAATAACAGAATTAACATTATTGATACACCAGGACACGTTGACTTTACAATAGAAGTTGAAAGATCTCTTAGAGTTCTAGATGGTTCAGTTACTGTACTTTGTGCAAAAGGTGGAGTTCAACCACAATCTGAAACTGTTTGGAGACAAGCAAACAAATATAACGTTCCAAGAATGGTATATGTAAATAAAATGGATATTACAGGAGCTGATTTCTTTAACTGTGTAAAACAATTAAAAGAAAGATTACAAGCTAATGCAGTACCAATTGCTATACCAATTGGTAAAGAAGATACTTTTAAAGGACTAGTTGATTTAGTTAAAATGGATGCTTGTATTCACTATGACGATCTTGGAAAAGATGTTAGACGTGAACCAATTCCAGATGATTTAAAAGAATTAGCTGAAGAATACAGAACAAAACTTGTAGAAGCTGTTGCAGAACAAGATGACGCATTAATGGAAAAATATTTAATGGGTGAAGAACTTACTGAAGAAGAAATCAAAAAAGGTCTTAGAAAAGGAACAATAGCTAATACAATAGTTCCAGTAACTTGCGGAAGTTCATATAAAAACAAATGTGTTCAAGAATTACTTGATAACATTGTAGATTATATGCCAGCTCCAACTGATATACCTCATATAAAAGGTGTACTAGAAGATGGAACTGAAGAAGAAAGAATTTCAGCAGACGATCAACCATTTGCAGCACTTGCGTTTAAAATAATGACTGATCCATATGTTGGAAAATTAACTTTCTTTAGAGTTTATTCAGGAACATTAGAGAGTGGCTCTTATGTATTGAACGCTAATAAAGGTAAAAAAGAAAGAATTGGAAGACTTATTCAAATGCATGCTAATAACAGACAAGATATAACAAAGGTATATGCTGGAGATATAGCTTGTGCAGTTGGATTAAAAGACGTATCTACTGGTGATACTTTATGTGATGAAAATTCACCAATTATACTTGAATCTATTGAGTTCCCAGAACCTGTTATAGATGTTGCAATTGAGCCAAAAACTAAAGCTGACCAAGATAAAATGGATTTAGCTTTACAAAAACTAGCTGAAGAAGATCCATCATTTAAAGCATATACTGATCAAGAAACTGGTCAAACTATCATTGCTGGTATGGGTGAATTACATCTTGATATCATAGTTGATAGAATGAAAAGAGAATTTAAAGTAGAAGCTAATGTTGGTAAACCACAAGTTGCATATAAAGAAACTATCAGAAAACCAGTTAAGGTTCAAGGTAAATTTATAAGACAATCTGGTGGTAGAGGACAATATGGTGATGTTTGGTTAGAAGTTGAACCAAATGAACCAGGAAAAGGTTATGAATTTACATCTAAAATTGTTGGTGGTGTTGTTCCTAAGGAATATGTTAAACCAACAGACGAAGGTGTTCAAGATGCAATGAAAGCTGGTATTTTAGCAGGATATCCTGTTGTAGATATTAAAGTTGCACTTGTTGATGGTTCATATCATGACGTTGACTCATCTGAAGCAGCTTTCCATATTGCTGGATCTATGGCTCTAAAAGAAGCTTGCCGTCAAGGTGGAGCAGTATTATTAGAACCAATAATGAAAGTTGATATCATTGTTCCAGAAGAATACATGGGAGATGTTATCGGAGATGTTAACTCTAGACGTGGTAGAATGGAAGGAATGGATACAGTTCAAGGAACTACAACTATTCACTCATTTATTCCACTATCTGAAATGTTTGGATATGCTACAGATTTAAGATCTAGAACACAAGGTAGAGGAGTTTACTCTATGGAACCATCTCATTATGAAGAAGTTCCAAAATCTGTTCTTGAAACAATCGTTGCACAAAGAACAAAAAAAGACAATTAATGTCTAAAAATTAAAAAAAACATAAAAAACGAATAAATGTATTGCAAATTAATTTAAAATGTAGTAAAATATTACCAAAGTTAATGCTATATGCATTAAAAGTAGTAATTAAGGAGGAATTTTAAAATGGCAAAAGCAAAGTTTGAAAGAACTAAACCACACGTTAATATTGGTACTATTGGTCACGTTGACCATGGTAAAACTACTCTTACAGCTGCAATAACTAAATATTGTAGTTTAAAAGGTGAAGCTCAATTTAGTGATTATAACCAAATTGATAATGCACCAGAAGAAAAAGCAAGAGGAATCACTATTTCTACATCACACGTAGAATATGAAACAGATAAGAGACACTATGCACACGTTGACTGCCCAGGACATGCTGACTATGTTAAAAACATGATCACAGGTGCTGCACAAATGGATGGTGCAATCCTAGTTGTTTCTGCTGCAGATGGTCCTATGCCTCAAACAAGAGAGCATATACTACTTGCAAGACAAGTTGGTGTTCCATATATAGTTGTTTTCATGAACAAATGTGATATGGTTGACGATCCAGAACTATTAGAATTAGTTGAAATGGATATAAGAGATCTATTATCTAAATATGATTTCCCAGGAGATACAACTCCTATAATAAAAGGTTCTGCTCTAAAAGTTCTAGAATGTGAATCTAAAGATCCAGAGGCTCCAGAATACGCTTGTATTAAAGAACTTCTAAATGCTATAGACGAATACATTCCTGAACCAACTAGAGATACTGATAAACCATTCCTAATGCCAGTTGAGGATGTATTTACAATTACTGGTAGAGGAACAGTTGCTACAGGTAGAATCGAAAAAGGTGTATTAAAACTTGGTGAAGAAGTTGAAATCGTTGGTCTTGTAGATACTCCTAAAAAGACAGTTGTAACAGGTATTGAAATGTTCAGAAAATCACTTGATGAAGCTGAATGTGGAGATAACGCTGGACTACTTTTAAGAGGTGTTCAAAGAGATGAAATCCAAAGAGGTCAAGTTATCGCTAAACCTGGTTCTATACATCCACATACTGAATTTGAAGCTGAAGTATATATCCTAACAAAAGAAGAAGGTGGAAGACATACTCCATTCTTCCAAGGATATAGACCACAATTCTATTTCAGAACAACTGATGTTACAGGTGTAATCGAATTACCAAAGGATAAAGAAATGGTAATGCCTGGTGATAATGTAACAATCAAAGCTAAACTTATCACTCCAATAGCAATTGAAAAAGGATTAAAATTCGCTATTCGTGAAGGTGGAAGAACAGTTGGATCTGGTTCAGTATCTAACATAATAGAATAATTAAAAACAGAGCTTATGCTCTGTTTTTTTAACAACTTTTCTTTTCTTTCATATAGTAAAGTAGATATAATAAATTTTGTCGAAAAATTAAAATATATAAAAAATAAAAAAATATATGTAATACTATTGACAATATTACGTAAATATTAGATAATAGAGATGTAAAATTTATTGAGGAGGTAATTTATATGGACGAAAATGAAATCTTCAGTAGAGTGAAAGATGTTATAGCTGAACAATTAGGAATTGATGATTTAGATACAATTACATCTGAAACTACTTTTATAGATGATTTAGGAGCGGACTCTTTAGATGTTGTTGAACTTATAATGGCATTTGAAGAAGAGTTTGATATGGAAATTCCAGAAGTAGAAGCAGAGAAAATTTCTACTGTTGGAGATGTAGTTGATTATATAAAAGAAAATGTATAAAAATAACTCAGACAAAAATGTCTGAGTTATTTTTATTTTAATTTTGAGAGTGGCTGGTATCATTATTTAGTGATTCTATTAATTCACCAATGCAAACACCTTTTTTATCAAAAGAAATAAAAGTGTTTTTTGGAAAAGGACCTTTTCTAAGAAAATGTAATAAATCAACTTTTTTTGGAAATAAATAATAGGTGCCTTCTTCCTTTGTATTGGAAATTTCCAATTTGTATTTCCCGTTAGTAAGAGTAGAAAGCTTTAAATATGCTTTTCTTTTTTTTGAGGCTCTTCTTATTAAAAAAATAACCCCAATAAAAAGCATACCTGTCACAAATCCAATTAGTCCAGCAATTATACAGATCTTCATGTTTTTTCTCCTTTAAAAAATTTAATATGTACTTCATAGTTAATTAGTAGAAATACAATATTTTTAATTAAAAATATACATTAATGTTAATGTATTAATATTTTATCATACTTTACATAAAAAGTAAATAAAAAATCTGGTTTTACTTGAAAAAAATATATTATTTAGGTATAATATATGTGAATTAATAATAAGGAAGTGTTTAAATTGACAGATGAACAAAAATTAAAAAAAGTTGAAGAATTAATTGGTTATACATATAACGATATTTCTCTTTTAAAACTAGCGCTTACACATAAATCCTATGCTTATGAAAAAGGAATTACAAGTAATAATGATTATAACGAGAGAATCGAATATTTGGGAGATGCAATTTTAGAACATATAATATCAGATATGTTATATAATGATAAAAAGGTTTATTCTGAAGGTGAAATGACAAAAAAAAGGGCTGCTATAGTTTGTGAAACATCTTTGAGTTTAGCGTTAAAAGAAATTGGACTGCAAGATTATATATATTTAGGCAAATGTGAAACACAAAGTTTAGTTGCAAAAAAGGATGCAATAATTGCTGATTGTTTTGAGGCAATTCTTGGAAGTATATATATAGATGGAGGATATGATAAGGCTAAAGAGTTTGTACTTACAAAATTAAGTATTCAAATAAAAGAAGTATTAGAAGGAAAAGACTTTAACACAGATTACAAAACTAAGTTACAAGAAATTTTACAAAAAAATGGCAGTGTAAAAATTGAATACAAACTTCTGAAGGAAGAAGGACCAGAACATAACAAAACTTTTTATGTAGAAGTTGTGTTTAATGGCAAAAAGATAGGTGAGGGCGTTGGAAAAAATAAAAAAAGTGCAGAGCAGGCAGCAGCAGCATATGCCATTAAAAGAATATAATTTAAAACTTGATATAAATAAAATTTTAAATAATATAACAAATAAGGATAATCAATACACAATTCCAATTTTTATTCCTCATTTAGGTTGCAATAATGAGTGCGTTTTTTGCAACCAAAGGAAAATAACAGGAATAGATACAAGTGTAACTGTTGATGATGTGGATAACATTATTAATGAGCATTTGGATTATTTTAAAAATAATAAAAATAACAAAAAAATTGAGATTGCTTTTTTTGGAGGATCTTTTACAGGGATTCCTACAAAGTTACAGGAAAATTATTTAAAAATTGCAAATAATTATATTGAAGAAGGAAAAGTAGATAGTATTAGGCTTTCAACAAGACCTGATTATATATCACCTAAAATATTATCACTTTTAAAAAAATATAATGTAAAAACTATTGAACTTGGAGTACAGTCAATGAGTGATAAGGTATTAGAAATATCTAAAAGAGGGCATACTAAGAATGATGTCATACGTGCTGCAAGATTAATACATTTATATGGAATAGATTTAGGTATTCAAATTATGGTTGGACTTCCAGGAAGTAATTTAGATACGGAAGTGTATAGCATAAAAAAGGTATTAAAACTTAATCCAAAATGCTTAAGAATTTATCCAGTATATGTATTAAAGGATAGCAAATTATATGAAATGTATGAGAATAAAGAGTATACACCACTTAGTGTAGATGATGCTATTGAAAGAGTATATTATATTTTAAAAGAGTGTAAAAAAACAGATGTTAAGATAATTAGAATAGGACTTCAAACAACAGATGAAATAACATCATCAAATTCACAAATAGTAGGACCTGTTTGTGATAATTTTGCTGAATATGTATTGTCAAAAATAGTATTAGATGGCATAGAAAAATATATATCTAAAAATAATATAAAATATGAAGAAAATATAAAAAAGAAAATCAATATATATACTAATAATAACTATGCCTCTATAATTGTTGGACCTGAAAAGGTAAATAAAAAATATTTAAAAGAAAAGTATGGTATAGATATAAAAATAAAGGGAGAAAATAAGTGAAAAAAGTAATTTTTGTATGTAGTTCTGGTGGACATTTAAGTGAAATGCTAAAGTTAAAGAAATTGTTTAACGAATATGATTATTTATTAGTAACAGAAAAAACTGAAATAACAGAAAATTTATCTGATAATTATAACATGGAATTTTTTAAATATGGACCAAATAAAAATAAAATAAAGTATATAGGGGCCGTTATATACAATATGTTTAAGAGTATAAGCATACTTATTAAATTTAAACCTAAAACCGTTTTAACAACCGGGGCACAAGTTGGTGGTATAATGAGCTTTTTTGCAAAATTATTTGGTAAAAAAGTTATATATATTGAATCTCTTGCTAAAGTAAATAGTTTATCTGTAACTGGTAAAATGGTTTATCCTTTTGCAAACAAATTTTATGTTCAATGGGAAGATTTAGCAAAAAAATATAAAAAGGCTGAATATTTAGGGAGGTTAATGTAATGGTTTTCGTTTCAGTTGGTACCCAAAAGCAACAATTTTTAAGAATTTTTAATATGGTAGAAAATTCTGAAGTTTTAAAAGATGATGAAATAGTTGCACAAACTGGAAATACTAAGTTTAGTAGTAAAAAAATAAAAATGATAAAATCAATTGATACTAGTAAATTTAATGAATATATTAAAAAAGCTGATTTTGTCATATGTCATGGTGGAGTTGGAACAATTTTTAATGCATTAGAAAATAATAAAAGGGTACTTGTTGTTCCAAGACTTGGAAAATATAACGAACATATAAATGATCATCAACTAGAAGTTGCAGGTGAACTTGAAAAAGAAGGATATTTACTTATGTATAAAGATGGAGAAAATTTTGATGATTACGTTAAAAAGTTAAAAGAATTTACTCCAAAAAAGTATTCTAGAAGTGAAAAATTTCTTGATATATTAAGAAAAGAGATATAATTTATTTTTAAATACAAATAATAATCATTAAAAGGTGGTTATTATGAAATTTAATAATATGGAAAAAGATCAACTTTTTATAATGCATGTTGTTATAGACTTAATATATATGATTTTAGGCTCTTTCCTTATATCAATTGGAACGAACTGGTTTTTATTACCATACAAAATGACAACAGGTGGAGCAAGTGGTGTAGCTACAATATTTTATTACATTTTTAATGTTCCGATGGGGCTTACAATAATTTTTATAAATATTCCTCTTTTTATTTTTTCAATAATAAAACTTGGAATAAAGTTTAATTTAAAAACAATATTTACAACAATTATACTTGCACTATTTTTTGAAATATTTAAAGATGGGGTGTTTATAAAATTCGGAGGATTAGATATGTTTACTTCTTGTGTGTTTGGTGGAATTATAGTAGGTTTAGGACTTGCATTAGTATTTAAGGCAGGAGCAAGTTCTGGTGGCTCAGATCTTTTAGCCCAACTTATATATAAACTTACTAAAGCACAAAGTGTAAGTAAAGTTCTATTAATAATTGAATTTTTTATTATATCAGCTATTATTATTGTGTTTAAGGATATAAACGTTGGACTTTATTCGATAATTGCTATGGCAATTTCAACAAAGGTAGTAAATGTAGTTTTTGAAGGAATATATTATACAAAAGTTGTAACAATTATTACAAACAAAAGTGATAAGGTAATTCCAGCAATATTAAATGATTTAAAAAGAGGAGCAACTGTAACAAATAGTTTAGGAGCTCATAGTAAAAAACAGATAACTACAATTACTTGTATAATAACTACTCCACAGATAGCAAAATTAAAGGAATTAATTAGAGAAAATGATAGTAAAGCATTAATGTATATAACAACAGTAAATGAAGCGATTGGAACAGGATTTAAAGATATAAATTAAGGGGGATATATGGAAGATTTAGAAAAAATATCAAAAGATATTAGAAATGATATAGTGGATATGATATATAGTGCAGGTTCAGGACATCCAGGAGGTAGTCTATCTTGTGTTGAAATCTTAGTAGCTTTATATCATAAATTAATGAACTTAAATTTAGATAATGAAGGAAGTAGAATTGATAAATTTATTTTATCAAAGGGTCATGCATCATCTTGCTATTATGCTGTGCTTTCAAGTAAGGGATATATACCACATGAAGATTTAAAAACATTTAGAAAGTTTGATAGTTATCTTGAGGGACATCCTTGTATAAAAATAAATGGAGTAGATGTTTCAAGTGGATCTTTAGGACAGGGACTTTCAATCGCAAATGGTATGGCTATTTCTAAAAAAGTATCAGGTAAAGAGGGAAATGTGTATTGCTTGGTCGGAGATGGAGAAATAGAAGAAGGACAGATATGGGAAGCTTGTATGAGTTCAAGTAAATATAACCTTAATAATTTAATTTTGTTTGTAGATAATAATGGATTACAAATAGATGGCACTATAAAAGATGTTAAAAATGTGGATAACTTAGAAGAAAAATTTAATTCTTTTGGATTTTATGTTCAAAGAATTAATGGGCATAATTTTGATGAAATTTTAACATCTGTATCAAACGCTAAAAAGTCAAATAAGCCAAATGTAATAATAGCAAATACAATAAAAGGTAAGGGAATATCTTTTATGGAAAATAAAGCCGAATGGCATGGTAAAAAGCTTACAGATGAAGAATATAATTTGTCTAAAGCTGAATTAAAGTAAAAGAAAAGAGGGAAATATATGAAATCAACAAGAGAATCATATGGAGAATATCTTGTAAAAAAAGGTTTTGAAAATAAAGATGTTATGGTGTTTGATGCTGATCTTGCAAATGCTACTTGTACTAAACTTTTTAAAAAGGAATTTCCTGATAGACATTTTGATATGGGAATTTCAGAACAAGATATGGTAGGAACAGCTTGTGGAATGGCACTTACAGGAAAAAAAGTGTTTGCGTCTAGTTTTGCAATGTTTCTTGCAGGACGTGCTTATGAACAAATTAGAAATACAGCTGCATATTCAAATATAGATATCAATTTATGTGCTACACATTCTGGACTTGCAGTAGGAGAAGATGGTGCTACTCATCAATGCATCGAGGATATTGCACTTATGAATGTAATTCCAAATATGAAAGTATTTTGCCCGGCAGATGATGTCGCAACACAAAAGATACTTGATATATGTATGCAAGAAAAAGGACCTAAATATATAAGGCTTGGAAGAAATAAAGCTGTAGATGTATATAGTGATCTTGATATATTTAAACTTGGAGGATCAAACACATTTGGCAATGGAAATGATGGTACGATTTTTGCTGTTGGAAATACAGTATGGATAGCTCTTGAGGCAAAAAAAGAATTAGAAAAAAGAGGTATAAATGTACGTGTTGTTGATTTATACAGTATAAAACCAATTGACAAAGAAACCATAATTAAATGTGCAAAAGAAACTGATAAATTAATTTCAATTGAAGATCATAGTATAGTTGGCGGAATTGGTAGTATTATTTCTAATGTTTTAACTGAAGAATATCCAAAAAAATTAATAAAGTTTGGAGTAAAAGATAAATTTGGTAAATCTGGCGATATTGAGAATTTATACAAAATATATGGTATTACTAAAGAGGAAATAATAAAAAATTTTTAGATTTGTAATAGTAGAAAGCCTCTTAGCATTTTGCTAAGGGGCTTTCCACGTGTAAAAATATATTAAATTTTAAATTTAATTATATATCTAAGTCTAAATTTTCAAATATTTTGTCATTAAAAAATTCTGATATTGTAATATTTAAACCATAACAAATTCTAAAAATAGTAAGCAGTTTTGGATTATTACTACTTCCATCAATTATGGACTGTAATGTTGATTGCGTAAGACAGCTTAGATTTGCTAATTTATTAATGCTTATATTTCGTTCTTTACAAATATTTTTTATTCTTTTAGCTATTGCTTCAGAGATATTCATAGTTTACACCTCATAAATACATTATAACAATATTATTTGCTATTTTTTAACGATACATCGTTGACAAAAAATTACATATATTGTATAATGTGAATATATAAATAGTATTTGTAGTTTTTATTTAAAAATTAATTTTGATTGGGGGAAATCATATGGAAGATAAAAAGAAAAGTGGCCTTGAAACTGCTAGTATGGTTTTGGGTATAGTTGGTATTGGAACGTCATTTATTCCTTTTGTGGACATATTATCAATTATAATGGCAATTATTGCTTTTATATTTGGAATGATATCATTATTGAAAAGATCTGGAAGTGGAAAAGCAGCATCTGGAGTAATACTTGCTACTTTTACGGTAATTATTGCTTTGTTAGTTTTAGAAGGGGTACTTAGATAACAAGAAAAAAACTACATTTATTATATATACAAAATATATAAATATTATTATTTATACTTTTTATTCTGATATTAGTTTTGATTGGAGGAATTTTTATGGAAGAAAAAAAGAAAAGTGGACTTGCTACTGCTGGTATGGTTTTAGGAATAGTTGGTATTTGTACTTCATTTATTCCATTTATAAATAATTTATCGTTTATAATGGCAATTATAGCGTTCATATTTGGAATTATAGCATTAGTAAAAAAGGCCGGAAGTGGAAAAGCTGCAGCAGCAATAATTCTTGCAGTTTTCACAGTAATTATTACTTTGTCAATGCAAAATAGTTTATCTAATTCACTTGATAAAACAAGTAAAGAATTAGATAAAGCAGTTGGAAATAGTACAGAAGAAATTCTAAAAAATGATGTAGATGTAAATTTAGGAAATTTTGAAGTTAGTGTTGGCAAATATGGAATAACAAGTACAGAGTTAAAAGTTAAAGTAAAAAATAAAACATCTGATAAAAAATCATTTGGCATTCACATAGAAGCTGTAGATAGTACAGGAGCAAGAATTGATGATGGTTATGTTTATGCAAATGATTTAACGTCTGGACAAACACAAGAATTTAAAATATTTACATATGTATCTTCAGATAAAGTTGAAGCAATGAAAAATGCTACATTTAAAGTTGTTGAAGTTTCAATGTATTAAAAATATATGTTTCTTATATATTATAATTTTTTACTCCTGTTATTTTAATCTTTTGAAATAAACTATGTAAAAACCTAATTATTAGCTATTGCTAATAGTTAGGTTTTATTATATAATGAATAAGTAAAATTATACAAAAAAGAGGGATTATATGGAACCATTAGCATATAGAATGAAGCCTACTTCACTTGACGATTTCTATGGTCAAGATGAAATTGTAGGAAAAGATAAATTATTATATAGACTTATAAAGTCAGATAGATTAACATCTGCAATATTTTGGGGACCACCCGGATGTGGCAAAACTTCCCTTGCAAGAATAATTGCGCATACAACTAAAAATAAATTTGAAAGTATCAATGCAACATCTGCAGGTGTTACAGATATAAAAAAGATTGTAGAAGAAACTCAGAATATATTTTTAAATCCAACTGGTAGAGTAATACTTTTTGTAGACGAAATTCATAGGTTTAACAAGTTACAGCAGGATGCACTTTTGCCTTATGTTGAAAAGGGTACTGTAATTTTAATTGGTGCCACGACTGAAAATCCATATTTTAGTGTAAATAAAGCTCTTCTTTCAAGATCAACTGTATTTAAATTTAAAGAACTTTCAAAGGACGATATTGTTAAAATTCTAAAAGCGGCTATAGTTGATAAAGAAAATGGACTTGGAGGATATAACCTTGATATAAAAAATGAAGTTTTAGAATATTTAGGATATATTTCTAATGGAGATGTAAGGGGTGCACTAAACAGTTTGGAACTTGCAGTAATAACAACTAATATGAATGAAGATGGAAAGATAGTTATAGACATGGATGTTATAAAAAACTGTATTATGCAAAAGAAGGTTATATATGATAAGTCAGATGACTCTCATTATGATACAATTAGTGCTTTTATAAAATCTATGAGAGGTTCTGATCCGGATGCAACACTACATTATTTAGCAAGAATGCTTGAAGGAGGAGAAGATCCTATGTTTATAGCAAGGAGGATTGTTATTCAAGCATCAGAGGATGTAGGAGCAGCAAATAATGAAGCTTTAATTGTGGCTGTAGCGGCAATGCAAGCTGTTCATCAAATAGGTATGCCAGAAGCAAGGATTATACTTGCACAAGCAGCTGTAGAAGTTGCTATGAGTCCAAAATCCAATGCAAGTTATTTAGGAATAAACCAAGCTATAGAAGATGTCAAAAACATGGATGTTGGAAAAATTCCAATGCACATCAGAAATGCTGAAATTAGTGGAATGGAAAACTTTGGATATGGTGTAGGATATAAATATCCTCATGATTTTGAAAATGGATATGTTAAGCAACAATATTTACCAGATGAGTTAAAGGATAAAGTATATTATAATCCAAAAAAATGGGAGAAAAATTATGAGAAAAGGAAGAATAAATAATTCTGAAATTAATAATGAGGATTTATCTAAGGGGATTGAGATAGCAAATAAACATAAAGCACAAAAAGAGATTGAAAGAAGCAAGAGAATAAAAAGAGATATAGATAAAACAAATACAAGAGAAGATAAAAGGACCAATCCACTTTTGATATGTTTAATATGTGTAATTGTTTTTATATTGTTATTTGTATTTTTATACTATGGCCCTTTATTTGGTATAAGTATTAATAGAGGTAGTGGTATAGATGATAAGAATAAAATTGATATAGTTTCAACTGATTCAGATATATATGAATCATATTGTTCGGATTTATTAATATACAATAATCAAAAAATTACAACGTATAATTCTAGAGGAAAGAAAACTTGGGAATACGAGCTTAGTACAAAATTTACCCCTAACATATATATACAAGGGAAATTTATGGCCGTGTCAAATAATTCCAATGGAAAAATTTATTTGTTTGAAGATAAGAAAGAAATACTAAATACTAAGATTGATGGAGAAATTGATGAAATATTTATTGACGAAAGTGGAAATTACGTTGTTGAATATTCAACTAGTGGTTATAAAAAAGTTTTAGGAGTATATTCTAAAAAGGGAAAGAATTTGTATAATGCATATTTGTCATCAAATCCTATTGTAAGTGTTAATATGCTAAATAATGCAAGACAACTTATTGTAGTTCAAACAAATACGGAGACTTTTAAGGCAGGAATATCTATTTCACTTATAGATAGTTCAAATGGAGAAAAAATTGATACAATTGCAACACTAGATAATAATTTTTTATATGACTTGACTATTCAAAACCGAAATATTATAATGTTACTGGATGATAAAATAGTAAAATGTAACATTGATACAAAAGATAGGGAAGATATATACAGGTTTGATACATCACAAATAATGTATGTAAGTATATCAAATAATTATTATTCTATAATATCAAAAGAGTTAAAAAATGATAAAGATAGTGGGTATTCTTTAATTTCAAATAGATTAGATAATACTAACATAAGTACAAGCCAAATAACAGATTCGCCTAAAATGTTTAAAAATACCAATGTACTTAATTATTTAATTTATCAAGATGGCCTACAGGTTATAAACAAATGGGGAGTGGAAATTAAAAATATTAAATTTGAATTACCACCTAAAAACGTTATAACTTTTAATAACGGAAAATCAATAGCTTTAATATATTCAAATAAAATATATTGTGTAAATATGTAAAACGAGGTTAATTATGGTTATAGATGTAGTTTTGATTTTGATTGTTTCACTAGGAGCTTATTTAGGATATAAAAAAGGATTAATAAGCGTTTTAGTAGGTTTTGTGGCAATAATAATTGCAATTATATTATCACTTATATTACAAAATCCTATTGCAAATGCACTTAAAAATAGTAATATTGGAAGAAATATTTATGATAATGTATATCAATGTATAAATGATACAGTTGAAAACAGAAAAAATGGAACTGAAGATAATACAATGTATAGCAAGATTATAAATGGAATAATATCTGATGAACAAAAGGAATATCAAGCTAATAATATTACGATGTTTATATTAAGAGGTATAAGCTTTATTATAACATTTATAATATCATTTGTTATAATATTTATTTTAAAATCAGTTTTAAATTTGGTATTTGATTTGCCAATTTTAAAAAGTATAAATAAAATTGGAGGATTGGCTTTAGGTACACTAAAGACGATTGTTATAATATACATTATTTTAGCTGCCGTTGCCCTTTTATCTGAATTACCATCAAGTAAAATGCAAATTAAAAATAAAATAGAACAAACTAATATTACAAAAATGATGTATAATAATAACGTGTTATTAAAGATTATTAATAGAAATATAAAGGTGTAAAGAGGTATTTATGTCAAAGAAAGTAAAATCTAAAAAAAATTATATACAAATTATAACAATTATACTCGTAATTGTTAGTATAATATGCATGGCGTTATGGGGAATAATATATGCTGTAAATTACGCAATTATTGGAGAAGATGAAAAGTTAGATGAAAACGGAAATATTATTACCGTTAGTTCATCATCAAAGAAAAAAGTTATAAACGCACTTATATGTGGAAAAAATGAAGAATTGACAGATACAATTATATATTTAAAATACAATGTTGAAACTGGAAAAATTGGAATGATGTCAATTCCTAGGGATACATCCATTGTATCTAATCCAACATTAAGCTCTGTATATAAAATCAATTATATGTATCAAAGTAAAGGAATAATGTCGCTTGTAAATCAGGTTGAAAACATGTTAGATGTAAACATCGATTATTACTTAGTGTTTGATGCTTCTATGTTAAAAGAAATGGTTGATGCTATAGGTGGAGTGGAAGTTGATGTTCCAATTAGAATGAAGTATGACGATGGAAGTCAAGATTTGCATATTGATTTGCAGCCTGGTAAACAGGTTTTAAATGGCGAACAAGCTGAGGGCTTTGTTAGATTTAGACATAACAATGATATGACAGTTGGCTATCCTATGGGAGATGTTCAAAGGACAGAAGTACAACAAGATTTTATAAAATCATTTATCTCACAAGTTTTATCTGCTAAGAATATTTCAAAAATACCTGATTTAATTAATATAGGATTAAAGAATACAGAAACTAATATAACTGCTAGGGAGGCAACAAAATACATTACAGATGCCTCAAAAATTGATATATCAGGAATGTATTCATGCACTGCTCCAGGTGATTTAAAGGATGTGGGAGATAAATCATCAAATTGGATGTCGTTTTATATATTAAACAAATCTGAAGCTCAGAATATAATAAAAACCAAATTTCCAAGTGATGGTACAAATTCAGATAACATTGACAATGCAGAAGGAGTTTAATATTTAGATATGGGTAAGAAAAATAAAAAGAAAAAGAAGAATATATATCAAAAATTAACTACGTTTTTTATTGTTATTTTTGCTATTGGTGTAGTCCTTTGGACTAGTATATATGCAGTAAATAGAGTTATAGGTGAAGATTCACTTGCTACTCAAGCCGGAAGTAATGATAGTAAAGTATCAACAAAAAAGAAAAGTGAAATAAATGCTTTAATTGTAGGAACTAATCAAAATTTAACAGATACAATGATGTATGTAAATTATAACGTTGAAACAGGTAAGGTAGCAATGATGTCAATTCCAAGGGATACATATATTACTAATGAGTATTGTGTAGGGCACAAATTAAATTCTTTATATAGAGGGAAAAATACACAAGCATTTGTTGAGCAAATTGAAGAATTAATAGGGGTAGATATAGATTATTATTTAATATTTGATTCAAAAATGTTGATTGACATTGTTGATAAAGTCGGTGGCGTTGAAGTAGATGTTCCGGTTAGAATGAAATATGACGATCCAACTCAGAATTTACATATTGACTTAAAAAAAGGAACACAGGTATTAAATGGAAAACAAGCAGAACAATTTGTAAGATATAGAAAGGGAAATGATGGTTCAGGATATGCTAGAGGAGATTTACAAAGAACTGAAGTACAGCAGCAGTTTATCAAGAATTTTATATCTACCGTATTATCTGCAAAAAATTTGACTAAAATTCCAGATTTAATAAACGTTGCTTTAGATAATACTGATACAAATATTACAGCTAGAGAAGCTCTTAAGTATTCAACAGATGCTATGAAGATAGATACTTCCAACATTTCATCATGCACTGCACCTGGTGAAGCAAAATATATAAATAATATTTCATATTTTGTTATGGATAAAGAAAAAACTAAAGAATTAGTAAAAAATAAATTAGTTGATAATTCTTCTGAAGAAACGACAACACAGAGTAATACTGCTAACTAAAAATATATTCAGTCTGCTAGACTATTAATGGCAGACTGAATAATATATATATATATTTATTTATTTATTTAACTTTTGTTCTATTATTATATTTATTCTTTATTGTTTTATTATTTATTCTTAGTTTTTTAATTAATATGTATAATATAATTATTAAAATACTAAGTATTATGTATGAGAAGTTTTCGCTTAAAATATTTTTTAAAGAAAAATAATTTGAAGAAGAACAAATTGAGTCATAAGTGTTATTTATATCTAAATTATTTCCTTTTATTTTTAAATTGATTTTAATATTATTTGTATCTGATAAATTTAGTGTCGGCGTAATAGTAATATAGGTGTTTTTCCTTGTCAGTGAATAAATATCATCTTTAAGAGAAATAGATGACTTTGTATTAGTATTTTTATCTATAAATGAAAAATTAAAAGTATCTTTTGTAATTATTTTCTCTTTATCAAAATTAAAAAATCCATAATCACATAAACTAATTGCATCAAGAAATCTTGCATTTTTCCCATTTATATTTTGTGAACCATCAAAATTACCAACTATTAAAATTTTATCACCATTTTTTGAATAACCAATATACGTTCCTCTTGATTCTATAGTGTATCCAGTTTTACCACCTAAAGCATATTTATAGAATGTATTAGAATTTTCATCAATTAATTTATTTGTATTTTTTATTGTTCTTGTATTTGAAGTTTTGTTTGTACTAGGTAATTCGAATGATTTAGATTCAACTATTTTTTTAAATTCATCAAATTTCATAGCATACTTTAATATTAAAGCCATGTCGTATGGAGTGGAATAGTGATTATCATCATAAAATCCGTGTGGATTTGAAAAATGCGTATTAAGACAACCAATTTCTTTTGCTTTTGTATTCATCAAAGTTACAAAGTCATTAACATTACCACTTACTGCTTCAGCAAGAACAATTGCTGCGTCATTCCCAGATGATAAAAGTAAACCATATAATAGATTTTCGACGGAAAAAATTTCTTCTTTCTTTATTCCCATTACTGAACTTTCAAGTGGAACAGAATTTATAGCATTTTTAGATGCAACAATTTTTTCATCTAATGGTAAATTTTCTAAAACTAATATAGCGGTTAATACTTTTGTAGTACTTGCAGGATAAATTTTAGCATACCCATTTTTTTCATATAATATATTTCCTGATTCTGCATCCATTAAGATATTGTTATTACAGTATAATCTTGGATTATTTTCTGGAATAGTATCTGCATATGCTATATTGCAAGTATAAAAATATATAAATATTAAAGAAAATATAAGGATCATCTTTTTTCTAAATTTTTTAATATTCATTTTACACCTCAAACTAATTAATATTATATATTATAATTTAAAAAAAATAAATAAAAAGGAGGCGATTGCATGTCAAAAATAATAAAATTTATACTGAAATATAAAATTCAAATTGTATTTATATGTATATTTATAATATCTGGTATATCAATATATATTCAAGACAATGAAAGAAAAGCAAGTTTTTCTGTAAATTCATCCAATATTTCAAAAAATGATGATAGAATAGGTGTGTATATTTCAGGAGAAGTAAAAAATACAGGAGTGTATTATTTAAAAAAAGACTCTAGAATAACTGATTTAATTAATATTTGTGGAGGAATTACTGAAGAGGCTGATGTATCTAAAATTAATCCAGCTCAAAAATTAAATGATTCAGATAAAATTATTATTCCTAAAAAGGAAGAAAGTTTAAATACGGAGAGTATTGAAGATACTAATGAAAGTGATATAAATGTACAGGAAAAAATAAATATTAATACAGCTACAAAAGATGAACTAACAAGTTTAAATGGTATAGGTGAAGCAACGGCAAATAAAATAATAAATTATAGAAATAAAAATAAATTTAAGGAGATAGAGGATATAATGAATGTACCAGGAATTGGAGAAGCAAAGTTTAATAATATAAAAGATTATATATGCGTTTAAGACCTCATATACTGTAATAGGTGAAAATATGAGATACTATATATATTTAGATAAGCCTTTTTTAAGAACTATACTTGGTTCAATAGGAGAACTTGATTTTGATATAGATGTAATTGAATATTCTGTTATAAAAAGTTATTCTAATAACAATAAACTTGTGGTTGATCCTTGTATCGAGAATGGAAATAATTGTGAGATATTTAAGGATACTGAAAAAAGCAAAAATAAAGAGGGAAGTTTTAATAGTGAAAAAATAAGATTTGGAATGGATAAAGGTGTGTCTTGTAATATTCAAACAGAAAGAAAATATATAAATATATCTGATATAAGCGATATGAAAAATATTGGCTTTTATCATAAATTAATAATAAAGGTAGAACAAATGAAAAATAGAGATATCAATAATAGATTATACGAAGGTTCAGGTTTTATTACTATCTATGAAACAAGAGATGAAAATGTAAAAGAAAATAATAGCTTTGAAAAGGATGGCTTTTTTAGAATTGATGATACATGTATATGGTATGATAAAGAAAAACTTCATGCTGATATAAATTTATTAAGTAGTATGTCTTGTAAAATAAATGTTGTTGGTTATATTATAAATTGCCTAGAAAATTCAAAAAAAGTTGTAAAACCTTTGGCAATGTATATTGAATAAAAAATAGCATACTAATATAAAGTATGCTATATTTTTAATATTTCATCGATTGTAATACGGTTACTTTTTACAAATTTAATAAATTTATTTGCAAGTTCTTTATCAAATTGTGTATTAATACCTTTTTTTATTTGATCAATTCCAATTTCTACTGTAGTTTCATTCTTATATGGCCTTTTTGAAACAATTGCATCAAAACAGTCACATAATGTTAGAACTTTAGCAAGAAATGGAATTTCATCTCCAGTTAATTTATTTGGATAGCCTGTTCCATCAATTCTTTCATGATGTGATAAAATAATTTGAGCAATATCTTTAAATAATGAAGAAGACTCAAAAATATTTGCTCCAATTATAGGATGAGATTTTATAATTTCATATTCTTGATCTGTAAGTTTTCCTTTTTTTAAAAGAATAGAATCTGTAATTCCTATTTTCCCAATATCATGAAAAAGTCCAGCTCTTTTTAATTTTATTATATCATTGTCCGATAATCCTATATATTTTCCAAATTTTTCCGCAAATAAAGAAACCCTTTTTGAGTGTTCTTCTGTATAATGATCTTTAGCACCAATAGTATTTAATAATATTTTTGCAAAATCAATTAATGAATTTTCTAATCTTAAGCTGTAGTTTTTAATTTTTTCAACTTGTTCTAAGTATTTTAAGCCACCTTGTATTAGCATAATTAATTCATCAAACCTTGAACTTTTTTCAAAGTATGCTTGTATTTCTAATTTTTGCATTAACTCAATAGATGGAGCAAGGTCAGAATGAGTTGACATTAAAATGATATATATTTCTTTATTAAATTCACGAACTAATTTTACAATTCTATCTCCATTAACTGGAGACATTAAGAAATTAAGTAGAAGTATATCGTATTCATTTGACTTTAATTCTTCTATTGCAGATACAGGTTCGGTGTAAATTGATACATCACAGTTATATTTTTTTAGAACTATGGAAAGCATTTCCATCATGTTTACATCGTCATCTATAATTAATATCTTTGATCTTTTATTGTCTTGATTCATAATATCACCTAGTATTTAGAGTATATCAAAATGTAGTAAATTATTCAATAAAAAACGACAAAATATGATAAAATTTTATATGTAGTTGTTGATTTTTAAATTTATAAATTTTGTGTCATAATATGCGATGAAATTTTCTTGACTTTAGCATAAATGCGTGGTATATTCTTGTTAAGGGAGGTGATAAAATACATGATATAATAATATTTATTTTTTCATTTTTTGTATCTTTAAACATTTTTTCTTTAATACTTATTAATTTAAAATCTAAGAAAATTTTTTCTTAAATATTTTACTATTTTATATCCATTTTAAATTTATTATGAATGAAAGGAGGACTTTTGTTTTATAGATGAGAAGAATAAAGCTTTTAATTGCTTTTATATCAGTTTTTTTCTTTTGTTATATTATTACATATGTTATATATAAAAATATCATAATAAGAAATAATTATATAGATGCGTATGTTTTAAATAAAGATATTTTAAGAGGAAATAGTGTCTCTAATAATGATGTTATTAAAATTAAAATATTAAAGAAAAGTTATAATGAAGATATAAATATGATAAAAAATAATTTTAGTGATAATTTTTTATTAAATAAAAATTTAACTAAATGGCAAGTTGTTACAAATGATATGTTTATAAGTAAGGAAGAGTACGAATATATGAAAGAAAAGGAGCTAATTTCTTTAGATTTGAATAAGGATGATATAGTTACTAATAGTAAATTAAGGAAAAATTTAATTATTAATATATATTCTACTCAGGAATTTGAAAATAAGATTCAAACTAATATGGTTTTAGAAAATGTACAGATTGTTGATGTGTTTGATGATAATGCAAATAGTATTTATTGTAGTAATAAAGCATCCAAAATAATGCTTTATGCTTCAAGAGATAAGGTTGTGGCAATAAATAATTTGAAAGATAAAGAAAAAATTAAAATATCAATAATAAATTAGGAAGGGGGAATATATGAATTTAAAAATAGTATGCCAGAAAGAAAATGAATTGTTAGAACTTAGGAAAAATTTGAAAAGTGAACTTAAAAAAAATAAATATAAGGGGTTTGAAATAAACTTTGTTTCACAAACTTGTAAGAAATTTGATTTATATATTATAATATCTAATGATCTTGAATTTATATATAAAAATAGTTTTAATTTTAAAATTAAAGAATATAAACATAGTGACTTAATAATTTTAACATCAAATTTAAAATCTGCAAATATTGTTGGATGTTTAGATTTAACTCCATATGTATATTATTTAAGATCAAAAGTTGAATCTATTGCTTTTAAAATTATAAAAATAGGTAATACAAAGAGAACACAACCTATAAAATTCCAGTAAAAAAAGATAGTTAAAAACTACCTTTAAAATTTACTTAATTTTTGTAATGCATTATTTTCAATAATAAGATTTGATTTTTCTTTTATAGCAGTAGCGAAAATATCTTGAGAGTAATAGTTTTGGCAATATTCAGATAAGAAAATAAAAGTCTTCAAGAATTTTTTGCTTTTTACACTTGATTTAGCAAAAATAACATAATAAAGACCATTATATTTATAAAGACTATTTTTACCCCAAAATAAAAGTTCTGATTGTGATTTTGTACACATTTCTAAAATATTATCAATACTCTCAAAAGAATATATATAGCTATCTACCTTGTAGTCAATTGAATTTTTAGTTGATCTATTCTTACCTTTTGAATTTTTTTCTAATAAAGAATACTTTTTTAAATCCGGCATATTATCTACTTTAGTTATTGTTACAATAAATAAATTATTATTATCTGAACTTGCTTCAATTAATAGTTGTGAGTTGTCAAATTCGAACTCTTCATCAATATTTGACTCCTCTATTAAATCGCAAAATAATTCTTTTGCAATTTCATTATTTTTTTCTATATCCTTTATATTAACGTCTCTTTTTTCTAGTTCTTCAAGAGTTAATATTATTTTTACTTTATTTTTATTTATTTTTTCAATTTGCATAAGTTACACCTCCTGAAAAAATATTTGCTCTCTTATACTCAGTATATGTATTATATAATTAAACAGTTACAAAGTCAATGTTTATGCAATAATAGTATAACACAAAATATAATTAATTATTAATGTAATTTTTTTAAATTATGAAAAAAATGTTGCTAAAAAGCAGAATGTATGATATAATGCTTCTAGTTAATTTCCTTACTCTACATAAGTCGTAGAGTCAGAAGTCCAAGAGGAGGTGAGTTTTAGTCATGAATAATTACGAAGCAGTTATAATTCTTTCTGCAAAAGCACAAGAGGAAGCAACAGTTGCTTTCGGTGAAAAAATGAAAGAAATGATATCAAAAAATGGCGAACTTACAAATGTAGATGAATGGGGTAAAAAAACATTAGCTTATCCTATAAAAAAAGAAACTGAAGGTGTTTATATCCTATTTACATTTGTTGCTAAACCAGAATTTATATCTGAATTTGAAAGAATTCTAAGATTAGAAGATATAGTTTTAAAACACATGGTTATAAAAAAAGATAACTAATTTGTACTGATAAAGTACGCAAGGAGGAAATTTAATGAACAAATTTCAATTTATGGGGAGATTAACAAGGGACCCAGAATCAAGATTTACTCAAAATACTAATACACCAGTTACAACTTTTTCAATAGCTGTAAACAGAAGATTTGCAGAAGCAAATGGTGAAAGGAAAGCAGATTTCTTTAATTTAACAGCATTTGGAAAGTTAGCAGAATTTTGTTCTAAATACTATAGAAAAGGACAACAAGTTTTAGTTGAGGGTAGAATTCAAAATAGAACTTGGGAAGACCAAAGTGGTCAAAAAAGATATGCAACTGATTATATTATAGAAAATGCATATTTTGCAGATTCTAGAAGAGATGCAGACATGTCAAATGCAGGTATGGCAAATAATGCTTCAACACCTGCATCAACAGATGATGGTGAATTCATAACAATAGATGATACAGAAGAATTACCATTTTAGTTATATTTGTTGAAAGGAGGACAATTGAAAATGGCAGACGCTAGAAATAGAAGAAATTCAAAAAATGATAAACCTTATAGAAGACCAAGAAAAAAGGTTTGTAATTTTTGCGTAGATAAAATAGATGAAATTGATTATAAAGACGTAGAAAAATTAAAAAGATACGTAAGTGATAAAGGTAAAATATTACCTAGAAGAGTAACAGGTACTTGCGCTAAACATCAAAGAAAAGTAACAAATGCTATTCAAAGAGCAAGACATATTGCGCTTTTACCATACACAGTTAAATAAAAAAACATTCGCAATTATTTAAGTAATTGCGAATGTTTTTTTATATAATAGGAAAGTCATATTGAAATTACCATGCCAAAATTTTTATAGCTTTTTGCTTTTTTCTCATATTAGTTGCTAAAGATCCTTTCCCAATTTTCTTAACAAGCGCTTGTTTAATTCCCACAAAGCACTTATATTACTATCCCATTCTAAAACCTTTTTAGCTTCATCATATGTTAACCATTTTACATCGTCATGCTCATCAGATAATACAATGTTTTTATCTGTTACATCTACCCCAAAAGTATATTCATTTAAAACATATACATCTTTTCCCCAAGTGAATTTTCCTGTAATAAATTCGACTGGTATAGTACAAGTGCAATCCAGCTTAATATAGTTAGCGTTATAATCAATACCGGCTTCTTCATTTGCTTCTCTTTTTGCTGCTTCTATTGGTGATTCATCATCTTCGCCACCTCCAGATATTGTTTGCCAAACTTTCATATCTGATCTTAAAAAAATTCCATATAATATTTCGTTATTTATTATTTTATATGGTATAACTAAAACTTGAAACGGTGCTCTCATAATATACACTCTCCTTACATATTTTTTATTTCTTTAACATTTTTTTAAATAATCAATTTCTAAGAAAATATATAATTAATAAAAATTATCCAAAAATGGTATTTGTTGCAAAATGTCATTAATGGGAATAACTAGGTATAAAGCCGCTGTTTATTCTATAGAACATTGTAAAATAACAGTTAAAGCTTTTGAATTATGTGTATTTTCAAAAAATAATTAATGTATGTTTTGAATAATAAAATTCTAATTTAATTAAAATACAAAAATACATATTTTATTATAACTTATTGTTTATAATATGACCTATTTTCCCTGTTTTTAACAATTTTTCTTTTAAAAATACAGGTCTCACATCTAGCTTTTTTAATTCATTAATATTTTTCCATATAAATTCTATTTTACCGTTTTCCTCTAATCCTGTAATTTTTTCAACATTATATAAATCATTATCAATAAATTCTACATTGAAAAGAAACATTATCTCATGATATTTTTTTCCGTTATATTCAAAAAAGTTTTCAACTAATCCAGTAAAATCTTTAACATTAATATCTTTTCCAATTTCTTCTATAAATTCTCTTTTTAAAGTTTTAATAGATGATTCTCCAACTTTTACACGTCCACCCGGTATTGCATAAAAATTATCTTTCTTACTTTTATGTAACAAAATTTTACCATCTTTTTTAATTATAGCAGCTACTCTATAATTAAATTTATATCCATCTAACATAACACATATATCTTCCATAACAAAATCCCCCCTATTATTTTATCAAAAAGGTTTTATAAAATCAATAAAAATGCAAAAATTGAAAAATCAAGCAAAAATCTTAACAGATAAGAGAATGAAAAGAAAGTGAAAATACAAGGTATGAGATATGGTGTATGTAGCACTTCTTGAAGTAATATCTAATTGTAGTGAATGGAAAGAAATAGAAATAAATTTAAATATTGTTATAATTGGCAGAGATATATTAAGTCAAGTATATTGGATTCAATAGAAAGTCAACTAAAGAACTCAAGCCAAATTTAGAGCAAAAAATAGCATTAACCAAACCTTTTGATTAATACTATTTTACATTATATTTAGTCATATACAATCCTATAAAAATTGCAAAAAAATGGTCGGAGTAACACGGTTCGAACGTGCGACCTCATGGTCCCAAACCACGCGCTCTACCAACTGAGCTATACCCCGATACATCAAGTACTAAATCATTATAGCATTTATAGTTTCAAAAATCAAGTGTTTATGTTAAAATTATTGTAAAAATATTGACTTTATGTAAAAAACAGTATAATATATATGTATAACAAAAGAGGTGGTAATATGCATATTAAAGCCAAATATCAGTATACTCATTTTCTATATCCGTTTGTAATAGATAGTGAGAAATATCCATATTTTATAGAAAGCATATTAAAGAAAACAAAAGAGTGGACTATGGTATATCATCAATATAAAAGCGATGAAGAGTCGTACGATTTCTTTTTGCCATATATGAGAAAATTTTTGTTTCCTTCTTTATTTTGGGATAAAAAGTATATAAAAAAATTTAAAACGCAAGGAGTTTTTAGAAGATCATTAGAACTTAGTAAAACTACATGTATAACGTTTAAATATAATATGGCTAGAATAAAAAAAGGTAGTATAACAGATTTCGATGGTAAAGTTATTAATTATGATATATCTGATATTAAAATAATATGTTTTGAAGGTGGTATATGTTTCATAGACTTTAAAACACAAATTGATGAGAAAAGTGAGTTAATTGACTTTAATAAAATATTAGATTTTAACCATTATTTTAGAAATTTAACACCTAGAATAAAAGGAAGTGCAACCAATAGAATAGTTGAAAATAGTAAAACTGTTAATATTCCTAAATTTATAAGAAATATAACTTCTGAATATGAAAGCAAAAGTTTAGATAAAATGTATTTTGACAAAATGTTTACATATTCATATGTTTGTGTAGATGATTGGGAGAAAGATACAGATTTTTATAAAATGCAAAATGATTTCTATAAATTTCAGTACGTTATGCATAGTAAAAGTAGTGCTATTTTTAATGAAGAATGTGATAGACTTTTTGATAACGTTTATTCTAGATGGAAATACTCAATGTTTGGATTTTCAAGAGAGAGTGGAGTTGTATTTGTATCTGATAAAGAAAAATATGATATAACAAGAATGCCATATAATTTTGAAAAAAGATATTTGTATATGGTGCTTATAGCGCTATATCAAAGAATCAGTCTTATAAATTTTTCGCAGAATTTAATGAGACAAGATAAAACTGCAGTTAAAAAATTAAAGAAAAATTTAACTCAATTTACAAATTCAAGTTGGTTTGGACAAATTACTAACTCAGAACACGGAATGGATATCTGGAAATTATGGCAAAAAGCATTTGGTCTTCCAGAACTTTATGACGAGGTTCATAAAGAATATTTAGAATATTATGATTATGTTGTAAGCAATAATCAATCAAGAATAAGTATGATACTTATGATTTTTTATGTTATAAATATAAGTTTTTCTGGTATTCAAATGTTAACAAATGTAATAAATTTAGAGGATATTCAAGTATATATAATAATAGCAATGGTTTTTTCAGCTTTAAGTTATCCAACATATCTTATTGCAAGCTGGATAAAGCATAAGTTTGAAAAGAAATTTTAATGGGGGAATTTTATGCAAATATATTGTGGAACAGATATAATTGAGGTATCTCGTATAGAAGATGCAGTAAAGAATACAAAAGGATTTAAGGAAAATATATATACAAAAAATGAAATAGGAAATATAGACAAAATAAAATCTGATATAAAATATCAAAGATATGCTGGAAGATTTGCTGCAAAAGAAGCAATATATAAAGCAATGTCTAAATTTATAATAGAAAACAATTTAACAATAAGCTACTTAGATGTAGAAATATTAAATATAGAGGAACTATCTAGAAGACCAAAGGTATATATTTTAAATGAAGAAATAAAAAAAGCATGTGATAAACATGAGGTAGAAATAGATGTTAGCATTTCTCATGTAAAGGATAATGCTATATCTACAGTAGTAGTAAAAGTAAATAAGGAGTGATTAAAGTGGAAAAGCAGAAATATTATATTACAACACCTATATATTATCCAAGTGGTAACTTTCATATTGGACATTGTTACTGTACAGTTGTTGCTGATGCAATTGCAAGATATAAAAGGCTTAGAGGATATGACGTGTTTTTCATGACAGGAACAGATGAACACGGACAAAAAATTGAAAGAAAAGCAAAAGACGCAGGTGTTACTCCAAAAGAATATGTTGATAAAATTGTAACAGATACAAAGAAATTATGGAATGATTTAGGAATAACATATGATAAGTATATAAGAACAACTGATGAAGAACATGTTGAATGTGTTAAGAAAATATTTGAAAAATTATATAATAAGGGAGATATTTATAAATCTGAATATGAAGGACTATATTGTACTCCATGTGAGTCGTTTTGGACTGAAACACAAGCTGTAGATGGAAAATGTCCTGATTGTGGCAGAGATGTTGAACTTGTAAAAGAGGAAAGTTATTTCTTTAAACTTTCAAAATATCAAGATAGATTACTTAAGTTCTTTGATGAGAATCCTGAATTTTTAGAGCCTATTTCAAGAAAGAATGAGCTTATAAATAACTTCTTTAAAAAGGGTATTGAGGATTTATGTGTTTCAAGAACAGGTGTTAAATGGGGAATAAAGGTACCATTTGATCCAAAACATACAGTATATGTTTGGATAGATGCTTTAACTAACTATATATCTGGACTTGGATATTTAAGTGGTGACGAATCAAAATTTAAGAAGTATTGGCCAGCAGATCTACATTTAGTTGGAAAAGAAATATTTAGGTTCCATGCAATGATATGGCCAGCACTTTTAATGGCACTTGATTTACCACTTCCAAAGAAAATATATGGTCATGGATGGCTTGTAGTTGATGGAAATAAAATATCAAAATCATTTGGAAATTATAAAGATCCAAGAGTATATATAAATGCAACTTCAAGGGATTCTGTAAGATATTTCCTACTTCATGAAATGACTTTAGGACAAGATGGAAACTTCTCAGAAGAGTTATTTTTGGAAAAATCTAACTCAGATTTATCAAATGATTTAGGAAATCTTGTAAGTAGAGTAACTGCAATGGTTTCTAAGTATAATAATGGAGTAATAAAAAAAGGAAAATCTTTTGAAAATTATGATGATGATTTGATTCAACTTGCAAAAGAAGTACCATTAAAGGTTGAAGAATCAATGGATAAATTAAAAATAAATGATGCAATTACAGAAATTTGGAAACTTATTGATAAGTCAAATAAATATATTGATTTATCAATGCCATGGGTACTTGGTAAAGAAGGAAAAGATGATAGACTAAATACAGTACTATATAATCTAGTTGAATGTATAAGAATAATAGGTATCTTACTTAGACCATATATGGTTGATGTCCCAGGTGAGATTTTTAAACAAATAGGAATTGATGAAGATATAACAAGTTGGGATAGTGCAAAGAATTTTGGCCTTCTAAAAGAAGGTACAATTGTAACAAAAGGTAATAATTTATTTCCAAGAGTTGATATTAAAGAGGAGATAGAAAAAATGAATGAACAAGTTGTAGAAAAAAATGAAGAAAAAGAAAAAGTTGAAGAAAATAAAAAAGAAATAATTACAATTGATGAACTTGATAAAGTTGAGCTTAAGGTTGGTCAAATAAAAGAAGTAAGTAGAATAGAAAAATCTGATAAGTTGTATAAATTAAGTGTTGATGTAGGAGAGGAACAACCAAGAACTATAGTTTCAGGACTTGTTGAATTTTATACAGAAGAAGAGTTATTAGGAAAACAAGTTGTTGTTGTTACAAACCTAAAACCAGCAAAACTTAGAGGCGTTGAATCAAATGGAATGCTTCTTGCAGCAGGTGATTATGATGTTGTAAAACTCCTTACTTTAGATAATAATAAGGGATCATTAGAAAATGGAAGTAATATTCATTAATTTATTGAATTAATAGCCGATGTATGTTATAATTCTTTTATAGAGTTAATATGAAACTAAAAATCACTTTTTTGGAGGTTATGTTATATGACTGAAAAATTATTAGCTATCAGAGAGAAAAATAATGTAACATGCACTTTGTCAATGATTGATAATGGAGAAAATAAGCGGTATATTTTTAAGGTAAACAAAACTATATACTGGTATTTTGATACCATTAAAGAATATGAAGACGGAACGGTTAAGTCATTTAAACCGCCTTATGAAATTGTTGATGAAAATTATAATTTGGCTTTGGATACATTAATGCATATGTTTAAGGTTGCGTAATTTTTACGCAGCCTTAAATTTGTATATTTTTTAGTTATATATTGTTTTTTGTTTAAGTTTATGTTAAAATTATTATGTTGATATATTGAGAGGAGGAGAGTTGCTAATATTATTTAGCAATGAAATATATGGATAATAACGAAAGTGAAAAAAAAGAAATTGAATTTGATGATATAGATGAGAACGGAAAAGTTACAAAGGTAAAGAAAAATATAGAAAAAAAGGATAATGACATTAAAGTTGAAGAAAAGAAAGAAGAAATAAATCAAAAAGACGAAGCACCTAAAAAAGAAGAAATTGTTTATGATGATATAGATGTAAATGATAAAATAAGAGCAGACGAGATAAACAATGAAACTAGAGCTAAAGTTAGGAAAAATAGTAAGGCAATTATAAAAGAAATATTAGAATGGGTTCTATGTTTAGTTATTGCATATGTACTTTATTTAATAATAAATTATTTTGTTGGTACTATATCCGGGGTAAAACAGGTTTCAATGCTTCCAACTACTAAAGAAAATGATAGATTAATTATTTCAAGACCTACTATATTTAAAAGAGATTTGAAATATGGTGATATTGTAACTTTTGAGGCTCCACTTGAAGATGATTTAGAAGTTAATGAAAATAATATAGCCTCTTATACTGAAAAAACAGGTATTGATTCATTCTTCTATAACTTTATGGGAATTGGAAAGTCTAGTTATGTAAAAAGAGTTATTGGACTTCCAGGAGATCATATAGTAATAGGAGATGATGGTTCCGTTTATAGAAATGGTGAAAAATTAGATGAACCATATTTAAATGAGCAAGTAACTAATAAAGATAAATATAACGATGTTGTAGTTCCTGCTGGAACTGTGTTTATGATGGGGGATAATAGATTATCAAGTAAAGATTCAAGATTCTTTGGTTGCGTACCTATTGAAAAAGTAAATGGATATGTTGTAATTAGGGTATGGCCATTAAATAAAATTGGTAAATTATAAAAATAGAGGTGATATATGATGTTTGAGAATATAATGGGACATGATGAAAAAAAGACATATTTTGAAGAGGTTATAAACAAACATAATATATCACATTCTTATATCTTTTTTGGTGAAGATGGAATAGGAAAACTAACATTTGCAAAGGAACTTGCAAAGTATATATTAAATACATCAAATTTAGATAGTTGTCCTGATTTTAAATTGGTTTCAAGGTTAGAAGATAAAAAGGATATAATAATAGAACAAATTAGAAAAGAAATAATTGATGATGTGTATATTGCACCAATTTCAGGCGATCATAAAGTATATATTATTAATGATGCAGATTATATGAATATTGCAGCTCAAAATTCTTTACTTAAAACTTTAGAGGAACCGCCAAAATCTGTTGTTATTATACTAATATGTTCTAATATAAATAAAATACTTACAACAATTCTTTCAAGGACAAATAAAATAAATTTTGAAGGATTAGATAATAAGAGCGTAAACCAATATATAAAAGATAAATTTAATATTAATTTAAGTTCTAATATATTAGAGTATATTAATGGCTCTGTTGGAAAAGCTATAAATATTGTAGAAAATGAACTTATGGCGCAGTTTGAAGAAGTAGATAAAATGGTAGATTACGTTATTAAAAAAGATTCAGTATCTGCAATGAAAATTTCACAGAATATAAAATTTGATAACTTAGAATTATTAGAATATTTAGAATATATTTTGTATTCTAACAAAATATATAACGGCGTTTGTGTTGTAGAAAGAGCTATTTCAAGGCTTAAACGAAATGGAAATTATGATATAGTAATTGATAATATGATTTTAAAAATAATAGATGAAATATAAGGAGGGAATATGGAAAATAAAATAATAGCAGTTAGATTTAAAAAGACAGGCAAAGTGCAATATTTTGATCCTTTAAAATATAAATTTTCGATTAACGATAGTGTTATAGCAAAGACTGAAAGAGGAGAAGAAATAGGAAGAGTAGTTAAGATATTAGATAAGGATAGTTTAAGTAACAAAATAGAGATAAACAAAATTCTTAGACCTGCTTCAAAAAAAGATTTTGAAGAGTTAAAAAAAAGAGAGATTAAAGCAAAAGAAGTAGCAGATTTTTGTAGAAAAGAAGCAAAAAGACTAAAACTTGACATGAAGATTTTGGCCGCCGAATATATATTAGATGGTACTAAACTTACAGTATATTTTTCGGCTGAAGATAGAATTGATTTCAGAGAACTGGTAAAAAGTTTGGCTTCAAAATACAAGACAAGAATAGAGTTAAGGCAAATTGGTCCAAGGGACGAGATAAAATCATATCCCACTCTTGGAATGTGTGGTAGAGAAGTTTGTTGTAGAACTTTTTTACAAGACTTTGATCCTGTTACAATTAAAATGGCAAAAGAACAAGGATTACAAATAAACATGTCAAAACTTTCAGGTGCATGTGGAAAACTTATGTGTTGTTTACGATATGAAGAAGAGGCATATAAAGAAAATTTAAAATATTTACCTAAAGTTGGAAGCTTTGTAAAAGTAAAAGGTGAAAGAGAAGAAGGAAAGGTAGTATCTGTTGATATATTAGGAAAAAAAGTTAAAGTAAAATTTGGCAAAGATAAAGAAGATGAAAGATTTGAAATGTATAATGTAGATATGATCATAAATAACAAAAGTAAAGAAGTTTAGAAAAATAAAATGTATAAGAATTTAAGGGGGAAAAATTTATGGCATATAGAATAACTAATAAATGTATTTCATGTGGTGCATGTGCATTGGAGTGTCCAGTAGGGGCAATATCACAAGGTGAGGATAAATATGTAATAGATCCTGAGAAATGTATTGAATGTGGAGTTTGTAGAAGTGTTTGTCCGGTAGAGGCTCCAGAACCAGAAGAATAGAATAAAAAATGTTACTATATTTATTGATTTTTGTAGCGGATTATGGTATACTTTAGATGTAATTTAATAAAAAAGCGATGATAAAGAGGAGTAAAATACAAATAGAAATAAGAGATGAAAACTCGTGGCTGAAAAGTTTTCTAACACTAATGTATTTGAAGGTAGCTTTGGAGCTGATATACTGAAGTATATATTATGTGTAAGTATATTCCGTAAACAATCGGTTAATTGTAATTAAGAGCATGCATAAGCATGAATTAAGGTGGTACCGCGAACACAGTCTTCGTCCTTAAATTAAGGATAAGACTGTGTTTTTTATATAGTAAAAATAGTAAAAGAAGTGGTGATAAATATGGTAAAAAATATGATTGTATTTATATGTTTGCTTGTGGTACTTGTTTGTGTAATAAGTATATTTAACGCAAGAGTTATTGCAAGAAAAAGATTTGAAAATGTTGAAGAAAATAAAGCTACAAAAGTTATAAAAATAGCAGGATATGTTGTTAGTGTGTGTATGCTTGGAATAATATACATATATATGAGATAGGGGGAATATAAGTTGGATAAAAATTTTGACTTTAAGAAAAGAGAAAATGAAATATATAAAAATTGGGAGGAAAATGGATATTTTAAACCTGTAATTGATAAAGATAAAAAACCTTTTGTAATATCTATGCCACCTCCAAATGTAACAGCAAAGTTACATATTGGACATGCATTAGATGATACAATTCAAGATATATTAATTCGTTATCATAGAATGCTTGGAGATCCAACGCTATATGTACCAGGTACAGATCATGCAAGTATTGCAACAGAAGTTAAAGTTGTAGAAAAATTAAAAAAAGAAGGAAAGTCTAAAGAAAGTCTTGGTAGAGAAAAATTTCTTGAAGAGGCATGGAAATGGAAAGAAGAATATGGCGGAAAAATCGTAGAGCAGCAAAGAAAATTAGGCCTTTCTTGTGATTGGCAAAGAGCAAGATTTACAATGGATGAAGGATGCTCAAAGGCAGTTTTAGAAGTCTTTGAAAGATTGTATAACGAAGGCATTATATATAAAGGGGAAAGACTTGTAAATTGGTGCCCTGAGTGTAAAACTCCAATTTCAGATATTGAGGTTGAATATGAAGAACAAAAATCAAATTTATGGCATATACGTTATAAAATAGAAAATAGTGATGATTATGTTGTTGTTGCTACTACAAGACCTGAAACAATGCTTGGAGATACAGCAGTTGCTGTAAATCCAAATGATGAAAGATACAAAGATATAGTTGGTAAAAGAGTATTTCTTCCAATTGTAAATAAATATATTCCTGTAGTTGCTGATAGATATGTAGATATGGAATTTGGTACAGGTGTTGTTAAAATTACTCCAGCACATGATCCTAATGACTTTAAAGTTGGAAAAAGACATGATTTAGAGATTATAAATATATTAAATGAAGACGGTACATTAAATGAAAAAGCTGGAAAATATGAAGGAATGACAACGTTAGAAGCAAGAGAAGAAATTGTTAAGGAATTAAAAGACATTGGTGCTTTAGTAAAAATTGAACCACATGTACATAATGTAGGATCTTGCTATAGATGTCATCATACAATTGAACCGTATATATCAAATCAATGGTTCGTAAAAATGGAAGAACTTGCAAAACCAGCAATAGAAGCTGTTAAAAATGGTGATATTAAATTTATTCCAAAAAGATTTGAAAAGATATATTTAAATTGGATGGAAAATATTGAAGATTGGTGTATATCAAGACAGTTATGGTGGGGACATAGAATACCTGCGTATTATTGTAAAGAGTGTGGTAAGATTACAGTATCAAAAGAACATATAACGACATGTGAATGTGGAGGAGAAGTTGTTCAAGATGAAGATACGTTAGACACTTGGTTCTCATCAGCATTATGGCCTTTCTCAATACTTGGATGGCCTGATAATACAGAAGATTATAGCTATTTTTATCCAAATTCAGTACTTGTAACAGGTTATGATATTATAACATTCTGGGTTAGTAAAATGATATTTTCAGGGCTTCATTATACAAATAAAATTCCTTTTGAAAATGTGTATATACATGGATTAGTTAGAGATTCACAAGGAAGAAAAATGTCTAAATCGCTTGGAAATGGCGTTGATCCTATAGAAGTAATTGAAAATTATGGTACTGATGCACTTAGATTTTCACTTACTCAAAATATATCAGCTGGAAATGATATGAGATATATGCCTGAAAAATTAGAAACTGCAAGAAATTTTGCAAATAAGCTTTGGAATGCAGCTAAATTTGTAAACATGTATATAGATGATATAGCAGTGGAAAATGTTGAAAACTTTTTACCTGCTGACAAATGGATATTAACAAAATTATCAAAACTTGAAAAAGAAGTAAAAGATAATTTAGATAAGTATGAACTTGGTGTGCCACTTCAAAAATTGTATGACTTTATATGGTCAGATTTTTGTGATTGGTATATAGAAATAGTAAAAACAAGATTATATGATAAGGAAACAAATCCATTTTCATATTCTGTTGCAGTATGGACACTAAATCATGTTTTAGTACAAGTTATTAAAATGCTACATCCATATATGCCATTTATAACTGAAGAAATATATCAAAATTTACATACTGATAAAAATTCAATTATGAAGGATATGTATCCTTGTGATAATTATAACTTTGAAAAAGAAACTGAAATCATAGAATTATTTTTAAATATGATACGTAATATACGTAATGAAAGATTAAATTCAGGTATAAATGGATCAAAAAAAGTAAACGCACAAGTATATCTAAAAAATGAAAATGATAAAAAATTATTTAAACTTTGCGAAGATTATATAAAAAGACTTGGATATATAGAGAATATAGAGTATATTGATACAGAAGAAAAGGCAAATAACAATTATACCTCTATTACACTTCCAAGAATTAGTATATATTTAGATTTACTTGGAGCAGTTGATTTAGATAAAGAAAATGAAAGATTAAATAATGAAAAAGAAAAAGTTTTAAAGGAATTAAACAGAGCAAAATCTATGTTGTCAAATGAGAAGTTTGTATCTAAGGCACCTGCAAATCTTGTTGAGCAAGAAAAAATGAAAGTAATTAAATATGAAGAAATGCTAAATGATATTGGAAAGAGAATAAAAGAACTTAACTCAAAATAATAAGAGGTGAGTTTATGAGAGAAAATGAAAATACTTTTAGAGATAAAAATATAAAAAAAGTAAGTATCATTGGAATATGTGCAAATGTTTTTTTGCTTGTTATAAAAGGAATAATAGGATTTATTTCAAATTCGCATGCGATGATTGCAGATAGCTTAAATAGTGCAGGAGATATATTTGCATCAATAATGTCTTTTATTGGTGCAAAGTTATCTTCAAAACCTAAAGATGATGATCATCCCTATGGCCACGGAAAAGCAGAGTATATTTTTTCATTTTTAATAAGTATATCTATGATAATTGCTTCAATAATTATGGTAAAAACGTCAATAGAAAGTATAGTTAACAAAAATAGAGTAAATGTTTCAATCTTTCTTGTTTTAGTATGTATAGTAACTATATTAATTAAGTTATTTTTATTTCTTTATGCATATAGAAAAAATAAAGAAACAGAAAGCATACTTATAAAGGCAAGTAAAGAAGATCATAGAAATGATATGTTTGTTACTCTCGGTACTTTAATAGGTATTCTAGCTAGTTATTTTGGTTTCTATTTTATAGATGGAGTAATTGGTATATTAATATCTTTATGGATAATTTTTGTTGGAATAAGGCTTTTAAAAGAATCATATATTATCCTTATGGACACTAGTTTAGACGAAAAAATATATAATGAAATAACAACTATTGTTCAAAATGAAAAAGAAGTCCTACATGTAGATGAGATACTTTCAAAACCTGTTGGAAATAGCTATATAATAATACTTAAAATTTCTATGAATGGAAATTTGACATTAGAAAATGCTCATAATATTGGTGGAAAAATAAAAGATGATTTAATGAATCAATATGATTTTATATGTGATGTTATTATGCATATAAATCCACATACAGTATAAGAAACAGTAAGGAATTTATTTCCCTACTGTTTTTTGTAACTTTTTTCCAATACGTATAGTTTTTCTTATAATTAGTGTCCTAGTAAATATTAGATTAAGTATTATAAATATTATAATTGATCCTATAACAATAAAAGCAATTTTATCTAATATTGGAACTATATATGCAATGTTAAAGAAATTTCCAAGATATGTCACTCCAAATATTAAAAGAGCGGACATAGATAGAGCAATTAGCATTCTAAACATAGAAAAAGGAAATATAGTGTCTTCATTTTTCCTAGATTTAGTAAGAGTAAATAGAAGAATTAATCCACATATACTAGTTGCAATTACACATAGACTAGAGTAATGCTCATTACTAATGATATTACATTTATTTAATATAGATATTATAAGAATATTGAGTGCAACTGTAATACCTGTAGGTAATGATTTGGAAATAACATTTCTTAAGAAATTTCCTCTAATACGAGCGTTATTCGGTTCAAGAGCTAGTATAAATGATGGAATACCAATTGTAACAGTACTAATTAATGTAAGTTGTATTGGAACAAATGGATATGCTTCTCCCATAAATAAAAACATGAGAGCGAGTATTGTTGAGTATATTGTTTTTACCAAAAATAAAGATGCAGAACGCTGTATATTATTTATTGTTCTTCTTCCTTCAGCTACAACTTTAGGCATTGATGCAAAATTAGAATCTAAAAGTACTAATTGGGCAACATTTTTTGTGGCGTCACTACCATTTTGCATTGCAATACTACAATCAGCAGCTTTTAATGCTAAAACATCATTTACACCATCACCAGTCATGGCTACAGTTTTTCCCTTGCTTTTTAGTGCAAGTACTAATTCTTTTTTTTGAGTTGGGGTTACACGTCCAAATACAGTGTAATTTGTTGCTATATCCAACATGCTATCTTTATCAGTTATTTTAGACATATCTATATACTTATCATAATTTTTAACTCCAACTTGTTTTGCAATCTTAGATACAGTAATAGGATTATCTCCAGATATTATTTTTATATTAACATCTTGTTTGTAAAAATACTCTAATGTATCCTTTGCCTCTTTTCTAATTTTATCGGTAATAAGAAGTAATCCGATTATATCAGTATCTAAAGGTAAATTTTCTTTTTCTATTTTACTTTGGGTATGTGCTAAAACCAGTACTCTGTAATCTTTTGTATATTTATTTATTGTATTTTCATATTTTTTAAAGTTGTTTCTCAAAATAAATTCCGGTGCACCAATAATATATGAACCTTGATTTTCAAATGTAATTGCAGACCATTTATTTTTTGATGAGAAAGCATATTTTTTAACCGGTATAAATTCATTTGTTATATCTTTAAAATAATCTTTTATGGCATTTATAGTAGAGTTTCCATCTTCTGAAAATTTTGCTATGTTTGAAAGAATGTTTTTCATATTAGTATCAGAGTCATTGATTGGAATATAATCTTTTACTTCCATAATCCCTTCAGTAAGAGTACCAGTTTTATCTAAACATAAGGTATCAACTCTTGCCAATGTTTCTATACAATATAGTTCTTGAACCAAAACTTTAGATTTTGAAAGCCTCACAACACTTACAGCAAGCACAGTACTTGTAAGGAGTACAAGACCTTCTGGTATCATCCCAATAATTGCAGCTACAGTTTTAGTCACGGCACTTTGAAGACTTAAATTCTCTACATTTAGTTGAACAATAAAAAGTGCTATACCAATTGGTATAATTGCAGATGTTAAAAAATTAATTATTTTATTTAATGAAGTCATTATTTCAGAATTTACTTTTTTTACATATTTTGCATCTTTAGATATTTTAGCAGTGTAATTTTCTTCACCTACATGTATAACTTTTGCTGCACAATTTCCACTAACAATATAACTTCCTGAAAGTAAAACATCTCCTTCTTTTTTTTCTATACTATCAGGTTCACCTGTAAGAAATGATTCATTTACTTGTACCGTACCGTTTAAAATTATACTATCTGTTGCTATTTGGCTTCCTGTTTTAAACTCTAATACATCATCAATTACTATTTCATTTATGGATATTTCTTGTCTTTTTCCATCTCTTATAACATGAGCTTTACTACTTGCAAGAACAGATAATCTGTCTACTACTTTTTTTGAATGAATTTCTTGTATAGTGCTTATTGCTGTGTTTATAATTACAACACTTAAAAATATCATATTTTTAAATGATCCTGCCATAAATACTATAATTCCTAAAAATAAATTTAAAAAATTAAATATAGTAAAGAAATTATCAAATAGAATTTTTTTGATACTTTTCGTTGGAACAGAAGTATCATAATTTACTAAGTTTTTTTTCTGCCTTTTTTTCACATCATCAGATGATAAGCCTTCCTGTATAATTTTATTTTGATCCTCCATAAGAAAAAATCTCCTTTTTTACTAAAAAATTATAGCACGGTATAAAGGTAATTGTCAAATTTTGGATAAAAATATATGTCAAAACTAAAAGAATTTAATATAATATTATATTAAAGTTTAAATGTAAATAAGAGGAAAGTATGAATAATAGAAGTCATGTTATAAATAAAATAAGTATACTAGGAATAATAATTAATTTATTTTTAATTATTGTAAAATATTTTGCAGGAGTTATATCTGGTAGTAATGCTTTACTTGCTGATAGTTTGCATAGTTTTGAAGATATGACAGCATCTGTGTTATCGTTTATAGGAGCTAAAATTTCGTCAAAAAAGCAAAATGACAAGTACTGTTTTGGTTATGGAAAATCAGAATACATTTTTGGACTTTTAATTAGTGTGTTTATGATTGTAACATCCATTATGCTGGTTATATCGTCTATTAAAAATATAATCACAAAGAATGTTGTTGTATTTTCATATATTTCTTTAATTGTCTGTTTAGTAACAATTATTTTAAAATTTTTTATGTGTATATATTCTAAAATAAAGTATAAAAAAATAAAAAGTATACTTATAAAATCATGTATCCTAGATAGTAGAAATGATGTCGCAATATCCCTTGTTACAATGATTGGAATTATACTTAGTTATTTTAGGATAAATTTTGTTGATAACATAATTGGAATATTAATTGCTTTATGGATAGGGTATACAGGAATTAAATTGTTTATATCTTCATTTGAAATCTTAATGGATAAAAATATTAATAAAGAGTATATTAACAAAATAAAAAATGATATATTAAAAAATGAAGAAGTTTTAAAAATAGATAAAATATGTGCAAAGCCCACAGGTAGTAAATATATATTGCTAATTGTATTAGCTATTAATGACTCAAAAAATTTAAAGTTTACAGTAGAAGTACTAAAAAGAATTAGAAAAAGTATATTATACAAATATGATGATATTAAAGATGTGTTTATACAAATTGAATAATAAAGCAAGTTTCCATTCGTTTTGATTATTGTATGTGGAGTCACAGATAATTTTACTTCAAAAAAAGAACAAACGTATTGACAAAATATAAAAATGTGATATAATATTCAAGAACAAACGTTTATTTAATGAGGTGGTATTGTGATAGAAACTTTGCACATAGAAAATATAGGAATAATAGATAATATAACGGTGGATTTTAAAAAAGGGCTTAATATAATTACAGGAGAAACAGGTGCTGGAAAAAGTTTGCTTGTAGATGCTTTATCTCTAATTTGTGGCTCTAGATTTTCTAAGGATGTAATAAAAACAGGTGAGAATTATTGTTTAGTTGAAATTATGATAAATAAAAATTCTAATACCGAAAACGATATAGTTTCAAGAGAAATAAGTGTAAGTGGAAAAAATAAATGTAAGATTAATGGAAGACTTGTTACAGTAAATGAATTAAAAGAATATATGAGTCATGTTATAAACATACATGGACAAAATGATAATCAAAATTTATTAGATGAATCAAACCATATAACTTATTTAGATGCATATGCTAAAGATGAACTTTTAGAAGATAAAGAAGAGTATACTAAGTTATATAATGAGTATTTAAAATTTAGCCTTGAATTAAAAGAAAATTTTGGAAGTGAAAAAGAAAGAAAGAGAATGCTTGATCTATTAGATTATGAAATAAATGAAATAGAAGAGGCAAATTTTAAAGTTGGTGAAGAAGAACAGTTAGAAGAAAAATCAAAAATTATGAGAAATGCTGAAAAAATTAATGAAGCACTTAATATTTCAGAAGAATTAATATCATCTGAGATATTAAATAATATAAATGAAGTTGTAAAAAATTTAAATAGGATATCTCAGTTTAATGATATGTATAAGAAACAAAGTGATAGAATAGAAGGAATATATTATGATTTAGAAGATATGTCACAGGAACTATTTAATTATAAAGAGGAATTATCATTTGATGAAAATTATAATAATGATGTTATAAAAAGACTAGATTTACTTTATTCTTTAAAGAGAAAATACGGAAATAATATTGAAGAAATACTAAAGTATAAAGAGTCAAATATTGCAAAAAAAGAGGAAATAGAAAACATGGAAGAACATTTAAATGAGGTTCAAAAAAAATTAGAAAATATACAAGAACAAATGTATGAAATTTCATGTAAAATGAGTAGTACAAGAAAAGATATGGCCAAAAAATTACAGGAAAAAATAAATATAGAACTAAGTGATTTAGAAATGAAAAATGCTAGGATTAAAGTAAATGTTGAATTTAGTAAGGATAGAAATTTTAAAAGTAGGGGATTAGATAATGTTTCATTTAAAATAATAACAAATTTAGGTGATGATTATAAAAGTCTTAGTAAAATTGCATCGGGTGGTGAAATTTCAAGAATAATGCTAGCTATAAAAAACGTTCTTTCAAAAACTGATAGTGTACCTGTTTTAATATTTGATGAGGTAGATACTGGAATAAGTGGAAAATCTGGTAGTGCTGTAGGTCTTAAATTAAAAGAGGTTTCAAAAAATCATCAAGTACTATGTATTACTCACTTAGCTGTAGTTGCAGCTTATGCTGACTATCACTATTATATTTCTAAAAAATCATTAAATAATCATACATCATCTAAAATAGAACTTTTAGATGATAATATGGCAATAAAAGAAATAGCAAGAATTTCGTCTGGTACTATTACAACAATAGCTTTAGATAATGCAAGAGAGCTAAAAAAAGTGGCTTGCTTAGTATAGAAATTCTAACTATTAAACTTGTTTTTATAATATAATTACTGTATAATTATATTATTATGATGTATTTAAATAAATGTAATTTATGTCCACATATGTGCTTAGTGGATAGGGAAAATAAAAAAAGAGGTTTTTGTAAATCAGGAGAAAATGTAAAAATAGCACTTAGCTCTAAATTTTTTTATGAGGAACCTTGTATAAGTGGAACTAAAGGTTCAGGAGCAGTATTTTTTTCTAATTGTAATTTGAGGTGTGTTTATTGCCAAAATTATAAAATAAGTAAAGAGGGAAAAGGAAAAGAAATTTCAAGAAAAGAACTTGCTGATATATTTTTGAATTTACAGGAAGAGGGTGCTTGCAATATAAACTTAGTTACACCTACCATTTATGCTTTACACATAAAAGAGGCTTTAATTTTAGCGAAGAAAAATGGACTTAATATTCCTGTAATATATAATTCTAGTGGATATGAAAATGTAGATACTATAAAGGAGTTAGATGGCCTTATTGATGTTTATCTTCCAGATTTTAAATACTGTAGTAATGAATTGGGACTTAAATATTCTGGTATAAATAAATACTTTGACTTTGCTTCTAGTGCAATTCTTGAAATGTATAGGCAAGTTGGACATCCTATATTTGATGATAATGGTATAATAAAAAAAGGATTAATTATACGAAATTTAATACTTCCAAATAATACTAAAAATACTAAGAATGTATTAGAATGGATTGTAGAAAATATTGGTAAAGAGACTTATGTGAGTATTATGGCACAGTATTTTCCAACAAATGAAGCACAAAATATAAATGAGTTAAATAGGAAAATAACAAAAAGAGAATATCATATTATTGAAAAGTATATGTACGATTTAGGTCTTGAAAATGGGTATTTTCAAAGACTTGGAAAAAATGAGGAAAAATATGTGCCTAATTTTTAATTTATTAATTAAGAGGTGAAAAATGTGGAAAGAGTATATGCTTCTATTGATTTAAAATCATTTTATGCTTCAGTAGAATGTATGGAAAGGGGCCTTGATCCTCTAACAACAAACCTTGTGGTTGCTGATAGTTCTAGAACGGAAAAAACTATATGTCTAGCAGTTTCACCTAGTTTAAAAAAATATGGAATTCCAGGACGAGCAAGACTTTTTGAAGTTAATGAAAAAGTTAGAAATGTAAATTTTAAAAGAAGATTAAAAGCAAATAATAACAAATTTATTGGTAAATCATATGACGATACAAAATTAGAAAACAATAACAGTTTGAAATTAGATTTCATAATTGCTAAACCTAGAATGGCTTATTATATGAAATATAGTACTGATATATATAATGTTTATTTAAAATATATTTCTCCAGATGATATATTTTCGTATTCGATTGACGAGGTGTTTTGTGATTTAACAAGTTATCTAAAAACATACAATGTTACAGCTAAGGAATTGGTATCTAAAATTATTATGGATGTATATAGAACAACTGGCATAACTGCTACAGCTGGAATTGGTACAAATATGTTTTTGTGTAAGGTAGCAATGGATATACTTGCAAAACATGCTGAACCTGATTGTAATGGGGTGAGAATTGCAATATTAGATGAGAGAAGTTTTAGAAAAAAATTATGGTCACATACTCCAATTACAGATTTTTGGAGAGTTGGAAAGGGATATAGCAAAAGTCTTGAAAGATATGGTATTTATACAATGGGAGATGTAGCAAGATGTTCTATTTTAAATGAAGATTTGTTATATAGATTATTTGGAGTTAATGCAGAACTTTTAATTGATCATAGTTGGGGATGGGAATGTACAACTATATCTGATATAAAGAGATGCAAACCTGAAAGTAAAAGTATAAGTTCAGGTCAAGTTTTAAGTTGTCCATATAATTATGAAAAAAGTAGGTTGATATTAAAAGAAATGGTAGATTTACTTGTATTAGATATGGTTGGTAAGAAATATTTGACAGACATGTTAGTTTTGACAGTTGATTATGATGTGGAAAATTTAAAGTATAATAGCAATTTTAATGGAAAGCTAAAGGAAGATAGATATGGAAGAATGGTGCCAAAACCTGCACATGGAACATTTAGACTAGAAAATATGACATCTTCTACTATGACTATTATGGATGGATTTTTGAAGCTTTTTGATAAAATAGTAAATAAAGATTTATTAATTAGAAAGATTAATATTTGTGTTGGAAATTTATTAAGAGAGGATAAAATATCAACATCATATGAGCAATTAGATTTTTTTACAGATATTGAAGAAAAATTAAAACAAGATGAAAAATTACAAAAAGAAAAGAAATTACAAGAAACTGTTATAGGTATAAAAAATAAATATGGAAAAAATGCAATTATTAAGGCATTCAATTTAGAGGAAGGAGCAACTACGCTTAGTAGAAATAGGCAGATAGGTGGACACAGTGAATAAGTTTGAATTAATAAATGATGACTATAGTGATATTATAAATCTAGAACATCATGTCTCAAGTAAATATGAAAAAATGAGTATATCAAATAGAGCTTTTCAATTTGCACCATTTGCAGCATTAACCGGATATAGTGATGCAATAGATGAAACAGTCAGAACAACGGATGAGATGTTAATTATTGATGATAATTTAAAGTGTATAATTGATCAAAAATTAAATTATATAAAATTAAATATACAAAAAAATATATATGTAAAAATTATATATTTTGTAAAAGATTTGAAAAAAAGTGGTGGAAAATATTTTATTTCAAATGGATTAGTTACAAAAATAGATGAGTATAAAAAAAGGATATTATTAGATTCAGGCGAAAAAATAAATATTGAGAATATTTATGATATTCAAATGGAATAAAAATTAAGACAATATAGTTACTTACTATGGTATTATTATTTAATAAATAAATATAACAATATCAGTAGTTAGTAATAAACCAGAAATAAATAAAAAAATATATATTTATTAAGCCCTAGCTAAAAATGCTAGGGCTAATTTGTTATAACATACAACAATTATTATTTGAATTTCCATTGTTTGAACAGCAACAGAATAGTACTATTATTATAAGAACAACAATAATACAACAGTTGCCACCAAAAAGGCCATTTCCAGAACTTGAACAACAACTATTATTCATATCAATACCTCCCTAAATTTTTCTTTTTATTTATCAGAAAGAATATCATTTGGTATATTTGTGTTAAAACATAGATACCAATCAATACAATTAAATCCAGTTAAGTTATTTTGCTTTTTAACAAGTTCATCGTAAGTACTTGGCATTGGTGTTATACCAGGTTGATTTGGTAACCAATTTGCTGGTGTCATTATTTTGTTTTCATCTGTAAATTGCATAGCATCAAGAAGTCGCAATATTTCAGCAATATTTCTACCATTTGCCATAGGATATTGTAAAATAGCTCTAATTGTTTGATCTGGACAAATAAAGAAGACTGATCTTACTGTTTGTGTATTATCAATATTTGGAGCAATCATTGAATATTTTTTTGCAATTTGCATATCTCTATCTGCTATTATTGGAAATGGAATTGTTATACCTGTAGACTTTTGTATATTATTTACCCAGGCTAGATGTGAAGGGGTACTATCAATTGAAAGTCCTAATAATTCACAATTTCTTTTTTGAAATTCTGGATACATTTTTGCAAAAGCTAGAAACTCTGTTGTACAGACGGGGGTAAAATCACCGTGGGTGGGAGAAAAGTATAAGCCATTTTCCAGCGTAATCACTTAATTTAATATTTCCAAAAGTGGTTTTTGCGTTAAATAAAGGTGCTTTATCTCCTATATGTAAACATTCATTTAAGTTGTCATTAATAATAAAATCTAATCTATCACTTTTTTCTAAATTATCATTTTGCATATATAACCTCCTTTTTTGTATATTATGATAAATAAAAATATTTTGTTACAAAATAAGAAAAGTAGCATGTCCTAAAACAGCCAAAAAGTGACCTGAAAAAATAAATTATAGATTATAAATCCAAAATTTGACATTTTAAGATTAAATTTAAATATATTCAAAAAAATAATATATAATTTAGTTAGGTGGTGAGGCTAATGGTTGATAAAGTTAGCAATTACCTTTTAGATCATTTCTTGTATAGAGGCGAAACTGTAGAAGGAAATGAACGAGAAATAATGTTATTTGGGATAACAAGAATAGTAGAAGATGTACCTAAATATCTATTTGTTTTTATAGTAAGTTTATTCTTTCACATTTTACCTCAAGTCGGTGTTGTATTGCTAATAACAATTCTTTATAAAGTATTAGTTGGAGGAGCACACGCAAGAACAAATACAGACTGTTTTATTTTTACTTCACTATATTTCTTTATACCAGTAATTATTGGAAAATTTGTTAATGTTCCTGTAATTTATTTATATATAGTGTCAGCATTAATTTTTATTTATTCATTATATGTAATATATAAACATGTCCCTGCTGATACGGAAGAAATACCTATTTTAAATAAAGGTAAAAGAAAGAAGTATAAAATATATGCAATTGTTTCAATAGTGTTCATATATATTTCAACATTGGTATTAACAAGATTTAATGAACAATACGCAAGAATAGTAATCTCCACAGTATTTTTAATTGATTTTTTTACTAGTAACTTTATGTATAAAATTTTAAGATGCAAACATAGTTATGAGTCAGATGAATTCAAAGAATACTATAATGAAAATAAAGAATAGTATAATAAAAATATTATTCTTTAAATATTAGATATATTGTATTTATTATATTGCTTTTTAATTATATATACGATAGTATATTGTTTATTTTAAATGAAATAGTATGAAATATAAATTAAAAAGTTTATCTAATAGTGCAAAGTTAGTAATATAATTTGTATGGTATATCAAATATAAGGGGGGAAAGAAATGAAAAAATTCTTCAAAAAAATGGTCGAAAAATATGCTAAAGCATCAACTAATAGCTGTATAATCTTATTAATTCACCAACCTAAAGCTCCAAGATGCTTAATACAAAAATAATTTTTTACACATTCTATATCTCCGTACAATAAAAGTATGGAGATATATTTATGTTAAAAAATGATGATAATGTTTAAACATATCATCATTTTTCTATTATTATATTTTGAATAAATTGATTTTTTTCAATTGAAGCATATATTTGAGAGTTTCCAGATTTATCAATTAATTTTTTGACTTCCCAAAGACCAATTCCTGATTTTACTTCTTTACTAGAATAACCTTTTTTAAATACATCTTTTGTATTAATATTAATGCTTGTATCGTAAGTATTATATACGCGAATAATATCAGCGCATTTTTTGTTATCAAATCTCATTTCAAGCTTTATATATCTTCCTTTTTCAAGTTTTGTAGTTGCTTCCATAGCATTATCAAGTATAATTCCTAGTATTCTCGAAAGGTCAGGCATTGAAAAATTAATATTTGCAATATTTGTAGAAATATCTAATTCAAATTTTATATCTTTTTCAATTGCAGTAAAATATTTTGCGCCAACTATTCCATAAATTGCAGGATCATTAAAAATCTTTGGATTAATGACTGATAAATTATTTATATCACTACATTCTCCAATTACAGAATTAATATGTGCTTGTAGTTTATCATATTGTTTTGTGGACATATATCCATTTAAAGCTTGCATTATATTATTGTAATCATGTTTTAATTTCCTTACTCCATCAACCATTCCAGTCATTGTTTTATTATGCAATGTTATTGTAGTTAAATCACTCTTAGCTTTTTCTTTTTCCATAGAATTCTTAAATGAGCTAAATATTACAATACATACAATAATCATTTGGATTGAGTTTAGTATTAAAAAATATGTAGGATAGTTATATTTGTTTATTACATATATAATTACTTGTGGAAAAATACAAAGAGCAAGTATAGAGAGTACTGTAATAACTGTTTTTTTGTTTATAGATGATAACATATCTTTAAATTCACTTTTGTTTTTTGATATCATATTTGCTATTTTAATAATTGCAAAAAATAATGTGTATTGAATAACAAGTGCAATGGTTGTATATACCCAATTAGTTAGTAAAATATTTGAATCAATTTTAAAAATACTCATACATGTAAATGCAGATATTAATTCAGTTATCATTAATAGTATTATATTTAATATTACAATAGAAATTGAACTAATAAACTTTTGTCTAAATAAAAATATTGTTAAAATAAGAACTAATGGGTCTATTACTAAGAAATTAAAGAATGTAAAAATATTTCTTGTAAAACAACCTATTTCAAATAATATTATAAGTAATGAGAAGAACAATATAATTTGTTTTTTACTAAAGTTTATCTCTTCTTTTGAAATTATTTTAGAAACTGAGACGATAAAATAGGTCCATAGACCAGCTTCAAGGATTGAGCTTAGACCTCTAACTATTAAAATTTCCATATAAAAATCCCCTTTTTCATATACATTTATGCTATAATTCAAATTTGCTACTAATAGGACAAGAAAAATCCTTTCCGAAAAAGGCTTGTCCTTCTTTTTTATCAATGCTTAATACTTTATTAGAATTTAAAATGTACGATTTATGACATCTTAAAAAATTTTTTGGAAGTTCAGATAATAAGCTGTTTAAGTTTTTGTTTGTTGTATATTTTTGAGATTCAGTAAATATAATAGATTTCTTTCCATCTTTTTCAATATATAGGATATCGTTAGTCCTTACATATTCCCATTTATTTAGGTGTAAAAATATAGATTTATTTGTTTCAAATTCATCTTTAAACCTTGCAACTAATTCTCTGAGTGTATCTCTATTAATAGGTTTTATCAAATAGTCGAAAACTTTTGTGGTAAGAGATACGTATAAGTATCTTTGATGAGCAGATAAAAAGACAAGATAAAATTTTTTGTTTATTTTTCTTAAATCTTTGGCAAATTCTATACCATTTTTTCCATTATTTTTAAAATCAATATCTAGAAATAATATATCAATTTTACCTTCATATATAGCGTCATAAATTTCTTTTTGATTGCTTGAAATTATTGATATTTCAGCATCTAAATTCTGTTCTATAGTTTCTGATTCTAATAATTTTGATGCAATCCTTATACTATTTAAATTATCATCACACATTCCAATTTTTATCATATTTTTTCCTTAACTTCCATTTTTTTACACATAAAATAAATATACTACAAAAAAAGGCTTTTGTCAATTAATTTGTAAGCTTTTGTGACACAACATGTTTACAAAATTCGACATATTCCTTAAGAATAAAAAGAGTTTAATATAATATAATGTAAAAGGAGGAATAGCATGAAAAGGAAAAAAAATAATGGTAATAGGTGGTACAGAAAATTAGTAAAAAATATGCATGTAAAAGAGAATATATCAGATGCAAAGGAAAAATTTTCATGTTTTTTAGAATTACCTCGAGAGGTTGTGTCTAAATCTACAAAGTTAACTTCAATAGAAAATAATAATGTTCTTATTGAGGGATATAGACAAATTATAGATTATTATGATGATTATATAAAAATAAGGGCTAATAATATGGATATTCTAATAGACGGAAAAGATTTGGATATTAAGGAAATAACAGACTTTGATTTAGTTGTTGAAGGGAATATTTATAGTATAAATTATCAAAAGTAGAGGGATAAATATGGGGATAACAAATAATATACGTAATATGACAGGAATTATAACAGTACAAATAGAGGGCTTTTTTACAGAAAGGTTTATAAATCTATGTAGGATTAATAACATAAAAATATGGGAAATTAGGAATATAGTAAAAGGTGTAATAAGGTTTAAAATGAATATAGCTGACTTTAAAAAATTAAGAAGTATTACAAAGAAGACAAAATGCAAAGTCAGTATAAAAGAAAAAAAGGGATTGTACTTTACGCTGTTTAAATATAGAAAAAGAAAGTTAATCTTTGTATTTCTATTCTTAATAATAGTTTTTAGTATAGCTTTTTCAACATTTATATGGGACATAGATATTGTAGGAAATGAGAGAGTAAGTAAGGAAATTATTATATCTAAATTGAAAGATAGTGGACTATATATAGGTAGAAATAAAATTGGACTTGATAAAAAAGAAGTAGTAAATGAACTTAGAGCAATGGAAAATGAATTGTCTTGGGTTGGTATTGAAATTGATGGAACAAGAGCAATAGTTAAAGTTGTGGAAAAAACAAGAATGGATGAGAAAAATATTCAACAAACAAGTATAGGTGATATAAAAGCTACAAAGTCTGGTGTCATAACAAAACTTGTTAGTGAAAGCGGTACTTCCAAGTTTAAAGCCTTAGACTATGTAAATAAAGGAGATACCTTGATAGAGGGAAATGTATATGATAGAAATGAGCAAATTATAGGTGAGGTACCAGCAAAAGGATATGCAAGAGTAGATAATATATATACATTTGAAAAAGAGTATATGTATAAAGTTTGTAATAAAGAGTATACTAACAAAAAAAGGACAACTTTTGGAATTACTATTAATTCTAAAGAAAATATGATAAATTATTTGAATAAATTGAAGAAATATGATATAACTAAAAATAGTAAAGAGTTTGAAATATTTGGAAATACGATTTCTTTTGATATATATAAATGTAGTGAATATAACGAGGTTGAAGTATTTAGGACAAAGGAAGAAATAGAACAAATAGCAAAGATTGATATGGACGAATATTTAAAAAATAATGTATTAACACAGTGTGTAAATCCAACGGTTGTCGATACTACGGAAAATATATCTGATATACAAGATGGTATAAAGGTAAAAGTGGAATATGTAATTAATGAACAAATTGGAGAATTTGTTGAAAGGGGAAACTAATGAGTTTAGAATGCAAGATAAATATTGATTTAGATAAAGGAATTATTGACTTCTCAAAAGAAAACATTGATGAAAAGGTAAATATTCAAGAGTATATTGAAAAGATTGTAAAGAGTGTTGCAGAAAATGAAGAATTATACTTTGATGAAATAGCTGTTTCAATTACAAGTGCTTCTAAAGAAGAAATAAAAAACATAAATAAAGAATATAGGGAGGTAGATAAGGTAACAGATGTGTTATCTTTCCCTATATTTACAAAAGATGAATTAAATAATTTGAAAAAACAAGAAGATGAAAAGAAAATAAAAGAAGTTGAACTTGGAGATATTATAATTTGTCTTGATGTTGTAAAAGTACAAGCTGTTGAGTATGAAACAGGAATTTTAAGAGAACTTTTATACATGATAACTCATGGAATGTGTCATCTAGTTGGATATGATCATATTAAGGATGATGAGAGAAAAGAAATGCGTGATTTAGAAGAAAAAGTATTGAATGAATTAGGAGTTGAAAAATAGATGGATAAAAATGATATGAAAAAAGAGGAAACTTCAACAAAAAAGCCGAGGCTTAGCAAAGAGGAAGTGAAACAAAAAAGGCTTGACGAATTAAAGCATACGAAAAATAAAACTTTTTTTACAGCAATGAGACATGCTTTAGATGGCGTAATTAGGGCTTTTAAAACTGAAAGAAATTTAAGAATTGATTATATTATAGGGCTTTTTGTTTTGTTATGCAGTTTATTTTTTGATTTTTCCAAAACAGAATTTGCGTGTTTATGCCTTACTATAGGTTTTGTAATATTTGCTGAAATGATAAATTCTACAGTAGAGTATATTGTTGACCTTATAACAGATAAATATGATGATAGGGCAAAGGCAGCTAAAGATATTGCAGCAGGAGGTGTTTTGATTTCATCAATAGTTGCAGTTATTGTTGCATTTTTCCTATTTGCAGATAAGCTTACAATGGCAACTACTTCTGTTATTTCAACAATATTTAGTTCAAATTTGTATATACTTTTTACAATTATTTTTGCTGTTGTAATTCTTGCTGTTATTTTAAAAGGAATTCTTGGAAAAGGCTCAAAATATTCTCAAGCATATCCAAGTGCAAGAGTTGCACTTGCTTTTGGACTTACAACTTATGTATATATAATTACTAAAAGTATTTTAGTTGGTGGAGTTGCTCTTATACTTAGTGTAATAATTGCGCAAATTAGAATTGAAAATACTAAAATTAGACCAATATATATGATTATAAGTGCGATAATTGGTGTTCTTGTTGTTCTTATTATATATCAAATAATTCTTATGAAACCGGAACTATCAGATATATTGCATAATATTTTAAATAAATAATATAAAGGAGAAAATTAACATGACAAATGAAGAATTAATTAATATTGCAAAATTAGCTTGGAAAAACTCTGTAACAGGTATTTCATCATTTGGAGTTGGAGCAGCTTTACTTGCAAAATCAGGTACAGTATATATAGGAGCAAATATTGAAGAAAAAACAATACCTTCACTTAGTAATTGCGCCGAAAGGGTTGCATTTCAAAATGCGATGTCACATGGTGAAAGAGAGTTCTTAAAAATTGCAATTGTAGGTGGAAAAAAAGGAGCTAATAATTTAGAGGATAACATCTCTCCTTGTGGAGTATGTTTACAATATATGTTAGATATATGTCCAGATGTGGAAATAATATCATATATTAATGGAAATATAGAATCAAAAAAATTAGTAGATTATTTAAATAGACCATATAAATTGGTAGAATAAATTATATATTTAGAAAAAGTGCATATGATGTAATAGGTGATTTAAATGTGGAAGAATTACATCTTAGCACTTTTTTTAGGCTTTACATTAATTATAGTTACATATTTTGTAAATTTAAGTTCAGATAATATTGCTGTAAATGTAAAAGATGTGGTATCAAATGAAAGTTGCAAAGTTACAGAAATAAATAAAGAGGAAGAAAAATATGTAGTAAAAGCGTATATGCCTGTAACTGGGGTTGATATTTTAGATGATAAGGTAAGTAGTATATATAACAAAATAATAGAAGATTTCATAAAAGAAACAGAATCATTAGAATTACTTGGAAATGATAAAAAATTCACACTTACCGTTAATTTTAATGGTTACGAATATAATGATTATTTATCTTTCTTAATTACTTATTCTTGTGACTTTGGTGGGGCTCATCCAGATAGCAGTATAAAGACAGTTAACTATAACAAAAAAAGTAAAGAGTTTGTAACAATAGATACCTTATTAAAAAATAATAAAAATATAATTGAGGTTTTCTCTAAATACTCTTATGAAAATTTAAGTAAAAAAACAGAATTACTTGAAAAAGAGGATATGTTAAAAACAGGAACTTTTGCTAAAAAAGATAATTTTGAAAGTTTTGTATTTTCTAAAGAAGGAATAATTTTATTCTTTCCAAATTATAGTGTAGCTTCATATTATCTTGGCGATTTTGAGGTGCTAATTCCATATGATAAGTTAGGAATATAATAATTTTAGTAAATTCTTAGTAAATTTTTTATTGAACTTTTTTACGGCCCCTTTTGTTCTAGTTGCTAATAAAACGATACTTAGTGCTAGTTTTATATACCCACTTGTACCCTTTAATTTTCAAAAAATTATATATTCTATATTTAGATTTAGAAATAGTTAAGAAAGCTATATATAATAGAACCTCCACTTTTAGATTAAACTAAAGTGGAGGTTAAAATCTATTATTAAAATACATAAAGATACATTGTATCGTTATCAAATATTACTTGTTCCTCAGAAAATTCTGTGTAATCTTTTCTCTTTATTTTTTCAATATATATTTTAATTGGCATTCTTACTTTTTCCATTTTTCTATCACAATAATAATTCATGGCTTGAGATATACACCAAGAACAAGCAAGTTTTCTTTCAGTAAGTGAGCCTATATGTTTAATTCCAGGAGCGTATTGCTGAGGATCTGGATCATATACGTATGAAAATTTTGTTATTTTATTTCCAGTATCGCTTTCATATTTTTCAAGAATATATTTAATACTTTTCCCCATATTTTCATCAACTTTATTTGCAGCAATATGTTCATTTGAATTTCTAAGTATCATTATACTATTTAATATAAATGTACAAATTATAAAAATATAAGATATGTACTTTAAATATTTTTTTGTATTTAAATTTTCTAATGTAGCTATGATAAATAATAATGATATTCCGATGATTTGACTAATTGGAATGTTTACTCTTCCACATGGTCCAGTGTTCAAGAAAAACATTGGAACTATGCAAGAAATAAAAATTACTACAAGTAAAAATAAATATTTAGGTATTGTTTTTAGTCTTAAATTATTTAAACTAAGTAATATTAATGTAATTATTAGTATTATCCAGTTAGTATATTTAGGTAGCATTTCTAGAGATTGATTCCAAATCTTATCAAGGTAGATGCCAATTGTTTTAAGTCTTAATAGTACACTTTCAAAGTCTAATAATTTAATTTGTCTATAGCTACTATCATTTAAGAGTTTACATCCGATTTTTACTGCAATAACATTAATTATAATAGCAAGAATGCATATTATAGCGGGAATTAACAGTTTCTTAAATATTTCTTTTATATTATCTTTTATATTACTTTTATTTTTTATTTGATTTAGAAATATAAATAGTAAAGCAAGTGCGGGAAAAATATTAAGAACGCCTTGGTAACAAAATACTGCAATAAACAACATTAACCCAATTTTTAAATATTTATGTTTGTTGTTAGATAATACAAGCGAAGCGGATATTACACATAACATCTGACCTAAACACATAACTGCAGACTCAGGAAATAGTAAGTATTCAAGTGAGAATTGGTTTAAAATTAACACAAAGCTAGCCATTAAACATAGACATTTTTTTGAACTTGTTTTTGGCTGTATAATGTTACATATTGTTATATATGTAACATATATGCTTATACAAACGAAAAATACAGCAATTACGTCCATCGAAATTATGTATGCGTTATATGGAATATGTAAAATTCCAGCTAAGAAGCATACTGCGGCAGAAATAATTCTACCATCTAATAAAAAGTATTTTTGAGGATAATTCATATACCCAAGATCCATTAATACAAATGTATCAGATGAATAATGCATTTGTAAAAAAGCATTACAGAGTATTGTAACAATAATAGTAATTATTCCCAAAAGTTTAAAATCTATTTTCTTTAGTTTATCTATCATTTAACTACCACCTTTGTTTTATATATTTAAAATATAACATGTATAATATAAAAAAGCAATATTTTTTTGATTAAAAAAATTTCCAAAACTATCGATAATTTATGAAAATGTATATAATATATAAGGAGACGAAATTTATGAGTATGATAAAAAGAATAGAGTATTTAGAGGAACTTAAAAAGTGGAAGGATGAAGATTTAATTAAAGTAGTTACAGGAATAAGAAGATGCGGTAAATCTACTTTACTTGAATTATTTATAGAATATTTAAAAGAAGAAAAAATAGATGAAGAACATATAGTATCAATTAATTTGGAATCATTGGAATATAATTTTTCAAATTATAAGGATTTATATTTTTATGTCGTTAGTAAAATAAAAGATGATAAAAAATATCATGTATTTTTAGATGAAATACAAAATATTGAAGGATTTCAAAAAGCAGTAGATATTTATATTACAGGATCAAATGCGTTTTTGTTATCTGGTGAACTTGCAACTTTGCTTACAGGAAGATATGTGGAAATAAAGATGTTGCCATTATCATTTAAAGAATATGTTTCAGCATTTTCTGGTAATAATAATTACCAATCACTATTTTTAGAATATATGAAAAATGGTGGAATGCCTGGAACAATTAGCGTATTAGATTTAGGGATAAATGATATAAATAAATATTTGGATAGTATCTTTTCAACAGTTGTTTTTAAAGATATAATGGCTAGAAATAAAATTACAGACAAAACAATTTTAGAAAATATTATAAAATTTATACTTGAAAATATTGTTTATCTTGAACTTTTAAGAAGAGGTTACAGGGTATATGTTGGGAAAGTTGATGATCTGAAAATAGATTTTGTAGCAGAAAATCAAGGTGGCTTAAAATATTTTCAAGTATCACTTACAGTAAGAGATGCAAAAGTTTTAGAAAGAGAGTTAAGATCATTACAAAGAATAGGAGATCATTATCCTAAATATTTAATAACAATGGATATGGATCTATCTTCTGACTATGATGTAATAACAAAAATAAATGTAATAGATTGGTTACTTGAAAAATAACCATGATTAATATGATATGCATATCAAAATTATTAGTATAATATAGAAGACCAGGAAAAAATCAAAATCTTGGTCATTTTGTTTGACAAGGATAGAAGATAGTAAATTTAAGGTAAAATCTTATTATTTACTCATCAATTATTGTAGACATATTCTGGTAAACTATGTGTAAACAAGTAATACATTTAGTTTATATAGTAGCGCAATATTCTCTTCTTTTACTTAAAATAATTTAAAATTATTGAAATAATATTTAATATCTGATATAATTTTATAAATAAAACAGAAAATATAGTTAAGAGGGATTTGATATGAAAATAAATGATAAGGTTGATTTTTCAAGTGATATGAATTTACCTAAAAAAACTATATCTACAAATGCTGACCTCACAAAAAAGGAAAGCTTTTTTTTAGCAAGAATTCAAGATGTTAGGAGATATAGAGAGGTATTAAGTAAAAATAAATTAAGTAATGTAATATATAATATACTAGAAAATCCAATGGTAATTAGAAATGAATTATCTCCAACGTATATTCAAAATAAAATTTTAAAGGATATGGTTATACGATATAGACTGCTTAGTGGAGCTAAGGTAAATCATAATTTAGATTTTATACATATAGACGACATGCTAGAAAATCAAAAAGAAAAAACAGCTAAATTACAAGAAGTTATAAAAAAGAGAGATGCAAGGAAAAAAGAGTTAACTGAAACGGTAAAAAAACAAGTTCAAAATATAAAAGATTTAGGAACAATAATAAATTATAGTAATTTTAATAGTTCAACTTTAAATAAAGAATTTGAATCTAGAATAATAGAAAAATTTTGGGAATTATATAAAGAAAAAAAGATATATCATGATTTAAGACCTGTTAACTGGTGCCCAAAATGCAAGAGGGCTCTTGAAAATGATAATATCTCAAGAAAAAAACAAGATGTTGAAAACTATTTTTTAAACTTTAGAGTAAAGTATGATAAAGGATTATTTAGCAATATAGAAAATTTTGATGATACATATTTTGTTGCAAGTACGATAAGACCTTGGATTTTAGACTTTGATAACAGTCTTGCTGTAGTAGAGGATATGGAATATAGTGTAGTTCAAATAAAGCAACAGGATAAAAATGTAAATTATATAATAGCTTCTGAATTTGTTGATTATATAATGGAGATAGCTTTTTATATTAAATACAATATTAAGAAAAAAATACTTGGTAAAGAATTAATAGGAATGACGTGTAATAATGCATTAGAAAATACTAAGGATTTGAATGTTATACCAGCAAAAAAGGAATATGTAGTATTAAATCCAAAACATTCATCTGGTATTGCTATAATTTCTTCTGGAAATACTTATGTTGATTATTTGGTTTCAAATGAGAATTCAGGCATAAAAATAAACAACAATTTATCTAAAGATGGTAAAACTACGATGCTTGCATATAACTTTAAAAATATGTATTATAAAGAGGTAAACGAAAAAGTTTTAGAAAATATAAAAAGTAAAAAATACTTGTTATGTACAGATTTAGTAAAAATAAAAATGCCAAAATGTCAAGAATGTGGAGAAGATGTTGTATATAGGAATGAACTTGAGTGGTATATAAAGAAAAATGAAAATGATGAAAAATTAAAAAGTTCATTTGATAATATAATATCTAAATTAAACGATTGTAAAGAAACCAAAAAAACATATATAAAAGAAAAGTTATATGAAAGTATACAAAACAGGGAAAAAATAATATCTAATGAGAGTGCATTTGGAACACCAATACCCGTATTTTATTGTGCAGAGTGTTCAAGTGAAGTAGTTAATGATAAAGTGATTTCAATTTTAAAAGAGTTATTTAAAACAAAAGGGATTGAAAGTTGGTATAAAGAAACTCCAGAGGAAATTTTAAAGGGCGAAGTTATTTGTGAAAAATGTGGATGCTCCTTTTTGTTTAAGAGTACAACATCTTTAAATGAATTTTTTAAGCTTATGTGTGTACCTCTTATTAGCAATTTAACTAGCGAAAATGGAGTTGATAAAGTAAATATTTGTATTGAAAATATAGATACATTTATTAGAAAAATAAAAACTATAAGTTATGATGATAAAAGTCTTGAAGAAATCGAAAATATTGACAAAATTTTATTACATCCAAAAGTAAATATTGCAAAAGAGAAAATGAAAAAAGTGGATGAAAAAGATAGCGCAGAAGATAAAATTGATAAAAATAAAAAAGGCAAAAATAAGAAGGAAGAAAAATCAAAAGATAAAAGTATAAAAAAAGAGGAAGTAAAGACGCTAAATAATAATTTTAACATGTCAAGTGTTGTGAAAAAATATGGTACTGATGTTTTAAGACTTTGGTGCGTACAGAGAAGTTCAGAAAATACAGCGGTTTTAAGTGAATCTAATGTTATATATATAAATAAAATATATAAACAAATTAGAAGAACTATAAAATTCCTTTTATCAAACTTGTATGATTTTAATCCAAATAAAGACAAACTAAGCATTGATCAAAGAGATGATTTGGATAAATATATGTACATAAAATTAATGGCAATGAAAAAAGAGGTTGAAGCAAATTACGATAATCTTGATTTATATAAAGTATATTTAAATGTTCTTAAGTTTTGCAATGAATCTTTGTGTAATGAGTATTTTAATGTTATAAAATTTAGGCTATACGTATTAAATGCAAATGATAAAAAAAGAAAAAGTACACAGTCAACTTTATATGAAATCTTTATGACGCTTTTACTTTTCTTGGAGCCTATTTTACCATTTACTTTTGAAGAAACGTGGAGCTATATTTGGCACAGTAATGCTGAGGAAGAAAATAACTTAATGTTGTTTAGAAATAAATTGATGCCAGTAGACATACATCAATATGAAAGTGCAATAAGGAAATGGAACAATATATTTTTTATTGTAAATAAAGTAAATATAAAGATAAAAAAGGAGATACTAGATAAGAAAATTAAAAACTCTTTACAGGCTAAAGTTATACTAGGAATTAATCAAAAAACAAAGGAGTTTATCGATTTAAATCATGAGGACTTTTTAAGATCACTTAATGTATCTGTACTTGAAACAAATATATCAGATAAAAGCTATATAAAAATTGAAACAGCTGATGGTGTAGAATGCAAGAGGTGTAGAAATTATTCACTGGACATTGGTAAGGATATTAAGTATAGGTATCTATGTCCAGTTTGTGCAAAAATTATGAATGAAAAAGTTGATAAGAAGTAGATAAAAAAGATGTATGGTTCTGAATATTAATTATCATAAAATAAATGTCGAATAATATAATGTAATAGTTATATTATTCGATTTTTTTTGAGGTGGTTAATTTGAAAAAGAAAATACAAATAAACTTTTTGATTACATACTTTTTAATGATTATATTTACAACAGTTAGTGCAGCAACATATACATATCCTGTAAATAAAAATAAAGAAACAAAGATAAGTAGTATAAGCACACTTGCATCCTCTCCTGAGTTCAATTTTCAGTCTGAAGCTCAGGTCCTTATGGAGCCTACAACTGGAAAAATCCTTTATGCCAATAATGAGAATGAAAAGTTATTACCTGCGTCTGTAACTAAAGTTATGACTATGCTTCTTACAATGGAACAAATAGATTCACGGAAAAATGAATTATCAAGATAAGGTAAAATGCAGTACTAAAGCATCTAAAATGGGAGGTTCACAAATATGGTTTAAAGAAAATGAAGAGCTAACTGTAGATGAAGCTTTAAAAGCTATATGTGTAGTTTCTGCAAATGATGTTACTGTTGCTATGGCCGAAAAAATCGGTGGTAGTGAAGAAAATTTTGTTAAAATGATGAATGATAAGGCAAAAGGACTTGGAATGGAAAATACTTGCTTTAAAAATTCACATGGAATAGATGAAGAAGGACATTATACAACAGCTAAAGATATTGCAATAATGTCAAGAGAACTTATAACAAAGCATCCTGATATTTTAAAATATACATCTATTTGGCAAGATACTTTAAGAGATGGAACGTTTGGCTTAAATAGTACAAATAAGTTAATTCGTTTTTACGATGGCGCAACAGGTCTTAAAACTGGTTCAACTTCACAAGCATTGTTTAACTTATCAGGTACTGCTACAAGAGATGGGACTTCTTTTATAGCGGTTGTAATGAGAGCACCGTCAAGTGCAGTAAGACTTGAGGAAGTAAAACAACTTTTAGATTATGGTTTTGCAAATTATGAAGTTAAAAGTGTTTGTGAAAAAGGAGTTGTGACTGGTAGTATAAATGTTAATAAATGTGTAAATCAAAGTTTTGAAGTAGCTATAAAAGATGGTGTTACAATTCTTGCTGATAAAGGTGCAAAAATAGATACAGTTGAAAAAATAACATATAATGATAATTTAATAGCACCTATCTCTAATGGAGATGAAGTAGGAAATATTGAAATATTTAATAAGGATACAAATGAAAAGATAGGAGAGAGTAAACTTGTAATATTAAGGGACGCTTCAAAATCAAACTTAGTTGATTATATTAAGGAAGCTGCAAGATTTTATCTTATAAATAAAGGATAGATTATAGATTATATATTATTTAAAAGTGTCAAAGGTTTTTACAATATTTGTAATAACTTTTGACATTTTTTTACAAGAATTTGCTCGTTAAATTTCATTAAAATTTCATTAATGTTTCACTTTTATTTCATTTTTGGCTTTTTAAAAAAATTTTTATCTCAGTGTTGATTTTTTATTAATAAAAATATATACTAAATATGATATAGTATATTTTCATTTCTATGAAATATATTTTGAGGTAAAAATTAATTTTTTGGAGGTTGAAACATATGATTGGAATGAGTCAAATTAAGAAAAAAACAATGCAAGGAGTATTTATTGGCCTTGGAATTGGTGTAGTTGGAATTGGACTTTCTTTATGGTGGTCAATAAGTACAATAAAGAGTTATCAAAATGGAACAAATAAGGGGTATAATAAAAAATATACACAAGATGTTGTTGTTTGTAAAAGAGATATAATACAAGGTGAGGTTATTACTGATGATATGGTTACTATTGCTAAAAACATAAATAAAAACACAATACCAAATGGAGCTGCAAAAAGCACAAATGAAGTAGTTGGAAGCGTTGCAAAGTATAATATTGCGGCTAATGTTCCAGTTCTTAGCACTATGGTTACTTCTGAAATAGTTGCAGCTGATGTAAGATCTCAAGAAGTAAATACAGTTCTTATGCCAACTGACCTTAATATTGGTGATTATGTTGATATAAGAATAATGTTCCCTAACGGAACAGATTATGTTGTTTTAGCGCAAAAGAAAATAGAAAATATTGTTGGAACAACTTTTTGGATGGATTTAGCAGAAGATGAAAGATTACTTCTTAACAGTGCTACAGTTGACTCTTACTTAAATCAAGGTTCAAAATTATATGCAACTAAATATACAGATGCAACATCACAAACTAACTTATCAGAAGAAGCAACTACAACAGCAAAGGGTTATGTGTCTGAAGAAATTGATAAAGAACTAAGTACTTTACAAGAAGCAGATGCCGATGAATTTACAGAAAAAATGTTTGATCTAATTATAAAATACAAAAACTTCGCATCATCAGCAACAAGAATAACAGAAAATTATCAACCAAATTCACAAGTAATGCAACTTATGAAATCAAATGATAATATATTAGATCAAGCTACAGCTAAATTAAGTGAAGAATCAAGAAGAAAAATTGAAAGTGGTCTTAGCAGTTACAAAGCTGATAATAAAGAAAATTATAGTAACATTGTAAGTGGAGCTCAAACATCTATAACAACACAACAAAACCAAAGAACAGCTTTATTAAACGGAACAACTGAACAATAGAACCGTAAAATAGGAGGAAATTAAATGCAAGTAATTGGATTAATAGGGTATGTAGACAAATATGATATGATATTAAATCTTGCAAGAGCCATCAATATAATGGATAAATCAGTCCTTGTAGTTGATGCAACTTTAGATAGGAAATTAAAATACATAGTACCTGCCTTGGATAATATAGGCAGGGCCTATGTTACTCAATATAACAATATTGACTTTGCTGTTGGATTTGATAGTATGCACGATGTAGAAAATTATATGGCAGAGCAAAGTATAAATATTGCGTTGTATGATTTTGTTTTAATTGATATGGATAGTGCAAGATCATATGAATTTTTTAGAACAAGAGGATTAGATAAAGTATACTTTTTTATTGATACTAGTGTACTTTCAGTAGCAAAAAATAAAGAAATTATAAAAGCAATGAGAGTGTATAGCAGTGAAGAGGATTCAAAACTTGAGATGACAAAGATAATGTATAGATCATATGTCTCAAGAGCAGCAAATGATTATTTCGAACAAAAAATTAAAGACTATGATGTAAGTTGGAAAGAACCAAGTTATGAATTCCCTCTTGAGGAACAGGATAAATTAGTAGATATTGATTCGCAGTTTAGTGGAATAATTGATACAAGAAAACATACAAAACTATATGTCGCTACACTTGCAGATCTTACTGCTGAAATATTAGGTGATGTTAATGCTAAAAAAGTTTTAACTCAAATAAAAAGGAGGAAAAATTAATGCCAAGAATTGTATTTTGGAGTCCTTATGAAAACATGACAGGAAATACGCATACGGCAGTTGCTATAAGTACGTTAATGGGAATGACACATAAGGTGACAAGTTTACTTATGCAAGCCAACTTTAATTCAAGAAAAATGGAATCTTCTTTTACTCCATATGAAGAATTAAAACAAAGTGGTGTATTTAATAATTCAAATATTGGAATAAATGCTCTAATTAGACTTATTTCTAGTAATAAACTTACAGCAGATTCCATTCAAAACTATGCTAAACCTGTTTTGAAAGAAAGATTAGATGTTTTGTATGGAATGAGTGCAGACGATCCTGATGGATATAAACAAATTATTGATAATCTTCCATATATGACAAGAAAAGCTGATGAAATATATGATTTAGTTTTTGTTGATATGCCAAAATCATTGGATAAAAAGAGCATTATGGATACGGTAGCAGATGCTGAAATAGTTGTATGTGTTGTAAATCAGGATGCAGTAAAGTTTAGTGATTTCTTTACTACACTTTCAAATAATGAGAGCTTAAAAGACAAAACTAAGATTATTGTTATAGCTGATTATGAAGCAGCTTCAAAGTTTAATGTTATGAATATAAAATTAAAATATAAAGTTAAAGATCCTATATATGTAATACCACATAATTATATATTTGCTGATGCGTGTAATTCTGGAACTGTTATAGATTTTTTATATAAGAATATTAATTCTGATCCAAAAGATTATAATGGTAATTTTATTTTTCAAACATTAAACATTGTAAATGAAATTGTAAATATTGCAAAAATAAAAGATAATTAAAAATAATAGAATAAGAGGTGGAAAGTATGTCAGTTGCTTTTGTATTTAATATTGTACTTATCGTACTACTAGTTGCATTTGTTGCCTTTTTTATAATTTACAAAGTAAAAAAGACTAGCCCTGATGAAGATAGTAGACGTTCTGAACTTGAAAGAACAAAAGAAAAGTATAGTATAGCAAGTATGCAAGCATTTATAAAAAAACAATTTGATGAAATCACAAGAATGAATCTTTACGATTTGGCTCTTTCAGAAGAAGAATTTGAAAGAAGAAAAAATGTAAAGTATGAACTAAAAAAAGCACTAAAGGGAGCAGGTTATGCTGATGCTAGTGATAAAAAATATGTAAAGACTTTAATGTTTGATTTGTTAAGAAATACATATAAAGTAAACAACTCTAATATTAATAATGCAATTCCTTTTAATGAATTTGATGAACTTACACCACAAGATGAATTTGAAATATTGTTATATTTATATAAAAAGCAATTTAAAGCAGAGGCACTTACACAAATTATTACAAAATATAATTTGGATGAACCTAAATATGAATTTGATCCAGAGGTTCCATCTTATGTTATAACAGCTTCTGAAATACATCAAATATTTCAAAACGAAGTAACTCCTGATACTCTATCTTTCGAAGATAAACTAGAAATTGTAGTTCAAAGAGTTTATCAAGGATATAAAGGATACAGTGTTGTAGATGATATTCGTGACATGAATATTGATGGTGTATCCGGTGGTGTATCTGGTATACCTCCATCATTCTTGGATCAAGTTGTAGGTATGGAAGATTACCTAGAACAAATGAATGAGAGAAAGATACCAATGTCTTATGACAGTGTTTGGATATTCTATAAAGGTAAATCAACTTACTTATCTTTCTTATCGTTTGGTAGTGAGTCTGAACTTAAAAGAGTGTGTCAAAATATATATAAATATAATAACCCAGGACAATTGTCTGAGTCTGTTGGTTATAAAATAAATGAAATGAAAGATGGTTCTCGTATTGTTGTTTTACGTCCAAACTTTTCAGAATCATGGGCATTCTTCGTAAGAAAATTTGCTCCTCCAACACTTATTTCTGCAGAACAGCTTTTAATACATGAAAATAAAGCAAATGTAATTGAGCTATTAAAATATTTAGTTAGAGGTGCAAGAGTAACAGCAATAACTGGTGAACAGGGTTGTGGTAAAACAACATTACTAATGGCTATAATGAAATATTTATACCCAACAATTACAATCCGTGTACAGGAAACAGCATTCGAGTTACACTTAAGAAAAATTTATCCTTATCATAACATTTTGTCACTTAGAGAAACTGAAACTATAAATGGACAAGAAGGTCTAGACGTTCAAAAGAAAACTGATGGTGGAGTTAACATACTAGGTGAGGTTGCAACTGATCCGGTTGCTGCATGGATGATTCAAATGGCACAGGTTGCCTCTAAGTTTACACTATTTACTCACCATGCTAAAACATTTCCAAACTTAATCACAGCACTTAGAAACTCACTTTTAAAAATAGGTATGTTCCAATCTGAAGATGTTGCAGAGGTACAGGTTGTATCTGTTATAAACTTTGATATTCACTTAAAAAGAGGAACAGATGGTACAAGATATATTGAAAGAATAACAGAATGTATACCTCTTGAGAAAAAGTTTACATATAATAGTGATTACAAAAATTATAAAGATATGGACAAGAAGTTAGACAGCTTTATGGATAACGCAGTAGAATATTTTGAGCATATGACTCAAACAAGTAATTATACATATAAAAATATTGTAGAATGGCACGATGGAAAGTATGTATTTGTAAATCCAATAAGTGAAGAAAATATTAAATCTATGAGAGACAATATGTCACCAGAAGATGTAAAAAGTTTTGATAACTTCATAGATACAGCTTGGAGGTGATAAAATGAGTGTTACTTATATAGCAATAGGTTTACTAGCTGTTTCTGTAATTGGAATAACTGTATTACTTGTATATCTTAGATTATTAAAACATAAATACAAGAAAAATTCTGCGCTTTTTGCAAAAGATAATCTTGTTGTAAAAAACAAATCTAGTTTTAAAGATATATTTGATAGATTATATCAAATGGTATATATGACATTTGTTAAAATGCCAGTAATAAAATATTATACAAAGAAAACAAGACTAAAACTTGAAATGACAAATGATTATACAGAATATGAAATAAGAAAAAGAACTGGTAAATATATGCTAATTGCAGTAATATTCATTTTTGTTTCATTATTTGTATTACTAAATCTAGTAAATGATTTATACATGTCACTTATAGTTATAGTTGGTGTTTTAATTATTGCAGAAAAGATGATAGATCTTGGTATAACGTCTGTTTCAAATAAAATATTAAGGCAAATGCCTGATACATTTACTGCAATAAGACATGCATTTCATGAGCATGGAATGATTGATGAGGCTTTTAATACAGCAATTGATGAAATGGGTGATAAAGAAATAGGGCCTCAATTAAAGAAGATAAAAGAAGCTATAATATCTGATAATCCAGAAGTTGAGCTTGAAAAATATTATGATACAGCTCCAAATAGATTTCTTAAATTGTTTGCTGGTATATCATATCTGACTTATGACCTAGGTGATAGGAAGGTTGATGGTACTTCTGTTTATCTTAAAAATTTAAACAATATTTTACAAGATATATATCTTGAAATACTAAAACAAGATAAAATAAATTATATGTTTAGAAGTTTAAATATTATTGCTGTAGTACCACTTATATGTATTAAACCATTACAGGCTTGGGCTGAGTCAAACTTCCCAGCACTATCAAACTTCTATAACAGTAGTTTTGGATTTATAATGCAATCTCTTATAATAATATCAATATTTGTATCATATTTAATGTTAAGAATTGTAAAAGAAGATTCTGAACAAATAAAATTTGATAGAGTAGCAAGTGTAAAATGGCAAGACAAGCTATATAAAATAACAATTGTAAAATTAGTGGTAGATGCATTTAAATCAAGACCACATACAAAGAAAAATAGAAAAGAAACAATGCTTATTAAAAATACTAATTCTTATCTTACTATTGAATGGTTGTATGTAAATAAAATAACAGCAGCTGTTGTTACATTTATTCTTGCTTTAATACTTATGTTTAATGTAACAAGAATAGATGTAAAAGCCACATATAACAAAATAAGTGATGAATTTTTATCATTTGGACAGCTTACAGAGCAACAAGAACAAGCTGCACAAGCTATTAATGATAGAGATAAAACGTATATTGATAAATATAAAAATAAAAATGTTACAAAGGAACAACTTGAAATGGAATTTGCTGATCCTGTAACGGGTAAAGCTGATGCAGATGAAGTTACAAGGGTATATGACAAAATACAAAGTGTTAAAAATTCATATATTAAGTTCTGGCAAGTACTTACATCGTTTGTTCTAGCATTTATAGCCTACTATGTTCCATCAATTATATTATTTATACGTAACAAAATACGTGAGATGGAAAAAGAAAATGAAATTATGCAATTCCAGTCAATTATACTTATGCTTATGTATATAGACAGAATTGATGTACAAACGATTCTAGAATGGTTATGTAGATTCTCTTATGCATTTAAAGAACCAATTGCTACATGTCTTAACAACTATGAATCTGGTGCATATGAAGCATTGGAAGATTTAAAAGAAGATGTACCTTACAAGGATTTCCAAAGAATTATAGAACAATTACAATCAGCTGTTGAGAGAATACCAATAAGAGATGCATTTGATGAACTTGAAACAGAAAGAGCTTTCTTCCATGAAAGAAGAAAAGAAGGAAATGAAAGGTTAATTAAAAAGAAAACAGCAATAGGTAAAGTACTTGGATTTACACCAATGGTACTACTTATAGGTGGATATTTAGTTGCTCCACTTATGATTGTATCAATAATGCAAATGATGAATTACTTTACAAAAATGTCTTTCTAAAAGACAAATAAAATAGGTTATAACACCATTTCCATAAGGTGTTTAACATATATGTTTATAATTATTTAAAAGGGGGTATATAAATTATGGATAACGCGCAAAAAGCGATCATGATTGGTGTTGGACTTTTCATCACAATCATTATAATTGCAGCAGTAATGCTTATCACAGGTATGGGACAAAACCTACTAAACAAAGGTCAAGCTCAAGTTAGTGGTATTTCTGAAAGTTTAATGAACGATTTAGTTGCTCAATACGACGGAAAAAAAATGTCTGGTGCTCAGGTTAGAACAGCAGCTGTTCAGTTAGTTAATAGAGACGATGCTACTATTACAGTCACAATTGGTGATCAATCGTATACTAAGGCAACAGCTGATGTTACAAATTCAATTAATGCACAAATAAAAACATTAGGTACAACTTCACAATTTGAAGGATCTGTATCAAATTCTGGTGGAGCGGTTACAGTAACATTTACTAAAAAATAGTATTTTAAATATTTTTAAAGGTATATAATTATATACGAATATATAGTTATATACCTTTACTACTAATATATAGTTTAAAAAATTAATTTAATGTGGAAAATGTGTATAATTAAAGTAAATTAATTTCTTAAAGTGTATATTATATATATAAATTTAAAGTGAGGTGGTAAAATCATGGACGAAAGTGCTCCAATTAGAGCTATTGTAATAGGTGTAAGCACTTTACTTGCAGTTGCTACAATTTCTGCAGTTTTAATGTATTATAATACAGCAAAACAAATGGCATCAAATGTTGGACGTGGCCAGGATTTTGCTGCAAATTATGACCAAAGTATTCAAGATATTTTAACAGCAGGAACATATAATGTATCTGGAACAAACTATATTACTGGTGCAGATGTAAAAAATTTACTTAATTATTTTTATGACAATGAAGAGGTTCAAATTAATGTAATTGATATTAAATACATAGATGAATATGAAAATTACACACCTAAACTAGCAACTGGAACAAGACGATATAGTAATGCTAATAAAGGAACAACCTATGATTTAGCAATTCAAGATATTATGGACGGGCAAAGATTTTCTGTAAAAGTTGAGGAAAATGTTTCAATAAATGATGGAAAACAAGGAACTTTAATTACTATTAATAACGAAGGTTAAATGTATAATAAGGAGGGAATATGGAAGATAATTTACAAAGAGTTTTTTCAATATTAATTTCAATACTTATTTTATTTATATTACCATTATATATTGCTTTTGAAAAAATGGATGATATATCATATTCTCTTGCACTTAAAATTACTAGTAATTTTGTAGACAATGTAACTGCAAAAGGATATTTAACAAAAGAAATGTATAATGATTACATATCAAGGCTTTCAGTCACAGGAAATGTGTATGATGTAAAAATGGAACATGTTGCTAAAAAATATGAACCTGCACTTTTTGTATATAATGATAAAAATAGAGTTATATCTATTCTTGATTATTCTTTGTTTGCTGAACAGTGGACAAATAGTGAAGATAGTTTAAAGCTATCTTCTCGAAATGTTGCTTATAGTTATAAAAAATCAGATATTAAATTATCATATAATACGTCAGAAATAAAATACACACAAGAACAAATATTAAAAGTATTAGACTCAAATGGTGATATACCATATTCAAAGATGTCACTAAATCAATATTCATCATTAGATAAGAAAGAAATTACTAGTCTTCCATATATGTATGCTAATTATAAATTAAATGATGATGGTAATATGGAAGTTGATAATGAAAATAGAATATATACAATGAATAAAGGCGATGAATTTTCTGTTAGAATAAAAAATGAAAATGTAACAATTGCTACAGTTTTATTTAATGCATTTACTTTAGGAATAGGTGGAACTGAAAATAATGTTCGTGTATATATAAATTATGGGGGAACTATTAAAGAAGAAGAGTATAAAAATTTAGAAAAAAATAATAAAGTGTTTATGCTTGGGGATATAAATGGAGATGGAGTTATTAGTATTAGGGATAAGACATTATTAAGCAAATATTTATATTATGACGAAATTCTTTCTTCTGAGCAACTTAAAGCTGCTGATATTAATCAAGATGGAAAAGTAAATGAAGAGGACATGACGTTATTACAAGAAATGATTAATTAATTATAGTTATATAATTTAGGAGGTGAGTCTAACTATTGGATTACATGTCAAATAAAGCATTGATAATTGCTGTAAGCTTAATTGTGACAATGGCAATTGCAAGTTCTGTTCTTTTAATTATAAATCAAGTTGTAACTGTATATGGACAAGTGTATGAAACAGATACTTCTATTCAATCTGGATTCGATGAGTTTGACTCATATGATAATACTCAAAAAACAGCTTTAGATGTATTAAATACAGTTAAGAAGTATAAAAATAATAGTTTAGTTAGTGTTGTAGATGGAAATGGTAGTCCATATAATGAAGAAGCTTTGAAAAGAAGTTTAAATGTTGAAAATGCAGGTACAGGAGATTTGTCTGTAAATTCAACAGAGGCATCTAAAACATACAGTTCTACAATAAAAAGAGATAATAATAAAGTGACAATAATATTAAAGGCAAATTAGTATTCAGGGGGTGAAAATAATGGATGAATCAACAAATACATTATTATATACAGCTACATATGTTATTATATTTATAATTGCTGTAAGTTTAGCTATTGTTCTATTTTTAAGTGTAAATAGATTTGCTGACTCTGCATTTGAGTATTCAGTAGGAATAGAAACATCTATTATTAATACTCCAACAACTGGACTCGAAGAAGCACAAAAAGGCCAAGCTCATTTGACGAGTACTGACGTATTTTCATATTTTGTAAATTACATTAAAAAGGACCTATATGGTGAGAAAAAATCAGATGACGGATATAACGTTACAATAACGACTGAATCAGGGAATTTGGATAGTAATATGAGTTATGCTGAGGCATTAAAGAAAATAGGTACAAAGAATTACATTTTAAGATACAAGGGAAACAAAAATATAGAAATAACGCTAAATTAAATTATATTATTTGATAGTAAAAGGGGGAGATAGTATTTATGAAGGATAATTTAAGTATTGTTATAACTATAATTGTTTTAGTACTTCTTATGGTGCTATTTCCTCTATATAATTTTTTTGAAAGACAAGATGATATGTCATATAATTTAGTATTAAAGGCGACTACCAATTTCGCAGATCAAGTAATGAATAATGGATATATTGATCAAAATATGTATAATAATTTAGTAAATGAATTAGGTAATACAGGAAATATATATGATATACAGATTGAAGCGCACAGAAAAGTTTTAACAAAAGACAAAGATAACATTACAAGTGATACATATGTTGAGCAAAGCTATATAGACTATAACGATGATATATTTAATTCATTAGAAAAATCCAATGGTGTTATGGATAAACAGCTAAAAAATAATATATACTTAATGAATGAGAACGACGAAATATATGTAAAAGTAAAAAATAGTAATACAACGCTTGCAGGTTCTTTGTTCAATTCAATTATAGTTACATCTTCTAAGACAAGAATAGAAGTAAATTATGGGGGAATTATAAAAAACAACTCATGGGCAAAAATTGACGCAACATATAAAGGACATATACAGGCTCCAGGTGCGCCAAGAATTACAGTTGGTGGAGAAGGGGTTACTGGTAATAGTATTCAAATTTCATATAATAAATTTATAGATACAGATATAGAAGCTACATCTGTAGCATTTAATAACCAAGATACAAATATTCCAAATGAAATTGAAAAATATATTTGGAGTATAACAGATAATAGTACAAAAGAAAGTTATGATTATAATACTTCCAACAAACTAGAAAAAAAGGAAGATTTCTTTAAAGATGGTAATACATATAAAATAGAAGTGTACTCAGTTGATAAACTAGGATATCGTTCTGATAGTACAACAATTACTCTTGAATTGAAAGAACCATCATCTACTACTGGTGAGACTAGAAAAGCATTAACAAATGAAGACTTAGAAAAAGTAAAAAAATATCTAGAAAACAATGAGGAACTTACTAGCCAAGAAAATGAACTATATGACATTGATAATAATCAAAAAATTACAGCTGAGGATATGGAATATATAAATGAATATTTAGAAAATGGATATATAATTGGTGATGTAAATCAAGACCTTAAAATAACAGATGAAGATAGTAAAATGTTATTAGAGTATATCGCCAAAGTTGTTACGTTGAATGAAACTCAGTTAAAAGCTGCTGATGTTAATAAGAATGGTGTTATTGATAAGGGTGATTCTACAGAAATTTTAAACCTGATTTCTAAAGCTAAAACTATTAAATAAATATATTTGAAAAGGGGTGTATAAATGAAAATTACAGACTTTGCTTTGATATTTGTTGGAATTACTCTTCCAATTATTATAACGGTGTATGTAAATGTTTCTTTTACAATAAAAGCAGAAGAACAAGAAATGTATTACAAAAAAATAATAAATGCTGCATTAGATGATGCCTCTAATCAAATGAAAGAAGTTGAAAACTCAGATAAGGAAATTGACTATGGATACTCAGGTACTAGTGATAATAAAATCAGTGTAAATGCACAAGTGGGTGTTGATACTTTTTTAAATTCATTATATAATAATTTTGGAATAAAAGGTAATGATACTGCTGAAAATTACTTACAATATTTTATTCCAGCTATAGCTATAATAGACTATAATGGAGTTCAGGTATCTTCAATTGAAGAATTTACAGAAAATGGACAAAATGTAATAAAGCATGTGTTAAAGCCAAAGAAATATTACTCATATACATATTATTTATGTGCAACTCCAGGGGATGTAAGCAAACTTACTTATACAGAAGATTATGAAACAGCTGTAAAGAATGGTCTTCATTCAACTCACATAGTAGAATTTACAATGGATGATTACATTACACATAGAGGATATGTATATAAAAATACAGGAGATATAGATGAAATAGGAGTTTCAAGTTTCTATATATCAGATAACAAAAACAATTCAAAATTGGTTGCAAATGTTGATAGTAATGCTTCATTATCACAAAGAGAAAAAAATGTATTATCTAAAATAATTTCAAACCTACAAAATAAAAGAAAATCAGTTATAATTAATTCTATACAAGACGAGATGGAATATGCAACTAATAACAATAATTCTTATGCATCACAAGCAGGAATAAGATATAATTTCGTATTTCCAACTTTAGAAGAAGGAGAAATGGAGAGTCAAATACAAAATGTTGGTATAATGGCTTTAGTTCAAGGAATATCAATTGGAAATAGATATTTAAATGTAAGAGCATATAGTACATCAAAATTAACAGAAATAACTCGTTATTATTTATCTATTCCTAATACAGATGGAATATATAAGACAAAGTATAATTTAAATCTATACCATAAAGATAAAAATTGTCCAGAATATAGAGCTTTTGCAAGTAATAAAGCAAATGTTAATATTACTCCAAGTTTTTTATTTACAAAACAACAAGCAGCATCGGTAAAAGCAGTGTTGAAAAAAGATAATACATATATACAATTGGAAGGATTTTATCCTTGTCCAGTATGTAATCCATAGAGATTAAGAGGTGAAATTAATGAGTGTTGATAAAACAAACGATATGAAAACTAAGAATGCAAAAAAAAGTAAAGATGAGAAAGAAAAAAATAAACTAGATACATCATCTGAGAAAAAAAGTTTAGAAAAAAATAACGAAGAGAATAGCAATAAAGAAAAAAAGGAAAAAATTATTCCAGCTTATCAAAAAAAAGATGAACCTGAAAAAAAGAAAAAAGTAAAACCAGATAAAAAAACAATAAAGTCAAGAATTACTATAGCGATAATCATAGCCTTTGTTGTATTAATAGGTTTAGCTATTTTTGGAATTATTTCTCTTGTAAATTATAACAAGTACAAGCCTTACAAAAAATATGAGGAAACAATGAAAACATATGGGTTTGATAAAATGTATAATAATGAAAGTGCAAAAACTGGTGAGAGTATTACAAAATCTGAAGCAATAAAAATGATTTTATCAGTAGCATTTAATAAAAGTGATATATCAGGATTTGCTGGGGAACCAGAAGAAAATTATGATAATGCAATATGGGTTGAATATGCTAAATATAGAGGTATAATAGGAGATGCTGATATTACTAAGGATAATGCAAATGATAAAGCAACATACATAGAAGTAATGCGTTATCTTGCAAATGCAAAGGTAAAAATTCTAGAAAAAGATTTAAACTCTGCGATAAATTTAAAAGTAAAAGATATTAATAAATACAAAACTGATGAACAGACTGCAATAGAAGATATGATTGAAAATGAAATTATAACAATAAACACTAAGAAGATAAATGGTAAAAAGCATATTTTTAAAGGACAAATGAATGAATTAATTTCAAATTTTGCTGTTAAGTATAACACTCTAACTATAAATGATGAAAAGATAAATATTAGTGAAGATAAAGAACCATCTAATAAAGATCAATATCCATATACGCTTGCTAGTGTAGATAAGAGTATATATGAAATAGAAGATTATGTATTTTCAAGTGATAGATATAAAAATGCAAAAGAGGTATATTCTAGTAAAAAAGAATTTTATAATCAGATAACAAATTATATAACTCAATATTTTGATACTATTTTGAATATAGACTATAAAACAATAAATGAAGATGATTTTATAGATAATTTAAAAACTATTATGTTATATGGTGTTGAAAGAGAGGATGTAAAAGAATATATTGATTATGTTAAAGAAAACAAAATAGAAATAACAGGAAAGGCAACAGTTAATTTACCAGCTGTGTATTTTGATGGAAGAAACTATAGAGTTAGAACTACAGTAGAAATGGATTTATCAAATTGTATAACAAATAAAAATCTATTCTTTGGTGATGATCCAGAAGGTGAAACTGAGTATGATTTAAAAAATACAAAGATGATATTAGACGTACCAATGGGTGAGTCGATAGATGTAGATCTTAATCTTAGTATATTTAATGGTATGTTAACAAGCTGGATAGCCGGAAACGTTGAATTTGAATTATAAAGAAAGGAGGAAAAAATGAAAAAAATTTTTAAATATTGCTCATTTGTTATACTAACTATTTTATTTTTTAGCTTATATAATAATATAGAAGCAAACGATATTAAGATACACAGTTCAGTAGTGAATAAAGGTATTGATTTTCAAACCAAAATAGGAGCCTATTATAATGAAGTGCAGACTTGGAAAGAAAAAGGCGAACCTTTGAATGGGACAAAAATATATGTATATGACCAGCAAAAGTATGTAGATAGCAAAGATTATTCAAAACATAAATATATTAAACCATATGGAGATGATATTACACGTAATTTTACAATTGGTACTATACGTTCATATTCTTATCTTATTCATAATAAAAAATTATCAAATTATACAAGTGGTTCAACTTATGGATATACTGATGACTATAGTAATATTAACAAAAGAATACTTACAAATATTTCAACAGTAAACTATAGTGTAAATACTATCGAAATGCCTAGATTCTCTTATGGATACAGTATAGTTAAACAAGGTAACTCTGATATAAATGTTCAATATAATTATTTTCCAAAAGAATATGTTAAATTATTATTAGATAATTTATCTAAGTATAAAGCAGGAAATGATAAAGAAGGAGGAACTTACACTTATATCTCAGAACCAATAGCTTTTAAATATAATGATGCGCCTTATTATACAATTCGTAGCGAAGAAAGAAATGTATATGAAGGTGGAGAATATATTAAGAGAAATGTAGGACTGCTTAGGGCAAGTGATGTCGTTTCATATAAAGGCATGGCACAATATTTTGGACTTGACGGTGTTGATGAGTATAAAGCAAGCACATCTTTTATAAATCAGTATGATAATAAATTATATTTGCCACAAAGTTTATTTACTAATCATAAAATATATGTAAGACATGTTGATGCTAACAGTGGAAAATCTGTTGGACAAAATGCAAATGAAATTTTGCAGTCTGGTAGAACCAAATCGATTAAAAATAATGTAGGCATTCCAAAAGGTGATAAAGCTTCAGCAAGCGGTTTTTCAGAGTATTATGAAATAAATTCTGGTGAAACTTTGTATGTTAGTAGATTGTTAAATTTAATTCAAAATGGAAGCTATTATAAAGTAGACAGTGTGACTTCAAGTACAGCTAATACTTATGATGATGCTTTAAAAAATGAAAAAAATGCAAAAGCAAATAAAAATGATAGTGTTTCTGTAACAGCAGGAGATAATAGTCAAGTAACAGTTATTACATTCAAATATAGTAAAGTGCCAACAAATCCAGATCCAAACGATGATGATAATAAACCAAAGGGAGGAGTAGACACAGTTGATGCTGATGGTATAAGTGGTAATTGCCAAATGTCATATACTCCAACGAATGAAAAAATAAAACCATATTTAGTAGCAAATAAAGTAAAATTCTTAAATTTAAAATATGAATATGTTATAGAAGATAATGAGATTAAATATAAATCAAAAATATTTAATGTTGAAAAGTTGGTTTCAGGTAATATTTCTGATAATGATAATGATAATGGTAAATATAGTAATAATGTTGGAAAAATATTCGGTGGTAAAGATGATAAAGAGACTCTTTTAGATAAAAGTTCACCTCGAACTTTTGCAATTACAAACAATATAGATAAAGATTTGGATAAATTAAAAAAAGTTGAAGGTTTACCAACAGTAAACTACTTAAATGATATTGCAAAGAAAAAAACAACCAAAGATGATTCTTCAACATATTATAAAGTTCCACAAAACAGGTATAATGGACTTAGAATTCCGAAACTTACAGCTAATTATCAAGAGTATAATATTTTAAAAAATAATACAGGAAAAATAGAATCAATAGGTGTAAATAATACCGTAAAAGTACTTGTATATAACCCAATAAAAGTTGGAGATATTTCTGTTGAATCTAAAGGAGTAGTGGATCATTCTACTAAAAAAGAAACAGATTATTCAGTAATTCAAAAGAATGCAAACTTTAAACTTAGTATTGGTGATGTAAGTGGTGAGCCATATATTGGACATACATATAATGAGTATTTAGATAAATACTATTTGATTTTTGATATTAGTATTGTTAAAACGGATAAAACGGATTATTCAGGATTATATCAAGTCGTTGGTGATGAACTTAAACCAATGAATGTTGGAGTTAGTGGTGAAATTCCAAGAGGAACAATTATTGAGTTAAACAAAGAACAAAAAGCATTTTATGCTAAAGCAGGACAAACAAGCACAAGTGATACAATTTCTCAAAATTCAAGCCAAATTACATTAATTGGTTCCTCAAATAATATGCCAAGTAATTGGTTAAAATCATATGTATTAAGTCACGAAAAATATAGTCTAATAGATTCATTAACAGAAAAAAATTATATTTCGTCATTAGGTTCAAATGAGAGGTATGAAATTAATGGAATTTCTACTAGTGTAAAATTAAATTATTGTGATGGGGATATGGACTATACAAAATATAAAGTCCATGATAGTCATGCATATGATGGTAAGGATATGTTCGTAGATGCATATTACTTTGCAAAAAATACAACATCAATTACAAATATAGGAAGAATATATGACTTTAAAGTAACTGATTGTTCCGATATAGATTATAAAAAAGTGTTTAGAAAAACTATTGGAAATAATGTTAATTCTTTAACTGGGGTAGAGTATTTCTCTGGAATTAAGAAATTTAGCATATTCTCAAGTGATGTTAACACTTTAGAAGATAGAGAAAATTTAAAATCTGTTTATTCATCATCAAAGACAATATTGCCTTTAGGACCATATAAAAATACTGATGTTTCTTATGTCAATGCTCCTAAGATGGGATATAGAATTAGTTTTGATTTAAAAACAAGTGGATATTATAATTATACGGAGAGTAATGCAAAAAATTCTAAAAGAGTGATTAAAATTACACCATCATATTATTACATTTCAAAAGATGGGCAAACATATAAATCTAATATAGATTTATATTATAAAAACTCAGAGGGTAAATATGTAAAATTTGTTGGAAGTGATTATACAATTTACTTTAAACCAAAGGATGGATATAGAACAAAAACTAATTCGACAACAACACCAGATAATGAATTTATGTCAGAACAATTAGAACCATTAAAGATTGGATCTAGTGAAGGATTTACATTGGACTATAAAATGATGAATACTTCTAATGATAATTTTATTCAATCATGGTATGGTGAATTCAAATTACCTAATTCTACAATAGTAACTGAAAATGGAAATGTTTCAAAACCATTAACAGATGGTTATGTAGGAGTTAAATTTAATATAGAATGTATTGATACTGATTCAAGTTCTAAAGAAAAAACAATTAGTTATAATACTAATAATAAAAATGCTAGTCCAAATACAAACACATCTCAGTGGGATTATGAGGGATATCTTGGATTTAGTAATCCAGGAAGTGCAGCAGGCGATATAGCTTTACAATTAGAAAAAGGCACATGGACTGTTAACGATAATAATTCAGAGCCTAAAGCAAAATATACAGACATTAAGGGAACAGTTGCTTTGTTTGACTTAGATAATAGAGCAGCAAATGATTTTGATTAAATATCAGGGTAAAACCTGATATTTTTTTGTCTAAATTTGTCAAAAAAGCTGAAAATTCTTATTATAATATATAAAAATAGTTATATTATAGATAAAATAAAGAATAATCGTTGACAAACTATACATAATATGGTATAATCTTTGCATGAGTATATTTTATTACTCTCCAAAAATACGGAGAGTAGTGGATCTCCGTAGTCAGCAATTAAAATTCAAATTTACTTTTTAAAGGAGAATCTATATGAAAAATAAAATAAGAAAAGCAACTTTACGGGTTTTATCAACTGTTTTGACTGTATTTATGCTCATTGGAGCTTATTCAGTGGGAGTAAGTGCGGCAACAGATGATGGAGTAATACGTAATGATGAAACTGGTATTCCAGATCCTGTATTATATGACTACTTGATAAGTGAGTATGATACAAATGATGATGGTGTATTACAGAAAGAAGAAGCTGATTGCATAACTCAAATTTTTTATGACCTTTATGATGGTGCTACTGAAAGACCAGTATATTCATTAAAAGGTTTAAATAAGTGTGAAAATTTGACAAAAATATCTTTTGAAAGCAATAAACTCAGCAACTTAAATGGTATTGAAGGGCTGAGCCTTACGAAGATTAAGGTAGTTGATAATGAATTAACAGATATTTCTTCCATAAGTGGTATGGCAGAAAGTTTGGAAACTTTAGTTGTTAGTTATAATTCTATAGGTTCACTTCCAAATATGAAAAACTTTACTAATTTAAAAGTAAATCCTTGGGTATCAACTAAGGATACAACAAACTTCTCATATAATAAACTTTCACTAAAGGAATTAAATGAAAAGTTGCCTAGTCAATTAAAAGAATACTTTGATTTTTGGATGTACGACCAAAATCCTGATTCTGAAGAATTGAATCTCGTTGATGAAGGTACAGGAATAAAAGTAAAAGGAACAATGGATCCTGATGCAACTCTTAAGGTTGAAAAAGTTGAAAGTACAGTAGAAGATGCTGTAGCAACTTATGATATCACACTTCGTAAAGATGGAGATGTTATTCAGCCTTCTGGTACAATTACAATTTCAATTCCTTCAGGAATTAAAGATTGTAAATTGTTCTGGGTTAAAGATGATGGCACTAAAGTTGAAGTAAATGCAATTTACGAAAATGGTAATTATGTGTTTACAACTGATCACTTAAGTGTTTATGCATTAGTTAAGGAGCCTGAACCTACAACAACAGAGCCAGTTGAAACAACAACAGCTGAACCTGTTACAACAGTTCCTGTTCCTACAACAACGGAGCCGGTTGAAACAACAACAGTTGAACCTGTGACAACAGTCCCTGTTCCTACAACGACAGATCCAGTTGAAACAACAACAGCTGAACCTGTGACAACAGTTCCTGTTCCTACAACAACGGAACCGGTTGAAACAACAATAGCTGAACCTGTTACAACAGTTCCTGTTCCTACAACAACGGAACCAGTTGAAACAACAACAGTTGAACCTGTTACAACAGTTCCTGTTCCTACAACGACAGAGCCGGTTGAAACAACAACAGCTGAACCTGTTACAACAGTTGAACCAGTAACAACGGTTCCTACAACAGATCCTGTTACTACTGTTGAACCGACAACTAAGTCAGTTGCTACTCCTGATACACCAATTGATAATAACAATTCAAATTCAGGTAACAACTCATCATCTGGTAGTAGTACCACTAATACTAATACTTCAAATGGTGCAGTTGCAACTGGTAATATGTTAGGATTTGACAACAATATCCTTATAGCTATGATTATTGCTGCCACTACAGCTTTAATTGCAGCTTCGAAGAGAAGAAACTCTTCTAAATAAAATGTATATAAATCTCTCTATCATTTGATAGAGAGATTTTTTTCCATAATTTAGGACAAACAGATATAATTTTTGGTGTTATACATATAAATATTAATGGTGATAATATTGAAGAAAAATTACCATTATTTACAATTTTTTACAGTAATAATTATTCTACTATGTATTTTACTTTATGGTATAAATTCTTTTGTAACCAAAAAAGAAAGTTCAAAAAAATTGGAAGAAGAAAAGAATAAAGAATTTGATGAGAAGAGTACAATTGAGTATAAAGCTAATCAAACCATAAGGGTAAAGTATAGCAAAACTGGAAATGTAGTTGCTATGGATATAAATGATTATTTAAGAGGGGTTGTTCCTTCAGAAATGCCACCTTCATATAATATTGAGGCACTAAAAGCACAAGCAATAGTTGCAAGAACATATACGTATAAAAAAATGATGACACATGGTGAAGGCGAAGAAGCTGATATGTGCGATAATCATACACATTGTCAGGCTTTTTATGACAAGGATACCTTGTTTTCAATATGGAGAAAAAGGGGATTTAGTGAAGAGTTAATTAAGGAATATTGGAATAAAATAAATGAGGCAGTCGTTTCTACACAAAATCAGGTTATAACATACAATGGAGAATATATAAAAGCATTTTTTCATGCAAGTAGTCCGTATAAAACTGAAAATATTGATCAAATATGGGGTGGAGAAAAATTACCATATTTAATATCAGTGGAAAATGAGGAAAAAGAAGACTATCAAAACAGAACAAGCTGTGTTAAAGTAACATTTGATGATTTTAAATCAAAAATAAAGGAAAAATATGGAAAAGATGTAACTCCTGATGAATGTAAAAATACTTATATAAATGAATATACTACAAGTGGCAGGGTTAAAAATATAAAATGTGGAGAACTTGTTATATCTGCTGAAAATTTAAGGGTATTATTTTCTCTTAAATCTACGGATTTTAAATTAGATATAGAAGATAACAACTTGGTATTCAATGTAACTGGATATGGTCACGGAATTGGGATGAGTCAGGTAGGAGCTGATACATATGCAATTAAAGGATATAGTTATGAAGATATTATAAAACACTATTATACAGGAGTTGAAATAACAACTCTTAGTAGTAATTAAAATTTAATACCTTTATCATAGATTTAGTAATATAAATAAGTTATGGTGAATTATATATAAGTTATAACTGATTATAACAAATTATGCTATTTAGATACTATTAGTAATTTTATAGTATCTATTTTTTTATATAAATTTAATATTTAATATTTTTTATCAAATTTGAACTAGTTTTGTCGAATGAATTGAAATTTAAAAATATACATTTACAAAATTAAAAATGTATGTTTTAATGTTTTTACCTTTAATTTATAAATTTTTATCTGGGTATTTTTTTCTGAGTATATTTTAATCGTACATTTTTTATTCTTTTTTTATGTATTTTCACCAAAAACTATACATTAGATATTGATTTTTTAAAATTAAGGATGTATAATAGGAGGTGAAAAGTGAATTATACTATTAAAAATGATGTAATTTTTAGTTATCTGTTTTCGCAAGAAGATATAGTAAAAGATTTTCTAGAGGTGTGTTTAAATAAGAAAATAGAAAAAGTAGAAGTATCAAATCAGTTTTCTTTAGAAAAATTTGATATACGAAATAAAGGAGCTGTACTTGATATAAAAGCAATAATAAATGATGAAGCACATGTAGATTTAGAAATGCAAAGAAAAAAGGATGATTCCTATGTAAAAAGAGTATTGCTATATACAGGAGGTCTCCTTAGAGGACAACTGGATAGAGGGGAATCATATGAATATATGAAAAATGTAATAATGATAAATATAATTGATTATACATTATTTAAAGATATAAAAGATTTTCATACTATATGGAAATTAAGAGAAAACAAAAATTTAGAACATGAGCCATTAAAAGGTCTAGAGATACACTTTTTAGAACTGGAAAAATTTAGAAAAAGTAATCCAAATATACATGAAAAATTAAATCAATGGCTTGCGACAATAGATACAGAAAACGAAAAATGGTTGGAGGTAGCTATGAAAGAAAATCCAAAGTTAAAAGAAGTAATAATAAAAAAAGACAACTTTGTAAACGATGATAAATTAGCAAGGGAATTAATAGAAGCACAAGAAAAATGGGAGTTAGATTATAAAGCAGGAATAAGTTGTGCTAAAAAAGAAGGTATTGCTGAAGGTCATGCTACCGGACTTGCTGAAGGAAAGTTAGAAGAAAAAAAGAATTTATTAAAGAATTTACTTAAAATGAACATGGATATAGAAACAATTTCGAAAGCTACAGGCCTTACAAAAGATGAATTAGAAAAATTAAAAAAAGAAATCTAACAAAAATCAATTATGATTTCCAGATACTATAATCAAATTCATAGTGTATGTTTTTTGTATATAAATTTAATATTTTTACGAATCAACACTTTAAATACTAATTTTACAGCAAAAGGAAATATGATAGGAAGTGGACAAATGAATTGTACTATTAAAAATCATGAGACTTTTAGTTATTTGTTTTTCCATAAGAAAAAGTACATTTATTAATATGGAAAAAGCTAATCCAAATATACATGAAAAATTAAAGCAATTGCTTGTGATAATAGTTGGAAAAAATAGTAAAAGTTGGAGGTAGTTATGAAAGAAAATCAAGAATTAAAAGGAGATAATATAGTAAATGATGATAAGTTAGAAAAAGAGGTGACAGAAGGACAAGAAAAATGGTGTTTATATCGTAGAGTTGAAGTAATTAGTGCTGATGATGAAGTTAATACTAGAATAGATCCATATGATAAAGCAAAATTAATAAAAAACTTATTTAAAATTAACATGGATATAGACACAATATCAGAAGTTACTGGACTGTCTAAAAATAGGATATTAGATATAAAACACGTATTAAATGTGGTAAGTAAGGGTAGGTTTGAAAGAGATGTAATGGAAATAAAAGAAGAATGTGATTTAGATTATAAGAAAAGAATAAGCGATATTAAAAAGAAATGTTATGATGAAGGTTATGCAGTCGGCCTTGCTAAAGGAAAGTTGGAAAAAGAAAAGCTAATAAAAAAATTGCTTAAAATGGACATGGATATAGAAACTGTTTCAAAAGTAACAGACCTTACAAAGGATGAATTAAATAAATTAAAAAAAGATGTTTAAAATAGAATTTAAGCTATATTAAATACCATATTATTTTGTTGAAAATCAATTTATAAATTAAAATCTCTAAAGTATTAAAATAAGTACTTTAGAGATTTTTGTTATATCTTTTTGGACAAACAGTAATATTTTGGACATGTTATGAATATATATATAATATAATCTGTAATTCTGGAGGTGAAAACATTTTATATACTGCAGATGTATTCATAATGTACAAAGGAGATATTTAGGTATGAAAATAAAAATTAATAAAGTATTTAATAAGGAAGGCACAATTAAACTTAAAAATAATAAAAAGGAGGAAAAAACAGATATTAATGAAGAAAATATAAAAAGAAGAAGAAAAGGTGCCTACGTCAAAGATAATAAAAAAATAAATATAAAAAAATCTCTTGAAAATCTTTTTAGAAATAAAGGTAATTTATCTAAGGGGTATTATGTCTTGCTTTTTGGAATGCTTGTACTTGGAACTGCAAGTGTTGCCATAACATTTAAGGCATATAATTTATTTGCAAAGGAAGACTATGATTTTTACGAACAAAGTAGTGATAACGAGGAAAATAACGTGGTATCTACAATAAGCAGTATTGATGAAAATGCAAATGAAAAAGAAAATTTAGTAAATTCAAATGCAGCTGAAGCCAAAAGAAGTGAAACTAAAGTTTCTTCTAATACTAATACAACAAAGACACAGAATAAAGTAACTGTAAAGCCATTGACTTTTTCTAAGCCATTGAATGGTCAGATACAAAAGCCATATTCTATTGATAAAGTTATTTATTCTAAAACTTTAGAATTATGGAAAACACATGATGGAATTGATATCTCTTCTCAAATAGGTGAAAATGTTAAATCAATTGAAAAAGGAACAGTTGAAAAGGTATATGATGACTCATTCTATGGAACAACTGTAGTGATTGATCATGGACAGGGGTATAAAAGTAGTTACTCTAATTTAAATTCTAAAGTTAGTGTAAAGGAAAAACAAACAGTTACTAAAGGTCAGGTAATAGGTAAAGTTTCAAATACATCTATAGGGGAAATAAAGGATGAAGCACATTTACATTTTACACTTTTTAAGGATAACAATAATGTAGATCCTACATATATATTTAAATAATATTGTTGTAAGTTTATGAATAAATTTAAATTGCTTAGAATAGAATACTAGTATAAATAAATTGTAGAAAAGGAGAGATTTTGAAATGTCAGATATTGATGAAAGAGCAAAGTTGCTTGCAACGTATATTATTGAAACAAAAAGCACAGTAAGACAAACAGCAAAAAAATTTAATATTAGTAAGTCAACTGTACATAAGGATATTTCAGAAAGACTAGAGAAAGTAAATCCTTCACTTGCAAGAGATGCAAAAAAGGTATTAGAAATAAACAAAGCGGAAAGACATATAAGAGGAGGTATGGCAACAAAGCGTAAGTATAGTCATGAAAATCCTAAAGCCAGTTAAAAAATAATAAATAAATTTAAAAACTATTTCTCAATACATATGAAATAGTTTTTATTTTTTTTATCATATAAATTTATTTAAAATCGTATAGATTTAAAGTATTAAATAGCTTGTTTTTTTAAATAATTATTACATGTTTTTACAAGTAAATTTAAATTTAAAAATATATTATATAAATTATATTTTTTTGAATATTTTAAAAAAAATTACAGATATTATATATTGTAAAAAGTTTACTAACTTTTGTTAAATATATTGCAATTGAAACCAAAATGTAATATAATTGTAACAGAAAATAGGAGGAGAAAATAGTGATTTTTGGACAAGATATTGGAATTGATTTGGGTACCGCTACAATACTTGTATATGTAAAGGGAAAAGGAATTGTGCTAAGAGAACCATCTGTAGTTGCTATAGATAAAACGACGGGAGAAGTTTTGGCTGTTGGTCAAGAAGCTAGAAAAATGCTTGGAAGAACTCCTGGTAACATTATAGCAATAAGGCCATTAAAAGATGGAGTAATTTCAGATTATACTGTAACTGAAAAAATGTTAAAATATTTTATCAATAAAGTTTGTGGAAAATTTGTATTTTCTCCAAGAATAATGGTATGTGTTCCATCTCGTGTAACTGAGGTAGAAAGAAAAGCTGTAATTGATGCTGCAACCCATGCTGGAGCAAGAAAGGTTTATCTTATTGAAGAACCAATTGCGGCTGCTATAGGTGCTGGACTTGATATAACTAAACCATATGGAAGTATGATTTTAGATGTTGGTGGAGGTACTGCAGATATTGCTGTAATATCTTTAGGAGGTTCAGTAAAGAGCCGTTCATTGAAGATTGCTGGTGATAAATTTGATGAAGCAATAATGAAATATATAAAGAAAAATAGAAATATTGTAATTGGAGAAAGAACTGCAGAGGATATAAAAATCAATATTGGGTGTATGTATCCCAAAACTGTTACTGAAAGAATGAGTGTAAAGGGAAGAGATCTTGCATCTGGACTTCCTGTTGAGTTTGAGTTTACATCTGATGAAGCATTAGAAGCACTTAATGGATGTGCTGAGCAACTAGTTGATGGAATACATTCAGTTTTAGAAGAAACACCTCCTGAACTTGCAGCTGATGTATCAGAAAGAGGTATATATATAACTGGTGGAGGGGGACTTGTCTATGGATTAGATAAGTTAATTGAAGAAAAAACAGGAATTCCAGTTATGATTGCACAAGATGCAGTATCATGTGTAGCTATAGGAACAGGAAAGTCACTTGAACATATTGAAATGTTGAACTCCGGTAATGCAACAAAAATTAGAAATTTTTAAAAAACGTACTTAGGTACGTTTTTTCTGTATTATATGTTATTTTTTTTAAAAAAATATTGTATATTTTTGAAGAAAGTTGTAAAATATATATAGTATGAATAAAATACGCTTATTTTGATATGTTTTAAATTAAAGAGGAGGATCATATGAAAGGAAAGGAAAAGAAATTTATGCCACGTGAGGAGAAGGCTAAAAAAATATTTAAAAGTAAGATAACGTGGTGCCTAGTTGCGGTACTAGTTGTTTTTTGTGGCTTAACAGGTATTAAGTTAAGTTACAATTATAGTTCTGGAAAAATAGGAGAAAAGTTTGGCGACGTTGAAAGAGTTGGAAGACAAGGTGTCGTTAATTCAGCTGTTATAACTAATAGAAAAACAGGAACAGCACCTTTTGATACAACTGAAGGAAGAGGAAATGATGTAAGTCAAACTGATAATATTGTAAGAAGCTTTGATAAAGTAAGCTGGAATGTAGAAACTACAATGAAGATAAAAGACGGACAAACTGCTACAAGTATAACGGGTGGAGATATAAATGTAGAAGTTACCTTGCCTGAGTCTTGCGCAGGTGTAGTTTCATGGGATATAGATTCAATGTCATGGACTGAAGGTACATCTAGTGTAAGTGAAAATGGAAGGGTATTTTCTGCAAAATACCATATGAGTGATCAAGAAGTAACTGTACCAGGAAAACAAAATATAGAAATTGTATTAGATGTATTAGGTGCACCAAACGATTTAGAAATCACTCCGCAATTTAAATTTTGGATTGAAGGAAATGATGATTCTGAAAAAATTACTATTAATGATATAGATACTTTAAAAGCAAGTGCAGCTGCAAATTATAACATTCAATTAAAAAGAAATACATATACTTCAAATAAAGTAACAGTAAACTATGATGGTGAAGATAAAGTTGGAAGAATATATGGATATGGAATAGTGTTGCAGTTATATAATCAAGATGAAGCAAAAGGAATAAAGGGACTAGAAGTACCTAAGAGTGATATAAATTTCGATATTGATTTAAAATTAGAAAGACCAAATGAGAGTGGAATTTTAGAAGATATAACATCATCTGTTACCCCTGTCCTTTGGAATTATAAAATTAATAAAGCCAATACATATGGAAATATAGAAAATAGGGATATGAATTTTAATAATTCTTCAGTAAAATATGCAAGGGGAGTAGCTCCACTTGGCGTTGTTACATCAAATAGGGAAGAATCAATATATAATTCTGGAGAAATTAGCATGACTCAAAATGGTGGGAAAATTAGTACTACTATTAATGGTTATGCATTTGATGGCATATTTCCAAAATATGATTTTGAGTATTATGGAAGTGTACATAGCAAAGTAAATTATACAGATAATATTGGTTGTTTTTCCGCTGGATATTTTCAAGTGTTTGTTCCTTTAAATGATGAAACAACTATTGAGGGTAGAAAATGTAAATTAACAGTATCTGATTTAAATGTGAGTGTAAATTCGCTTTCTGATGTAACAATAACAAATCAAATGAAAAATGATGATGACCAGTCTGTAGTAGAACATGATATAACAAAAGCAGGAACTTATTCACAATTAGTATATTTATCAGGAGATAATTTAGCGTTATTATCAACACAACCATCTAAAGGAGATGCTTATGGATATGTTGGTCAAGATATTTATGCAACTTCAAAACTTACATTAGGTCAAACAAATGAGACAGATGTAAATGCAGTAAATAATCTAGTAAAATTTGATGGAAATTGTGTTGAACCAAGACTTGATCCAAATGGAAAAAAATATATTAAAAGAAATTTTGATGGAAATATGGAATTTGATCTTGTATATTTAACTAAAAAAGATGGTAGTAATTGGTTATCACAAGAAGAAATGAATAATGCAAACATTGAAGATTTAGACTGGTATGAAAATATCTCAGATATACCTGCAGATAAGATTTGTGTTGGCGTTTATTTAGAATCAGTTAGTGGAAATCTTGCTGCTCCGTCAAGTGGGAATAATACGATTAATATTCCTTTAAGAATAAAGAATGATGCTAAGGCAGGAACTGTATACGGATTTTCTGAAAAAACACAAATGTGGTTGGATTCTATTGATAGAAGTATTTATACAATTAAGAATAATGAACCGTTTACATATCCAACTCCTATATACGATTCTGGTAATATTAATTACGTAAAATCAGAATATGATGATGAAGGAAATTATTTAGATAATAACGATTACAGAGGAGGAACATCATTATTAGTATTGGGAGCTAAGCAAAATATTTCTATAGATTCATTAGATAATTCAGGAAACTCTAAAAGTATATTTGACTTAGGTAGAAATGAAAGTGAAGTTACATATAAAATTACACCATCTCTATCAAAATATAGTGAAGCAAATAATGATATTTCTGGAGTTACTGTAAAAATAACAGATAAGCTTGATAAAGGACTTACATATGTACAGGGAAGTACAGAGAATTATTCTGATCCAGAGGTTACATTGAATTCAGATGGAACGACAACTCTAGTGTGGGAAATATATGGCTGTAACGTTGGAAGTGAAATTTCTCCTATAAAGTTTAAAGCGAAAATCAATGAAGAAACAGAGAATTCAACTAAACTTACAAATACAGCTGTAATATATGCAGATAGGGATAAGGTAGGAAATCCTATAGTTTCAAAGAGAACAGTGACTTCCGAAATTCAAGTTACAAATTTGGCAGCACATAGATTATATAAAGAGGTAAGTACACCAGTAATTGAAAAAAATGGATCTATAAAGTATACACTTACATATTTAAATAAAACAGATTCTATAGTTCCTGATTTTCAACTTATAGATATCTTACCATATAATGGTGATACTAGGGGAAGCTCATTTAATGGCTCATATAAACTTGATCATATTGATATACATCAAACATCAAATGATGCAAGTATTTCAAATGATAATTTGCAACTATATATAACAAATAATCCTGATGCACGAAATTTAAGCGCAAAAGATAGTAATATAGGCGTTTCAGATATTTGGACAGAAAAAGCTATTGGAAATACTTTAAATGAAGAGGCAACAAGTTTTGCTATAAAAGGTGAAGTAAGAGAAAAAGCATCTGTGAAAATTAATGTATATTTAAAAACATCAGATAATAACGATGGAGATTCATATGTAAATATAGCATCTGCTCAGACAAGTAAAAATACAGATCCAATACAAACTACTGCTGTTGGCGCAAGTGTCGTAACAAGAAAGATTTCTGGTATGGTTTGGTATGATACAAATGAAAACGGAATAAAAGATGCTAGCGAATCATATGCAAAAGATGTAGCAGTGACATTAAAGAAATCAGCCTCAACTACTGTAGTTCTTGAAACTACAACAGATGAAAATGGAAAATATGAATTTTCATCTATTCCAAAAGATGATTACATAGTTGAAATTACAACTGATAGCAAATATAAACTTACAACATCAAATGTTGGTAGTGATTTAAGTATAAATAGTAAATTTAATAATGTAAATAACAAAATGCAGAGTTCCGTTATAACAAAATTAAACTCAATTGCTAGTCCAGTACTTAAACAAGAATATGAAAATGCAGGTTTAGTTGTAAAAGACTCAAAAATAATAGTAAAATATTTAGATTTAAATAATAACGAAATTACATATAAAGATTATGATACTAGTGGTAATGAGATACAAAAGAGTTATGGATATGAATTAACAGGTAAAATAGGGGAAAATTATACAACACAAAAGAAAGATATACCAGGATACATATATAGAAATAGTAGTAATAATACTCAAGGAGTATATACGGAAGAAAATACAACTGTTATTTACTATTATGAATATAATAAAAAAGATGTGACAGTTACAAATGTTTGGGATGATAACAATAATATAGCTGCTAAAAGACCTGGTAGTATAATTGTTGAGTTATATCAAAATGGAAACTTAAAAGAAAACTATAACGTAACTAACACAAGTACAAATACGCAAAGTTATACTTTTAAAGATTTAGATAAATATGATGTAAATGGGAATGAATACAATTATACTGTAAATGTTAAAGAGACAAATGAAGGTGATCTTAAGTTTTATACAAAAACAGTTGATGATACTACAAACACAGTGACAAATAAATTTACTGTACCTGATGAAAAAATAAATATAACTGCTACTAATAAATGGGATGATAATAATAATAGTGCCTTAAAAAGGCCAAGTAGTGTTATAATTGAGTTGTATGCAAATGGGGTATTAAAAAATAGTCATACTCTAACAGATACAACTTCTGATACACAAAGTTATACTTTTGAAAATCTATTAAAATATGATAATTTAGGAAATGAAATCGTATATACAATAAATTTAAAAGAAGTAAATGAAGGAGATTTTGAATTTTATTCAAAAACAATTGATTCTACGACAAATACAATAACTAATAAATTTACCGTACCTGATGATAAAGTAAGTGTGACAGTTACAAATACTTGGAATGATAATAATAACGAAAATAATGTAAGACCAAATAGTTTTACTTTTAAACTAAAAAATAATAATGACGTTGTAGGTACATATACTATTACAAACACAACAGCAAATAGTCAAACATATACTTTTGATAATTTACCAAAATATGATAACTCAGGTAATGTTATAACCTATACAGTTGATTGTGTAGATGTTACTGGTTATGATAAAAATATAAATGGATTAAATGTTGAAAATGTGATTAAAAAGTATAATATTTTAACAAAAGTTGATGGTGATGGTGGAAAAATATCAGGACAAAACGATGAAGTGTATGAAACAGTTACATATTACGGAAATTCTAAAAAAGATATTGTTATAACACCAGATTACGGTTATAAAATTTCTAGTATAAAAGTAAATGATATTGACATACAATTTACTCCGAATGATGATGGTACATATACACTAGATAAATTTACAAATGTAGAAGATAATAAATCAATTGTTGTTAAATTTGAAAGAAAAGATGCCGTTGTTATTGTAAATTACATTTTAGAGGATGGAAGTAAATTAGAAGAATCAACTATAATTAATGGAAAAGTTGGAGATAACTATGAAGCACAAAATAAAGAATTTTATGGATATGAATTAAAACAAAATTCAGATAATGTTTCTGGTACTATGAAAGAAGAACCTACAGTTGTTACGTATACTTATTCATTAATTAAAGGAAATTTATCATTGAAGAATATTGATAACTCAGATGGTAGTAAAATATTATCAGGAGCTAAATTTAAACTAGAAAAATTAAAAGAAGATGGAAGTATTGATGAAACATTTGTAACTATTGAAAAAATAGTTGGCAAAAGTGGAATTTTAAACTTTAATGAACTTTTAGTTGGAAAATATAGAATAACTCAAATTGAAGCACCTGAAGGATATAAACTAAATGAAAAATCATATGAATTTGAGATAACAAAAGACAATAGAAATATTAGCATTGATATATCTAATGAAATTCAAAAAGAAATATTTACAAATGTTGATACAGGAGATATCATTCTTGTAGTTGCAATTTCTATGATTGTAATTTCAATAGTTACACTTGTTATTTTAAATAAAAATAAAGGTAAAAATAAAGGTAAAAAAAGTTCTAATAAATAACTTAATGTAAATGCTAGGATAACTAATTGGTTATTCTAGTATTTTTTGTACACAAAAATGAAAAAAGTATTGAACAATTTGATGTTTTTTAAAAATTTTGAAAAAATTGTCTATATTAGTTACATATTTTTTATATAAAAATTAATAATTTAAATTTATATTTACTTGATTTAAATATATGGACTTTTTTGTCAAAAAATAGTATAATATGAAAAGAAAAAAGGAAGTGAAAAAATTGCCAAAGAATGTAAAAGATGTTTTTTTTAACTGTGTATCAAATGTAGATAAATTCGCACTTGCAAACGTTGATGAAATAAAGTTTTCAAAAAAACTTAATTCAGTAATTTTGTATACTTCAAGTAATGATAACATTTCACTTCCAGAAATTGAGAGATTTGAACTAGAAGCTAAAAAAACTTATGAACTTAATTCATTTAAAATAGAATATAAATTTTTAGGAGAAAAAAAGGATATAACATTAGATGATGTTAATTCTGTTATTAATGATGTAAAAGAAAAATATGATTTTACTAAACATGTTTTTAATAATTCAGATATTAATATTTCAGATAATGTTGAAATTAATTTAAGTCTTCCTTATGCAAATTTTCTTAAATTAAAAAAGATTGATAAATATATGGCACTAGATTTTAAAACAAAATATGGTGTAGAAACAAACGTATTAATACAAGAAAAGCAAGGAGTTAAAAGTAATATATCGGATGAAATAAAATTCGTAAAGGTGGAAAGACCAATAGTAGATCCAAATGCTATACCTACTCCACCACCTCAAGAAAAGAAAGCATTTACACCTAGAAAACCACTTACTGAAGATGAGAAATTAGATAGAAAACTTGCTAAAGAACCACAACCAGATAATGTAATATATGGCGTAGATATTAGAGATAAAAATATAAAAAAGATAGTAGATTTAGCACCTAGTGAACAAAGAGTGTGTATTGAGGGAGAAATATTTAGAAGAGAAGATAGAGAGCTTAAAAATGGTAAAACTTTAATTTCTATAGATGTTACAGATAAAACAAGTACAATTTGTTGCAAAATATTTGTAGATAAGAAAAAATTAGAAAATTTAACAGAGAAAAAAGCTTTAAAAAAAGGAGATTATATTTTACTTCAAGGAAAGGCTGGTATAGATACTTTTTCAAATGAATTAAGTATAATGACTCATAATATTGTAAAAGCAGATAGAAGTGATGAAGAAAAAAGAACAGATGATGCAGAGGAAAAAAGAGTAGAATTACATATGCATACTCAAATGAGTGCAATGGATGGAGTAAGTAGTGCTACTGATATAATAAAACAAGCAATAAGATGGGGACATAATGCAGTAGCTATAACTGACCATGGTGTTGCTCAATCTTTTCCAGAAGCAAACCATGTTATCTGTGATAATTACGAAAAACTAGCTAAAGAAAAAACTGGTAAAAGTAAAGTTTCTACTCAAGATATTTTGGATAACGCACCAATAAAGGTAATATATGGAATAGAGGGATATTTGGTTGATGATGTTGAGGTAGATGCAAATATTCCAGATACTTATTGTGTATTTGACTTAGAAACCACAGGATTTAATCCAAATAAAATGGATAAAATAACTGAAATTGCAATTTGTAAAGTAAAGAACAGACAAATTATAGATGAATATACCACTTTTATAAATCCAGAAAGGCATATTCCAAAAGAGGTTCAAGAACTTACTCATATAACTGATGAAATGATAAAAGATGCACCAACAATCGAAGAAGTATTACCAGAAATCTTGGATTTTATGGATGGATGTACACTTGTTGCACATAATTCAGATTTTGATATAGGATTTTTAAATTACTTTGTTGAAAAAGAAGGCCTTAAAGATAAATTTAAAAATCCAATAATAGATACTTTAATGATTGCAAAAGAGCTATATCCTGCTTTCCCAAACAAGAAACTTGGTACTATAGCAGAAGAACTTGGAATTTCACTAGAAGGAGCCCACAGAGCAATAAATGATACAAGAGCAACAGCTAAGGTATTTATTAGAATGGATGAAGATTTAGAGAAAAAAGGTATTAAAATAAATAGTTTTGCTCATACTGAAAAAATTATTGGTGATATATTAGGTGAAAAAGCTTATCATATAATTATCCTTGCCAAGAATTATGTTGGACTTAAAAATTTATATAAATTAATATCATATTCTCATTTACATTATTTTAAAAAGAAACCTAAGATTTTTAAATCTATGTTAAACAGGTATAGAGAGGGATTAATTTTAGGAAGTGCTTGTGAACAAGGAGAACTGTACCAAGCAATTATTAGAAATGAAAGTGAAGAAAAATTAGAAAAAGTTGCAAGTTATTATGATTACTTAGAAATACAACCACTTGGAAATAATGAATTTTATACAAGAGGTATAAAAAAGAAAAATAAAAATTATAATAAAGAAATGGATGATAAGGATAAAGAGTATACTATATTTAAGTTAACTCATGAAGATCTTATCAATATTAACAAAAAAATAATTGATATAGGAGATAAGCTTGGAAAACTTACAGTGGGTACATGTGATGTTCATTTCTTAAACAAAGAAGATGAAATATATAGAAGAATACTTCAAGCTGGTCAAGGTTTTGATGATGCGGACATGCAAGCCCCTTTATATTTCAGAACTACAAAAGAAATGTTAGAAGAATTTCCATATTTAACTCCCGAAAGAGCATATGAGATAGTTGTAACAAATACAAATAAAGTAGCAGATATGTGTGATAGAATAAGTCCAATTTCTGATGAAAAATGTCCACCACATATTGATGGTTGTGAGGAAGAAATAAGGAATATAGCATATGAAAAAGCACATAGCCTTTATGGTGATCCATTGCCACAAATTGTACAAGAAAGACTAGATAAAGAGTTAAACTCTATTATTTCAAATGGATATTCAGTTATGTACATTATTGCACAAAGGCTTGTTTGGGATTCTAATGATCATGGATATATTGTTGGTTCGCGTGGATCTGTTGGTTCATCACTTGCAGCATATATGACCGGTATAACTGAGGTTAATTCTTTAAAAGCTCATTATAGATGCCCTAATTGTAAATATTCAGATTTCTCAGATCATGGGTGTCAAAATGGATTTGATCTTCCAGATAAAGATTGTCCAAAATGTGGACATAAATTGGATAAAGATGGAATGAATATACCATTTGAAACATTCCTTGGATTTAATGGAGATAAAGAACCGGATATAGACTTAAACTTTTCAGGAGAATATCAAGCTGAGGCACATAAATATACAGAGGTTATATTTGGTAGAGGTACTACATATAAAGCTGGGACAATTGGAACAATTGCTGATAAAACAGCATATGGATTTGTTAAAAATTATTTTGCTGAAAGAAATATACAGCAAAGAGAAGCAGAGATTAACAGAATATCTGTAGGATGCACAGGAATAAAAAGAACAACAGGTCAGCATCCAGGAGGTATTGTAGTTGTGCCTAAAGGAAGAGAAATATTTGAATTTTGTCCAGTACAACATCCAGCCGATGATCCATATTCAACAATAAAAACAACACATTTTGATTATCACTCAATTGATAAAAACCTATTAAAACTAGATATACTTGGCCATGATGATCCTACAGTAATTAGGATGCTATATGATATAACAGGAAAAGATCCAACTAAGGTACCACTAGATGATCCTGAAACAATGTCAATATTTTCATCAACTAAAGCTCTAGGTGTAACTCCTGAACAAATAAATTCTGAAGTTGGTTCATATGGAATACCAGAATTTGGAACAAAATTTGTTAGAGGAATGTTAGTTGATACAAAACCTACAACTTTTGATGAACTTATTAGAATATCAGGACTTTCACATGGTACTGATGTGTGGCTTGGAAATGCTCAGTCACTTATAGAGGAGGGAACAGTCACACTTCAAGAGGCAATATGTTGTAGAGATGATATAATGGTTTATCTAATGGATAAAGGATTAGAGCCTGGACATGCATTTAAAATAATGGAGGTTGTACGTAAAGGTAAGGCATTAAAAGATCCCGTAAAATGGGCAGAATATGAAGAAGAAATGAGGGAACATGGTGTGCCAGAATGGTATATAGATTCATGTAAAAAGATAAAATATATGTTCCCAAAAGCTCATGCTGCAGCCTATGTTACAAATGCATTTAGAATTGCATGGTACAAAGTTCATATGCCTGAAGCATATTATGCAGCTTACATGTCTATAAGAGCAGATGAATTTGATAGTGACTCTATGCTATATGGAAAAGAAAAAGTAAGAGCTAAAATGAAAGAGATTGATTTACAAGGGAATAAAGCAGCACCTAAAGATAAAAATATGTATCCAATACTTGAATTAGTACTTGAAATGAATGAAAGAGGTATAGAATTCTTACCTGCAGATATATACAAATCTGATGTTAAGAAATTTAAAGTTGAGGGACATAAACTTAGACCTCCACTTTCAAAGCTTACAGGTTTTGGAGAGGTAGATGCAAATAAACTTGTTCAAGCAAGAGAAAAATATGGTAAGTTTACGTCAATAGAAGATATGGCTATGAAATCAAAAATAGGTAAAGTGGCAGTTGAAACACTTCAAAAAAATGGCTGCCTTGATGGAATGCCACGTTCTGAACAAATGGATATGTTTGATTTGTTAGGATAATTAAAAAAGCAAGTAGAGTAAGTAGCTATATAAAAACTTACTCTATTTTTATATAATAGGAAAGTCATATTGAAATTACCATGCCAAAATTTTTATAGCATGGTAATAGAACACACGGAGTGTGCTTTTTAAAAATTATATAAATTAACATATCATATATTTCATGTCGAAAATTGCGATGAAAAGTATATAAAAATGCATAACAAATGTTTGCTATAGAACAAATGTGTGATATAATCATCTTGAAAAATGAAAGCAAGGTGATTATATAAGTGAAACTAAGTTTTAAATATATGATAACCAAAATAGGAAATAGCAATAATAGGAGTTATAGGAGGTTATAAATCATATATAAGTTTATGTAATATGTATAAAAATAATAAAAATTCATTAAGAGGACAGTCTAGATTTTCAAGATTTAAGAAGGAAAATATAGTACAAGAAATAATATTTACAAAATATGCAATAAGAATAGAAGGAAATAAAATAAAGTTATCATTATCAAAAAGAATGCAAGAAAAATATGAAATTATGAAGATATAGAGAAGGAGATAAGGCAAATATGAATATAATAGAAAATTTAAAAGATTTAATAATTTATCAAAGTCAAAGTAACGAAAACATATCTGTAGAAGTTTTATATGATAGCGAAGATTTTTGGCTAACGCAAAAATCAATGGCTAAATTGTTTGGTGTAGAAGTAAACACAATAAATTATCATTTAAAGGAGATATTTGAAACTCACGAATTGGAAGAAAATCAAACTATTCGAAAAATTCGAACAGTTCAAAAAGAAGGAAACAGAGAGGTTTCAAGAAAATTAACATTTTATAGTTTAGATGCTATCATAGCGGTTGGATATAGAGTAAACTCAAAACGAGCAACAGACTTTAGAATATGGGCAACTAATACATTAAAAGAATACATAAAAAAGGGGTTTGTTTTAAATGATGAATTACTAAAAAATGGTCCTAAATTTGGAAAAGATTATTTTAAAGAATTACTTGAAAGAATTCGTTCAATTAGGACAAGTGAACGAAGAATATGGCAGCAAATAACAGATATATTTGCAGAATGTAGCATAGACTATGATAAAGATTCAGAAATAACACAAAAATTTTATGCTACAGTTCAAAATAAATTCCATTATGCCATTACGGGAAATACTGCAGCAGAAATAATATACACAAATGCAAACCATACAAAAGAAAATATGGGATTAACAACTTGGAAAAATTCACCAGATGGAAGAATATTAAAATCGGATGTAATGATTGCAAAAAACTATTTAGATGAAAGACAAATAAAAAGATTAGAGAGAACGGTTTCTGGATATTTTGATTATATAGAGGATTTGGTTGAAAGAGAAAATACATTTACTATGGAAGAATTTGCTAAAAGTATAAATGAATTTTTGGAATTTAGAAAATATGACATTTTAAAAGGTAATGGCAGAATTTCAAGAAAACAAGCAGAAGAAAAAGCAGAAAAAGAGTATAATGAATTTAATAGAAATCAAAAAATAGTTTCAGATTTTGATAAATTACTTATTGAAGCAGATAGATTAAATAACAAAATGTAAAAAATATTATCATAGTGAAATTAATGTAAAAATTGTTGTATGGTAGGGGAAAATAAAATGAATAGTAAAGAAATATTAGCAAAAATAAGAGAACTTTCTAATGAAGAAAAAAGAAAAATTAATTATGAGAAATTAAAGAAGAAACTAATTTAGATATAGAAGAAAAAGATTTAGAATTAATAGATATAGTACCAGGAAAAATTAGAAGAAATAGTTATCTAAATGGTGATGTTGTGATAAACAATACAGCCCTATATTGCATAAGACATTATACAGGAGAATTAAAATGGGATGAAGAATCTAATGAAATGAAATTCTTTGACTTGAATAACTTACCTAAAAATCAAAATGACTCAAATTTAATAGAAATTTATAAAAAATACAAAAGAAAACAAATAGAAGATTCGAAAAGATAAAGAAGAATAGTAGTTTTGAGGACTGCTATTTTGTATCTAGTTAAATACAACATCTTTAAAAATACCACTAACTACAGAAAAGTAGTTAGTGGTGAGTGACGAAGTCACTTTTGTTAATTAGTAATTGATTCAACAACTCTACAAATTGAAGAAATATGATATTTCATATTTACAATTTGATCAGAGTACTCAGGATAATATGCTTTTCCGTAGGTACAAAGTGGATATATATATTCACGATTTTCTAATATATACTCACTTCTTTCCTCTTGGTTTAAAGCACTTAATCTTGTACAAGTATTAGCCCTATTTGATAATTTTATAAGTAGAGCTTTACAATTTAATTTTAGCTTGCTATAATATTCCTCATTAGATAAATTATCTGGTTTGGATACAAGCCTAATTAATTCTAGCACTTCTGGATCTAAACCATATTTTGATACTAAATCATTAGAATCTCTTTTAATATTACAATGTTTAAATACCTCGTGTAGAAGAGAAGCTGCAATAGTTGTGTCGTCATATACTTTTAATGAAATAAGGTATGAAGCAACCCTTAATGGATGAATAATAAAAGGATCACCACATTTTCTTTTTTGACCTTCATGTAGTCTTTCTGAAAGGGCTAAAGCTTTTAATGTATTTGGCATTTTTTTGCCTTTTGCAAAGCCACGTATGAAGATTAAAGTTTTTCTATACTTGGTTGGACTGGTAGGAATAGGCGAAATATCATATAATGATTCAATAGTTTCACATATTGAAACCATTTGATATTTCATAATTGTAATTGCATTTGAGTATTCAGGGTAATATGATTTTCCATACTTACATATTGGAAAAACAAGCTCTTTTGTTTCATTTACGTAGCTTATCATTTTTTCCTTAGTAAAAGCATCAATAGTTGATAAATTATTTGCTCTGTCAGATAGTTTTATAATAAGGGCAGACTTATTTTCCTTTATTTTAGAGTAATAAATTTCTTGTGTTGGGTCTGTTTTTTTATAATCTTTGGATTTAGTTAACAAAAGAACAATATCAATTATTTCTTTGTTTAGTCCATACTTTTGTCCAAGATCTTGATATGGATTTTCAATATTACAATCTTCAACAACATCATGTAAAATAGCAGCAGATATTATATTGTCATCATCGATATTTAAATTTATTAAATAGGATGCAACTTCTAAAGGATGGATTATATATGGTGCTCCACCTTTTCTTTTTTGACCTGCATGAAGTTGATATGCAACACTTAGCGCTATTAATGTATTTCGCATTTTTTTAGATATAGCATATCCCTTTAAAAAAAGAAAAATTTCTTCCCAATTTGAAAGGTGTATGTTACTTGGTTGAAGTAAAGTTTCCTGATTTTTCAAATTAACTACCTCCTAATTAATAAATTATGGAATATGTGTATTTTTAAATATTATATTACTTAAAGAAAAAAATGTCAATAAATGTCTTTTCCTGGAGTTTTCATTATATGGTTTATAAAAATAAAGTGAAAATTTTATGAAAAACATATATATACTTGAAAATTTAAAAATTTATTGTATAATATAAGTGTGAGGTGATACTATGAAATTAGATTTAACAGGACTTCGTATTGAAGTTACAGATGCAATTAGAGAATTTGTTGATAAAAAAATACAAAAGTTAAACAAGTTTTTTGACGAAGATACTCTTTGCCATGTTACATATACTGCTCCTACAAAAGGAAAACAACATGTAGATATGAGAATTGAATATAAATCACATACATATCTTGCAGAAGATGATGTAGAAGATTTATATTATGGAGTAGAGTCTTTAATTAGTAAGATTGAAAGACAATGTAGAAAAGTTAAAGATGAAAATATAGGCAAAAAGAGAAGTGAAACTGTAGAAGTTGAAACTGAAGACGTTGAAGAATAAATATCAAAAAGGGCTATCATAATATATGATACGCTCTTTTTTCTTGACATAAATAAGAAAAAGTGATATTATATATATACATATAAATAATAGATTTGTATGATTAATATTTACAAGGAGGCTTTCATTTTGGATAAGATTTATCTTGGTTTTGCAGGAAAAGAAAATTTACGGCTTGGTGAATCATTAATTTTAATAAAAAAGACGTTTGATATACTTAGACCATTAGTTTTTTCATTAAATGAGGAAAAGCTGTATGGATATTTATCGAATGCTTATCTTATGTATAGCTTAGATAAAATTGAAAAATTAAATTCAATTTTATATTTATCATTAGATAGGAAGTTCTATATTTTGGAAACTTCAAATTATACTAGTAAAAGAGCAAATCTTTTAGCAATGAAAAATAGTGTAGATGGAGAATATTGCATAAATTTTAAGCTATTTTCATTTTTAAGTGAAAGACTTTGGCCAGCTATTATTAATGCATTTATAAACAGCTTAAGTAGAAATGATAATTATTTTTATTTTCAAATGCATATTTCAATTTCGCAAATCATAGAACTTGTTGAATGTGAGAATGAGGAAGATGCTTTAAAAGATTTTGAAAAGCAATTAAGTGCTTGGCTTAGTTTTCATAAGTTAGGAAATATTGAGAAAATTGAAAAACTTGGAGAAAATAATTATAAATTTATTTTAAAAATAATTTATTAATTTAAGTTTTAATAAAAAAGGTTGTCAATTTAATTGGCAACCTTTTACTTGCATAATGTGGTATAATAAGTATGGTGAAATTATGGAGAAGATAATTAATTTTAAAGATAATATAAATAAAGAAGAAATGTTTGAAGTGGCAGAGGCAATAAATAAAGGAAAAATTGTGGTTTTTCCAACTGAAACAGTATATGGAATTGGAGCAAATGCATTTGATAAGGATGCTGTAAATAGAATTTTTATAGCAAAGGGAAGACCAACTGATAACCCACTTATTGTACACGTATGTGATGAAGAAATGTTAAGTGAGGTTGTAGAAAAAATATCAGATGTTGAAAAAAAGATTATAGATAATTTTATGCCAGGACCTATAACTATTATTTTGCCAAAGAAGGGGAGTATACCAGATAACGTAACATGTGGACTTAAAACTGTTGGTATAAGGATGCCACAAAATAATATTGCAAGAGAGCTAATAAAAACATCAGGTGTACCTATTGCGGCACCCAGTGCTAATATATCTGGAAAACCTAGTGGAACTAATGTTGAAGATATACTTGAAGAACTAAAAGATAGAGTTGATTATATTGTAGATGGAGGAGCATGTAATATAGGGGTGGAATCTACTGTTATAAAAGTGGAAAAAGATGTTGTAAATATATTAAGACCTGGAAAAGTTTCGCCAGAAGATTTTGAAAAAATAGGTCTTAAAGTACATATAGATTCTCATATTTTTAGTGATGTAAAAGACGGAGAAAAAGTTGAATCTCCAGGAATGAAACATAGACATTACGCTCCAAATGCAAAGGCTGTTTTGGTTTGTATAAAAAATAAAGAAAAAAGAATATCAAAGATAAAAGAAATAATAGATGAAAAAAAGAATAGTTATAACAATATATATATAATTGGTTCTAATGAAGATGAAGAGTATTTTGAAAATATACGTTATATTTCATATGGTAGTAACTCAGATTTAAATTTGGTATCTAAAAATATTTTTAAAAGCTTGAGAATGCTAGATAATAACAATTGTGATTTTTGTATTATTGAAGGAGTAGAAAAAAAGGGAGTAGGAATAGCTATTGAAAACAGATTACTTAGGGCTTGTGAGTATAATGTTATTAAAGATGAGTAAGTAATTTATTTAAAATGTATAGAATAAGGTAATAATATTTTAGACATATTTCCTTGACTAAAGTTGATATTTGGTATAATATATTTATATATGTAATTTTAGTATTGGAACGTATTCCACGAACTTAGTTATAGAAATTTTATTACATATATCGGGTAGGATTTTATCCTACCTTTTGTAAAGGGGATAATATGTGGATAGATTATTTTAATGAAATTCAGAAAAAATATACAATGAAACTTTCAAGTAATAAAACATTGGTAATAAGATTAGATGGAAAAGATGTAACTAAAGATGAAAATATTAATTTTTTGTATTCCCATAAAGGAAGTTTTTTATCTGCTTTAAAAGATGCTGCTAAGTATTTCTCTAAAAAATATGGATGTTTTGCTTATTGTGGAACAGATGAAATTAGTTTTATATTAGAAAATCCTAAATTATTATTTGAAGATATTCAGTCTGATACAAGTTATTTTTCCCAAGAAACTATTTCAGTATTTTCAGAGTATTTTTATGATTTTTTCATAAACTCATATAAAGATAGAAAGATATTCTGGCATGCAAAATGTTTTTCAATTCCAACAGAAAAAATAAACAGCTATATTAAGTATAGAGAAAAGATTATTCAAAATGTTATTGTTACCTACTTTCTTAAAAAAAATAACATTAGAAATGTTGGAAATGAAAAATTGAATAAAAGGATTGATATGTGTAAAACATTTTCTGAATATAAATTATTAGAAGATGAAATGCTTGGAAACTTATTCTATAATGGGAATAAGATAGATGTGACAGCATTTATAAATGATAGTGTTAAAGTTATAAATGAAACCGAAGATTTAGAAAATAATAGTACAGATGTAGAATTTGACATAGATTTTTAGAATATAACGAAACATATATATTATGTGTTGACTTTGCACCTTTAGGGTGATAAAATGGTAAAAAGAATATAAAAAAAGCTAGGATTTAATTAAATAAGTAGGAGTGAATAATATGAGTATTACCAAATTAAAAGCTTTTGTATTAAAAACTCGGATACCGTATGGAGATATACTAAAGGGAGTTATGGAAGTAAAAAAACTTTCTAAAATATTTAATTTCTCAATTCCCCCTTTAAACTTATACAAATATTTAATCGACGATAAAAATATTTTATCTTTTAATGATGTCGATTCTTTGTATATGGATTTAATAGAAAAATTGAATCTTAAGGAAAAACTAAAAGGCATTACAATAAAAAGTGTTATAAATAAAGAGGAATCAAATCTAATAGACATCTGTCTTAATAATTATACAATTAGTTGCAATATTCTTGAGTACATATATTTATATTTACTTAAAAATATTTTGTATGAGTTTTGTTTTACTGATATATCAAGTTATGAAACAATGGAGGTTATAATTGACATACCCGTAAGTGATATATATAACATATATTTTAATTATGAATCTTTTAGTTTTAATGAAAAAATTGATCTTTTTAAAGAGGAGCTTGCAGTGTGGGCAATGTATAATCATATTGCATTGTTACGAAAAGATGATTTTGAAATTGTTGGACTTGAAGATGAAGACATACTTATGGTACAATTTAATATTTCTAATAGGATATAACTATTTATCAAGTGGATTTTTCCACTTGATTTTTTTTTAACTTTGTGTGATAATATATATGTTATATAAATATATAAAATATATGATAATAAAAGGAGTGATTTTATGGTATATATTATAACAGGTGGACCTGCAACAGGAAAAGGAACAAGATCTGATATTTTAGCTAAAGCTTTGGATATTGCTCATATTTCTACAGGTGATATGTTAAGAGAAGTTGCTAAAACAAACGAAGATATAAAAAATAGACTTGCTAAGGGCGAGCTTATATCTGATGAAATAATAACTAATTTACTTAGAGAAAGATTGCAACAAGAAGATTGTAAAAAAGGATTTATTCTTGATGGATATCCAAGAACATTAAGTCAAATTCATTTATTAAATGATTTATTAAATGAACTTGGAAGAAAAATTGATAAAGTTATAGAACTTACAGCACCAGACGAACTAGTATTTAAAAGAATATTAGAAAGAAAACGTTGTGAAAAATGTGGAAAAATGTATGGTATAGATTTTCCACCAAAAGTTGATGATGTATGTGATGATTGTGGAGGACCTCTATTTGTTAGAACTGACGATACAAAAGAGACTCTAAAAGCAAGAATAGATACATATAAAAAGAATTCAAAAGACATTTTAGAGTATTACAAGAACGAAGGCCTTCTAAAAACTGTTGACTCTTCAGCTCATCCTGAAGAAATTGTTAAACAAGCTTTAGAAGATTAATAGAAAGCGTGAATATAGATGATAAGTATAAAAAATGAAAAAGAAATTGAACTTATGAAAGAATCTGCTGTAGCTCTAAAGGCAGCTCTAAAAGCAATTGAAGAAAATATACGCCCAGGAGTTACAACTATGTTTTTAAATGATGTTGCAGAAAAAGCAATGAGAGAACATGGAGCAATTCCAGCTTTTATTGGTGAAAGATGTCCATATAGAGGTGGAAAAACATATAAATGGGCAATATGTACATCAGTAAATGATGAAATAATACATGGAATACCAAGCGAAAAGGTTGTCTTAAAAGAAGGCGATATTGTTTCAGTTGATCTAGGAACATACAAAAATGGTTGGGCATCTGATGCAGGACGTACATATGCAGTAGGTGAGGTATCTCCAGTTTGTAAAAAATTAATTAAAGTAGCAAAAGATGCTTTTTTTGCTGCATGTGATGTTGCAAAAGAAGGAAATAGAATAGGAGATATTTCAAACGCAGTTCAAACATATGTTGAAAAACATGGATTCTCACTTTTAAGAGAATATCAAGGCCATGGAATTGGTGAACAAATGCATGAAGATCCAGGAGTACCAAATATTGGTAGAAAAGGAACAGGACCTAGACTTCAAGCAGGTATGGCTATTGCTATAGAACCTATGATATGTGAAGGAAAACCTGATGTTTATGTAAAAAGAGATATGTGGACTGTAGCAACTCGCGATAGAAAAATGACAGCATATTATGAAAATACAATTGTAATTACAAAAGATACACCTATGATTTTAACTTTAGACTAAGTAAAAATGTAATAACATATATGAAAAATATATGAAAATTCCTGATACAATAAAATGTATCAGGAATTTTTGTTATATCCATTCTTTGTATTTCTTTATATATATTCTTTTTGCAAAACTTGCTATAATACAGTATATAATGCTTACAGCAAAAATTAGTCCAATATGAATTAATTTCATAGGAACTAGTCCAAGCATTTTTCCAAATCCTGTAAATGGAACGATAAGTCCTACTATCATAAGTATTATAGATGAAGCATATACCATTTTATTTGCATTACTTTGTATAAATGGAATTTTAGATGTACGTATAATATGCATTCCAAAAAGGTTTGAAACTATACTATAACTAAACCAAATTGTTTGAAATAGTGCAGCACTTTTAATTCCAAGAACAAACCATAATATAGCAAATATAATTAAATCAAAACAAGAACTAATTGGTCCCCAAAATAGCATAAAACGTTTTAGATCTTTTATTGAAAGCCTTTTTGGATTTTCAAGAGTTTCTTTGTCAACATTATCAAAAGGTAGTGTCATCTGACCAAAATCATAAATTAGGCCTTCAACTAGTAGTTGTATAGGTGTTTCTGGTAGGAAAGGTAATACCACACTTGCAACTATTACAGATAGAACTTCACCAAAGTTAAAACTTGTTGATAGTTTAATATATTTCATTAGATTAACAAATGTACGTCTTCCTTCTGTAACACCATCTACTAATACTTTTAAATCTTTCTTTAATAAAATTATATCAGCGGTTTCTTTAGCAATATCTACTGCAGTATCAACAGATATTCCAACATCTGAATTTGTAAGAGATGGACTATCATTAATTCCATCACCAATATATCCGACTACATTTCCTGAATCTCTAAGTATTCTTACAATTCTTGCTTTTTGAATAGGAGAAAGTTTAGTAAATACACTAGTTTTCTTTAATAGTCTAAGTATTGCAGTATCAGTCATTTTATCAAGTTTACTTCCAACAACAATATGACTTGAGTCAATACCTACTTTTTTACAAACACATTTTGTTACATCTGAATTATCACCTGTTAAAATTATAGTTCTAATGCCAGCTTCTTTTAGTGCTTCAATTGATGCTTTAGCCGATTCTTTTGGAGGATCAAGGAAACCTATAAATCCCATTAATACCATATTTTTTTCGTCTGCAACAGAAAAGTTGTCTATTTCATTTATATCATTTTTTTGACATACTGCTATAACTCTTAAGCCTTCTTCATTTAATTTCTTAGTCATCTTCCTTATATTGTCTTTTACATCCTTAGTAATAGGAGATACTTTTCCTTTATAATCTATCATAGTGCAAATGTTTAGTATTTCTTCTACAGCACCTTTAGTTATCATCTGTTTTTTCTTAGTATCTTTTACAATTACAGATAAACGTCTGCGAGCAAAATCAAAAGGTATTTCATCTATTTTAGTATAATTCGCAGATAATTCATCTAGTTTAATTTTCTTTGCTCTGTTTATTATTGCTACGTCCATACTATCTTTTAAACCAGTTTGAAAATATGAATTTAGGAATGCATGCTTTAGAATTCTGTCATCTTCTTGACCTTTTATGTCTAAATATCTTTCAAGAACTATTTTCCCATCAGTAAGCGTACCTGTTTTATCTGTACATAAAATATTCATAGCACCAAAGTTTTCTATTGAATCTAATTTTTTTACAATAGTTTTTTTCTTTGACATTCTTACAGCACCTTTGGATAAACTAGAAGATAGTATAACAGGAAGAAGTAGAGGAGTGATTGTAATTGCAATAGCAACTGCAAATGTAAAAGCAGTAATATTTCCATGTTTAAATATATTAAGTGCAAAAACTATTGGAATCATTATTAACATGAATTTTATTAATAACTTACTAATATTTTCGATTTCAACTTGAAATGCATTTTTAGGTTTACCAAGAGTTAATGTATCTGCAATTTTCCCAAAATATGTAGAGTCAGAGATTTTAATTACAATACCCTTACCACTACCAGATATTACATCTGTTCCCATAAAGCATATAGTATCTAAATCAGAAATTGTATCTAACTGCTCTTTTGAAAGTTCAGATATACTATTTTTCTTTACACTATCAGACTCTCCTGTAAGAGAAGATTGATTTACGAACAAATCTTTTGACTCAATTATTCTTAAATCTGCTGGTATCATTGTTCCAGAGGATAACAGCACAGTATCGCCAAGAGTTACCTTGTTTACTGGAATTTTTACTTCTTTTCCATTACGAAGTACAGTTACTGTAGTCGCAACCATTTGCTTTAATTTTTCTGCAGCTTTATTTGAACGAAATTCTTCAAAAAAGTCAAGTAAAGTACTTGCAAAAACAAGAATTAGTATAACTATTATATTTGCATAGCTTGGAGGGTTTGATAAATATACATCAGTATATAACAGTATACATATTATTCCAAGCAAAATACAGTTAAATGGTGCAAACAAACTTCTTAAGAAATAATTATACCATTTTTTAGGCTTTGATTTTTTAATTTCATTTAAACCTAGATTTTGAATTCTAGAATTTGCTTCTTTGTTTGAAAGGCCTTTTTCACTTACTTTATATTTTTTTATAAACTCTTCCTTAGAAATAGAGCAGTCTTCCTTGTATGAAGCAATTATATTTGTTTCATTTTTTTGGTTTTTCAATTTTATTCATCTCCATTTTTTAATATAAATTTCCCTTTTTGTTATACCACTTTTAGAAAAAATATACAATAGAATTTTTTAATATATTATATAATTATATAACTACTTGAATTTTTTAATAATAGAACAGTATAATAAGTATGAAAAGTATAACTAGTTATACAAAAGGAGGAGCTATGGAAAAAGATAAATATGTGGGAATTTGTAAAGTTGGAGAAAAGGGACAAATTGTAATTCCTAAAGAAGCAAGGGATATGTTTAATATAAAACCGGGAGATTCTATAATTGTACTTTGTGATAAAACTCAAGGAATTGCACTAGTAAAGTCAGATGTAATTGAAGATTTATCAAGTAAAATATTTCCAAAAGGAGATGATTAAGTATGTATTCAATTGAAATATCAAATCTAACAAAAAAGTTTAAAGAGAAAATTGCAGTAAATAACATTAGTTTGAAGATTAAAGAGGGAGAATTATTTGCACTACTCGGAACAAATGGAGCAGGAAAGACTACTACAATAAAAATGTTATCAACTTTAATTTTACCTACAAGTGGTGAGGTTAAAATTAATGGCTTGGATGTTATAAAAGATAGACAAAAAGTAAAATAAATTTTAAATGTTTCACCACAAGAAACAGCTATTGCACCTAACTTATCTGTAAGAGAAAATCTTGAATTTATGGCAGGAGTATATCAGATAAAAAACAAAGAAGAAAAAATAAAAGAATTAATTTCTATGTTTAAATTACATGATGTTTTAAACCAAAAAGCAAAAACTTTATCTGGTGGCTGGCAAAGAAAAGTATCAATTGCTATGGCATTAATAAATGATCCTAAAATATTATTTTTAGATGAGCCAACGCTTGGACTTGATGTTATTGCAAGAAAAGAATTATGGAGTGTTATAGAAAAACAAAAAAATAAAATGACTATTATACTTACAACACATTATATGGAAGAAGCAGAGAGTTTATCTGACAGAGTTGGAATTATGGCAAGTGGAAATTTAATCGATGTCGGTACTCCAGAAGAATTAATCAAAAAATCTGGCGAGAAAAACTTTGAAGACGCTTTTGTAAAAATTGCAACAGGAGGTGAGTTATAGTGAGAACACTAAACTTTGCAAAGAGAAATTTTAAGGAAATTATACGAGATCCTTTAAGTATAATTTTTGCTGTAATTTTACCAGTTTTTTTACTATTTATATTTCAACAATTTGATATTCCTACTGACAATTATAAAATTGAGAATTTTACACCAGAAATTATAATATTTAGTTTTTCTTTTATAACTTTGTTTACAGCAATGTTGATATCTAAAGATAGAAGTACTTCGCTTTTAATTAGACTTGGAATAAGTCCAATGAAACCAATGGATTATATATTTGGATATATAATTTCTATTATTCCGATAATAATAATTCAAAATATTTTATTCTTTATACTTGCAATTATTTTAGGACTTAATTTTAGTATAAATATTATATGGGCTGTTTTAATTTCAATTGTAATTGCCGTTTTGTTTATAGCTATAGGTATATTAATAGGAAGTATATTTAGTGAAAAAGCTTCATCTGGCATATCAAGTATAGTTGTTCAGCTTGTATGCTTTACAAGTGGAATGTATTTTTCAAAAGATATGTTAGGAGATATTTTCTCAAAGGTATGTGATTACTTACCTTTTGATAGTTGTGTAACTATTATAAAAGGAGTAATGAATAATAAACTAGATTTGATAAGTTTAAGAAATATTGTAGTGTTTATAGTATACCTTTTAGTTACTTTGGTTGTTTCTATAATAGTATTTAGAAAGAAAATGATAAGTGATAATAAATAGGGCGTAATATATAATTTTAAAATTTTTTAGAAGAGAATAGATGAAAAAATCTATTCTCTTTTCTATAATACCAAAAAGTAGTGTCTTAAAGATAATTTTTAAATAAATTTATTATATGCAATTTGATTTTACTATAGTAAAATTTGTCGTTTTATTGTATAATCTTAATAGATTTAATTATGACTATATGAGAAAAAAGTAAAGTATAATTTAAGAAATGAGATTATATATTTGGATTTGGTAATGAATTCAAGTAGCACATTTTGAGGTGTTGAGGTAAAATGATAACAACAGATCAAAATGTAATTTTAAAGCAGACGTTACGGAAAAAACAAATATAAATATATAAGGGATTATTAAGAAATTAGGGGAAAATAAAATATGGAAAAGTGTAATAAAATTGTAATTTTTGATTGGGGTGGAGTGATTGAAAACAATAATCAATCTTATTATAATATTAGTAAAGCAATTATAGATATTATGAGAAAATATAAATGTAAATTAACAGATCAGGAGATACTAGAAGTTTGCACCAATGGAGGGAAATTGTTTAATACATTTATTGATGATGATGAACAAACAACTATAGATTGGTTTAATGAGATAAAAGGTAAGTTAAATATAGATTGCAATTATGATGAATATAAAAATGCATATTATGAATATGGTAAAAAAATACCATATCATAAAGATGTTGTTAAATTTGCCCATAGTTTAAGAGATAAATGCTATATTGCCATGTTTTCAAGTTTAGTAAAACTTGATGAAGCAAGAATTAATGAACAAGTAAATTTATCTTTATTTGATTATATTTTTTTAACATATAAAATGGGATTTGCTAAACCTGATTCAAAGGCTTTTGAATATATAGAAAATACTGTTAAAATTAATCCAGAAAATATCTTATTTATTGATGATACGCAGATAAATATAGATGAAGCAAATAAAAGAAAATGGAAAACGTGCAGGGCAGATGGATTTGAATTTAAAAAAATAAAAAGAAGTGTGGAAGACTTTTTAGAAAAAGGAGAAATAAATGGAGAAATTAGAAGAAAATAAAAAAGTATATAATGCAATAGATTACGGATTAAATCCAAAAAATAAAGATAATTCAGAAGAGCTACAGTCACTTATAAATTTAGTACATAACAATGGAGGAGGGGTAATATTTATTCCTATAGGAGTTTATATTTTTGATTCTGCAAAAAGTTCATGGAATATGACTAATAATATAACAGCAATTTGTGAAATGAAATCTAATGTATCTTTAATTGGAGAATCTTTAACTGACACAGTTCTAAAAGTTGTCGGTAATACAGAAAAAGGCTCAGCTTTATTTTGTCATAATAGCGAATTTTCAAAGGAGATATTACATTCTTCAAATGCTCAAAATTTTACAGTTGATATGTCTGAAGCTACTTTAAATCAGTATACACATAGGGGAAAGGCTTTTTATTATAGTGGCATTAAAGATTGTATCTTTAGAGACTTGCGCCTTATTTCTACACCATCTACAGCTTTAGGAATAGATATGTTAGATAATGTAGTTATTGATTCAATTTACATTTATGAAGGTGGAAAAGCTTGGAATTATGGTGGCAATGGAGGTGCCGGAATTGGAATAGGTACTGGCTTGTGGGAAAATGAAAATTATATTATTAGAAATTGCATCTGTGTATCATGTGGACATTTTGGAATATTTTTAGAAGATCAGGGTATTTTTCATAATAAAGAAAACTTTCCTAAAGGCCAAATAATTTCTAATAACATTGTTAGAAATTGTAGACACTATGCTATTGGCGTTAGAGGAGGAGATTCAGTTTTGATTTCTTCTAACAATATATATGACAATAATGGAGGATTATATGTAGATTATGGGGCTAGAAATATAATATTTAATGGTAATATTATAAAAAGTTCTAAGGAAGCTGCATTTTGTATTGGAAATGAAGATAATAATATAAATAAAAATTTTAAAGAATGTAAAAACATAGTATTAACAGGTAATACTTTTATTGAAAATAAAACAAATATACTAAAAAATGCGGAAAGTTTTGAATATATAGAAAAAAATAATATATTTATTGATTAATTAATATTAGTTAAATGGTAATTTATATTTACTTAAAATTTAATAAAAAATGGGAGTGGACATGTTATGAATATAGGTATAGACATAGATGGTGTTTTAACTAATGATGATGATTATATTTTAGATTTTACTAGCAAATACTGTTATGAGAACAATTTAAATGGATTTGATAATGCTAATTTGTATGAGTATAGAAAATTAAACTGGGATAAAAAAACAATTAATAGTTATAGAGAGGAATAATTTTTAAATTATGTAAAAAATGAACCAGCTAGAAAATTTGCAAGTGAAGTTATACAAAAATTAAGAGCAGATGGAAATAAAATTTTTATTATATCTGCACGACATAAAACAGCTGAAAATGGGACAATAAATGGAGAAAGTGTAAAAGAGTGTACTTTAAATTGGCTATTACAAAACAATATAGAATATGATAAAATTATATTTACAAAGCCACCTAAGATAAAGGAAATTCTAGAAAATAAGATAGATGTAATGATTGAAGATTCACCAACAACCATTGGTGAACTGGTAAAAGTAGTGAAAGTGTTATATTATGATACAAGATATAATAGAGATATAAATCATGACAATATTACCAGAGTGTATAGTTGGTATGATATTTATATGAAAATAAAGTCAATAAAGTAATTTAAGGAGTAGCAATGAAGGAATATTTTTATAAAAGAGAATATAAATATATGTATGCTAGCATATTTTTTTACAACTTTGCATATGCTTTAATCGAAACTTTTGGGACAGTTATGCTATATCAAGCAGGTCTGCCAATATGTATGATTTTATTAATATATGGTATGAGATTTCTTATTACAGGATTGATAACACCATTATTTGTAACAATATCAAATAAGATTGGAGTGGCAAAATGTGTATTAATTTCAAATATATTTAGTATTATAAATTCTTATTTTATGCTAAATAGTGAGAATTTATATTCTAATATAATAATTTTTATAATAGCAATGGGATTAATGGGACTTTCAAATCCATCATCTGACTCACTTTCTAATAAATATGTAGAGAGTAATCATAGAGGAAGATTTAATAGTATATATTTTATAAGTAAAATATTAGGAATAGTTTTGGCTAGTGTTTTAGTAGCGTGGGGAATAATAAGTAATAATAAGGTTGTGTTATTGAGTATAATTACTATTTTCTATATATTACAATATATTGTAATTTTACAAATTGATTATAAACCAGAAAAGAAAACTAATACATTTAAGTCTAGTATTAAATATTTATTACATAGTAAAAGTAAATATAAAGTTATATATGCATTAAGGGCAAACCACATAATAGAAAGATTATTTGTTCCACTATATTTATATATAGCTTTAAAAGATTTTAAAGCATTTTCTGTTGTAGTTGTAATATCATTACTATTTCAAATAATTACAGTTACACTAATTGGAAAATATACTGATAAAAATATAAAAAAGGCTAATACCCTAGTATCTTTAATAAGGTTAATTATAACTTCAATTTACCTTTTTGCAAAAAATAAATTTGTAATTTCTGTAAATAAAACAGTCAGTGATAACTTAGAAAAAGTTTACGAAACATCAATACAAACTTCTATACAAAATATGATTAAAGAGTCAAAAGAAGATCATGATTTATTATCTGCGGTAGGTCAAATGAGTTTATGTTTTGCAGAGGTTGTGATATTTGCAATTTTATCTATAATTTCAAAATATATTGGAGAAGACATTTTTTATTTGATATTTTTATTATCAATAATATCTACTGCTGTAATAAATTTTCAAATAATAAGAGAAGAGAAGGATTAAATTATTAATTAAAAATACAGAATTTGCTTTAAAAAATAATAAAAATTATATATTAGAAATTGATACTATTACTAATATTGCTCTAATAATCAAAAGTTAATCTTATTATTTTTCTATACAAAAATGTAGTATTTGAATTAAAAATAGATATAAATACTTTAAAAGATAAATTAGAAAAAATCAGAACTATGTAATTATTTAATTGACCAGTTTTATAATGATGGATATCATGGAATACAAGAAAGTCGTACTATTTGGAATATAGTGGTAGTAGCATATATGATAAACAGAAAATGGTTTATAAAAAAGGAAATAAATTGTCAAAATATAAAACAAGATATTTCTTATGAACCCACTACAAATAAACATAATATAATCATTGTAACAAAATTTAATAGAAACAAAATATATAAAGATTTGTTTCAAAAGTTGGGAGAATAATTAATATGAATTATAATGAAATGAAACAAGCTGTAAAATTATTAAGTAAAGAATGGAATTTAGGAAAAAAAGAAGCAGAGGCAGATAATGATATATGTGCTTGGATATATTTGTTTGATATTTTAGAAGAAAGTGAAACAATAATAAAATACAAGGATGGGAATAGACTTGTAGGATTTTGTGGTTATTCTAAAAATTCTTCAACTAAATATAAATTACGTAAGAAATTTTATAAATTTATTAAAAATAGGTTATATAAAAGTAAAAGTATCAAAAATTTAAAAGCATTTAAACAGTATGAAACAAATTATAATTATACTCCTAAAAATTTAGAAAATTATTTTGACGGAGAGGTTTCTATATTAATAGTAGATAAAGATTATAGAAAAAGAAGGATAGGAAAAAAGTTATTATTAGATGTTTTTAAACTTGCTAAAGATGATAATATGGTAAACCTTCAAATAGTAACTGATGAATCATGTAACTATAAATTTTATGAAAATTTAGGTTGTAAAAAAATATATGAAACAGTTATAAAAAACAAAGAATCAAACAAATTAGGAAATGCATATCAAGAAAAAGCATTTATATATGAAAAAAAGTTATAGAGATAGATAATTTATGAAAATAACAAGTGAAAAAGCAAGAAAAAAGATAATGCAATAATTATACTTTGCGCAATATTTTTCCTTATTCTTGCAATATTCCGAGGATATTTTTAGCATCTGCTATTATGAAAAAATTAGGCCGTGAATATGATATGTTCTACGACCTTCAAAAAAAGAAATTCTGAAGTCATTTAAATTTCAAATTACATTTAAAGATTATTACTATCCCTTCAACAAAATAATCCGTATCTACTTCAAAAAATATCAAAATATGTTATTATTATATTGTTGAAAATATATAAAGAGAGGAAATTAAATGGCAAGTTTAGCAATCCATTTAGCTGTCGCTAAAAAATATTTTGAAAAAACAATATATCAAATTATGGAAAATTTATAGCTGGTAGCTTGTATACAGATGCTTCAGCTAACAAAGATCAAACTCATTATACTGATATTAATAGAGGAAATATAATCTTCAATCTATCAGTTTATTATAACAGATATAATACTTAAAAAATTATATTATTAGAAATGCTATAATAGAAAGATGATTACATTTCAATTTTGTAATCATCTTTTTCTTAGGATGCTTTCTTTGTAAGATACAAAAAAAGCAATATTTCGATTGATTCTATATATCAAGCCAAAATTAAATAGTTCGAACAGATTCGTCAATGGAGCAGTTAAATAACAAATCACAAACTAAGTTCTCTTTCTATAAATATTATATAACAATTAATATATTCTTTCATAGTTTTAGTAAAAATTATAAAAAATGGAATAAGACAGTTTTTTTGGAATATAATATTGATAAAATTCATTTTTTTTGTCTTGACGATTGGTATAAATATCAATAAATTTATTAAAGTATGTCATATTTTTGATTAAATACAATACATTGTTTTAAAAAAATTTTATAATATTGTTATATAAAAAAGTAGCCCCTATATAGAGGCTACTTTTGGTCAGATTTTACATTTTTCTAAAACAATTCTCAACATTGTTGGATATCCATTCTTAAAGTCAACTTCTTCAAATCTAACAAGTTCTAGATGTTTTGAAAATGTATTAATATATGTTGTTAAACGTCTATGATAATAAGTTAATTCCGCTTGATGTTGTAAACCATTTTTTATTTGGAATGGTATTTTATAAAACCTTTCTAAATTATAATTAAATGGCTCTGCCAAAGTAATCTTACCTCTAGCGACCTTATCAGACAACCAAAAAGCTGGATGCGGAATGGTTATAAGTACAATACCTTTATTTTTTAGTATAATACCTGTTTTCCGAATTGTTTGTTCTAATTCCCGAAGGTTGTGAAGTACCATATTATATACTACAACATCAAACTTCTTATTCTCATCGAAATCTACTACGTCCTGTTGAGTAAATTTCAAGTAAAAATGAGATTTGGCACAAACAATAGCAGATTCAGAAATATCGATTCCTTCAACTTTTGCTTCTGCAAATTTTTTTGCAATACTTGCAGTCAAATAACCACAACCACAGCCAACATCCAAAATATTAATATTTTTTCCACTTTTTTTGAGATAATCTGAAATATTTCCATAAATAAATGGTTCTAAGACATTTTTGAATGTAGTGTCGATTCCTTTAGTCAGCTCATCAAGCCGATTTTCATAGTCATATTGATTATCCATTAGATTTCACCTCTATATTTTTAATAAAAATATGATAGTCAGCTAGCATTTGACTATCGCTAACTCTTCCAACCTTTTTTACATACTATATTCTAGCATAAACTCTTATAAAATTCAATCTTCTATTTGATATTTTAGTGAACGATTTTATTTCCTTCGTTCACTTACTAAAACCTCCTAACAAAAAAGGGACATCATAGCACAAAATAATACTAATGACATCTCTTAAATAATTCTATTTTTAAATACAATTTTTTTAAACCATATATAATTATCTTCTATAAACTTAAATATTTACATAGGGAATTATATTCTGATAATTTAATCTTTTTAGATAAATTAGAAATATAAACATCTTTTGAATAATTTAAAACTAACAAAGTAATATTTTTAATAATTACTTTATGTGGTTAAATATATGAGAGATTAGTCTTTTCCATTTTTCTAATACAGCCTTTAAAAGTAGAGGTTACTTTAGAAAATTCACATATAAATTCAAGTCTTTGTTTTAAACTTTTACCATATTGTATTTCATATTTAATTATCTTCATTACAGACACTAGCCTTTCTAGGATAATTTTTGTATCAATTTTTCCTATTAGTCCGAATAGAAACGTCGTCGGAGCTTTAACTATACACGTATGCAAAATAAAACTATAAGATTTGATTAAGTCTCTTTGATGAAATTAATATATATAATATTTATATATATATATTTCAATAGTACTATGGTAATTTTTGTCGTTTTATTGTATAATTTTATTAGAATTAATCAAATGAAATTATAGTTTTAAAGGTAGGAATAATGAAAAAAGTATTTAAAGTAACAATGTGGCAAACTAAAAAATATATTTTAGGTATATTAATATGTAGTCTATTATCGTCGTTTTTAACAATTTATTTAACAAAATTTATTTCGTTTGTAATTGATGGTGTGATAATGCAAAAGAGTGAACTACCAAAGTACATTACAAACTTTTTTTATGATGATACTATATATTCTAAATTGATAATATTAACTATATTTATGTTAATAATTATTTTTACAATTTCAATATCTAATTATATTAAAAATATGTTTAACACAAAATTTAAATTGAAAATGAATAAAAATTTAAAAGAAGAAATATTAGATCATACAACATATTTAGAATATAGTGAGTATATATCATATGGTAAGAATCAAATACTCCAAAGAGTAAGTTCAGATGCTGATAATTTTGTTAATTTTATTACTAGCAAATATAATTTGGTAGTAGATTCCATTTTTATTTTTACTTTTTCAATGATAGAAATACTAAATTTAAATCTAATAGTAAGTATTACAATTGCTGTCATATTATTTATAATAATAATTATGTCTATAATATATTTCAAATTAACTAAGAAAATTGTTAGAAGAAATGTTGATTTGCATGAAAATTTAATACAAAAAACTATGAATGCGATTTATCAACCTAAAATGATAAAAATATTTAATAGGCAAGAAAAAGAAATTGTTGATTTTAATAATGTTAGTGATGAATACAGAAAAAATGATAAGAAGTTGATAGATTATCTTATCTATTATGAATTAATTGGTACAGGTATAAGAAAATTTAAAGATCCAGTAATATTTTTGATAGGTGGATTACTTATAATTAATGGTAAATTAAATATTGGACAATTAATGGTATTAATGACATATTCAAGTAATCTTTTAGAATATGCTGTTCAACTTATTTATGCAGTCGAAGGGATAAATAATTTTTTGATTCCTGCTAAAAGAATAGATGATTTTTTTGCATTAAAAAAAGAAAATGGTAAAATATCTGATACAAGTTTAAAAGATATTAGTATTGAATTCAAAAATGTTACTATACAACTAAATAATACTATAATTTTGGATAATGTTTCTTTTAAAATTGAAAAAGGACAAACAGTATATTTAGTTGGAGATAATGGCAGTGGAAAAAGTTTAATAGTTAGAACATTACTTGGATTTATACCTTACGAAGGTCAGATATTGTTAGGAAATAATGATATTAAGAATATTGATAATAAAATATTAAGAAACAATTTAGGCGTTATATTTCAAGAACCATTTATATTTTCTGATACTGTTAGAAATAACATAGATATTTTTAATAATTATAAACAAATTGAAAAAATTAGAAGTATAACAAATATTTGTGAAATAGATGATGAAATAATTCAATTTCCAAATGGGTATAACGAAATAATTGGAGAAAGAGGAATAACATTAAGTGGTGGACAAAGACAAAGAATATCAATTGCAAGAGTTCTGTTACAAAATAAAAGTATAATGATTTTTGATGATGTATTAAGCAAAGTTGATAATAAAACAAAAACTAAAATCATCAATAACTTAAATAAATTTAATAGTGATATAATAAAGATATATATAACTCAAGATTTAGCAAATATTCCAAATAAAGCAACGGTATTTTTTATAGATAATAAAAAAATTATTTGTGATAACCAAGAAAATTTAAAAAAACAAAATAAAAATTATAGTAAACTAATTGATATATGCAACAATATAGTAGGAGAATTGTATGAATAGATTTAAAGAAATGTTTAAATATGGTAACTTTCGAAAAAGAATTGTTATAACGTTTATAGAGTATATGATAACATCAATTATTTGGATAATAATTGATCAATATATGACTTATTCTTTATTTGATGATGCAATTGCAAAAGAAAATATAAAATTAGTAATATTTTTATCGATATTAATGATTGTAAAAATAATAACTAATATTGCTGAAGGAATCTTAAACTGTATTCTTAGACATCATTTACAGAGAGATTTTTCTCATTATGCAAGAAATGATATTTATAAGAAAATTATAAATTCTAAAGTAGAATTTTTTGATAAAAGTAATACTGGAGAATTGTTTGAATTACTAATGAATGATTCTGGTAATTTTTCGACATTTTTTACACAACATGGACTTCAAACTTCTTCTTATTTGGTAAAAACCATTACTTACTTGATTATATTATTATTTGTAGATTTAAAATTAACAGCAATATTAGCTATCAGTTATGTCATTGCTAATGGTGCTTTAATTGCTTCTAATAAAAGAACATTTTCTATAATAAATGAAATCAGAAAATTAAATATCTCAATTACAAAATGGATTACTGAACAGGTAAATGGATATGAAATTATAAAATCAATGCAATTTGAAGAAAAAAGATTGGATAAAATGAAAGAACTTATAGATACATATAATAATGAATCTAACAAATTAGATAAAATTGTAAGAAAATATATATTTATATACGATTTCTTTTCGTTATTAACTACTTTGTTTGTTGTTTGTATAGGTGGATTAGATATATTAAGTGGTGTTATTACTTATGGAGCATTAATGATATTTGTTAATGGTACTTCTACAATAAAACATTTTTTAGATGTATTTATAAGAAGCGTAAATTCTCTAAATAGTTCTTATATATCTTTTGTAAAAATATTGAAGTTTAATAATGACTTTTTGCCTGAAAATGATTGTGGTAAACTTAGTTTAGAAAAAATAAATAATATTCAAATAGAAAATTTAAATTTTTCATATAATGAAAATAAACAAATATTAAATAATATAAATATTAAAGTTGATTCAAATGATAAAATAGCAATAATCGGAAAAACTGGTAGTGGTAAAACAACTCTTGTAAATTTATTATGCAGATTCTACGAGTTGAAAGATGGTACAATAAAAATAAATGGTCAGGATTATAAAAAATATGAATTATCTGATTTAAGGGAACAAATTGGATATGTAATGCAAGATGTAGTTATATTTGAAGGAAATGTTTTTGAAAATATAAATTATGCAAATAAAAAAGTTAGTGAAGAAGAAATTATTAATATATGCAAAAAATTAAATTTGCATAATAAAATTATAAGTCTTGAAAAAGGATATAAAACTAACTTAAATAAAAATAAAGATTTACTATCACAAGGTGAAAAACAAATGATTAATTTTGCACGCATATTAGTAGAAAATCCAAGTATGATTATTTTAGATGAAGTTACCTCTTCGCTAAGTTATGAGAATGAGAAATTGATAAAAAATGCCATAAATGAAATAATAAAAGAACGAATTTGTATTATAATTGCTCATAGATTATCAACAATTAAAAGTTGTGATAAAATTTTGCTAATGAAAAATGGTAAAATTATTGAAGAAGGAAATCATACCGAATTGATTGAACGTAAAGGTGAATATTATGAATTAATTCATTCGTAAAAGTAAAGAGACAATGCTTAGTTGGCATTGTCTTTATCTATATTAGGTATATATTTTTTAAGTGCAGCATTTTGCAATTTTAAATATTCAATTTTTGTTCCAATTGCACGTTCATCTTCAAAATATCCAAGATACTGAAATTTATTTTTAACTTTAATTAAGTATTCAATATTTTCTTCTAATGCTTTAGCAATATTCTCTATAATACATTCTTCTTTTTTAGGATTTGGTTCTTCTTTGACTTCTGGAACTTTAATCTCATATCCTATAATTAAATTTCTAATATATTCAGACTGAGATAAGTTTAATTTTGAAGAATCTCTTTTTAAAATAAACTTCTCATCATTACTTAAAAATACATTAACTTTATTATTTCTTATTCTCATAATTTGAAATCTCGTTTCTAAAAATTTAAGGGTATGGGGATTCCCATATAGAATTTGTATGGGAGTACAAATTCAGTGCTGGCTAGACAAGAATATTACCCCCAAATTAAGAAAAATATAAAAAGAGGATTAAATTATTTTGATAATTTTTTCCTCTTTTTTAGTTAGTTTTATAAAAAATAAAAATTTACGAACTTTTAAGTCCGTAAGTTGATTTCAAATGGAGCCTTAACTATACACGTATGCGAAATTAAGACTATAAGATTTGATTAAATCTCTCTGATAAATTCATTGTATCATTTCTCTAAATATTTTCAAGTGAGTATGGAAAAAAATTGTAATATAATATATAATTTTTATAGATTAAAACTTTATTTTATATTGGAGGTTGTTATATGAGAATTGGAATAGATATTGATAATGTAATAGCAGATTTAGATAAAACATTTTTAGAAGAATTTGAAAAAGAAGATAAAAATAAAAGAAATAAAGGAATTATAAATAAAAAAGCTAAACACATTACTGAAGGAATGTTTGATTGGAGCTCAGAAGAAATAGAAGATTTTATCTGCAATAATATGGATAGAATGGCTGAAAAATTCGATTTAATAGAAGATGCTAAGGAATATATTAATAAATTATATGAAGAAAACGAGATATTTTTAATAACACATAGATCAAATCATTTTTTTAAAAATCATGAATTAGTAACTATAAATTGGTTAAATGAAAAAGGTATAAAATATGATAAATTAGTATTTACAAAAAGCAGAGATAAAAGTCCAGAGTGTATTGAAAATAGTATTGATATTATGTTTGATGATGAAGCAGATAAATGTAAATACATATTAAACGCAGGAATAGAATGTTTTTTAATGAAAACAAGATATAATGAGAATTATAGTTTAAATATTCCAATAGTAAATGGATGGAAAGAAATATATAGTTTAATCTGTGAAAAAAATAAATATAATGTAATTTTGGATACAGATACATATAATGAAGCAGATGACCAATTCGCATTATCCTACTTACTAAAAAGCAAAGAAATATTCAACATTGATGCTATAACAATAGCACCTTTTAGACATGAAAAATGGCAAGGAACAGTTTCTGATTCTATAGATGCCAGTTACAATGAAGCATGTAAAGTATTTGATTTATTAGGTCTAAAAGATAAATCTATTATATTTAAAGGTTCCCGTGATTATTTAAAAAATGGATATAATGAAAGAAATTCAGCAGTTGATAAAATAATTGAAATTGCTAACAAAAATAAAAAAACATATATATTAGCAATAGGGTGTTTAACAAATATAGCATTAGCATTAAAATCTAACCCAGATATTGTTGATAAGATAGAAATTGTATGGTTAGGAAGTAACTTTTTATTTGGTACTAATAAAGATTTCAATTTTGATCAAGATGTAGAAGCGGTAAAAGTAGTTCTTGAATCAAAAGTTAAACTTACTGTTATGCCTTGTTCTCCTATAACATCGAATCTAATGACATCAATATACGAATTAGAAAGTGAATTAAAAGGCAAGAACGAATTATGCGATTATTTATGCTATAGATTTTATAATAGAGCCTATGGTCCTACTAAAAGATGGCCACTATGGGATATTAGTGTAATAGCATATATGATAAATAAAAATTGGTTTAATACAATGGAAGTTAGTTGTCCCCTTATAAATGCTGATAATACATTCAAACTAACCGAAAACAGGCATAACATTAAATTCGTTAATTATTTAAATGCAAATGAAATATTTAAAGATTTGTTTAGCAAATTAACAGATAATAATTAAATGATAAAGACAATGTTGAGATAATATTGTCTTTATCGTTTTTATAATTTTTCCTCTTTTTTTGAAGACTATTATATAAAAATAAAAACTTACGAACTTTTAAGTCCGTAAGCTGATTTCAAATGGAGCGGGTGATGAGAATCGAACTCACACAGCCAGCTTGGAAGGCTGGAATTCTACCATTGAACTACACCCGCATTTATCTTACTCATACATTATATTAAATTATTAATTGTTTGTCAATACTTTTGTAAAAAAAATATAAAATTTTTAGATCTAAAACATTATATGAAAGAAATACATTATAATAAATTATATTTATGATATAGTAAAATATACCTTTTTATTAAAATAATATGGAAATTTAATAGAGGATAATTAGTACAATAATGTATTGATTATGCTCTAATTTTGTGATATATTACAGTTATGGAAATACAGGTTATGAATAGTAAATTTGATAAATATTATTCTGCATTTTTAGATATAGAGAGTGCAGTTAAAATAAATAATATATGGTATATTCGGAACAAATAATAGAGATATAGAACTTAATAAAGGGTTTTTTTATCCAGTAATTTTAACAAAGTATAATGGGAAAATTTATATGTCTGTTTCTAAAAAATATTATGATGTTATATTAAAGAATATAAAAAATATTGATTTTACACTACTTAGTAATAATGAAATTATTTCTATATTTCAAAGTATATTTTCAAATATATTAGAAAATTTTGAAGTAAAAGAAATGTACAGGATGTGTAAAGATACAAATTTAAATATATCAAATAATAATGCTGTTATTCTAAATAATTATACAAAACAGTATTTTATTAATACAGGAAAAAAAGCAAATGATATAAATTTTAAAGAGAAAAAGTGGAGTCAACTTAAATATATATTAGATAGTGAAATGATATATATTGTTCCAATTGATAATAAAATTGCATCAATGGCATTTACATCTGATATTTATAATATAGGAGCTAATATTGTTGTAAGTACGAATAAAGAATATAGGAAAAAAGGATATTGAAAGAGTGCTGTAGCAGCTCTTACAAATTCAATACTTGAAAATCAATTATTGCCAATATATTTTGTAAATGTGAATAATGAAGCTTCTATAAATCTTGCAAAATCATTACAATACGAAAAAATGGCTTTGGAAATAGTAGTATGTACAAAAATATAATATAAATGAACTGAATTTTAAAAATATATAATTTTATTCAGTTCATATTTTTGCTATAATTTTAACGTGTAAATTATATTTATAATATAGTAAAATATACCTTTTTATGTTAAAATAATATAGAAATTGTGTATAATGTGGATAATTTTTTGTATTGTTATTAAAGCAGGAGGAAGGTATATGTATAGTATAGAAAAAATAAAAACAGATTTAAAAGATAGAGTATCAGAATATAGATATGAACATAGTTTAATGGTTGCAGATGAGGCAAAAAAATTAGCAAAAAAGTATAATTTAGATGAAGATAAAGCATACGTGGCAGGGCTTGTCCATGATATTGCAAAAGAATTTACACATGAAGAGAATACTTTGTGGGTAAATAAATATAACTTATCTAAAGATTTATTGTTAGAATCAAATCACAAAATAATTCATGCGGATGTTGGAGCTGTTTATGTAAAAGAAAAATATGGCTTTGATGATGAAATTTGCATGGCAGTACGTTATCATACAATAGGGAATCCTAATATGAGTACATTTGATAAGATAATATATATAGCAGATAAGATTGGCAGAAAAGATAAAGATGAATTTATTATGAATTTAAAAAAGATAGCTTATGAAGATATAGATAAGGCAGTTTATGTTTTCCTATTACATCAAAAAGAAAAATTTGATAAAAAGAATAAATCATTAAGTAATAGTACTTTGGAGCTCTTAAATTTGTTACAAGATAAATATTCAAAATAAAATTTCTTTAATGCTTATTTAATAAAATAAAGATATATTATATATGGTAATGTCATGCTTTCAATAGCAAGAGTAAATATATAACTTAAAAATTCAGTTTAGAATAATATAAAAAATATTTTAAAATATTGGGATATAGATTTAAATACTACTAATTATAAACTTATATTTAAGGTAAAAAAAGAGCAGGTTGAACTTGTTTTTAAAGAATACCAACTTCTTGAATATTTTATATCTAGTTTAAATCAAAATTTATCTAAAGTCAAATATATGGCAAACTTTTGAAAATAGAAATATCCTTGAAAATTACCTAACAATAATAATATAGTATTATATGAGCAATATTTTATTTTTAAGATATTGTTATATTATCTTAAGTTTTTTTGTATATAATTTAAAAGGATCCGATATTTTGTCTAAAAAATTATAACAGGAATATAGTGAGAAATATTGATAATTTTACCTATTTAGTATATTATATATAAGAATTATATAAAAGAAAGGAACTAGTCAAATAATATATTAATATTTCTATATAATTGATTAGATGAGAGTTGTACATGTATATAAATGAATTAAAAATTAAATTGTTAAAAATTAGAAACGGAATATTACTATTTATTGGAATAGCTGGTTTGATAATTTTTGGATTATCTATAGTAGCTACATTGCTGGAATTTAATTATTATGATTACAATTATGTAATTACATTATTATTTCTAATATTAATTAGTATTTTAGCTATATGCTTTTCAATTGTATCAAGAAAAACAATAGATAGTATATATTTTCTTTCAAGATATTTTGAAGGAAGTTTAGATGATATTGTAAAATTTTCTCATATAGCTGAATCGTGTAATATAAAAGAAGAAAAAGTAAAATCTATGGTAAAGAGATTTATAAGGAAAAAGCTCATGAAAAATTATACTGTGGATGAAGAAAGAAGCCAAATAAAGTTATCTAGTAAAATGTATCAATGTGAGTGCAAAAATTGTGGAGCTATTGTAGATAAAAAAGAATATTTTACAGGAACTTGTTCATATTGTGGAAGTTCTGATTTATTTGCAAAGGTTATAACAGAAAATAGATGTTATAACATAGTAAATGAAACAGAAGGGAACATTTTAATAAAAGGTTCCAAGAAAAATAAATATTTAAGCAAGAATATTTTACTAAAAAGAATAGGAATTATAACTTTGATATTTATTGATATTGTAATATGTTTAACTAGTATTATAATTTTACCTTTTACTTTAGTTGATTATTCTGCAGCGGCATTTGGCTTTTTCCTTAGTATGTTTATAGCATTTGGATTTTTATCCTTTTTAAGGTTTTCAAACTTTAAATATATAGAACCCGCCATGTATTATTCAAAAATATTTAATGATATAGGAAAGCCATTTGTTGATGTAGATAAAGTTCCAAAATTTAAATTCAATAGGCAGGAAACAAGTGTTGTAAGATTTATAAGAAGAAAAACTATGTTAGACACTAAAACCAATATTATTGGCGGAATAAAAAAAGGGTACCTAGTTAATTGCACTGTAGAATTTCATGATGGAAGACCGCAAGTAGTACTTGCTAAAAAGATTGTAAAGGATACATGTCCAAATTGTGGGGCACCAATTGTGGGTGCTGTTGATGAAGTGTATAAATGTAGCTATTGCGGTAATAAAATATTTGATGTTATTGAAAAAAAATAAAATAATTGATATAATACTATTATTATATATAATGTAAGGGGGAATAATAATGACATATATATATCTTTTAGCTGGATTAATTCCTGTTGCTATTTTGGCAGGTATAATTTATATTTGGTCTAAAAAAGAAAATGAGAAAATTGAAAAAGTTGCTTCACAATTAACAGAAGAACAAAAAAATAACTTGGTGGATAATCAAGTAGAAAATTTCAATGAAAAGAAAATTACTTGGACTCAACGTGGAATGATAAGTGAAGTAAAAGAAAGTGGAAGCAAAGTTAAGGTTAGAGTTTTGTATTATAATACAGTAGTACAAAACAATACTTTAAATCAAATTTGTGCTACAGACCTTAAGGTAGACAAATCTGAATTTGAAAAACATGGATTAAAAGTTGGATCATTTGTAAAAATATTTATAGATATGAACAAGTTTGAATCAAACATTGTGTTTGAATAAAAATAAATTTTAAAAGTATTTTTGGGAGTTATGTTTTTTTTTGACATGGCTCTGTTTTTTTAACTTAAAAGTTTGACATTAATATTTAGATAATTTTTTTATTATATTTTTGGTATTAAATAAAAATCTAATTTATATATAGAAAAAAACATATTATTATGATATAATAGTAAAAATTTTAATTTATATATTATATAAGTTTAGAAGAAATTTGAGGAGAAAGTTTATGAAAAAGTATATACCATTTTTGTTTTTACCATTATTTTTTATTCCATCGTTTGTATTAGCAAGTTCTGGAAGTAGTTCATCCATACCAGTTAGTTTTGCAATTGGTTTAGAGGCATTTATCTCAATACATATGTCTGTATTTGTTTTAAAACCTATTTCAAAAATAATTTCTCAGAGTGAAAGTAAAAAAATATTTTGGATTTTGTTTGGAATAAGAGCAGCAATATTAATAATCTTTGATTTCTTTATTACAACGTCTATAGTTGTTTTTGATTTTTTGGCTGTTTTTGTTGGAGCATTTATAATAATTCCAATTTTAACTGCTAAAAAGAATGGTGGGATGATAAAAATGGATGAAAACAATCAAGATGAAATAGTAAATAATGGTTTAAAATGTAAAAAATGTGGAAAAGTTTTAAATGAAACTTATAAATTTTGTACTAATTGTGGAACACCTTTTGAAGTTGAAAATGATGTAAATACACCAAGAATATTAGTAAGTTATAACTCATTTGACCCTATATTTAAAAACTCCGAAGATAAATTAGTAGAAGAATTTATAAAAAGAGAAATGCAAAAAGCTGAATTTGATATAAACAGTAAATTAATACCATCAGATGTATTAAAAAGAAAAAATATTTTAAATGTTATATTTGCAGTACTACTTTTTGTATATATTTCACTTATATTTTTCCATTTCCCAATTGCAACATATATAGTTGGATTAGTTATATTAATTGTATTTTTCTTTATAACAAGAAAATACGACTTGGTTAAATATATAAAAAAAGAATTAAAATCAAGACCAAGTGAAAAAATTTCAAATGTAGTTATGAGTGTAAAAAGTTCACTTGTACCAGATAATATAAAAAAATTCAAAATCGTATTTTGCCTTGCTGCAATTTTAATATCTGGTGTAATATTTTATACTCCTAAAATTTTTTATGAAAAAGCAGATAATGGTTATTCAGTAAGATTTTATGCCTTTGGAATTACAAATTTTACAAAAGCTAAAATTCCAAATACATATAAAGGGGAAAATGTTGTAGGATTAAGAGGAAATACTTTTTCTAATATGCCACTATTAAAAGAAGTTGAATTACCAGATACAATAAAAGAAATAAGGGGACAAGCTTTTAAAAATAATTTTAGGTTAAAAAACGTTAATATACCAAGTAATCTTGAATATTTAGGAGGAGGAGCTTTTTATAACTGTGTTTCACTTACTAATATTGAATTTCCAGATTCACTAACATATATGGGAGGAGAAGCTTTCTATAACGCCTCATCTCTTGAGAGTATTAAATTATCAAATAATATTTCTGAGATTAGGGGTAATACTTTTGAAGAATGTAGTAGCCTTAAGTCTATTGTAATTCCGGATAATGTAACAAGAATAGGTGGACATGCTTTTTATGGTTGTAGTGAATTAAGTTCTGTAGAAATAAGTCAAAACAGTAACTTACAAGAAATTGGTTCGTCTGCATTTAGACTTTGTGATAACCTTAAAAGCATAACTATTCCAAAAGGTGTTGATGTAAATTCAAGAGCATTTAAGGAAAGTCCAACTAAAGTAAAAAGATATGGAGAAGCAAATTCTGAAAATACAATAGATGAAGGAAATTATGAAAATGCTACATTTTTATATATTATAACAGGAGAAACACAAGAAATTTCAAAATATAAAAAATCAACTTCCGCATATAAAAGTAACGCAAGAATAAAACTTGAAAGTATAAAAGAAAATGAAAAAGGAAATGATTTTTATCTTTTATTTGAAGATAAAAATGGAAGTAAAACAATAGTTATAAACAAAGAAAGTACATCAGTAAAAATAAATGAAAATATTGCAGTAGAAATATCAGGATCATCAGCGTTGCATAACAATAAGGGCATTTCACTTGATGTATATTATAACTAATATCTAGGAAAGGAATAAAAATTCACAATGGAAAATAAATTTATACATTTACTTTATGTTCCAACTATGGCTTGTAATATGGGATGTAGGTATTGTTATTTAGAGGATAACACAAAAGATAATTCTTTAGAATATGACGCTCTTGATACTTTAAAATTTGCTATAAAAAAATTTAAAGATGAAAGTGTTATTCCATTTAATATCTCTTTACATGGAGGAGAAGTTACCACACTTTCTACGAATGATTTTTATAATTTAATAAAATATATAAACGATTACTATGAAGAAAATAGAGATATAATTACAAGTGCTGGTTTTAAAATAGGAAGACCACATATAAAAACAAATATGTATAGTTTAGATAAACATATTGACACAATAAAAAAGTTTAATGTATCAATTTCAGGAAGTCTGGATTTGCCACTAATGTTGCATGATGAATATAGAGTTACAAAATCAGGTAAGAAAACATTAGACAAAATTTTGAAAAATACGGAACTATTAAAAGATATACCAAATAAAAAGAAGGTTTCTGCTACTATATTTAAAGAACACTATAATCATATAGACCAAATAATAAAAGATATAAAATATTTACACAAAAATACATGTCTAGATATGAATGATTTTAATTTTATGATAGGTTTTGATTATAATTCAAATGGCATTTTACATCATATAACTGAAGAAGAACAAGTTAAATTTTATGAAAGAATGCATAAAGAATTTGATGGAACAGACCTAGATTATGGTGTAAATGGTCCCTGGTTTGATGAATTTGGACCTGGGTATTGTTCAAACTGTGATAATTGCGGAGAAAAGTTCTTTTTACTTGAGAAAAATGGTGATATTTATTCTTGTGTAAGGGGGCAAAAAAATCCTGATTATTATTATGGGAATATATATAAAAATGAAGTTAATGAAATATTACAAACTGCCCAAAGAAAGATATTTATAAATCATAATAAAAAGCCGTTAAATGAAGAATGTACAAAATGTGGTTATCTGTATCTATGTAAGACAGGTTGTCCTTTCGTTAAAAACAATTATAAAACAAATAAAAGTTATACATGTAAATTGCAAAAGAAAATGTATAAGGATAGAAACTATTTGCCTGATGAATTTAATGATGAATTTGTATATGAATATATGTCAAAAATGAGACTAGATGACTCAACTAGGTATATACCCAAAAGAAATGTTAATGATTATCCATTATTAGAAGAAATAATTAGTATGGATGATAAACTAAAATATATTTATGATGATGAAAGTTTTATCTTAGAAGTGGATAATGTTGAATATAAATTAAAATCGCAGGTAATAAAGAATATAAGAGATTTTGTTTATATAACACCTAATAGCAAGGTTAAAATATACATGAAAAAGCACGTTATATCAGAAGTATGTGATTTTCCTGAAAATAATTCACTATACATTATGATACTTAGCGGCAACTTAGTGACATATGGAGATGAAAATAGAACTAAACAAAGACATGTTGTAACACATCAAGTATATAAAGGAGTTTTAGATAATACAAAATCTGATAAGGAAGAATACTATGTATTTGATTTATCTAATTTGATTAGTGAATATAAAAATGAATATTCTAAAGAATCTCCAAATAATATTTTCTTTACAACTTCATCACTAAGAGATTATCATTATACAAAACAAAAAAATAATGCTTATTATCATATTCAAGCAATAAATTTACCATTTCAAAATATAGAATTTTATTATATAGATAAGGAGTTAAGGAAATGAAAAAAGAACCAGAAACTTATGAAGAGTTAATAAGAATGAAAAGATGTATAGAGCTTACTAAATATTACGAATTATCTGAAAAGGAATTAGAGCAAATATATGATTTTTTAGAGAATAATAAGAAGGGAGAAGTAATTTGTAAAAAAAATAGTATTTCTTTAGTTTTAAAAAATAATTTAAGCAATGCAACTGTTATTTCTTCAAGATGTATAAGTAGTTCTATTGATGGAATTATAATGAGTAATACTGTATTTAATGTTATACCGCATTATACACCATCCTCTAATTCTCACTATAGCAGAGGATCATCTTCAAGTAATAACAACAATAATAACAACAATAATAATAACAATAATAGATAGGATGTGAAAATATGCCTTTAATATCTGAAAGTTACCATAATGAAAAATTAAAAAGGTATAATATTAATATAAAAACTAAATATATAGTTGGAAACAAGATATTAGAAAAAAATACTGATGGTAGTATTAATGATGATATTTCAAATGGAATTAGATGTAAAAAGGATTACTATATAAATAATAGATGTGTACATACAGAAAAATTATTTGATTCAAGAATTGAATATACTTTTATTTCAAATTCTAAGGAAAATGAAGAGTATACATGTAAAAATTGTGGAATGAGTTCAAAACTCAAAGAGTTTGTAGATGGTTGTCCATATTGTGGTACTTATTATAACATTGATTATACAGATAAAGATTTGGGTGGTAAATATCATTATGATAGAGTACTTAGGAAAAAGACATACAGGGTTATTACTGCTATAATTGATCTTGTAATAAGCTTAATTTTATCGTTTATATTTATAAAATACACGTCAAGAACTTTTAATAGCTATGATATATCAAAAATATTTATATATGGAACAATACTATCTTTAATATTGTATTATCTTTTTTATATTATGGATGCTTACGTAATTCTTGGACCAATAAAAAGATTCAAAGATAAGCAAAATAAAAAACAAATGAAATTTTGGGATAGAACTAAAATAGATAAAAAGACATTCTTTAATAATCTAAATTATGAAGTAGGAAAAAAATATTACTTGAAAGAGGATATTATTGACTATGACATTTTAGACTATCTTGATTTTAAAGAATTTAGAAAAAATGATAAGCTATATGTTAGTGTAAAAGCTGATGTTAGAATAGTATATTTAAAAAATAATAAAATAAAATCTAAATTTATTGAAGATACCTACGTTTTATTAAAACATAACAATAAAATTATAGAATTAAAAGATGGGGCGAATATGATAAAATGTCCAAACTGTGGTGCATCCGTTGATGCAAAAAATGGATATTGTGAGTATTGCAATAGTAAAATAGGATATCTACAAGAATGGATAATTGAGAAGTAAAACGATAAATAAAAATAACTTACGAACTGTAATAGTGCGTAAGTTATTTTTATACGCTGAGTTAAATAGAAATGTTTAAAGTATGTTTGTATAAAAAATATAATTAATTATTTTTTCTTGACTTGAAAAGTAATTATTTTAGATGAAGAAACATCAATATCATTTAGATTAACAGTAAGCGTACTTGTTTCTTCTTTATATTCATAATCAGAAGAAATTGCAGTTTGACCATCAATAGTTACACTATCTGGCACGAATTCCACTAAAGATGTGTCTAAGACATCCTTAACTTCTGGTGTTTTATATGGCATAGTAGAATTGTTGTTAATAATAATCGTATAAGTTAAATTTCCATCTGCCCATACCTGTTTGTCTGCAGTTTTTGTAATAGTAAGCCCACTAATCATTGTAACTACTGTTGCTGTTGAGGTAATAGAAGTTGGTATATCGTTATAATTTCCTACAGCCTGGGCAGTATTATTTAATATTTTTTCCATTGTATCCCTCCATAATTATTTTATGAAAATATGACTAAAAGTGTTTGTGTTATTTATGAACTCTGTTTTATTATATTCATAAAATAAAATAAGAGGTGCTTTTATGATAATTATAAACCAAAATACAGTTGTTGTATTTACAAGTAGTGAGCTTAAGGAGGCTCTAGAAAATGATAATGGGTATACGTATATATACTTAGGAAGTGATATTACATTATCAAGCGGTATAGCAATTTCAAATAAAAAGTCAGAAGTGATTATTGATGGAACATATAATAATGTAATGTATAACTACATTGATCAAAAAAAATTAGGAACTTCAGATGGTATCTATGTAACAGGAGCATTTACTTCTAAAGTAACTGTTAAAAATATAAATATAACAGGATATAACTATTATGGGGTTATATATGTACCAGAGGCTAGTGCATATAAAAATACAACTATAGAATATTCAAAAGTAACATATGTTGGACCACAAATAAGTTATAATCCTATGGGAATTACAAGATTTTTAGATTCAGTAATAACTATTAAGGATAATTATGCTTCTGGAAATGAAGTAGCAGAATGTAACCAAATAGAAATAGGTGGAAATACAACTATTATTCATAATTCTACTGGTAACTCTTCTTTTTGGTTTCGTAATTCTAGTCCATCATTTACAATTTTAAGTGGGGCTTCAGTGTATTTTACAAGTACAGCAAGAGAACTATTTTATGGAGTAACAGATTTAGTATTTACAATCTCTAAGAATGCATCATTTTATGTTTCGGTATATAACGGTCTTGCTTATGGTACATTTGGAACAGGTACAACTATAATAGATGAAAATGCTACATTTTCTTTAAATAAAACACATTATAGTGGTTCATATCCAACATGGTATAGCTATGGAACAATAACTCTTAATAAAGGTTCTACGCTAAACATAATAAATAATTATGAAAATATTACCTCATCAAATTATAACATATTATTTTCTGGCAATGGTAGTGGACTTATATTGAACAACCCAGAAAAAGTGGTATTGTATAATAGTGTTGGAAATGTAATTAGTGCAAGAAATAATTCTATTTTTGATTTCACATATAATAGAATTAATTTATTTAACACAGCTATATCCATCACTGACGATATATCAAAAGATACCCTTCCAACATATTCATGGTATAAAATTAGTGAATTATCTAAAGTTTCAGGTACTTTTACAAGTGCAAAGACAACGGTTGTTAGCAATAATTATACAGAAGAAGAAATGAAAAACTTACCTAGTCTTAGTAATTTTAATATAATAGATAAAAAAATATTGTCTATTGGTACATTCTTTTTTTGTATTAATCCTATAACAGAGAAAGATACAACTATTAGCGGAATGACTAGAGCAAATGCATCTATTTTAATAGAATATGAAGACAGTAGTGTTGTTGTAAATGCTGATGAAAATGGTGATTTTAGTTATTCATATTCTATACCTCTTCCGGTTGGAACAGTTATAACTTTTACATGTAAATATTATGAGGACTTGTTGTATTATACTAAACAAGTTGAAGTTGTATATAGTGGAGAATTACTACTCGATAGTGCAACAAAGAGTTTTCAATTTGAAACATATGCAATAAATAAAAATCCAGTTATATGTCCAAGATTAACAAATCTTAGCGTAAGAGTGATAGATTCTAGAATAAATAGTTCTGATTGGAAGTTATATGCTGCAATAAATCATGAAATGGAATCAGATTATGGAATAGTTTTAGGTGATTCATTAGTATTTGTTGATGAAAGTGGTGATATTAAATCATTATCTGATACGCCAACACTTGTATATACTGGAAAAAATAACGGCGGTAGTACTACAACAACCGATATTACATGGGAAGAAAATAAAGGAATATTACTAAGATTAAATGATCCACTAGAAAATAATGTGAAGTACAGTGCACAAATTATATGGACTATAGAAGAGTAAAGATATAGTGTATCTATAATATAATTATTTTCATATAATAAAATGGGAGGTGAACAATACAGATGGCCGACGTAAGTTTAAGTAATAGTGCTAGTGTAACAGGAACATACGATTCTGATCCGTTAACACTTGAATCAAATGCTGTTGTAACATCAATATTAAAAGGATTAACAATAAGAAAAGATGTTGATAAACAAAAATGGGCAACAGGTCCATTAACATATACAATAACGGTTGAAAATAATGCTGATAATGAATTTGAAAATACAACATTAGTTGATATTTTAGATTCAAATTTAATTAGTCTTGTGGCAAATTCAGTTCAAGTAAATAGTACAACTACACAATATACCTATGAAGAGGATACAGGTAAACTATCTATTAGTTTAGGTACAATAGCAGTGGGGGATACTTCTGTAATTACCTTTCGTGTGCAACAAAAATATTAATAACTGGAATGAATTAAAAAATACAGCCTTTTTTTGTTATAAAGAAAAAGTATATAGAAGTAATACTGTTTATGTATATAATGTAAAATGTAAAAAGATCTGTTGTAGAAATTTTAAAAAGATATATTTTTTTGATAATTGTATTGAAAAAATAAGTATACAGTGTATAGATAATAAAATTTACTATAGCTTAAAAATAATTACATTTTGTAAATCTTGTATAAAAATATTTAAAAAAGTATATATTATATCTCCAAAATGCATTTGTTAGATTTGTATTTTGGAGATTGTTATATATAATATAAAAGTTGAATTAATAATATAGAAAAATTTATCAAAATATAGTATAATTATATTTATTATATAAGATGTAGAGGGATATTAATGTTATATGAAATAAAAGGTGATGAAAGTTTAAATAAAATAAAAGACTTTTTTAATGATATAAGGTTTTTTATGGGAAAAAGCGTACTTGATGGAATGATGGGAAATGCATATGTAGATAACATTTCAAATCCTAGTATAGCTTTTTTAACTGTGAGAAAATATTGCTTTATTAGTGGAAATATAGAAAAAGAAAAATTTAAACAAATTATAGATGAACAATTTAAAAGTTATAAATTGATACCTAGTGATGGTTTATCTAAAGAACTTGAAGAAATATATAAGGATAATATTATAAAATCGTATAGATATTCTATAAAAAAAGATCCAGTTTTTAATATTCAAAAATTGGAAGATATGTCAAATGATATAAAAACTAAATATGGAATAGTTAAGATTGATAAAGAAATGGCAAATAGAATAAAAAATGAAAATTTTATAAATATTACGGATGATTATGAAAATAATGGTATTGGATTTTGTTGCATTTATAATAATGAAATAATTGGTGTGGCATCTTCAAATATATTTTACAAAGATGGAATTGAAGTTAACATTAAAGTTAAAGAGCAGTATAGGAGACAGAAAATAGCTACCGCATTAGCCTCAACCTTAATAATAGAATGCCTAAGACAAGGTAAAAAAGTTAGTTGGGACGCAGCTAATACTAATTCAATAGGATTAGCAGAAAAACTTGGCTTTGAATATGACTCAAAATATAGTATTTATAATTTTAAAATTGATATTTAAGGAGAAGGTAATAGTGGAAAGTTTAACTAATGATTTAGAAAAAATCGTCAAAAAGTCAGAAGAAAATGTATCTATTTTAATTAAAAAATTGAATAGTTTGACACCTATATATAGCTATAATAATAAAATAAGACTTATATCAGCATCTACTATAAAAGTTCAAATTATGTTAGCTGCATTAAATGAAGTTAAGAATAATAATATAAGTTTAGATGAAAAAATATTAGTAGAAGATGCGGATATATTAGATGATAGTGAAGTATTCGATAATGGAAAAGGTTTTTATACACTTTATGAATTAATTAATTGGATGATTATTGTATCTGATAATACAGCAACTAATGTTATAATAAAGAAAATAGGAATGTCAAAAATTAATGAATATATTTTAAATACATTAGAATTAAAATCAACTGTGTTGCAAAGGTATATGTTAGATAATAAAGCACGTGGAAATGGATTTGAAAATTATACTTGCCAAGAAGATATGTTAAATACTTTTTCAAAGCTATTTAATAAAGAAATTTTAAATAATGAATTATGTGATAAGGCAATTCAAATTCTTTATAATCAACGTCATCAAAATCAGATAATGAGATATATTTATACCCCTGTAAAATTTGCACATAAAACAGGTTATTTAGAGTTTTTAAATCATGATGTTGGAGTAATGAATATTAATAATAAATATTATTATGTTGGTATTTCTGTTTATAATTCAAAAATGAAAGAAGGAAATAAAAGGCTAGTAGGAATTTTGGGCAAAGTAATTTATAATTATTTAAAAGAAAAAAATTAAAACATAATTTAAAACATAATAAATAAAAGTATATTGTAAATAACTACATAAAAATCAAGGGTATAACAAGTTGAACTTAATTTATATCCTTGATTTTTAATTATATAGAAAAATTTTCTTTCTTACATAATTTTGATAAAACTATTCTGTAAACTATACTTCTAGAGAAAAAGTCAATAAAATTTACTATTCCAAATACAAATAATGCAAAAGGTGTATTTAAAAATAATAAACATATTAAAAATCTTATTATAACCCCAATGGTAGATCCTATTAGTAATATAAATGACTTACCTTGTGATATACATAATGTCTTATATGTTTCGTATGGATATAGCCCAAATACTCCAACTGAATAAAATATAATATATGGAAAGCATTTATTTAAAGGTAAACTACCATGTGATATTACTAAATAAATAAAAGTAAATACAAAATTTAATGCAATAATTAAAGGAAAACATTTATTCCTCATATTTATGCAATTATTGTATTGCTCTATGTATGTTTTACCCTCTGGCACTTTAATCATTAAAGCTGCTTGATATGCATTTGTAATAATTTCTAAAGTCAAACATACTGAATAACAAACTGTATGGATTCCATATTTTTCTGTCCCCATATGACTTGCAATCACACCATACAGTAATAAAAATATTCTAGATAATAGTCTTTCTGAAGAATATGCAAATCCATATTTAATTACATTTTTTAGGGAATTTTTATTAGGAAGTTCAAATTTCAATTTTAAATTGTATAACATATATATAACTGAAATTAGCCAAGATACTATAGTTGCAACGAATAGTAATGTTAAATTTTTAGTAAATAAATATGCAAATGTATCTAATGCTATTAAAGAAACATAGTAAACAATTAAGCTTTTTCTATATAATTTTAATTGTCCTTTAAGTCTTATTATTTCAAAAATTCCATTTGCTAATCTTCCAAATACCACATAAATTGCATAAAAGTTTAATAGTATAGATAACATATTTTTTTGTGTATCACTTAAATTGAATATATTTACTATTAGATTTTTACATGTTAAAACAATTATCCCCATTAAAATTCCAAATATAATATTAAACCATAAATATTGCCATTCATTTTTTCTAGTTGTTCTATAAGTGTATATTCCTATTTCTGCAAAAGATTTAAAAATGGAATCTATTAATAAAAAACTCCCAGTAACTACTATTGCATCAATACTAATTAAATTATTAAACGCTGAATCAATACTGTCTGCAAGACTCATAAATATAAAACTTATGAGAATTGAAATAAATTCTTTCATTTTTAACCGCCTTTTTCTAAATTATGGTAAAATTATACTATAAATGACAAAAAAATACTATATTATTTAAATTTTTATAGTAAAAAAGTGACAAGGATATATATAAAATGATATAATAAAAACTATTAAATAGTAGTAAATAAATTATATAATTTATTGTTAAAGAGAAATGAATTTGAGGTGTAATATTGTTTATGTTAGAAAAATTAAAAGATAAATATGTATTTTTTGATGTTGATGGTACATTATCTGAATATAGATACAACGATATATTGTACGGTGGAAAATGTCCAGAGCTAGGGTGCCAGTCATTAGAAGATTTTTTATTTGGAGAACTATTTTATAAAGCAAGGCCACTTAAAACTATGCAAAAAATAATTGAAAACTTAGATAGTGATAAGATTTTTATATTAGGTGCAGTTGTTACTAATAACGAGATAGAGCAAAAGTATAAATGGTTAAATGAAAATTATCCAAAAATAAAAAGGGAAAATATGTTTTTTATAAATTCTACAATGTTAAAACCAGAAGTTATTATAGAATATTCTAGACATTTTAATATTCCTTTAGATAAAATAGTATTTGTAGATGATAGATTAGATGTTTTAAGAAAGGCTGAGGAATACGGAATAGCTTCATATCATCCTAGTTTCTTTATGGAATAAGGTGTATAGATGAAAATAAAAAATATTTCATTAATTTATATACATACATTTTTATCTACTTTTATACTATATTACATATGTGATACATTATTTTATATAGAACGTGGATTAACTTCTAGTCAGTATATAAGTTTTGTTGGAGTAGCCTTTTTAGTTAAATTATTGCTTGAAATCCCATTTGGAATTATAGCTGATAAATATAATAAAAAAATACTGTTATTGACTAGTAATTTGCTATTTATAACTTCTACTATAATATTTATATTTTCTCACAACTATTTTACCTTTTTGATTGCAATAATAATTAATGCTATAAATAATTCACTTAGTTCAGGAATAATAAATTCTATATTATATGAGAATGTTGAAGATAAAGCAAAATTTAATAAAACTTTATTTTATAATTCTTTTTGTTACAATATATCATATATGCTTGCTATGATAATGGGAGGTTATATAGGTCAAAAATTTGGATTAGTATATACTTATTATATTACTATAATACCTTTTGTTATAGATTTCTTTATATTATTGAATATAAAAGTAAAAAATAATTCTGAATATATAGGTATTGAGAAAAATTTATCTATATTAAAAAATGGAATTAAAGAGGTAAAAAATAATCCTTATATATTAAAATTGATAGTAAGAAGTTCTATATTATCTTCTGGAATAAAGTTAGTGGAAGAAAGTCACCCTGAGTATTCATCAAACATAGGGTTATCTGTATTTATAATTGGTATATATACTTCATTAATATTATTATTTTGTATTGTTGGAAGTTATATAGGTAGCAGGGTTAATAAAAATAAATACAAATTTATATTAAGTATTAATCCAATAATATCTGGCGCTTGCATATTATTAATAGGTGTCTTGAATAATTTTATAGGAGTATTATTTATATTATTAATTTATATTTTTTCAGAAAGTTTTGAGAATATAATGATGTCTTACCTTCATAATAACATTACATCCAAATCTAGAGTAACTGTTGAATCGATAAATCAATTTTTACTTGGAATAGTTGGATTTTTGTTTAGTATATTGATGAGTATTTTATTAAAATTTATGAGCCTTAATGTAATGTATATAATAATTGGAATTATAATTATTTTATTTGAAACATTAAGTATTATAAAGTTTAAAATTATAAGAAATAAGTAAAAATTTGATTTAGGGAGGAAAACATGGCTATTATAGAAGTAAAAAACTTAGATAAATTTTCAATTAATCAAATGATAGAAAATACAATTGAACTTTTAGGTACGTAAGTTTATTTCAAATGGTGTGAATCACATACAAGTTACGAACTAAGTTCTCTTTCTGAAAGAATTATATATGAATTTTCATTTAATTTCAATGGGAGTATGGAAAAATTTTGATATTTATTGTATAATAAAAAATTATCGGAAAGTAGGCTAATTAAATATGTGGATTTTTTTATGTTTATTGTCAGCTGTAACATCAGGATTAGCATCTATTATTATGAAAAAATGTTCTAAAAATAATAATGCTAAATCAATTGCACTAATAGGACTAGCAACAAGTAATATTTTATATATAATATTGTCTATTTTATTTACAGATGTTTTAACAAATTTTAGTATTAAAAATTTTCTTCAAATTGCACCATTAACAATATGCCAAATGACAGGTTATATATGTGGCATATTATCAGTAAAATATGCTAGTGTTTCTACTGTTATACCAATTAGAAAGTGTAATACAATAGTTACATTAGTTTTAGGAATATTAATTTTAAATGAATCTATACCGATTTTAAAATTAATATTATCATTAATTCTTGTAATTTTAACTATATTAATTGTTAAAGAAGATAAAATTACTGAAGATAAAGATAGTAAAAAAGGAATTATGTTTGCATGGTTTTTTGTTCTTTTTAACGGAGTATCATCAATGTTAAATAAATACTATATAAACACTTTTGTAAATCCTCTAGTTGTAACCTTTTACTATAGTTTATTTGGGCTTTTTATAGTAGCATTGTATTGTTTTTTCACTAAAAGTTGGAAGTGCTACAATTTAAAAAATATAAATAAATCATATATGTTATTTACTTATATTTTATTTGACTTTGTATCAAATTTAAGTTATAGATATTGTTTAGTAGATGGTCAAGTCTCATTGGCACAACCAATACATTCTAGTTCAATAATTATTACTATTATAGGTTCATATTTTATATTAAAAGAAAAAATATCTAAAAAGAAATGGTTAATGATTGCCGGTGTAATTATATGCGTAATGTTGTTGTCAATTTAATATAAAAGGAGTTAGTAAGTTAATACTACAAACATTATAATATTATTAGATCTATTTTATATTACTATATGATAAAATGCTTTTAATTATGGAAAATTCGTCATAGTTAAAATTAAGAAATAATGAAATAGTTGAAAAAACGAATAATATAGGTATAAACTTAGATAATATTAAAGTTGCAATTTTTGATTTTGATGATACATTGGCAATTAATGAAGATAAAGAATTTTTAAATCATCGTTCTAAAAATGAAGAAACATATTTGAATTATTATCTAAATGTGTATTTAAACCCAGAAATTTTTTATTAAAATATTGAAACTTGTAATAAACCAGATTCATTATATAATATTATTAATATTTTAAGAAGTAATGGTTCTAAATTATATTGTTTAACTGGTATGAAATTTTCGTTTCATTTTAAAGCAAAACAAAATTTTGTTAATAATCATTATGGTGATGATATAGAAGTGATTACATGTTATCCACAAGAAAGCAAAATAGACACTGTAAAAATTATTAGGAAAATTAATAATTGTGATTTAAGCGAAATATTATTTGTAGATTATATTAAAGGAAATGTAGAAAAATTAAATAATTTAGGTGTATGTGATGTATCAATTGATGAAGTTGGTTCTATATTTCCTATAAAAAATGACTTTTAGAACCTAAAAAATTGCATATTTAATATTACATTATATATTTATCTTTTAAAATCTGAAGTTGCAAATTTATGTAAAATATGTTATACTAATCCTAATATATTTTGTTGCCTTTGGAATAAGCAAATTTCGGAGGCATAGTCCTCCGAACAATTAAAGGAGGATACCACTATGAAAACTTTAAACATCAATTCTGAGGTAAGAATTAAACTCACTCCATTTGGTATTAAAAGACTGAAAGAAAATTACGAAGAAATTCGTAAAGATTATCCACATGTAACCGATGAATTTAAGTTGCCTGAAGTGGATGAAAATGGATTCAGCAAAATGCCGTTATGGGAAGTTATGAATAACTTTGGAGATTTATTGTTCAACGGTTCATCAAATCCGCCTTTTGAAATAAATATTCAAATCGATGATGCAGATTTAGAAGAATCCAAAGAATAGCCAAAAACATTGTTTAAATTATGCACACCCTATTATTATAGGGTGTGCTACTTTTTGTGTTAAAGAGAACCACATGGATAGCATGTGGTTTAGGAAAGCTTATAGCATTGAGTGGTGTAATAGAAAAAATATCTCCTGTGATATAATTTAAAAGGTTCGACAGCCAAATAAATTATATAGAAGGAGATGATTGTATGAAAAAATCATACATAGAAAGTTTATCACATACAATATTGAAATGCAATTCTCGTATAGTATTTTTATCAAAATTTATAATATAGGAAATATATGGAAGCTTAAAACAATAGATAAGATTAATAATAAGAGAATTATGTGCAATAAAAACTTTGTTGGTGTAGGATTTTGCAATTTTAAATATTTAATTTTATTTCTTATGTTGTTTATATTGTATTTTTATAATTACTTTAATCTTATTACATTCACTAAAATCAACTATTACTAGTTGATTTAATCATTAATGTCACATTGGTGCGACGATTTTAGCTTATGGAGCGGTTAAGCTACAGCTTACGAACTACAACGCTCTCTTTCTAGAAACATTATATATAAATTTCCGATTAAATTCAATAGAATTATGGATATTTTTGCTATAAAATGATATAATTTTAAGCAGAAACAACGATATTTAAATTATGGGAGGATATATGTCTAAAAACATAACAATACCAACTGATGAAGATGGTTTTGTACTATTACAATGTCATATTTGCGGTGAATATTTTAAATTGTTAGCAAGTGAAGTTAATGATGATAGTACTATAAATATATGGTGTCCATATTGTGGTTTAAATAGAAAACAATATGCTCCAAATGAAGTAATAGATACATCAATAAAAGTAGCTGAAAATGAATTAAATGAAATTATTTATAATACTTTTAAAAAATTAGAAAAAGAAACTAAAAACAGTTTAATTCAATTTAAATGTAATAAGAAACTAGAGTTGAAAGATGTTCCTCCAATAAAAGTAAGAATAGATAATTTAGAGTTACAAAACTATAAATGCTGTAATTCAATGGCAAAAATACAACCTATATCAAAAATGTGTGGTAGTTATTGTCCTATTTGTGGAGGTATAAATTATGAATAATAGTTATAATAAAAAAGAAATAAAAAAAGAATGTAGGGATTTTAAAACGATAGCTAGTAGGGTTTTAACAAGTGAATATGATACATTTGATAATAATTTAAAAAGATTTATTAATTACATAGATAATACTGAAAATATTAAAAAGTATATTACATCTTGTATTAACGAAAAAGATAATTTTAAAATAGAAGATGATGTCAAACAAGTTTCTACTGGATATGGTGAATATGTTTTTGATAGTCATATTGAAGAAAATAAAGAAGTATCTTATACTTATCAAATATTAAAATATATTACAGAAAATAATGTTTCTTATAGAGGATATACATTAGGTTATTCCCCTTCTAAACAATATAATGATAAAGTTAAAGGATTTAATGATAAATTTGTCTTACCTTTAATAAATGAAATAGAAGGCAATTATGAAAGGATATGTATTGAAATGGGATTAGATGAAAATAATAATTATTTTATAACTAACAATGGTGGACAAGTTAATATTGCAAAAGATGAATCAACGATAAATGCTACTCAAAATAATTATTCGCAAATTGATAAGTTAGTGAGTCAGGTAAAAACAAATATTGATAGTATTGATGATAGTGAATTAAAAAACGAAATAATAGACAATGTTGAAGGGTTACAAGAAGAATTAAAAAAAGAAAAACCTAAAAAAGGAATAATTAATGCTATTGTTAATGCTTTAGAAAGTATAATACCAAAAATTCCTAAAGCTATTGAATTAACTGCTGCAATAACTCAAATAATTACTTTTGCATCAACACTATAATATTAAAAGGAGAAATTATTATGATTAGAAATGTAAAGTTAGAAGATATTCAAGAATTAGCACCTATCTATAAAGAATTATATGATGATGTTGATATTGGAGAGTTTTGGACAATTGAAAAGGCTGAAAAACTTTTAAGATATTTTATGATAGACAAAAAGATTTATTCTTTGTTGCTGAAGAAAACGGAAAAGCAATTGGTGCAGTAATGTCAAATTTAAAGCCTTGGTTTGATGGAAATAGACTTAATGATACGGAAATATTTGTATCTAAGGAATATCAACATAAACATATTGCTAAAGATTTATATAAGTGTCATTTAGAAATTGCGAAAAGAATTTATGATTGTAAAGTTATAGAATTTCATACATATGGTGATGAGGATGAATTTCCACAAAATTGGTATAAGAGAATCGGATTTAAAAAAGACGAAGAATTAATTATAATGAGTGCTAATATTAATGAAATATTAAATAAAATATAAGGAGGAAGAATAATGATATTAAAATCTTATAACCCAGCAAATAATGAATTGCTTGGTCAAATAGAAACAACAAATTTAACTGATATACTTAAAATTGTTAATAATAGTAAATTAGCTTTTGAAAGTTGGGGATATTTATCTTTAGAGGATAGATTATCATATATAAAAAAATTATATACGGTTATAAAGTCTAAAAAAGAAGAATTTGCTAAACTTTTAACAAACGAAATGGGAATGCCAATATCTGAATCTTTATTTGATATTGATAGTGGTTTAGAACATATTCAATGGTATATAGATAATGCAAAAAATATTATAGGAGAAAAAGTAACTTATGAAGATGAACAAGAAGTAGATAAAGTTATTTTTGAACCTAAGGGTGTTGTAGCTGTAATTATAGCTTGGAACTTTCCTTTTTCAAGTTTTGTATGGCAAGCAGTATCAAATTTAGTAGCAGGAAATACAGTAATAATTAAACATTCAGAATATGTACCTTTATGCAGTAAATATATTTATGATATGGTATCAGAAGCACTTCCTGAAAATGTATATAGTGTTGTGTATGGAGATGGAACTGTTGGTCAAGAATTAGTAAATCAAGATATAGATATGATTTGTTTTACAGGAAGTACAAAGACAGGACAAAGTTTATATAAAATAGCTGGAGAAAAATTTATTCCTATTGTTTTAGAATGTGGTGGTTCAGCACCAGGAATTGTTTTTGAAGATGTTAATATAGATTCTGTAATTGACGCTTTATATATAAATAAATTTGCTAATACTGGTCAAATATGTGATGGCCAAAAAAGATTAATTGTACATGAAAATAAATTTGAAGAACTTTGTGAAAAATTTAGTAAATGTATTGAAAGTAAAAAAATAGGAAATCCTTTAGATGAAAAAGTAGAACTTGGACCTCTTGTTTCAAAAGAACAATTAGAAAAATTAGAGTCACAAGTACAGGATGCAGTAGATAAATGTGCCAAAATTATATGTGGTGGAAAAAGATTTGATTTAGACAATGGTAATTATTATCTTCCTACAATTCTAACTAATATATCAAAAGATATGAAAGTTTATAATGAAGAAGTTTTTGGACCTGTAATTCCTATTATTAAATTTAAAACCATTGATGAAGCAATTGAAATTGCTAATGATACTCAATATGGATTAGGTGGATATGTTTATACTTCAGATAAAGCAAAATATGATACTATGGTGAAAAAATTAAAAACAGGTATGATAGCTTTAAATAATCTATATTACTTAAGACCTTGTAATCCATTTGGTGGATACAAAAAATCAGGTATGGGTAAAAACAATAGTGAATTTGGATTAAGAGAACTATGTAATATTAAAGTAGTAACATATGAAAAATAAGAATATATGTGGAGGAAAAAAATGAATAGAAATTTTGCAGAAGAATGGTTAAATAAATTAAAAGAATATTGGTTTAATAAAGATATAGAAAAAGCAGTTTCTTTATTTACTAAAACAACTTTTTATCAAGAAACTCCATTTATGGAACCTTATACTACAATTAACGAAATAAGCCAAGAATTGCAACATGTAAAAGAGCAAGATATAAAGAAAATAGAATTTAAGATATTGGCAATAGATGATAAAACTTTAATTGTTAACTGGTTATTTGAAAGAGATATTGAAGTGTTTGATGGAATATATGAAATAAAATTTAATGATAATTTAGAATGTATCTATTTTAAAAGTTGGGAAATGAATAAATAATTAATAAAGGCAATGTAGAAAATAAAATCTGCATTGCTTTTTTTCTAACTATTATTTTTCTATTGTTAAGAGGATTGGGGATTTTCCCCACATAAGAATTTGTACAGGAGTACAAATTCATTGCTTGCTAGACACAACTTATACTCTCATTCAAAAACGCAAAATAAAAAGAGAATTAAATTATTTTCATAATTTTGTCCTCTTTTTTTAGATTATTTAAGCAAAAACATATTCTTTTAATACTAATTCTTCAGCCATATTTTTATAATTATTCATAAGTTTTGTCCATTCAATTGGGTTAATTTCTTTATTCTTTTCAGATAGTCTTTCATCATTTTTTATATAATCTTCCATTAAAGATTCAAACATACTATCACAAGCTCTACCTACTGAATTAATATGATGAATTAGTTTGTTTTGCATTAAAAGTGATATATATAATGCTCTCTTATTTTTATAAATAAAGTGTAGTCTAAGCATTCCATATTTGCCACAAGTTCCACAATCTTCATCCTTTTCTAAATATAAATTTGGTATTAAATAATCTCCTTGTTTTGTATAAGTTATTTCCATAATTTAATCATTCCTTTCTTATTTTTATTAAATATTAACAATTGTTTTTGGTATTAATAATAGGTTGTCTACTATGTTGTTATCTTCAATATATGGACAATTTATAATTCCATCTTGATAGAAGTGTTGTTTTATTAGTTCCATATATAAAAGCAAATCTGCTTCCGAATATTTATTTTCTTCATACTTTTTAGTAGAAAATATAAAGTAATCTTGCTCTAGTTTTTCTAATTCTTGTTTATTAATTTGTTCTTTATATTTAATTCCAATTTCATTATTGTTTAAAATTTCATTAAGATAATTTAAATATTCTTTATTACTTTTTGAAATAAATTTATCAGTAAATTTAATATTTTTAATTTCAATATTGTAATTTTTATCTCTATTTATTTCTAAACTTGCTATTAATCTTTGTATCAATTCTTTCTTAGTTTTTCTATTTAGACTATCCCATAAAAATGAAAATCCAAGTTTATTTTGAAATAAAATATTATTATCATCTTGATAATCACAATCTAATTTTTTTAGTAGTTCTACTGTGTAATCTTTAAAATCATCATCTGGATCTAGTTTGTTTTTCTTTTGATTTAGTTTATCTATTTCTTTTTTTATAACTTCATTTTTATGGTTAATTACTTCAACATTTAGAGTAGAACTTAAATATAAATCTACTAATTTTTTCTCTTGTAATTTTAATTTTTCAATTGCATTATCTATATCTTTTATCTCTTTTGTTTTAGTAGAATTACAAACTATAATTTCATTATCGGTATCATACATATATCTAGTTAGTTCATTTAAAATACGTCCTAGTTTTTGTTCTATTTTATCCGAACTATAATGAAGTCCTTTTGATTTACAATTACTATTTTTACAAGTCAAATGATAATACACTTTTTCTTTTTCGGTTCCACTATTTTTAAAAGAATTAGTAGAAGAAAGTATTCCTCCACAATCAGGACACTTAACTATTGAAGTAAATAAATGAATATGTTCTCCATAATTTGAGTGCTTATTTTTTTCTAAATTTGCTCTTGTAACATTCCAAGTTTGTTCATCAATTATAGGTTCACAATAATTATTTACTCTTAAAACATCCTGTGGTTTTCGTTTGTATTTACCATATTCAAATGTTCCTATATAAATAGAGTTAGTTAGTATTTTATAGACTCGGTCACTTCGCCATTTACCTTGTTTCAAGTATGAATTATTATCTTTCATAATACTTGCTATATTTCTTGTAGAATGTCCTTTTTTACATAGTTCAAATATTTCCTTAACAACTTGTGCTTCAATAGGCTCTATTTCTAAATGTCCTGTTTCTTGATTTCTAATATAGCCATAAGGTGCTTTGCTAGGGTGTATTTTAGATAAAGCCATTTCTTCCATAGCACGCTTTGTTCTTGCTCCAATTTCTTTTCTTTCTCTTTGACCAAATACTAAATTCATTCCAAATATCATTTCACCATTAGCAGTAGATACATCATAAGGTTCAAGTATTAATTCAATTTTTACCTCGTGTTCTTCACAATAATTAAGTAGCCAAAAGCCATCATAATTATTTCTAGTTAATCTATCTACTTTAATAGCAACTAACTTATCTATCTTTTTAGATTTAATATCTTTTAAAATTCTTTGCATTTCAGGTCTCATTAAATCTTTTCCAGAATGTCCTGCATCATTGTAAACATCAACTATTAAATAATCATTTTTTTCACAATATTCTTTAATCATACGAAGTTGTGAATCAATAGAATAACCATTATCTCTTTGGTCATCTGTACTTACTCTTACATATACTGCACATCTATTGCTCATAAAATCATCTCCTCACTTGTTTCCTAACTTAAATGCGTTTTTATACCCACCAAATTAAATTTTCTGTCTTCAATTGTTTCCTCACTAAAACAAGAAATAACAAACACCTTCTCATAAGTTTCCTCAGTTAAAAGTAATTTGTTAAGTTATAAATTTTAAAATTTTATAAGTTTTCACTATATACTCACTTATAATTAGAATTTTTACCCCTAAAGTTATAATTTTGTGAGAAGTTGTTTGATTTCTTTGAGATTATACTTTTCATTATGTTCTTTAATGTAAAATGGTTTATTACTAATCTCATTTACTTTATATTCAAGTATTGTAAGAGTAATAGGATATGTAATTATGTATTCAGTTGGTTCAACAATTTGTAGGTTTGTTTTCAGTAAGTGTTTAATTTTACCATTTTTAGTTATGTAAGTGTAGCTTTTGATGATTTCTAGAATTTCAGTATTTGGTTTTAATTCTTGTATTACTTTGAATTCAAGCATAAAAAAATGTCCTCCTTTCTAGAAAGAGAACATTGTATTTATATATCTTCCAAGCACTACGTGAGTTCGATTGAAAGATAAAATAAAAACTTACGATACCATATTGGTTCGTAAGTTGTTTTCAAATGGAGACTTAACTATACACGTATGCGAAATATATAACTCCCAAGATTGATTAAATCAACTGATAACTAAATTATAGCAGATATTAGGATTATTTCAATAGGCTTATAGACAATTTTTAGTAAATATAGTATAATTTTATTAGTATTTGTCTTTGGTTAGTTGGAAGGTGTAGAATGAAAACATATCATGAAATTTTTTTAAAATTGATAGAAGAAAATAAAATTACAATAACAAAAAAGCTTGAAAAAGACCCTAACTTTATTCAATCGATTATGAATTTCGCAATAAATAATAGTTCTAAAATATTATTTAAAGATTTAGATAAAGATAAGAAAAATATGTTAACTGAAAATAGAAAAATAGCTTCAGATTATAATAAAACACTATATAATCAATGGAAAAAACCTATTGATAATCTTGAAACAATAATTGAAATGTCACAAGAATGTGCTGAAATGTATTATAAAAGTTTTATTGGAGATGCAGAAAAAGAAAAGAATTTATTATTTCATTCATTGCGTACCATTCATGCAAGAGCACTTCTTACATCAAAAGAATGTTTAGTATTGCTTAAAAATGGTTATTCTGATGGTGCTTTTAGTAGATGGAGAACACTTTATGAATTGTCTGTAATTGGGACATTATTATTTGAAAAAAAAGACAGTGATTTATGTGAAAGATATTTAAATTATTTTCATATACAAGCATACAGAGAAGAACGATTAAATAGAGAAAAAGGTCATCCTTCACATACTGATGTTTCATTTGCAAATTTAAAAGATAATTATGATTATGTTGTTGAAATGTATGGTAAAGATTACGCAAAAGGAGAATATGGATGGGCAAATGAATTATTAAATAGAAAGGCTAGTTTTAGAGATATAGAAGCTGCAACAGATATGGGAAATCTCAGAGAATATTACAAATCATCTTCAATGTTTGTACATGGAAATTATAAAGCAAGCCAAGAATCATTAGGAATAATACCAAATACAGATAGAATGCTTTTAATAGGTCCATCCAATTATGGGCTATCTATACCAATGCAGAATGTAACAATTTCATTAGTATCAATTACATCTTGCTTTTTGCTAGTATATCCTACTATTGATACAATGACTGCTTGTTCTATATTGCAAAAATTTATGGAGAAAGTCTTAATTGATGCTGATAAAATTCAATCAAAAATTGAAAATGATGAAATGAAATTCAGAGGGGAACATTCAAATATATTAATAACATGTTTTAAGGGGAAAAATAATTCTTCAAGTTTATTATTACATAGAATTAGAACAAGTAAAAGTATTGATAAAGTTGAATTAACAAATAGTTTTAAAACAAGTGAAGCTGAACTGGCCAAAGAATTAAGCAATAATTATAAATATGTTATTTCCTTAGGACAAAAACCTCTTGTAGATGATGTATATATTGAACTTAAAGCCAAGAAACATAACACTATTTTAAATACTAACTTTCCGATAAAAAAAATTATAAAAATATTTAAGAATAATAATATTGATTATTCAATCTCAGAAAATGCGGGTAATTATTTATGCAATAATATTTATTATGAAGGCTTAAAATATATAAATAAGAATAAGTTGGATACAAAGATGATTTTTATTCATGTTCCTTCTATAAATAAAGATTTTGATAAACTAGCAAAAGCAATATCTGAATTTATAGATAATAACTAGTTTAAGGAGGAAAATTATGAAGTCAAAAATAGCAAATTCAATAAAATTTTATACTTTATGTACTAAATTAAAAGATACAATTAGGACAGGTCCTAAAGTCTGGAATGCCAAAAGAGAGAGAATAGAAAGTGTTGCAGAACATATTTATGGAGTTCAAATGCTAGCATTATCTATTTATTATCAGTTTGGCTATAAATTAGATATTATGAAAATTATTTTCATGTTGGCAGTTCATGAACTAGAAGAAATTGAAATTGGTGATTTAGCATTTTATGAAACAACACGAGAAGAAAAATTAATTAAAGGAAAAGAAGCAACCAATTATATTTTGAAAGATTTTCTTGGAAAAGATGAAATTTCAGCATTATTAGATGAATATAATGAAAGAAAAACCGATGAAGCGTTATTTGCTTATCATTGTGATAAATTAGAATGTGATATTCAAATGAAATTATATGATCAAGAAGGATGTTTTGATTTAAAAAATCAGCCTAATAATCCAATTATAAATAATCCTAGTGTTAGAAAAGTGTTAGATAGTGAAAAAAGTATCTCTAATGCTTGGATTGAATTTGATAGAAGTAAGTATGAAGATGATAAAAACTTTATAGAAATAATTGAGTATTTGAAAGAAAACGAAATATAGAGAGGTGTAATTATGACCGATGAGAATTATATAGACATAGCAATAGAAATTAGTAAAAATGCCAAATATCCTTATGGTGCTATTGTAGTTAAAGGTAATAAAATTATTGGCAGAAGTGATGATAAAACTTTAATGGAAACAAGTATGTATTCACACGCAGAATTAGAAGCAATAGAAAGTGCTTCTAAAAATAAAAATCTTTATGGAGATTTAAAAGGTGCAACAATGTATGTATCTTGTGAACCTTGTATGATGTGTATGGGAGCAATTCTATATGAAGAATTTTCAAAAGTGGTTTATGCTGCTACTCTTCAAGATAGCAATGATAATTATTGTCCAGAAATGATAACAAATATAGACGAGTTAGCAAAATACTCAAAAGATAAAATAGAAATAATTAAGGAATTACATAGAGAGCAAGCTGTTGAAGTGTTAAAAACGAGAGGAGAATAAATCTTATGAAACAAGAATTAGTAAGAATTAATTCTATTGATGGTATAGAACAAGTTGGTATATTATATGCACCTAATAATATTACAAATAAAATAGTAATCCATGTTCACGGATTAAATGGTAATTTCTATGAAAATAAATTTTTAGACATTTTAGCAGAAACTTATACAAACAAAAATTATGCTTTTTTAACTTTCAATAATAGAGGCAAAGATTATATTTCAGAGTTCTCGAAAGGTGACACTTCTATTATTATAGGTGGAAGTTTAGAAAGGTTCAAAGATTGTTTATTAGATATTGAAGGTGTTATAAAATGGGCAAAGGAAAAAGGCTATAGCGAAATAACATTAGAGGGACATAGTTATGGCTGCAATAAGGTTTTATATTATTACAATAAAAAGAAAGATGATAGTATAAATAAAATAGTTTTATTAGCACCTTGTGATATTCCTTCTGAAGGTAAAAAATTCTTAAACAAAACAGAATATGAAATAGCCAAAGAAGATGCTACTAGGCTTGTAAACGAAAGAAAGGAACAGGAATTAATAGATTTCTCTGTTATGGCTAATGGTAAGATTGCTGCCGGGACATATTATTATGATTTTTTACCTGGTGGAGAGAATGATTTTATTAGATATAGTGATGGAGAAAATGGTAAGAGTCCAATTCTTAATAGCATAAATATTCCTGTTTTAATTATTTTTGGAAACATTGATGAGTGTGTTTTAACTCAACCTATTGAAATAGTAAAAAAATATTTAGAAAACAATATATCAAATTGTAAAATTGAAGTAATTAATGGCGCAGATCATTCTTATACAAATAAGTATGAAGAATTAGGCAAAGTTATTGAAGATAATTTTTAAGGAGAAAGGTAATATGAATGAAACATTTAAATTTTTAAAAGAAAATACACAAGTTAATTATTTAGCTACTGTAAAATAAGATAAGCTAAGTTGCAGACCTTTTGGAGATCCAATTATGTATGATGGCAAGATATATGTGATAACAAGTAAGCATAAAGAAGTTTCAAAACAAATTACTGAAAATAATAATGTTTGTATTGTTGCTTATGATGATGAGAATTGGATTAGAATTAACTGTCAACTAATTGATGACAGTAATAACGTAGCTGTTAAACAAGCTATTATTAATGAATTTGATTGGCTATCGAAGCAGGATATACTCTTGATAATCCAGACTTTCAAGTTTTATATATGGCAAATGTAGATTCAACTATTTATGATGAAGAAGGAAATGTCATCTCAACTTACAATTTTTAAATATATAAATTATAAAGACAATGCTTAGCCGGCATTGTCTTTATCGTTTCTAATAGATGATAAATATTCTTTTATCTCACTGTTTTGTATTTTTAAGGCTTCTATTTTAGTCCCAATTGCTTGTTCATTTTCAAAATAAACTAGATAATGAAATTTATTTTTTACTTTGATTAAACAATTGATATTTTATTCTAATGTTTTAAGAATTTTTTCTATAATATATTCACCAATACTATTTTTTATTTCTTCTTTAACTTCTGGATTTTTAACTTTATATCCTACAATTAAATTTCTAATATATTCAGACTGAGATAAGTTTAATTTTGAAGAATCCCTTTTTAAAATAAATTTTTCATCATCACTTAAAAATACATTAATTTTATTATTTCTTATTCTCATAATTTAAGGTCTCCTTTCTAAAATTTAAGGGTATGGGAATTCCCATAATAGAATTTGTTCGGGAATACAAATTCAGTGCTTGCTAGACAAGAACATTATTCTCAAAATAAGGAAAATATAAAAAGAGGATTAAATTATTTTGATAATTTTGTCCTCTTTTTCAGTTAGTTTTATATAAAATAAAAACTTACGAACAATTAAGTCCGTAAGCTATATTCAAATGGAGCCGTTGGCGTAGTTATCTACAACTTTTTTCGGCTCTCGTGACGATTGATACAAATATCAATCAATTTATTAAAGTATATCATAATTTTTATAAATTGCAACAAAATTATAGCGATATTTATGAAAAAGTTTAAGAAATAATAATTATATACATAATTATTGCTTTTTTAAACTTTTTTTATTTTCCTTTTCAAGTTGTTTTAAACTCTTTTTAGGTGTTGGCAAATCTTCTGGCATAGTTCCACCATTTTTAGCAATTACCTCTCTTATGTTTTTTCCAATATTATGATGAGTTTCATTAGCTTCTTTTTCTGTTTGTATATTATCTTTCTTTAATTTTTGCTCAGTTTGTGAAATTCTAAATAAATTAGCAATTAGTTCATCACTTCCCATATTATCTAAAATATCTTCTCTATATCTTAACCCTTTTCGTTTTGCAATATCATCAGCTGTTTCTCCATTATATAAACCTTTATAGCCTGAATTGTGAAATCTATCAAAATTTTTAACTCCAGCTTTTTTAGCAGTTTGATTAAGTGAATAATTTCCTTTTTTAGTTAAATTTCTTTGATAAAATCTTTTTTCATCTTCTGTTAATGAACTATATTCTTTTTCAGTTATTTCCTGTTTTCTTGTTTGTACTGCAAAGTATGTTTGTGCTAAAGCAATTACTTTTTTCCTACTATCTCCATTTTGTGCTATTAAATAACAAGCATAACGAGTTAATGTATAATCCTTTTGCTCCCTTTGTGCATCAGAACCTATTTGCACCATTTTACCGACGTCGGCAAAATGGTCAAAAACTGATATATCACTATTTTCACAAGACTTTATAGCTTTAGAAATGACTTTTTTAAAATTGCTCCATTTACTATAATTAAGACAAGTCATAAGTTCTCTAGCATACCAAAATTCAATTCCATTTTCATCAATATGTTTTATATCTTCAAAAGTTTTGTTATTATAATCTTCATTCTCTTTTAATTTATTTATCTCGAATCATCTCCATTTCCTATACTATTTTACAATAATATTAAAAAGTTGACAATATATTTACGAAAATTTGTTTTAATCTTTATATAGATTTTTATTATTTTTAATATAAGATTTTAAATATATAGTTCTAACAAGCCTATCAACAGTGCAAACTAATCCTAAGCTAACAAGTCCAATATTAAAATATTTTATTAGACAAAGTAATGGTATTCTTATACATATACCACCAATAAATGAAGTTAATCTAATAGCTTTTGTATCTTTATTAGCAGATAAATATGCTAAATAGTTATTATTAAGTATATACGTAAAAAATTCAGTTGAATATAAATAAACATATATACCACATTCGCTCCAAGGAACACTTCTTCCTAAAAAATACCAAGCTGGATATGGAATAATAATAAAAAATATTAGTGAAAATATTAAAGAGTAAATTGTAATTTTATTTACTTTTGTTAATAGGTTATTTTCTTCATTTTCTATAGAATTTGCATAAGAAACTAAAAGCCCTGTATAGTATCCTTCTGCTAATTGTAATAATACTTCTACAACAGCAGAACATACACATACTATAACATAAACATTAGTGCCGAAAGAACTTGATATGCTCTCAAGAAAAATGTATGCAAATTTTTGAATTGCTTTATTAAATAATAAATCTTTAGCATGATTAATTATATCTTTTATATATACCATTTTTATTTTTCTATATTTATATTTCGAAAATATAAATAATAAAATCGTATTTATAAGTGTAGATATGATTGTAGCTACATATATTCCAACTTCATTAAATCCTAATTTAATACTTATTATATCTCCAAGAATATTAAATAATGAAGATATAACTGTTGCAATTAGTACAAGATTTGTTTTCCCTTTTACCTTTAAATCATTTTTTGGAATATAACTTATTGCTAAAATTGGTAACTGAATTGCTTTTAATTTTAATAAACATGTTAAAATATTTCTGGCGTCATTTTCTAAAGTATAAATATAAGTTAGTTTATTAGCAAATATAAATATTATCAAAGATATAATCATACTACTAAAAATTTGTAAAAAAATAGCTACAGTATTAATGCTATTATTATTTTTTCTATCTCTTGATAGTACAATACTATGTGATTGTGATATACATTCTTGTATTGTATTGATTGCAGAGTCCAAGCTTATAAGTGAAGCAAATACTACAATTGCAGTTGTACCAATAGAATTAGATAATGATCTGTCAATTGTTATTAGTATTATATTTGTAAATTCTACTATTATATATGGTAATACAAATAAAAGTACTGACATTACACTTTTATTACTTATTTTTTGTTTCATGTGTTTCTCCTTATTAGATTAGATTTAATTTAAACTGACAAAATTATACTATATTTTACATTTTTTAGCCACATATTTTATAAAAAATATAGAAGATACTAAGAGAATATCGAAAAAAGTGTGTAAACTAGAAAATATAAATCGACTATGATATAATTAGAAAAATCATAGTCGGTTTTTCTGCATATGAAGGGAGATAGAAAAAATGGCAAAACGTGAAAAAATATCAGAAGAGAGAAGGAATTTTTTAAAAGAATTCATTAATCAAAATAATATAACAAGTGCTAAAGATATTGAAGAAGCTTTAAAGGATATGTTTAAGGATAAATATATAAATTTTACTTGCACATTGACAATTTAATATAATACGTATATAATGAAGTAAAAACAGACACTATAAATTTAACTATAGTATCTGAAAATCATAGTTGATTTTTAGTTTACACAAAATATCCGATATATTCTAGTAATTTTCTTTTAGTTTCCTCTGTTTCTTTAATATCATAATATTCTTCTGCTTTATTTTTTGAATCATAAACTCTTGAGCCAAAATACTCATCAGCAATAAAATACCTTTTCATTTTTTTTATCAATTCTCCTTTTTATTATAATTAATTACATGCTTTAGTTCTTTTATTAAGTTTTTCATTTAATTCCCATAAAGCTGTCTTATTACTATCATACTTTAGTTTTTTTAATGCTTCATCATATTCTACCCATTTGTATTCTTTGTGCTCATTTGAAAGTTGGATATTACCATCCTCGTCTTTTATTTCTATAGCGTATGAGTATTCTGGTACAACATATACATTTGGCCCCCAAGTATATTCTCCCGTTATATTTAATACTGGAATAGTAGTTTTAGAATCTAATTGTTCTATTTTTCTTTTTTCGACAATTAATGATGTTTCTTCCTTTATTTCCCTAATCACCGTTTCAAGAGGCTTCTCATTATTTTCTCCCCCTCCTGATATAAATTGCCATATAGGGTGTGAATTCCTATAAAATATACCATATAGGATTCTATTATTTTCTCTTTTATATAGGATTGTTAAAATTTGATATGGTGCTCTCATAAGATATTCCCTCCTAGCTCTTTTATTGTAATGACTTAAGTATACCACATTTTCTATTAAAATTCTAGTTATTTTCACTACTTGCATAATTATTTATTTTTAGTAAATTAAAAAAGTAAATTATATTTAATTTAACTAGAATAAATTTAAATTATACATTAACAGATATTGTAAGATTAAAATATAATGGTATAATTTAATTGTAGATACTTCTTAAGAAAGAAGGTAAAATATGAATTTTAATGGTAAACATCTTTCCTTAGAAGATAGAAAAATTATTGAACAAAATATTTGCAAAGAATTAAGAAAATTTGAAACTGCAAAAGAACTTAATAAAAGTCAATCAACAATAGGTAAAGAAATTAGAAACAACAGAAAACGTAGATATTCAATTAGAGAAGATGCTCCATGGATGTGTAAACATTTTAATGAATGTAAAATTTGTACAAGCAGATGCAGTGACTTTGAAGAAATACCATGTTTTAGAAGAGACAGATTTATTGGTGCTTGTAATTGTTGACCAGATATAAAACATTGTAAAAAAGCAAAATATTTTTATTATGCAAATGTAGTGCAAAAAAATTATGAATACACTTTAAAAGATTCTCGAGAATGTGTTAATTTAAACACAACAGAACTTTATGAATTAGCACACATTATATGTCCTTTAATCAAACAAGGACAGTCAATTTACACAATTTTACAAAATCATAAGGAAATTACACAATGTGAGAAAACAATTTATACATACATTGAAATGGGATTATTTCAAGATTGGGGTGCTACCAATCTTGAATTAAGAAGAAAAGTAACAAGAAAATTAAGAAAAGAGCAGAACCAGCAGATTATACAGGAAGGAAATACGATGATTACTTAGAATTTATTAAAAATAACACTTGTTCTGCCACAACAGAAATGGATACAGTTTATAACCAACAAGATGGTCCATATATTCAAACATTTATATTTGAAAACATCGGCTTTATGATTGGACTATTAAAACAGAAGAAAACGGCTGAGGAAATGGCTGATTCTCTTAACTATTTTCAAGATATTTTGCCAGATGATATGTATCAAAAATTATTTGGTTTATTACTTACAGACAGAGGTTCAGAATTTGCAAAGCCACAACTTTTTGAAATAAATCATGAAACAGGAGAAATTAGAGGGAACATATTTTATTGTGATGCTCAAATGCCAAGCCAAAAGCCTTTAAACTTATTAAAATCTTCTTTTATTTTATTTCTTTCAGCTCGTAGTTTATTAATAATCTTATCTTTGTAAGATAATTCACTTTTTAAATCATTAATTTCATTATCTTTTAGTTCTAGTTCATATTTTAGGTAACGATTTTCTTTTTCTATTTTAATGCCGAATTTTCAAAATCTTTAATAGCGATATTTAGGCCATTTACACTTCTAATAGTTTGAGTAGCATCTTTTACGTTTGAAGTGTAATTTTTGATTTTTTCAATATTTTCGCTTGAAATAAGCATATTATTTTTATTAAGTTTAGATGGCTTTAAATTATCTAGTATTTCCTTTATATCATTACTTTCATTATCGAGAGCTTTAGTTTGTTTATTTGCTTCAGCAAGTTTTTGCTTTTTCTTTTGAATGTTCTTTTTTATTTCTGCATAACCATTCATATTTTTAACACTTATATCTCTATTTCTGACTTTTTTCTTTTGTTTTAATAGAAAATGCTCCGAATAGACCTTATTATAAGATTTTATACAGCAAGATCTCATTTTATCTTGTATTTTAGTTAATGACTCTTTTGTAAATACTTTTGACTTTGCAGGTTGTTTTCTCATACCTCGTTTATAATCATCTTTTATGGGCACTTCAACTAAATGCATATGAGGAGAGACTTCATCAAAGTGTATTCCTGCATCTTGATAGTAGTCTATTATTTCATATCCCTTAAATTTACAAAAAGCTTCTAATCTTTCTTTTTGCTCTGGAAGACTAAATCCCTCACGAGCTTGGTCTTCAGTTGATACTCTCATATATAAGCCACATTTTTTCTTTTCTTCATTCAATTTTCAAAACCTCCTAACAAAAAAGAGACATCAAAGTACACACGAGTACCATTGACATCTCTTAAATACATTTATTGCATAGTAAAATACAATATAATTGCAATATAATATAAATTTTTCAAAGTACTCATAAATCTATATTTATCTCTCGGCAAGTAAATATACATAATTAATTGCCTATGTTATATCACGATTTATAGAAATGTCAAATTTTTGCTGATGTTTACATGCTTTTCAGATATTCTTCTAATTCTGATAGTTTTATCTTTTCAGTAAGGTTAGAAATATAAACATCATTGGAATAATTGAAAACTAGAAATGTAGTATCTTTAATTATTACCTTATGTGGCTCAATATATGAGATATTTGTCTTCTCAATTTTTCTTATACTGCTATTAATAAAGTAGGAGTAACCATAGAGAATTCACATATAAATTCTAGTCTTTTCTTTAAGCTTTCCTCAAATTGTAATTCTTCTTTGATAATATTCATTTTCACACCATCCCTCCATTTTAGATTTAGGATGATTTTTTCACAAAAGAAAAAAATCAACCATTTTACTGATTGATTTTCATATCCACCTGTTCTATATAAATTTCGAACAGATACGTCGTTGGATCCTTAACTTTTCTTATATTCTAAAAACTATACTCCCAAGATTGATTAAATCAACTACAAATTAATTATAGCAGATATTATGATAATTTCAAGTAGAAATATAGCTATTTTCTATAAATTTTGATATAATTTAATAGATTGAATTATAGTCCAATTGGAGGTGAAATCAAAATGCGAATAGGTATTGATATAGATGGAGTGTTAACTGACATTGAACAATGGCAATTAGATGTGGGAGGAAAATTTTTTTCAAGATTTAATAAAAGTGTTTTAAATAAAGATGGTTATGAAATAACAAAAATATTCAATGTTTCAGATGAGTTAGATAGTCAATTTTGGAATGAATACTTATATGAATATGTAACAAAAGAACCATCAAGAAAATATGCAAGTGAAGTCATTAAAAAATTAAAAGATGATGGTAATGAAATCTATATAGTAACGGCAAGATATTTAACTGATAGAAACAATGAAGATGGAGAGAAAATGAGAAAAATAGTAGTTAATTGGCTTGCAGAACAAAAGATTGATTATGATGAAATAATTTTTAGCCCAGAAGATAAAAAGGAAAATTGTAAAAAATATAATATAGATATTATGATAGAGGATAAAGTAGATAATATCAATAAAATATCAAGTATAATACCTGTAATATGTTTTCACGCAGGATATAACAATGAGTGCAAAGGCAAAAATATTTATAGAGTTTATAATTGGTATGATATATATAATTTAATAAACGGTGGTAAGATATGTAAAACAAAGTAGTTTTAATTGATTATGAAGAAAAATATGTAGATATAATAAATGAAATTGAAGAACAACAATGGGGAAAATGGTGTGCAGGAGATATTCGTGATAAAATAGGAGAATATACTCATATAAAATTAGCAAAAATAGAAAATGATATAGTAGGTATAGGATACGGTAAAAGAGTAGGAGATGCTTTTTATATTCAAGTTATTGTAATAAGATTGCAATATCAACATAATCATATTGGGTCAATGTTTATGGATTATTTTATAGATTATTCAAAATCACTTCAATTAGCAAATATTGTTCGCGAGGGAGTATTAGTAAATAATAAAATGAATATTGAAAATATAATGAAAAAATATGATTTCAAAGAAGTTATTAGAATTAAAGAGTATTGGGGTTATAAATTTCCTAATGATTGGTGCAAAGAATGTGGGTGTAAACCTTGTAAATGTACAAATGTAATATTTGTTAAGGAGATTAAATAAAATGACTACTAAAAAAGATTATATAAATTTAATAAGATGGAGTTGTATAATTGATTCCTTTACGAATTTTTACTTTATAAAAATTATAGTAATATATCTTCTATTACAAAATGTAATTCCTTGGGTTGCAGTTTCTATACCAATAGTTTTATAATTTTCAAGACTAATTTCAAGGGGAGTTAAACCTATAGCAAAATTTGCGTTAAAAGTAGATTATAAAAAATATCATATATTTCATTTGATAGCATTTCTTTGCCTGGGAATAATAATTTCTCAATGTAGAAATGTCTATACAATATATTTATTTACTTTAATATCTGGAACCTTATCCGGAATAAAATATTCATCAAGAACAAAAATGAATACTCAAAATAAAGAGTATGAACCATACTGTTTTATTGAAGAAGAAAGATCACAAGTTATTGGGGAACATTAGGACTTTTAGCAAGTCAGTTTATTTATGATATAAGTCCTAGAATATATATAATGGGCTTTTTCTAGTTGATTTAATCTATTAACGACGTCACTTGGTGCGACGACTTTACCTTTTGGAGCGAATCACATACAAGTTACGAACTAAGTTCTCTTTCTAAAAATATTATATATGAAATCTTCTTAAAATTCAATGGGAGTATGGAGAATTTTGTTATTTTATAGTATAATAAGTTTAAATTTAAGCCAATTATTAAAGGAGATATTTAATGAACGAAATAAAAGAATACAATGACTTATCAATAAATAAATATGGTACAATTGGTTCGCTAATGAATGGATATTTAGATTCTTATTTAAATAGAGATGAAATTGAAGTTATTAATAAAAATATAGACATTCTAAATAAGAAACTGGAAGATTTCAATATATTTAAGTATAAGATTATAAATAGGTATAAAATTAAAAATTTAATTGTAAAAGTTCTTTCAGAAGAAACAGAGGATTTTATAGAAATTGCTGTAGATTTATTAAATATGTCAGAAGATAATTTTGAAAATATTATTGATGGATTTATGAAACTAACAAAAAATGATATTGATGTATTGTATTATAATCTTTGGAAAAAACGTGGTAATGAAAAATTTGATGTAAATTTTCTAAAAAAAGAAATTGGTAGTAATTATGAATTTGTGCCAGATTTAATAATGAGTTATGAATATCGAGTAAATAAAGATGATTTTGTAAATAATGAAAATAGTTTGATAATTGGTGAATCACTAACTTTAATGCCAACTCAAGAAAGTTCGAACATATTTAATATATTTGAAAAACTATCCTATAATAATTTTATAAAATTATCAAAATATATTCCAAATAAGATGAATGATTCTTTTAATACATATTTGTGCTTTACTTTTACTTATTTAGGAATTCATTTATGTAGAATTATGGAAAAAATAGAAAAAAATAAGAAAGAGAAGATGAAAAATGAATGATGAGTTTATTAAATTACTAGAATTAGAGTATGAGGAATTAAAATTAGGCTTAACAAAAGCTTCTGTAGAAGGAAAAGGAACTCCACAAGAAATAGCGGATAGAAGAGAAGAATTATTTCATTCCTTATTTGAAAAGTATTTTCCTTTTCCATATAGAATTACTAAAGGAAATATTATAGATAGCTATAATAGACGAAGTGCTTCTATAGACTGTATAATACTTGATCCATCTCATCCATACACAGTAGATAGTAAAAATAAAAAAGCTTCTGTTATTTTTGCAGATGGTGTAGATTATGCTATAGAAATAAAAGGCGATTTAAACAATAAGGATGAAATCGAAAGAGCATTAAAGCAGATAGAAAGTGTAAAAAAACTAACCCGAGTTAGAAATGGTCTTATTTGGAATAAAGATAAAAATGAATATACTTATAAAATACCAACTATTTTGTTTGCCGAAAATACATATTCAAATATTGAAAAATTAATTCAACTAATTTTAAATTATTACAAAGAAAATAAAATAAAAAGGATACACCAATTTGACATTATAATTGCTGGAGATTATACAATTATTAATTCTTGCAAAGGGCAAATTAGTTTTAATGATGTTAGAGGAATATTTTTTAAAAAAACTGGTAGAAAAACATTAGGAGTGCTCTTATTTTTAATGTCTAATATGCCTCTAGTCCAACCTACTTATAACGAAAATATATATAATATATATTTGGATAAAATATTCACTAATGCATCGTACAGAGATGATTGGAACAAAATTTTAGAAGAAATAGAGTCTTTATAATTGTGAGGTGAAAATATGAATTTTGATAATGAAATAAATAGATATAATAGTAATAGTTTAAAATATGATTTTAAAAAAGATAAAAATAAGCCGGATGATGTATTACCTATGTGGGTTGCAGATATGGATTTTAAATGTTGCGATGAAATATTAAATGATATGCATAGAAAAATAAATCACGGAATATTTGGTTATTCTAAGAATGATGAAAATTACTTTAATGCTATCAAAAATTGGTATAGTACTAATTTTAACACTGAATTGAAACAAGAATGGTTAATAACAACTCCTGGAGTAGTATTTGCTTTGGCAACTGCAGTTAAAACTATTACTAATGAAAATGATTATGTTTTGATTAATAATCCTGTATATTATCCATTTACAGAAGTAGTTGAAGATAATAAAAGAAAAATAATAAGCAGCAATTTAATATTAATTGATAATCATTATGAAATAGATTTTAATGATTTTGAAAATAAAATTAAGCAATATAAAATAAAATTATTCTTGCTTTGTTCACCTCATAATCCTGTTGGGAGAGTATGGACTGAAAATGAACTAGACAAAATAATTGAAATATGTAAAAGGTACAATGTATTTATTGTGAGCGATGAAATTCATAGTGATTTTGTATGGAAAGGCAATCATATTTGCTTATTAAAATATGAAAATTACCAAAATAATATTATATTATGTACTGCTCCAACAAAAACATTTAACCTTGCTGGTTTACAAGTTTCCAACATATTTATTCCTAATGCAGAGGTAAGACAAAAATTTCAATTAGAATTATGGAATACAGGATATAGTTTAATAAATATAATGGGATTAGTTGCTTGTCAGTCTGCATACGAAAAAGGGCAAAAATGGCTAGATGAACTAAGAGATTACTTATTAGAAAATATAAATTACGTTGATACATTTTTAAAAGAAAATTTGCCTAAAATAAAATTGATATATCCAGAAGGAACATATCTTCTTTGGTTAGATTTTAATGGAGTGAATTTATCAGATGATAGGATTGAAGAATTAATGCTTAACGAAGCAAAACTATGGCTAGATAATGGAAAAATGTTTGGAGAGACTGGAAAAGAATTTCAAAGATTAAACATTGCTGTACCGAGAAGAAAATTAAAATATGCATTGGAAAATTTGAAAAGAGCATTTAAAGATTATTAGAGAAATATTATTTATGATAAAAAATATTATATATAGGCGGTATTATTGCAGATGATAATTAAAAAAATATTTAATCTGCTAATGAATATGGATTAAAAAGTTTTGTATTTAAAAGTATTAGCAATATAGAAGAAATTTAAAAGATGGATAATAAAAAGGGTATGGGAAATCCCATAGTAGAATTTGTACGGGAGTACAAATTCAGTGCTGGCTAGACATAGATTTTATTCCCATATCCAAAAAAAACAAAAAAGAGGATTAAATTATTCTGATAATTTTTTCCTCTTTTTTAAAGATTATTTATATAAAAACATATTCATTTAAGACAATTTTTTCTGCTGTATTTTTATAGTTGTTCATCAATTTTGTCCATTCTAATGGATTTAATTCTTTGCTTTTTTCAGACAGTCTTTCATCATTTTTAATATAATTTTCCATTAGTTCTTTATAATAATTATCACAAGAATCACTGACTAAAAGAAGGTGATGAGTTAATTTATTTGTCATCAATAATGTCTCATAAAGTGCTTGCTTGTTTTGTGCAATAAAGTGTAATCTTAATATTCCATATCTTCCAAGTCTTCCATAATTTTCGTTTTTTTCTAAATATAAATCTGGTAATAAATAATCTCCTTTTCTTGTATAAGTAACTTTCATTTTTATCATTCCTTTCATTTTTAAATAGTGTTAATTAATTCATTTTTTGGCACTAATATTAAAATATCTTTAATAACATTTTTCTCAGTATATGGACAACTGACAATACCATCTATATATAAATGTTCTTGTGATTTAGTAATAAATTCTTCTAAAAATTTATCAGAATATTCTTTGTTTTTCATCTTCATAATTGATAAAATATCATAATTCGATTCCATAGTTTTTAACTCACTTTCATCAATTTTTTTATGAAATTTAATTCCAATATTATTGTCATTCATAATATTATTAAGATATTTTAAGTATTCTTTACTGCTTTTAGTTATAAATTCATTTGTGAATTTTATATCTTTAATTTCAATATTGTAGTTTTTATCACGTTTAATTTCTATCATAGATATAAGTCTATGAATCATATCTCTTTTAGCTTCTCTTGATAGCAAATCATAAAGAAAAGCAAATCCAATATTTTTAATATTAGTAAAAAATAAAGTGTTATTTTTCTCAGTACAATCTAATTTTTTAACAAGTTCTATTGTATATTCTTTAGAATTATTATCTGGATCAAGTCTTACTTTCTTTTGAGTTAGTTTATCAATTTCCTTTTTGATAACATCATTTTTATGATTAATTGTTTTGACATCTAAATTAGAACTTAAATATAAATCTACTAATCTTTTTTCCTGTAATTTTAATTTTTCGATTGCTTTTTCTATATCTTTTACATCATCACTTTTGGTAGAATTACAAGTTATAATTTCATTATCCATAGAAAGCATAAATAGTGTTAATTCTTCTAATACTTGTTTTAATTTTGTTTCTATTTTTTCAGTATTATAATGAAGTCCAAATCCACTACAATTATGATTTTTACATCTTAAATGGTAATAAACTTTTTGCTTTCCGTTAGGATATTTAAAAGATTCTGATGATGACATTATCTCACCACAAATAGGGCATTTTACTAAACCAGAGAACAAATGAATATATTCTCCATAGTTAGAATGTTTGTTTTTTACTAAAACATTTCTAGTAGCATTCCATGTTACTTCATCAATAATTGGTTCACAATAATTTTCAACTCTTAAAATATCTTGTGGCTTTCTTTTATATTTCCCGTATTCAAAAACTCCAATATAAATAGAATTAGAAAGTATTTTATAAACTCTATCAGATTTCCATTTTCCTTGTTTTAGATACGCATTATTATTTTTCATAATAGTAGCAATACCTCTTGTAGAATTGCCTTGTTTGCATAATTCAAATATTTCTTTTACAACTTCTGCTTCAATAGGTTCTACTTCTAAATGACCAGTTTCCTTATTTCTAATATAACCATAAGGTGCTTTACTAGGATGAATACGTTCTAATGCCATTTCTTCCATAGCACGTTTAGTTCTTGCTCCAATCTCTTTTCTTTCTCTTTGACCAAATACTAAATTCATTCCAAAAATCATTTCACCATTAGCAGTAGATACATCATAAGGTTCGAGTATTAGTTCTATTTTTACATCATGTTCCTCACAATAATTAAGTAGCCAAAAACCGTCATAATTATTACGAGTAAGTCTATCAACTTTAATTGCAACTAATTTATCAATCCTTTTAGATTTAATATCTTTTAGTAATCTTTGCATTTCAGGTCTCATCAAATCTTTTCCAGAATGTCCAGCATCATTATAAACATCAACAATATCATATTCATTCTTTTCACAATATTCTTTAATCATTCTAAGTTGTGAATCAATAGAATAACCATTATCTCTTTGGTCGTCAGTAGATACTCTTACATAAATACCACATCTCATATTTTTCCTCCTTTCATTAAATTTCGAGAAATATTAAAATACTTCTCATATGTTTCCTCACAAATAAGCAAAATGTATAGTCTAAAATTAAAATTTTTTCAAAAATTGTGCAATTTCTTTAAAATTATACTTTTGATTATGTTCTTTAATATAAAATGGCTTATTTGATATTTCATTAACTTTGTATTCAAGTATTGTAAGAGTAGTAGGATATGTAATCTGGTATTCAGTAGGTATTACTACTTGTAGGTTGGTGTGTAAAATAGTTTTAATTTGTCCTAATTTAATCTTATATTTAGATTTTTTTAAGATGCCGGTTAAATCTTTATTAGGTTTTAGATTTTCAATTACTTTAAATTCAAGCATGAAAAAAGTCCTCCTTTCTGTGATAAGAGAACTTTTAAAGTTTTATATAAAATAAAAACTTACGAACAATTAAGTCCGTAAGTTGATTTCAAATGGAGCTATTAGGGAGAATCGAACTCCCGACCTACAGGTTACGAATCTGTTGCTCTACCAACTGAGCTATAATAGCATATATATTGTTATTATAGAATATATACTTAAAAAATTCAATAAATGCATGGAAAAAATAATAAAATTATTAAAAAATGTTGACAATTAGAGTTAAAAAAGTTATAATGTATATGTTAACTTTTGCTTATTTTATATGCGTAAAGTGAGTAAAAATTTTGTAATAGGAGGAATGAATAGTGGCTAAAGATGATGTTATTGAAGTTGATGGAATAGTTACAGATGCTTTACCTAATGCTAATTTTAAGGTTAAACTTGAAAATGGTCATGAGGTTTTAGCTCATATTTCTGGAAAACTAAGAATGCATTACATTAAAATCTTACCTGGAGATAAAGTTAAGCTTGAACTTTCAACATATGACTTAACTAAAGGTAGAATAACTTGGAGAGGAAAATAATCCTATTATATTAAAATCATGCAATAAGCATAAAACTAGAGCGGCTGTAAAAGGCATGGCCTTAAATGTCTTTTATTTTAGTTTCATGTTTATTATATAACTTACTTTTGTTAAATTTATTAACAAGTATTTTAAGGAGGAATTAAAATGAAAGTAAGACCATCAGTAAAAAAGATTTGTGAGAAGTGCAAAGTGATTAGAAGAAATGGCGTAGTTAGAGTTATTTGTGAAAATCCAAAGCACAAACAAAGACAAGGTTAATGTGGGGGTGTAAGAGTAAATGGCACGTATAGCTGGAGTAGATTTACCAAAACAAAAAGTAGCAGAAATAGGACTAACATCTATATATGGAATTGGTCGTTCTGCATCAAGAAAAATACTTGCAGAAGCAGGTATTGAACCAACAAAAAGAGTTAAAGATTTTACAGAAGAAGATGAAGCAAAAATAAGAGAAATAATCGATAGAGATTATACAGTAGAAGGAGATCTTCGTAAAGAAGTATCTTTAAACATCAAAAGATTAATGGAAATTAATTGCTATAGAGGACAAAGACATAAAAGAAGACTTCCTGTAAGAGGTCAAAGAACAAAAACTAATGCTAGAACTAGAAAAGGTCCTAGAAAAACAATAGCAGGAAAGAAAGGAGTATAGTTAGAAATGGCAGATAAAAGAAAATCAGTTTCAAAGAAAAAAGTAAAAAAGAATATTTCAACTGGTGCAGCTCACATACAATCTTCATTTAACAATACAATTGTTACAATGACTGATTCTCAAGGTAACGTTATATCTTGGGCAAGTGCTGGTGGACTTGGATTTAAAGGTTCAAGAAAAAATACTCCTTTTGCTGCAGGTCAAGCAGCTGAAACAGCAGCTAATGCAGCTAAAGAGCATGGATTAAAAAGTGTAGAAGTGTTTGTAAAAGGACCTGGTTCTGGAAGAGAAGCAGCTATAAGAGCACTTCAAACAGCTGGATTGGAAATAAACATGATAAAAGATGTTACTCCAATACCACATAATGGTTGTAGACCACCAAAGAGAAGAAGAGTATAGTGGGGGTGTAAATATAAAATGGCAAGATATACAGATGCAGTATGTAAAAAGTGCAGAAGAGAAGGTACAAAACTTTTCTTAAAAGGCACAAGATGTAATTCAAATAAATGTGCAATTGATAGAAGATCTTATGCTCCAGGACAACATGGTAAAAATAGAGTAAAATTATCAGAATATGGTCTTCAATTAAGAGCAAAACAAAGAGCTAAAGAATATTATGGGGTTTCAGAATCTCAATTTAGAAAATATTATGAAGAAGCTTTCAGACGTGAAGGAGTAACTTCAGATATCTTATTCGAACAATTAGAACTTAGACTTGATAACGTAGCATACAGAATGGGAATCGGTACTTCAAGAGCTGAAGCAAGACAACTAGTAGGATATAAAGTACTAGATGTTAATGGTAAGAAAGTAAACATCCCTTCATATATTTGTAAAGTAGGAGATGTTATCTCTTTAAGAGATGCTAAAAAAGATAATAAAACAGTAGTTTCTGTAATGGAAACTAATAAATTAAAAGCAGTACCAGCATGGTTAGAATTAAATAAAGATAGAACAGAGGCAAAAGTTTTAAGAAAACCAACTAGAGAAGATGTTGATCTTGAAGTTCAAGAAAGTCTAATCGTTGAGTTATACTCTAAGAACTAATTAAATCATTTAATTAAGTTATATATAATACGTGTAATCAGAGCGTATTAAAGGAGGAATTAAAATGGTTGAAATGCAAAGACCTGAAATAAAATGTGTTGAAGTTAACGCTGATACATATTATGCAAGATTTGAGGCACAGCCTCTTGAAAGAGGATTTGGAATTACACTTGGTAATTCACTAAGAAGAATTCTTCTTTCATCACTACCAGGGTATGCTATAAATACAATAAAAATTGCAGGAGTAACTCATGAATTTACAACAATACCAGGAGTTACAGAAGATGTTACAGATTTAATACTTAATTTAAAACAAGTATGCTTAAAATCTAGTGATATGGATAAAAAAGATATCACTATAAAAGCTAAGGGACCATGTGAGGTTACAGCTGGAGATATTATAACTGATTCAACAATAGAAGTTGTAAACAAAGATTTACATATTGCTTATGTTGATGATGGAGCAGAATTAGATATTGAAATGACTGCTGTAAAAGGTAGAGGATATGTTGAAGGAAAAAGAGAAAAAGATTCAACAGATGCTATAAACGTTTTACCAATTGATTCAATATTTACACCTGTTAAAAAAGTTAATTTCCAAGTTGAAAAAACAAGAGTTGGTCAAGATCCAAATTATGATAAATTAATTATTGAAATTTGGACAAATGGTGTTATAGAACCATATGAAGCTTTAAGTATGGCTGCTAAAATCTTAAATGAACATTTAGAAATGTTTATTGATTTATCTGAAATAGCTAAAAATATGTCAATTATGTCTCAAAAAGAATTATCTATGAAAGATAAAATTTTAGAAACATCAATTGAGGATTTAGAGTTCTCAGTAAGATCATATAACTGTCTAAAAAGAGCAGGTATACATACAGTTGCAGATATAGTAAATAAATCTGAACAAGATATGATAAAAGTTAGAAATCTAGGTAAAAAATCACTAGATGAAGTAATGAATAAAATTGCAGAACTTGGACTTGAATTTAAAAATAAGGACGAGTAATTAAAGGAGGATAAGCAAAATGCCAGGAACAAGAAAACTTTCAAGAGTAACTTCTCACAGAAGCGCCATGCTTAACAATTTAGTTTCATCTTTAATCCTTAATGGAAAAATAGAAACTACACTTGCTAAAGCAAAGGAAGTTAAACCTATTGCTGATAGCTTAGTAGATTTAGCAATAAAAGAAAAAGATAACTTTGAAGTTAAGGAAAAAACAGTATCTAGAGCAAAATTAGATAAAAATGGTAAAAAAGTAAAAGAAACTAAAACTTCTAAAAATGGAAAAAAATATGAGGTAATAGTAAGAGAAGTAGTTAAAGAAAATAAAAATGTTGATAAACCATCAAAACTTGCTGCTAGAAAAAAAATGTTTAGAAATTTAAATAAAATAAGTGATTTCAATGGTAATACTGTTGATTTAACAGAAAAATTATTTAATGAAATTGCACCTAAATATGAAAAAGCAACAGGTGGTTATACAAGAATTGTTAAATTAGTTCCAAGAAAAGGTGACGGAGCTGAAATGGCAATAATAGAACTAATATAGTTATATTAAAATAGTGTAAAATGTTAAAGTTTTACACTATTTTTTATTTTATCTGTTGAAAAATGTTTTTGTTTTTGCTAATATATATGTATAGCTTAATTGGAGGTAAATTATATGAAAAAAGGAAATTCACTAATTGCTGTTATAGTTACAGTCCTTGTAATGTTATTAATAATTGGAGGACTTGGATTTGCAGGAGTAAAACTTGGTGTTATTAAATTTGATTTTAATGCATTAAAATTTAATAAGCCTAAAGTAGAAGAGGAAAATAAAGAAAGTGTTGATATATATTCAAAAGAATATAATGTAGACGATTATGTAAGTGTTGCCAAAGATGACGAGAGTGGATTAAAGCTTGTTACATTTAAAAATGTAGAATCTGATGCAACAGCTAAATTTTCTAGTAAACAAGATGAATTTAAAACTTTAAAAGTTGAAAGTGGAAATAAGAAAACAAATATAGTAAGAACAAATGCCCAAAAAGGTATTTTATCAGTATACACAAAGGAAACAGTAAAAAAAGCAGATACAGTTATTTCTGAAAATTCATATGCAGTAAATGTAAATATTGAAACTAAAGAAAATGTAAAAAATTCTGATGTATTGGATTTATATGAAGTAAAAGTTGATAATGTATGTAAAGCTGTAGTAAATAAACTTGTTGAAGTATCTGCTGATTTGACTTATACAGATTCTACAGGTGCTATTGTAAATGCTTCAGATATAAAAAATAATACAAGTAAATATACAGAAATTATAAAAAATAACATTGAAAATTTAGTAATATATTCAAGAAAAGATAAAGTGTATGTAGATGTAAATCCTATAAGCTTATTAAAAATATTAGGATTAAATACATCAAATAGTTCAAAAATTGTTGATGTTACAAGCGTGGCAATTAATTAATTTATAAGTAACATATAGAAAAGACTATACAAATTAAATAAAATTTGTATAGTCTTTGTTTATTTTTTGATTGATTAACATGCTATAAATATTAGAAGCATATATATCTATATCAAGTGAAAGCTTTTGATATTTGTTTAAATATGATAAAGTTTTATTATTTAAAGATGATATAACAGGTATATTTGAAGTATTTGATATATGTGATAATAAATCTTTTTTATCATGATTAAAAGCTAAAATATGAGCATAATTAGAATTGTTTTCTTTAAGTAAGTTAAAATCATCTTTAGATATATTAAGCAAAATATTAACTAGTATTCTTTTAATTCTACTTAATTCGTATCTTTTTGATTTTATTTTAAAAAGGAATTCATCATATGAATATGAATTACAAATTTCTTTTTTTAGTTTATTCTCAATACCTTCACTAACTCCATTTATTTCTTTTAAATCATTTTCATTCATTGATATTATTTTATACTTTAATATTTCAAAAAAATCATTATTGAATATTATTTTATTATTTTTTAAATATTTAGATACATTCTCAGGAATGTATTTTTGTATATCATTTAAGTTACATTTATTTTCTAAAGCTTTACGTATGCTTGTACTGCTTGTATAACAATTTTCAAGTATATGACTATTAAAATTACTTTCTCTATGTATAGCAAAAGGAATAATGTTTGAATTTAAAACTTTTAAAGTCTTTAAATATTCAAGTGCTAAAATGTTATTTGGAGATAATATTATATTTATATCATCTTCATTTAGAAATTTGTTTAGTGAGTTATTTCTTGCTTTAGCAAAAGAAATACCTTTTTTTAATTCATTTTTTATTTCGATCCATATTTCTTTATCTTTATAAATTAATGTTTCTGAAATTAATTTTAATCTTTCTATATTGTCAGTTTCTGCGCCAAAACATATTGCGTCAACATTTAAATCATTTAATATACTTACAGATTTGTATGCAAAATTTCCTGCATCAGATGATGCAAATGCACTTGGAATTTCTATTACTAAGTCGACACCATTTTGTATAGCTTGCTTTGCACGTTCAAATTTATTTATTATTGCTATATTTCCTTGTTGTGTGAAACTTCCTGACATTATTACTATAACCGTATCACAACCAGTAATTTCTTTTGCTTTAGATATGTGATATATATGACCAGTATGCATAGGATTATATTCTGCAATTATTCCTAAAACTTTCAAAAATCTCTCTCCTTATATTGAAAAATGTACAATATTATGGTATAGTACACGTATATATATAAAGTTTAGCACAGTAAAATGTAAAATTCAAGTAAAGAGGTAGAGAATATTGGAAAATTTAAAGAAAGTAACTCTATATACAGATGGAGCATGTAGCGGAAATCCTGGACCTGGAGGTTATGGAGCTATATTAATATATAACGGAAAAGAAAAAGAAATATCAGGAGGAGAAAAAAATACAACAAATAACAAGATGGAGATGATGGCTGTAATTAAAGCACTAGAAGTGTTAAAGGAAAAATGTGATGTAGAAGTATATTCTGATAGTGCATATGTTGTAAATAGTATAAATAACAAATGGGTATATTCATGGAAAAAGAATAATTGGATAAAGTCAGATAAAACAAAGGCAAAAAATATTGAATTATGGGAAGAATTAATACGTCTTATATCATTTCACAATGTTAAATTTATAAAAGTAAAAGGTCATGCTGATAATGAATATAACAATAGATGTGATAAATTGGCAGTCGCTGAAAGTAAAAGTGTAAAATAAACAAGTTCTAAACTCATCATATAAGCATAATATGTTGTATGGTGAGTTTTGTATGTTAGATTATATAAAAGAGTATATTAATAATAATTTTAAAAGCATTGTCCTTATTTTTTCATGTCTAATTATTGGACTTGTTGTAGGGATAATTACATTTAACTTTATGACAAGTGGTACAAAAACAGAGATTATACAGACATTAAATAATACATTAAGTAGTACAAAGAGTGAAAATTTTGAAGGGATAAATGTAATAAAAAATGGTATGATATCGAACGGTATTTTAGTTTTAATACTATATTTTTCATCAATAACATTAATTGCACCTGGGCTTGTATGTATGACAAATATATTTAAAGGTTTTTCTATTGGACTATACATTCCAACATTATTTTATGTATTTGGCTTTGGAAATGGAATAATTGCATTACTTTTACTTGTAATAATTCCAAATTTGATATATATACCAGCATTTATTTATTTATCAATAAATTCAGTTTCTTTTCATTATGAATTAATTGAGGCAAAGGAAAATGGGGGAGGTATTAAAATAACAATAAAAGAAATGTATAAATTAATCCTTGGATTTTCCGTAATAGCACTTTCTGTAATAATAGAACAACTACTTTCTTTAGGTGTTATACATATGTATATAAAGATGTAGATGTCATGATTTGTCTCCTTAAATAGTTAAAAGATTATAATGTATAAAAACATTACATAATTTTTATTAAAACCCTTGCAAAATTAGACTAAATAGTGTAAAATATACATGATGGATGGAGGAGCAAATCATGAAAATTATTATTGACGAATTTATTGAAAATTTAGAACAAAGACAAGCATCACAAAATACGCTTGCATCATACAAAAGAGACCTTATTCAGTTCAATGATTATTTTGAAGCACAAGGTAAAAAAATATTTGATTTAACTAAAGATGATATGAAAGAATATGTAAATCATCTAATTGCTGAAGGTAAATCAAATTCTACAATTTCAAGAAGTGCAGCTTCAGTAAAGAGTTTATATAGATATTTAGTAGGTAAGAAACTTGCTGAAGTAAATATAGCAACTGATGTAGAGCTTCCAAAAGTTAGCAGAAAAGAACCTATGATTTTAACAGATAGTGAAATAGAAAAGTTACTTGAACAACCTGATACAAGTGAACTTAAAGGACAAAGAGATAAAACAATGCTTGAAATATTATATGCAACTGGAATAAGAGTTACAGAACTTATTTCACTTAGAACAGAAGATGTTAACTTAACTAATGGGTTTATAAAAGTTAAAAAGAAAAACTCAGAAAGACATATTCCTTTAGGAAAATTAGCTTTAAAATGTTTAAAGGAATATATGGAAAATGTTAGACCATTACTTATTCGTAGTGAAGATGAAAAAACTTTATTTATAAATACAAATGGTCAAAAAATGACTAGACAAGGTTATTGGAAAATTTTAAAACAATATAAAGATCAAGCTAAAATCGATAAAGAGATAACTCCTCATACAATAAGACATTCTTTTGCAGTGCATATGTTAGAGAATGGTGCAGAAGTAAAAACAGTACAAGAGCTATTAGGACATACAGATGTAGCATCAACAATGCTTTATACACAAATAGCTCATATGGGTACAAAAGATGAGTACATGAAGACTCATCCAAGAGCAGATGAACTTTAAAGTAAATGAAATATATAAAATTAAAACAGGGAACTAATTTTTAGATTGTTTCCCTGTTTTGTGCTTACTTTAAGTAAAAAATATGATTATAATTCATTAATTTATTTTGTTTTAAAAATGCATTGATTATTATTCAAATTAATGATATATTATATTTGAATATAGTAAAAATAAAAAAGTTATATTAAAATAGCTGGAACTTTATGCATTAGTTTGACTAATTATGTAATGTATGGTATAATAGAAATGCATTGAAATGGAGGTAAAAATATGACAAGTTTAAAAAAACGTAGTAAAATAATATTTGTCATTGTAATAATGTCTTGTGTATTAGTTACTTTTTTATGCACAGGATTTGTAAAGGCAACAGCAAGACCAACAGTAAGAATAGGAAACATCTCAAATTGCTCTCAAGGAGATAGTATATCTTTCTCTGTAGAATTTTCTGGAAATAATCTAGTAAACGGTGGAAGAATTCCTTTTAATGCTTCATATGTTACTGTTCATGGCTTTAGCGCAAATGTTGGAGTAATAAAAAATACATATAGTAGGTATACAGTAACTCTTAACAATGTTAGAGGAAATTCAAGTGGAAATTATGTTGAGATACGATCAGGTGCTGCAATAGCAAATGATGGGCTTGGATCAGCATATTCAGCAACTACATATAGCAACTCTTTTAGTATTGGATCAAATGATACAGTAGCACCAAGTATTTCACTTATAGGGCCTAATATATCTTCTGTAAATAATGGTGGTACAGTTACATATATTGTTAGATATACTGATGCATCTGGAGTTGCAAATGTAAATTTATATCAAAATTCAGTAAAACTAAAAGGATTTACAGCTAATGTATCAATTAGTGGTAGTGGTGAAAATTCAAAAGTAGTAGAGAGAAAAATCACATTAAGTAACATACAAGGATCAAATGGAAGTAAGTATATTTCCATAGTTGCTGCCACAGCTTCCGACTATAACGGAAATAGGACAATAGGTGTAAATTCTAGTCCATTTAAATTAGTAAATAGAGGTGCAGTAAATTCATCAGGAAGTTCATCTAGCTCAGGTCAAAATTCAAATGGAAATGGTGATCAGAATAACGATTCTGCAAGTGAAGAAACCAAAGAAGAGAATAATGAGGAAAATAAAGATAAACCAGCTGATTGGGTACCAAATCCAAAGACAGGTAAATATTAATAAAGGAGGTATTACTATTAATGGGTGAAAATAATAAAAGCAAAAATAAAATAATTATAATTTGTATTGTAGTAGTTATATCTCTTGCAATAATTGGATTAGGTTTAAGTATATATTGGAATTCAAAAAATAAATCTAAAGATCAAAATAATAAACAAACAAGTGAGGAATATGATGTTGAATCAAACAGAAATTTACAAAATGAAATTATAGCTTTAAATGCAACATATACAGATGCTGTAGCTTGGCTTAAAATTCCAGATACATCAATAGATGCACCTGTATTTAAAGGACTTACCAATGAAGATTACTTTGCTAAAGATAGAGATAGTGAAGAAAAAAAATATGGTGAACTTTTCATGGATTACAGATGTAATTTAAATAATATGGATAATATGGCACATTTTATAATTTATGGGCATAACCCAGAAGATACAACGTATTTTTCTGATTTATTCAAATATGAAAAAGAAGATTTCTTTAAAAATCATAAAACAATATATATGTCTACTATAAATGGAAATTATAAATGGCAAATATTCTCTGTTTACAAGACAACACCAGATTTCTTCTATATAGATGTAAACTTTGATACAGTAACAGAGTATTCAACTTTTTTAGATAGTTTAAAAGAAAAAAGTATGTATAATACAGATATTGATGTTAACTCAAATGATACAATCCTTACTCTTTCAACTTGTGACTATTCTGTAGATGATGGTAGGTTTGTTGTACAAGCAAAATTAGTTAAATAATATAAAAAACAGGTAAAAACCTGTTTTTTTGTATAGCTCTTGATTTTTTATGTAAAGTATGCTATAATATAGTTGTAGAGTTATATTTAAATTATTAAATTAAATTTAAAGATAATGATTTTTCCAGATAATTATGTGGGGAGACATGATACTTTGGGGAAATTTTCATATATATTACATTAAAATATTTATTAAGGAGATTATAATTATGAAAAAGAAGAATAAATATGATGGAACATACAGTTATAAAAAAGAAGAAACTGGACTTGTACCAACAAATACTTGTAAAAAAATAACTAAGGAATGTCCTCTTTATATTCATCCTGAAGGCGAAAAGAAAAAAAATATAAAAGAGCGGCTACTTGAATGGTGCGATAAGCATAAGCTTATATGCAACATTGTTTCAGGGGCTATAGTAATAGCTATTGTTATTTTTGCAATTGTTTTTGCAGTTCACAGCTGTAACAACAGTAACCCGTCAAGTAATGTAGAAACTACAGTTTCCACATCATCAAGCAGTACTCAAGCCACAACTGTAGCAGCTACAACAAAGCCAAAAGCAACAGAGAGTACAACAGTTCAGCCAACCACTACTAAAACCAAAAAGGAAAGTAGTGCTACTACTAATAATGATAGCAATAATAGCAATTATAGTAGTGGTAATAGTAAATTTGGTAAAGGCGGCGGAAATAGCAACTATAGTAGTGGAAAAACTGTTTCAAATTATGATACTCATGAAAAGGATAAAGACATGAGTAGTGATAAGGATTCGAAGAAAGATGAAGGCATCACTGGAGGTAACAAAGGCTATGGTGCAAGCATTTCTTCAAAAAAGGAAAGCCCATCTCCTGAGAAAAAGTTTGAAGAAGAACATACTCTTCCTCCAACAATATCACAGGAGGAAATTAACAAGGCTCCTACAGTTCCCTTAACTCCTAGAAGCAACAACAGTTCCACAGTAGTAGGATCATCTAATACAAAAACAACTACTACTGATAATCAGGCAGAATAACTCTCCCCTTCAGTTATTCTGTATATATAATATCCCACAATTAATTTTGTGGGATATTTTTTTTGTTTTCATAAATTTCAACATTTTTTTCTAATTTAATATGATATACTCTTGGTGAGGTGGTACAAATGAGGTATAATTATAATGATGGAAGTTTAAAAATAGATTTGGATGAAGAACTTGATATGAAAGCGTGTAAAACACTAAGAACGGTGATAGATGGATATATAATGAGATATCAACCACGTGAATTTATAATAGACTTAAGTGATGTTAAATTTATGGATAGTAGTGGAATAGGACTTTTAATTGGAAGATATAATTTAATAAAATTTATGGACTCTAAAATGATAGTATTAAATCCAACACATAGTATAAAAAGAATACTAGAATTATCAAAAGTTTCAGATAAAATTCTTGTGAGGTGTGATTAATGGAAGAAATAAATAGAATGAAAATAGAAATAAAAGCAGTGCTTGAAAATGTTGCAATAGTTAGAGTAGCAATTTCTAGCTTTATTTCTACACTAGATATAACTATAGATGAATTAATGGATATAAAGACTGCTATATCTGAAGCTGTTACTAATTCAATAGAACATGGATATGATGAAGTAGATGATTTAGAAAATAAATGTGTGATTGTAAAAGCATATATTTATTCTGATAATGATGATGTTATAAAAATAGAAATAGAAGATAAAGGAGTGGGAATTGAGGATATAGAAACTGCCATGCTTCCTACATATACATCAAAGCCAGAATTAGAACATGCAGGCATGGGATTTACTATAATGGAAACATTTATGGATGAAGTACTAATAGATTCAAGTAAAGATGAGGGCACTAAAGTTACTCTTACAAGGAGGATAAAAAAGAAAAAGTCTAAAGTAGTATAAAAATAAAAAAAGTATAATATTTTGTTATAAAATATAAATAAAAGTTGAAGATACAAGTATATTTTGATATAATATACTTGTATTTTTTAAGGAGAAAAAATGGAAAGTAAAGATATATGTAAAAAATATTTAGCACATGAAAATAGTGTTAGAGTAGTTATTTGCAATGTGACAGAAATGGTAAAGAAATCAAGAGAAATTCATAATTTATCTAATACTACAACTGTCGCTCTTGGAAGAACACTTGCTATGACTACAATCATGTCTTCAATGTTAGATGAAAAAGATGATAGATTAAGTATACAGATTTCAGGTGATGGGCAAATTTCAAATATAATTACATGCGGAAATGCAAATTTAGAGATAAAAGGATATGTAAGTAATCCTGAAATTGAATTAAAAAATGTAAATGGTAAATATAACGTAGCTGGAGCAATTGGAAAAGGAATTTTAACAGTTATAAAAGATATAGGGTTAAAAGAACCATATATTGGAAAGTGTAATTTAGTTTCATCAGAAATTGCAGAGGATTTTGCGTATTATTATTTAAAATCTGAACAAACACCATCTATTGTGTCTTTAGGAGTAAACTTAGATAAAGACGGAAATGTTTTAAAGGCTGGCGGATATTTTATACAACCTTTACCAGATACAGACGATAAAGTTATAGATATTCTTGAAAATGCAAATACTGGTATAAAAAGTGTAACATCTATGATGATGGATTTAGAAAATATGTTAGATGTTGCAAAACTTATAACAGCAGATGAAAAGATAGAAGAAGTTTATACTAACACACCTAAACTTTTATGTGATTGTAATGATATTAGAATAAAGAATGCGATTATTTCTATGGGATATGATGAAGCAATTGATGCTCTAAAAGATAATAACGGTATTATAGAAGTAAAATGCAATTTCTGTAATAAAAAATATCAATTTAACGAGGAAGATATAAAAAAGATATTTAATAGATAGGTAAAAATATGGAATATATTATAGATAAAAGTAATGTAAAAAAAAGACTAGATAAATTTATTCTGGAGCAAGATTTAAAAATAACTAGGAGCTATATTAAAAAGCTAATAGAAGATGGAAATATAACAGTAAATGGCAAGATAGAAAAATCAGGCTATAGTCTAAAGGAGAAAGATGTTGTAAAAGTTGTCTTAAAAGATGATGTACCACTAGATGTAAAGGTTCAAGATATTCCTTTAGATATATTATTTGAAGACAATGATATTATAATTGTAAATAAACCTAAGGGGATGGTTGTCCATCCTGCAAATGGAAATTACGAGGGTACACTTGTAAATGCTTTAATGTATTCTCATGAAGGAAAGCTTTCAGGAATAAATGGAAAAATAAGGCCTGGAATTGTACATAGAATAGATAAAGACACTTCAGGAATTTTAGTTGTTGCTAAAAATGATAAAGCACATAAAAAACTATCTGATGTATTTAAAGAACATGATATAAAAAGAGAATATATTGCATTAGTTAAAGGGATAGTTAAAGAAGATAATTTTACAATTGATCTTCCTATAGGAAGAAGTATAAAAGATAGAAAAAAGATGGCAGTAACGAATAAAAATAGTAGAAAGGCCGTTACTCATATTGAGGTCTTAAAAAGATTTTATGCTTCAAACGTAACTCTTGTAAAAGCAACTTTAGAAACAGGTAGAACTCATCAAATACGTGTGCATATGTCATATATAAATCATCCATTAGTTGGAGATGAAGTGTATGGAAAAAAGGATGGTAAATTTAAAGTTACAGGACAAATGTTACATGCAAAAACTTTAGGCTTTAATCACCCTATAACAGGTAAATATGTTGAATTTCAAAGTAATTTACCAAATGAATTTTTAAATATTATTGATAAGTTAGAGAAAAAAGAAAATGCTAGCCAATAATATGCTAGCATTTATATAATATATAAACATAAGCTTATGATAATATAATATATGAAATATCATAATGCTTTGTGATAGGAAGTGGATAATGATTAGGTTAAATAAGTATATTTCTGAGTGTGGAATATGTTCAAGAAGAAGTGCTGATACTCTTATTCAAAGTGGAAAAGTAAGTGTAAATGGAGAGGTTATTACAGATCTTGGAGTTAAAATTGATGAAATATCTGATACTATAGCAGTTGATAATAAAATAATAAAAAAGGAAGATAAGCTTGTATATATAATGTTAAATAAACCTAAAGGATATGTTACAACAAGCAAGGAACAATTTGGGAGAAAAAGTGTATTAGATTTGATTGATACAAATTTACGTGTATATCCAATAGGAAGATTAGATATGTATACGGAGGGTCTTTTACTACTTACAAATGATGGAAATTTTGCAAACGAAATGATGCATCCTAAAAATAAAATTGAAAAAACATATATTGCAAAAGTTAGTGGAAATATAACAAATGAGAAAATAGAAATGCTAAAAAGAGGAGTAGATATAGGAGGGTATGTAACTAAACCTGCAAAAGTAAGAAAAATACTTGAAAAAAATGAACTTGAAATCGTAATATCTGAAGGAAAGAATAGACAAGTTAGAAAAATGTGTAATGCCGTAGGACTTAATGTTATTAATTTAAAAAGAACAAAAATTGGAAATTTGAATCTTGGAAAGTTAAAATTAGGCAGTTATAAATATTTTGATAAAAATATAATTAAAAATAATAATTTATAATAAAAAATGCTCTCTATTAAAAGAGAGCATTTAAATTACTTCATTGAGCTTAGTGGCTGATAATAGTCATAGTTTCCAAAATGAATACATAATTCACCATCACATTCATCATTTAAGTTTATATAAAAAGAAAATGTTGAACCATTTAGGCTAGGTGATGATATAATTGGTGTTCCAGATGTGGCAGATATAGAAACAAGGTTTAGCAATTCTTCATCAGAATATCCATCAAATGTACCGTTGGCTGTACAAAAGAATACATTATCACCTGTTTTAATAACAGAAATATCATCTACAGATAATATTTTTTCCATGTATGTCGCTGTTTCTGCTTCTGTTTCAAACGATACAGTAGGAGGATCTGTTGTTTCAATTTGTTTACTTGTTTCTTTAACTTGTGTTGTTGGTTGCATAGTTGTGGCAATTTCAGTAGAAGGAGCTTGAGTTGTACTTCCTTCAGTGTAAGAGTACTTAGATTGACTATCCTCATTGTAATAATTATTGTTAATAGAAGTTGTATATTTTTTTTCTTCCTTAATTGTAGACGTTGTAGATGAAATTGTTGTTTCTTGTTTTTTTTCTACTTTTGATGAAGAAAGTGATATAACAATAATACCAATTACAATAATAACAACTAAAACACAAGAAGATATAATAATAAGCTGTTTTTTTGATATCTTCTTGTAAAAAGCTAATTTTGGCTTACCTTTTTTCCGCTTGGTATCATTTCTAAGTGGACTTTCATCGAAATTGTCTCCATAATCAGTTCTTGATTGTGGTAGATATATTTCTTGTGTCGCTGTTTTATCAGGTTTTTTATTCATGATTTCCTCCAAAATAATATTAATATATTTGTATATAAAATTTTCTGTAGGAATATTATACAACTGATTACATAAAATGTCAATAAAAAGGTCATATGCATTATACATATGACCTTAATATATTTATAAAATATAACTCTGTTATATTTTAATGTTTTCTTTTTCTGGCAGCCTCTGATTTCTTTTTTCTTTTAACACTAGGTTTTTCGTAATGTTCTCTTTTACGTATTTCGGCAAGGACACCATATTTTGCGCATTGTTTTTTAAATCTTGCTAATGCATTGTCTAAACTTTCATTATCTTTAACTTTTATTCCTGGCATATTGTTTCCCTCCCTCCGATTGGATAATTAACACAAATGTTTTATATCCTAAAAATTTACTATTAAATTATACAATAGTTTAGAACATATGTCAAGTAAACATAAGAAAAAATTGAAAAACAAGTGTAAAAAAAATAAAAAAAGATAATATTTTAATTGACTAAATATTACAATTAATATATAATTATAATGTTAAAGAGGGTAGATAAAATGAATGAAGAATACAAAAATGAAAGAAAAAGGTTTATAAATAAGGCTGTTATTATTTCAATAATAGTTGTATTTTCAGCAATTGTAATAGGTGCAATGACACTTGTTGCTATGTCTCTAATCAAAAATACGAAGACTTCAAATGGTGAAGATATATCAAAATATATGACAAGAATAGAAGATGCAATAAAGATGGTAAAAAGTAAGTATATTGATGATATTGATACTGAAAAACTTGTTGATGGGGCAGTTGCAGGTATTGCTGAGGCAACAGGTGATCCATATACAAGATATATGGATGAAGAAGAATATAGCCAAATGTTAAATAGTGGAACAGAAACATATGGTGGCCTTGGAATTCATATCACTTATGATACTAAATCTGAAGGAATTATAATTCTTGGAATTATGCCAGATGCACCTGCATTAGATGCAGATTTAAAAATAGGGGATGTAATACTTAGTGTAGATGGAACTGTTGTAAGCCAAAAATCATTCTATGAGTGTGTAGATAAATTAAAAGGAGAAGCAGGTTCTGAGGTAAAACTAATAATAAAGAGAGATAATAATACACTTGAAAAAACTGTTAAACGTGAAGAAATAATTCCTAATAATGTTGAATCAGATATAATGGATGGAAATATAGGATATATTCGTATCTGGTCATTTGATAATAATGTGTATAAACAATTTAAAACTGAATATGAGAAATTAAAAAGTAAAAATATAACAGGACTTGTAATTGATGTAAGAAATAATCCAGGTGGACTTGTATCAGATACAGTATCAATATTAAAAGAAATGCTTCCAAAATGTGATATTGTAAAATTAGTATATAAAGATGAAAGCGAAAGAGTATATAAATGTGATGGAAAAAATCAAATTAATATACCTGTAGCAGTTCTTGTAAATTCTGGAAGTGCAAGTGCATCAGAAATACTTGCAAGTGCAATAAAAGATTCTAATACTGGAGTTTTGATAGGTACTAAAACTTATGGAAAAGGTATAGTACAAGAAGTACAACAATTAGATGGAAAAGGAGCATTATCTATTACCGTTGCAAAATATTATACTGCAAGTGGAGTGGAAATACATAAAAATGGTATTGAACCAAATATTACTGTAGAATTACCTGAAGAATATCAAAAATCTTCAAGTGTTCCAAGAGATAAAGATACTCAACTTATAAAAGCTATAGAATATATAAATTCTAAAAAATAAATGTAACAAAAATGTCATATTAACATGAAAATAATTTGAATAAATATAACGGACTAACTATTTCATGAATGTGTTTACATATTTATGAAATAAAAACCCGTTATATATATTTTTTTACTTTGACAAAACTAATATGAAGTGGTATAATCGGCATAGAGAGGCATATAGGTGATAGGATATGGTTTCAAAAGATTCATTACTTAAAGTAAAGCAAGATGTTGAAAGCTATGTTGGTCAAGAAATACTTATTAAAGCTAATGTAGGAAGAAATAAGTGTGTGTGTAGAAAAGGGGTTATTGACAGCACATATCCAAATTTATTTGTGTTTAAAGAAAATGAAACTTCTAGTAAGTTATCATATAGTTATGCTGATTTAGTTACTAACAATCTAGAACTTAGTCTACCTACAGGTGAATCACTTACAAATTATGACTTTTCGACACCAAAGTATACTAGGTTATAAGAGGCGAAATATAAGAGGGAACTGAACGAATTTTTTTCGTTCTTTTTTTTGCTATATCAATTTTTTTGATATGGCGTTTTTTTTGTAAAAAAAGTAAAATAATAATACTGAGGTATTGTATATGAAATATGAAAAAATTTCTAACAACTCTAGTAGATATATTATTACATGTTATTTGTTAATTGCAATTATTTTAAATATATGTTTGGGATTTTTAGCTATAATAAGTGATATAGTTTTTGAAGTAAAGTTTAAATTAACTTTAAATTTTATATTTTTAACAATTAATATTTTTTTGTATATATGGGCATTTTTAATTTCAACAATTGTTATAAAAAATTATAAATTTATAGTGACGCATAAAAAAATTGAAGTTATAAGTGGAGCAATAATAATATCAAGAAAAATAATGCTTGTAAATAGAGTGTATAAAATTGAGATAAAAAGAGGAATAATAGGAAGAATTTTTAAAGTAGCAAGTGTAAGGTTCTATAGTAGTGGGGGATGTGTTAATTTAAAATATGTTGATTATAGTATGACTTATGATATTGAACAAACTGTAAAAAAAGGAATGAAGGCTATATATGGAAGATAATAAATTTAGACTAAGTATTCTTAGTATTTTGGATAATACATTAAAACTTACATGGCTTGCTTCTCTTCTTATTATAACTAATTTTGCAATAATAGTTAAAAAAATAAATGAATTTAATTTAAATATTAATATAAATTTACTGCTTATTATTTCATTATCTTTATTTATAATTGTAGTTTTTATATACTATTTAGTAATATATAGGATTTCTAGATATGAAATAACTAATGATATGGTAGTTACTTATAAAAACATATTTGTAAAAGACAGAAAAGAAATATTAATCAAAAATATAGCTAATATTTGCGTAAGTCAAAATATTTTTGAAAGAATATTTAAACTAACTAGAATAGAAATATACGCAAATGAAAGAAATAAAATTTTTTGCGATTTTGAAGTAATACTTAATAGAAAAAATTATGATAGATACATATTACCATTTCTAGTAGATAATGATTTCAAATATACAAATAATGCAGAAGAAAATCTTATTAAATTTAAAATAAGAGATATTGTAAAACATAGTATTTTAAGTATTCCTATTTCATCTATTATTGTTATTATAAACTTTATAATGTTGCTATTTACAATGTTTCAAAATGGTAGTTTATTAAAAGAAATTTCATATAATTTTTTAGGTCTAATAATTACATTAGTAGGTTTCATATTTCCTGTAATATATAGTGTCGCTAAAAATTTAATAAAATATTTAAATTACTATGTAAAAAGGAAAAATAAAAATATATATGTATCATTTGGTATTTTTACAAAGAAATTGTATATTATACCAGTAAGTAAAATAAATGGACTAATAGCAGATGTATCTTTACTTTGTGCTATATTTGGATGTTATAAATTAAACGTTATAACATCAGGAATTGGTGATAGCAAAAATAAACTTTCAATGCTTTTTCCAATTATGAAAAAGAAGAAGTGTATAAATATTTTAAAATTGATTTTACCTGAATATGAAATTCCTTTAAAGAATAAAAATCAAGCTTCAAAAAGTTTAGTTGTATTTGGTACTAAAATCATTATTTTAATGCTTATGTTAGTAATTCCATGTATATATATAAATATAAAAATAGCTTTACTTATTTCACTTTCATTACTTATTTTAACGTTTATAATATATTTAATAAAAAGAATTGTTATTTTAGATAAATATATATGTGTAATAAATGGTATATTTTTAAAAAGATTACAGATTATACGATATGAAAAAATTGAAAATGTAAATATAAGAGATGGAATAATTTCTAAGCAAATGGGAATTTGTAAAGTATATATAAGTATTTTGGGAAATTTAAAAAATGGTAAAATTTCTTCTGGATATATTAAGAGAATTGATGCAAAAAATATAGTGGCGAAAATGTCCTCATAAAAAGTACTTTATAAATAAAAATATATAAAGGCTTACCATTTAAGTTATAAAGTGGTAAGCCTGAAAACTCAAGGAGATTATATATATAGTTTATGTTTATCACTAAAGATAAATATCTAATGTTGAATAGTAAATATTCAACTAATATATAGTATGTTAAATATATAAAATTTGTGAATAGAATGCATATAATTTTTTCACTTACATATAGTGTAGTATAAATATATGAGGGGGAAATTATATGCAAATAACATCACAAAAAAAGAATTTAAATCTAAATAAATGCTGCATAAATGAAAGTGTAAGTGAATGGATGGAGCAAGATATTATAGTGCCAGATACTAAACCAGATGCATTAAAAATAGTATACGTAAATGTTACACCATATGTATCTGATGTAGAAGTTATGGAGGATAGGCTAAAACTAGTTGGTAAATTAAATTATTTCGTTATATATAGAGTAGATGATGAAAAATTTAATACTAGGGGGCTTTTTGCAAGTTATCCTTTTACTCAAAATTTAGAAGTTAAAGGAATTTCTAAAGATATGAATGTAACAGTAATTCCAAGTGTTAAAAATATAATATATGCACTTCCAAATGAAAGAAAAATATCAGTTAAAGCTGAAGTATGTTTTAGGGTAAGGGGAAAGTGTACCATAAATGTAAATTTAATTAATTCTTTTGATCCAGAAGAAAATATTGAATGCAAAATGTGTACAGGAAATTTTAGCAATATATTACAACATAAAAAAAGTATTATAGCATCAAAAGATGATGTAATGCTTCCAAAAGATGCAGAAGATTTTTTTGAAATATTAGATTTAAATACAAAAATAAAAAATACAGAGTATAAGGAAAGTTATAACAAAATAATGGTAAAAGGAGATATTGAGGCTTGTATGTTATACCTTCCAGATTCAGAAGAAAAAAAGGTAAAAAAGACAAAACTTATGGTTCCTTTTTCTGCTATGATTGAACTTGAAAATATAAATGATAGATCTAAATTTGAAATTGAATATAATTTACAAAACTTTGATTTAAAACAAAAATCTGATATTGAAAGTTCAAAAACAATGAGTGCAGATTACAGAATAGAAGCAGATGTTACAATGTTTGAAGATGAAGAAATAGAATATGTTGATGATTTTTATAGTCAAACTCGTGAATTAAATTATGATAGAACAGAATTAAATGTTGTAAAAAAAGATTTTGTTATAGTTAAAAATATTGAGCTTAGAGAAAATCTTTCTAATATATTACCGGAAAATACTAACGTAGTTGACTATACATTAGATTCTAACTCTATTAATTCAACTATAAATCCAGATAATAGTGTTCATATAGAAGGAAATGCAAAAGTAAATATAATAACTCAAAATACGGAAAATAGTGAATTAGAAACAAAGCAAGTTGATGTATTAGTAAATGCAGATGTAACTCTTGAAAATGTTACATCTGATGCTAAGATAACAGTTGATATTTCAAATAATGGAATAAATCTTACACAAAGCGGAAGAGATATAGATATTGATATGAATATTATGGCAAAATGTTATGTTGAAAATGTTGCAAATATAAACATTATAGATAAAATAGATGGTGATAAATTAGATTTAGCATCTTTAGATAGTATGAACATATACATTGTAAAACCAGGAGATACACTATGGCATATTGCAAAAAAATATAAAACTAGCGTTGAGAAGATTTTAAAGACCAATGAGGATATTTTAGATCCAGATAAAATTAATGTTGGCCAAAAAATATTTGTAATAAGGTAAAATGAGAGCAAAGTATTATGCTTTAACTTTAAGACAAATGAGTTTTAAAAAACCATTTGTCTTTTTATTTATTTTTATATTTCTTTTAATTGTTATTTTTTATACGTTTAGTAATAAAATAAGGCCAGCAATACTAAAGGTATCAGAAAATAGTGCAAGAAATATTGCAGTTAAATGTACAAATGATGCTGTATATAAAAATATTGAAAATGTAAAGTATGAAAATTTAGTAACAATTAATAAAGATAATAATGGCAAGGTAACTTCACTTAGTGCTAATTCCCTTGAGATAAACAAATTAACAACAAGTATAACAAATGATGTTGAAAAAAATTTGCAAGATTACGAAGAAGGAAAAATTACACTTCCTCTTGGTATAATATTTAGTGAAAATGTTGTGAGTGGATACGGTCCAAAGATTACTCTTAAAACTTTTCCTTTAGGAGATGTAAAAGGTGAAATAAAATCAAAGTTTGAAAGTGCTGGAATAAATCAAACAAGGCATAGTCTTATTTTTGAAGTTACATCAGATGTAAAGGTTTTGGCACCTTTTGTATCAGAAATACAAGAATATACAAATAGTGTTGTAATAGCAGAAACAATAATTGTTAGTGATACTCCATCATCGTATTATAATATAAATGGAGTAGAGAATATAGATAAAAAGGATACACTTGCTGTTATAGAATAAATTTTAAATGAAAAGAATCCAATTATTAAAAACTAATAATTAGGATTTTTTTTACTTGACATATACCCTATAGGGGTATATAATGTATTTGAGGTGAAAAAATGAGTTGTGAAAAATGTGAAGAAAAAAGATTAACTCATAGGAGCAAGGATGATAAAAAGTATATAACATCTAGACTTAATATAATTGAGGGACAAGTAAGAGGAATAAATCAAATGATAGAAGATGACAGATATTGTGGTGATGTTTTAATTCAGATTGCTGCAGTAAGTAAGTCTCTTCAAAGCTTAGGAAATAAAATTCTGGAAAAACATTTAAAAACTTGTGTGGCAGATGAAATTAAAGATGGGAATATAGACATAATAGATGATGTAATGCTTTTAATCAAAAAATTAAAATAAAGAGGTGAAGTGCTATGGAAAAACTTAAGTTTGACATTAGTGGAATGACATGTAGTAGTTGTGCGTCACATGTAAATAGAGCAGTAAGTAAGTTAAAAGGTGTGAAAAATGTAAATGTTAATCTTCTCTTAAATAATATGGAAGTTGAGTTTGATAATAAAATTCTAAAAAGTGATGATATTATTCAGGCTGTAGAAAAAGCAGGATACGGTGCAAGTTTAGATGGTAATAAAAAAGAAAGTAATAAAGATACTGAAAATAAAAATGAAAAAAATAATTTAAAACTTCTTAAGAGAAAACTTATAGTGTCAATATGCTTTTTAATTCCGTTAATGTATATTGCTATGCATCACATGTTACCAACTCCAAGTTTTATATCTAATATATTTGATGGAGATGATAATATATTTACGGAAGTATTTACACAATTCTTGCTCCTTATTCCAATTGTGTATATAAATAGAACATATTTTTCTAGTGGCTTTAAAAAAATATTTATGAAGAGTCCAAATATGGATTCCTTAATTGCAATAGGAAGTACAGCAAGTATTGTTTATGGCCTTGTTTCGATGTATGTTATAGGATATGGAATTAGTACACAAAATCATGAATTAGTCCATAGATATTCTATGAATATTTACTTTGAATCAGCAGGAACAATTCTTACTTTAATTACACTTGGAAAATATTTAGAAGAAAAGCAAAAAGGAAAAACAGGAGATGCTATTAAAAAATTAATTAATTTGGTACCAAAGAAGGTAACTGTTATACGTAATAATAATGAAATTGTTATAGATACTAAAGATGCTCTAAAGGATGATATTTTAGTAATAAAACCAGGAGAAAATATAGCTGTTGATGGTATTGTGGTTCATGGAACTACTACAGTAGATGAGTCAAGCATAACAGGTGAGAGTATACCTGTCCAGAAAGTAATAGGAGATGTAGTTACATCAGGAACAACGAATTTGCATGGAATGATTAGAATACAAGCAACTAAGGTAGGAGAGGATACAACTGTTTCCAATATTATAAAATTAGTAAAGGAAGCAAGTAGTACAAATGCACCAATATCAAGACTTGCAGATAGGGTAAGTCTAGTTTTTGTACCTATTGTAATTGGAATTTCAATTATTTCATGTATATTATGGCTAATTAGTGGACAGAGTTTGGAATTTGCATTAAATATAGCTATTTGTGTTCTAGTTATAGCATGTCCATGTGCATTAGGCCTTGCCACTCCTGTAGCTATAATGGTTGGAACGGGAGTTGGTGCAAAACATGGTATTTTGATAAAATCCGCTGAGAGTTTAGAAACACTTCATTTAGTAGATACAGTTGTTTTAGATAAAACAGGAACTATAACTTATGGAAAACCAGTAGTTACTGATGTTATTTCATTTACTAATAACAATGATTTGTTAAAAATTGCAGGAAGTTTAGAAAAAAATTCTGAACATCCATTATCCACAGCAATATTAAATAAAATAGAAGAAGAAAAAATTGATACATTAGACGTAAGTGATTTTAAGGTAATACCAGGAAAGGGTATATGTGGCAAAATATTAAAAAAAGAATATATATGTGGAAATTTAAAGTTTTTAACTGAAAATAACGTTAATGTAAATAATGAAATATCATTAGTAGTAGATAATTTACAAAACGATGCTAAAACTGTTCTTTATGTTGCAGATAAGAGCAGTATAATAGGTATAATTGCTGTAAAGGATGTTGTAAAACCAAGTAGTTATTTAATGATTAAAAATTTAAATAAAATGGGAATAGATTCAGTAATGATTACAGGTGATAATAAATATGTTGCAAATTCTATAGCAAAAGAAGTGGGAATTAAAAAGGTTGTATCTGATGTTTTACCTGATGATAAGGAAAAAGAGGTAAGAAAATTACAAGATGATGGAAAAAAAGTTGCATTTGTTGGTGATGGAATAAATGATAGTCCAGCACTTGCAAGAGCAGATGTTGGAATTGCAATTGGAAATGGGACAGATATAGCAATAGAATCAGCTGACGTAGTATTGATGAAAAATGATTTAATGGAAGTGATTACAAGTATAAAGCTTAGTAAAAAGGTTATATCTAATATTAAAATGAATTTATTCTGGGCTTTCTTTTATAATTCTGTTGGAATATTTATAGCATCAGGAATTTTGTATCCAAAGTTTGGAATTACATTGAGCCCAATGATAGGAGCACTTGCTATGAGTTTAAGTTCAGTATGTGTTGTTACAAATGCCCTTAGAATAAATAAATTTAAGGTAAAATATGAGGAGGAAAGAAAAATGGAAAAGAAAATATATGAAAAAAATGTATATATAGAAGGAATGAGTTGCAATCATTGTAAAATGAGTGTAGAAAAAGCTTTAAAAGGTATAGATGGAGTGGAAAATGTAGCTGTTAAGTTAGATGATAAAAAGGCAAGTATAACATCAACAAAAAGTATAAATAATGATGAAATAAAAAAGGTAATTGAAGATATAGGATTTGAGGTAAAAGATATAATTTAAGGAGGGGAAAATGTTAAATAGATTTTCAAGAACAGAACTTTTAATTGGAAAAGATTCTCTAGAAAAATTAAAAAATGCAAAGGTTGCAATATTTGGAATTGGTGGAGTTGGTTCATATGTTTTAGAAGGATTAGTTAGAGCTGGAGTGGGAAATTTTGTTTTGGTTGATAAAGATGATGTTGATATTACAAATATAAATAGGCAGATAATTGCCACAACTTCAACAATTGGTAAACCTAAGGTAGAGGTCGCTAAAAGTAGGGCTTTAGATATTAATCCAGATATAAATATACAAATATATAAAGAATTCTTTACACCTGAAACAAAAGGAATAGTTGATAAAAGTTTAACATATATTGTTGATGCAGTAGATAATGTTACGGCAAAAATTGAACTTGCTGTTCGTGCAGATAAGCTAAATATTCCAATTATCTCAAGTATGGGAACAGGCAATAAACTTGACAATACAAAATTTGAAATAACTGACATATCTAAAACTAGTGTATGCCCACTTGCAAAAGTAATTAGAAAAGAGTTAAGAAAAAGAAATATAAAGAAACTAAAGGTTGTATACTCTAAGGAAGAACCTATTAAAGTAAAAAATATAGATACAAAAACAGGTAAGAATACTCCAGGAAGCGTTTCTTTTGTTCCTTCAGTAGCAGGACTTACTATTGCTGGAGAAATTGTTAAAGATATTTTAAAAATGTAATAAATAGGATAAAAGTTGTAAATAAAAAAAGCCAGTAGTATGTCATATTATATACTACTGGCTAAAAATAGTGAAAATTAAAAATATTATTTAATAATTTTTTTTAAATATGAATCAGTTTTATCAAATGAATTGAAATTTAAAAATAAAACAAATCCTACAACCGTGTTTGGTTGTAGGATTTTAATAAATTTATACAATTTAAAAATATTATCTCTTTGAAAATTGTGGTGCTTTTCTTGCTTTTTTAAGACCATATTTTCTTCTTTCTTTAACTCTTGAATCTCTTGTAAGTAATCCGTTTCTTTTTAATGTAGTACGAACTTCTGGATCAGTTGTTGCTAGTGCTTTAGCAATACCATGAGCAATAGCTCCAGCTTGACCTGCAAATCCGCCACCATGAACGTTAGCTTCAACATCATATTTTTCAATCATATCTACTACTTTAAAAGGTTTTAATACAATAGCTTTTAAAGTATCAAGAGTATAAACTTCATTCATATCTTTTCCGTTTACTGTTATTTTACCAGTTCCTGGAATTATATTTACTCTAGCAATAGATGATTTTCTTTTTCCTGTTGCGTATATATATTCTTTTTTTGACATTTTTATATCCTCCTACTAAAATTCCCATATTTCAGGTTTTTGAGCTTGGTTATTATGCTCGCTACCTTTATATATTTTTAATTTTGTTATCATAGATCTACCAAGACTATTTTTTGGAAGCATTCCTTTAACAGCTAAAGTTAATGCTTTATCAGAACTTTTTGCCATTAAGTCTTTGTAACTAATTTCTTTAAGTCCAGTCATATATCCTGAATGATGTCTATAATATTTATCATTTAATTTATTTCCTGTTAAAACAATTTTATCAGAGTTTATAACAATTACAAAATCTCCACAATCCATATGTGTTGAATAAGTTGGTTTATGTTTTCCTTTTAATAATCTTGCAACTTCTGTAGCCACTCTTCCAAGAGGTTTATCAGCTGCATCAATTACATACCATTTTCTTTCTATTTCTTTAGCTTTTACGCTATGTGTAGTATTATTCATTTCGAATTTCCTCCTAATTTTTTAATAATAAGCTAAACTTTCCGGGGTTTAGTTATGCTTATTACATGATACCCATATATTATACATAATAATATCTTAAAAGTCAATAAATTATGTAAAAAAACTTAAATTATGCAAATATTTATAACTAAAAAATCACAAAATAAACTATTGAAAAAAGATTGTATTTATTGTATTATTATAGTGAATAATAAAAAGGTATTTATAAGAGAGGATTGATACAATGGATGAATTTGAATTCACAAATACAGATAATATTGCGCAGGATTTAATGGATATAAAGGAAACAGCAAGAATAAAAAAAATGATATCTCAATTATATATGTATGATAATGATGTGCAACAACTTACAAATATATATACAAATATATTACTAGAAGATAATGTATGTTTTATTTTGACTAAGATAAGTCAGGACAAGATCTTTTTAAAGCACTTTCCTGAATTTTATGAAAAAAATGAATTTGGTGAGAATGTAATTAATTGTCAACAAAATTCAGAATATCATAAGTATGGAGTTTTTAAGCATATATTACACACTATTGAAACCGTTGGAACTTCACAACAAATTCCATTAGGAGATTGGCAACTTAAATTATTAAAATGGACTATGTTATTTCATGATATTGGAAAGCCATATGTAAAAAAAATTAATGAAGATGGAACAGATAGTTTCGCAGGTCACGATGATAAATCAGTTGAACTTGCAGCTGGAATATTAGATAGATTTTATTTTACAGAAGAAGAAAAGAAAATAATTTTAACTTTAATAAAATATCATGATAGGTTCTTAAATGAGGGCGAAATAACGTATGATAATATGAAATTTTTAGCATCAGAACTAAATAATAATAAAGAATTATTTTACATGTTGTTAGAGGTAAAGGATGCAGACGCAAGAGCAAAAAATGTTGACGTATATAATAAATATAAACTGGTAAAAGCTAAATACTTAGAGTTCATAAATACATTTTTTACTTACAATAAAAGTGATAATATAGGTGAAGAACAGAAAAATGAAACTAATACTGAAAATAGTCAGTCTATAACATCTACTGTGCAAAATGATGAAATAAGTGTTGTAGAAATGGATAGAATAATTGAAAATATTATTCTTAGAAAAGATATAATATCAATGTATCAACCAATTATTGATATTTCTAAAAAGAATGTTTTTGGTTATGAGGTAACTACTAAAATAAAATCATCTAAAAAAGTTAATATGTTAGAACTTTTTCATCATGCAAGGGATATGGAGCTTTATGATAAAGTTCAACAAGTATTGCTTATAGATAGAATGGAAAAATTTGAAAGTATTTCAAATAAGGAAGCTAATTGCATATTTATTATTTCTGATTTAAATAGTTATTCAAAATATATAAACAAACCAAGACTTTATGATAATATGGCAAAACAAAAAATTGTAATCAAATTTATTAATTATGAGAAAAAAGATGTTGCATTTATTCAAGAAACAATAGAGACAATTCATAAAAATAGAGGAAGTGTAGCATTAAATAATTTTGGAATAGGCTCACTAAAAATTGAAGATTTAAATATATTAAAGCCAGACTTTATTATACCAGATGAGTCTTTAATAAAGGATATAGAAAATGATATCGAAAAGCAAAGATTTTTATCTGATTTAATAACTTACTCTATTTCATCAAACACAAAGATTGTAGTTGGTGGTATAGATACAAAAGAAAAATTATATGTAGTAAAAAAACTTGGAGCAAAATATGTTCAAGGAAGTTATTTTGCTGTACCAGAAGAAGGAATTGGCATAATAAAACCTAAAATAGAACAATTATTAGCAAATGTAGAAACAGAAGAAATATTATAAAAATTAAAATTATATATTGACAAAGTTGTAACCTAATGATATAATTCAGTTACGAACAAACGTTTATAATTGTAGTTTATGTATTATAGGAGGAAGAAATATGATATCAGAAGAAAGAAAAAAAGCATTAGACATAGCAATGGCTCAAATAGAAAAGAACTTTGGAAAAGGTTCTGTTATGAAATTAGGTGAATTAAGTAATGTAAATGTTGATGTAATTCCAAGTGGTGCATTAAGTTTAGACATTGCTTTAGGTGTAGGAGGTTTTCCTAGAGGAAGAGTTATTGAAATATATGGACCTGAATCTTCAGGTAAAACAACAGTTGCGCTTCATGCAATTGCAGAAGCCCAAAAACAGGGAGGAATTGCTGCATTTATTGATGCTGAACATGCTTTAGATCCTGTTTATGCCAGAAATTTGGGGGTAGATGTGGATAATTTAATTGTTGCTCAACCTGATACAGGTGAACAAGCACTTGAAATTACAGAACAACTTATTAGAAGTGGAGCAGTAGATATAGTAACAATTGACTCTGTTGCGGCACTTGTTCCAAAAGCCGAAATTGATGGCGAAATGGGAGATTCACATGTAGGTCTTCAAGCTAGACTTATGTCACAAGCTTTAAGAAAACTTACAGGTGTGCTTAATAAATCAAAGACAGTTGCAATATTTATAAACCAATTACGTGAAAAAGTTGGTATTATGTTTGGAAATCCAGAAACGACTCCAGGTGGTAGAGCTTTGAAATTTTATTCTTCTGTAAGACTTGAAGTAAGAAAGCAAGAAGCTATAAAACAAAATGGAGAATTTAAAGGAAATAGAACAAAAGTAAAAGTTGTTAAAAATAAAGTAGCACCTCCATTTAGAGAAGCAGAATTTGATATAATTTATGGAGAAGGAATATCTAATGAAGGATGTGTTTTGGATACAGCAGCAGATTTAAATATAGTAGATAAAAGTGGTGCTTGGTATGCATATAATGGTCAAAAAATTGGACAAGGAAGAGAAAATGCAAAACAATTCTTAAAAGATAATCCTGAAATTATGAACGAAATAGAAGCTAAAGTAAAATCAAACTTTAATTTAGCATTTGAAAATAGCATGGGAAAAGAAGTTGATGGTAAAAAGGATGAAGATGGAGAAGAATAATGAATTTTGAAGAAGCAAAGCAAAAAGCTATAAAATACATAGGAATTTCCAAAAAAACAATATATGAAGTAAAACAGAAATTAAATAGATTAGGATATAACCAAGATATAATTGATAAGGTTATATCCTATCTTTTGGATATAGGCTATCTTGATGATAATGATTATACTGAGTCATATATTAGGCAATGTACAAGACTTCTAAATTATTCTATTTTTGAAATAAAACAAAAACTATTGCAAAAGGGAATAAAAAAAGATATAATTGAAGAGAAAATATCATTTCTATATGATACAGATTACGAAAAAAAAATAACTGAGAAATTACTTTCTACAAAATGTAAAAATATGGACCCTATAAAAATAAAACAATATTTATATAGGAGAGGATTAAAATTGTATGAGGAGGATTTGTAATGAAGATAGATGTTCCAACAGTTCATAATGAAGCAAAATTTGGTGAAATAGCTAGCACAGTGTTAATGCCTGGTGATCCATTAAGAGCTAAATATATAGCAGATACTTACTTGGAAAATGTACACTGCTATAATAGAGTAAGAAATATGTTTGGATTTACAGGTGAGTATAAAGGATTAAAAATATCTGTTCAAGGAAGTGGAATGGGAGTTCCTTCTATGGGAATATATTCAAAAGAACTTTTTGAAGGATATGGAGTAGAAAACATAATTAGAATAGGAAGTGCTGGTTCACTTGCAAATAATGAGGCTAGTAAAATTACAAATGAAGTAAATGTAAGAGATATAATTGTTGCAAAAACAATAGATAGCGATTCTAATTATTTAATATCTTGTGGTATTGAAGATACAATTTTTCCAGAGTGCTCTAATGTATTATTGGAAAAATTACTAGAAATTGATAGAAAAAATAATTTAAATCTAAAATATGGTGAAGTATTTACATCTGATGTTTTTTATTCATCTAGAGAAAGTCTAGTAGAACGTTCAAAAAAAGATGTTATAGGTGTAGAGATGGAAACTTTGGCTCTTTATGCAAATGCTAAGGTAAGTGGAAAAAATGCAATCGCAATATATACAGTATCAGACAACCCTATTACAGGTGAGCAAATATCATCTAATGAGAGAGAAATAGGACTTGATAAAATGATAAGAACAGCTTTAGATTTAGCATATGAATGTGAAAAATAGGAGAATATAATGCAAAAAGTTTTAAATAATGATACAGAAAAATATAATTTGGTTATAAAGAATTTTGAAGGACCTTTAGATTTATTACTTTTCCTTATAACTAAAAATAAAATGAATATATTTGATATTTCTTTGAGTGAGCTTACAGATAAATATATAGAATATTTACATGATATGACTGAAAAAAATATTGATATAGCCAGTTCTTTTATAGTAATGGCCTCAACGCTTCTTGATATAAAGGCAAGAAAATTACTTCCAGAATTAGAGCCAGAAGAGGATGATGAAGAACATATTACAGAAGAGGAAATGATAAATAGAATTATTCAGTACAAAAAATATAAAGAAATATCTGGTACAATAAGTGAGATGTATTCTAATAATTTTGGATCATTTTCTAAACCATTTGAAAAGATAAAATTTAAAAGTAAAGTAAAATATACTGGTGATAATTTTAAAAAAGATCAGATATTTAATATATATACGAGTATACTAACCAGAAATGCAAATAAAATCAACCGTAAAGCAAAGGAAATAGAAAAACTTGCAATTTATGAAAAAATTACAGTTCAAGATAAAGTAAAACAAATAGTAAATTATTTGGATCAAAATGATAATATGGTATTTAATAATGTATTTAACCCTGATAGCTGTAGTAATATAGAAGTTGCGACTGCTTTCCTTGGAATGCTAGAGCTTAGTAAGTTAAAAGAGGTTTCGCTAAATCAAGATTACCTCTTTTCAGATATTAACATTACAAAATCAGATCAATTTGGTAAGGTTGATTTATCAAATATTTCTAATTAATTTAAAGATAATACAGCAATTGTATTATCTTTTTCTTGACATTTGATAAAAAAAAGTGTATGATATTTACATAAATATCATATATTTGCTCAAACATTTTGTGCAAAATGATATTTAAATTTAATTAAATTTAAATAAGGAGGCATTATTATGAGTAAAATGTATAATATGTCAGGAAAATTAAATCAGGCATTTGAGCGGGCTATATATTTAACTGAAGACTTCAAAAGTGATGAAGTGTGTACAGTTCATATGGGTCTTTCAATCCTTATGGATAGGTCGTGTTGTCTGCAAAAATTATATCTTGAAACAGGTTATGAATTTGCTTGCGAAAATATTGTATATGAAATCCTCGGAAATGATGAAATTTTTGAATATGTAACTGGTAAAAAATATCCTGCCGAAGAAGGAATCGACACAGAAGAAACTCAAAATGAAGTTGAGGAAGATGAAAAAAACTTATCTAATTCTGAAAGTGTTGATACACAAATTCAAAAACAGATAATTTATTTTGTTGATAAATCAGCATTTATACAAGATAATGTAAGATATGAAAATATTCCATATTCTTCAAATCTTGAAAATGCATTTGAGGATGCATATCAAAGATGCCTTTCAAATGGGCAGAATTTTATCGATGAAGAAAATCTTCTTTATTCGATTTTAACTTTAGAGGATTGCAGTTTTAAGCGTCTTTTAGAAAAATTTGAATTTGATATTTCGGAGCTTGTAAATATGTTAGCTATGAACGCAACTATTTATAAACTAAATAAAAATAATACCATTTCTATTCCAGAAACTCTTAAGAGCTGTTGTGAAATATTAAATGAGCAGTACTTTAAGGGTGAGGAATGTCAGATCCTTGGTCGTGACAAAGAAATTAAGCAGGTCTGGAATATCTTTTCTAAAAAGACAAAGAGAAATGCTATCTTGGTTGGTGATGCTGGTGTCGGCAAAACAGCAATTGTTGAAGCAATTACCATTCAAATTGTAAATGGAAAATGTCCAAGAGAGTTTAAGAACTATAAAGTTGTGTCATTAAACTTGACTGGCATGGTCGCTGGTACAAAGTACAGGGGTGAGTTTGAACTTAAGATTCAGCATCTCATTCAATTTTTAAAGACAACAAGTAATATTATAATATTTATCGATGAAATTCATCAAATACTTGGTACCGGTAGTGGAGAAAACAGCGGACCTGATTTAAGTGGTTCTCTAAAACCTATTTTGGCTCGTGATGATGTTGTATTCATTGGTTCAACAACAAATATTGAATATGAAAGGTATTTTGCTGTTGATCCTGCTTTCAAACGAAGATTTGAAAAAATATCAGTAAAAGAACCAAAACTTTCAGAAGTCAAAGATATGGTGGCATTAAGGGTAAAATCCATTACGGATTACCATAAGGTATCCATGGATGATGATGTATTAAATTACGCTATAATAACTGCAAAGGCAATGAATTATTATGGTAATAACCCTGATCTAACTATTGATCTTGTAGATAGAGCTTCTGCTATGGCAAAACTTGCAAGAAGAAAAGCTGTTAAGCGTGTTGATGTTGATAAAGTTTTCAAAGCAAATTATGACATGTTTAAAAGCATGAAGCGTAAAGATAAGTTATCAACAGCATATCATGAAGCAGGTCACGCTTTATACAAGTTAATGTCAAAGTATAATTTAAGGGATGATTTAAAAATTGTATCTATCATTCCAACATCTGATTATCTTGGTGCGACAATATCTGAGCCAAATGATTGTTTTGCTCCTGTTACAAGAAAAGCAGTTATGGAAAAAGCTTCTATGAGCTTAGCAGGTCGTGTATCACAGGAGTTTGTTTCTAAAGATTGGGACTTTGGTGCTTCTTCAGATCTGGAAAATGCTACATCAATTATACGGAGTATGATAATTGAAATGGGCATGGATAATGATATCTATACTAATATCAGTCTTTATGATTATAACTCAAATGGACATAATATGAGTCCAGCAGCGGTTGATAAAGTAAATGATAGAATAAGTGAAATCATGAAAAAGGTCTATGATGATACAAAGAAATTCCTTACCAAGAATAAGGATAAACTTGATATCATTGTAAATCTTCTTATGAAGAAAGGCATAATATCAGTTCAGGAGATAACTGAAGCTTTTGAAAGGAATGAAAATGAAAGTATAAAAGAATGTTAAGTTATAAACATTGGTGTAATTTTTTGCACCAATGTTTTTTTCTTATTTTTATTAAAAAATATATTGAAAGTAAATATAAATTGTGATATAATGATTTAGCACTTAAAATAAGAGAGTGCTAAAAATATATTTTTTGAATATATATGTATATATAGGAGGTGTTTGTTTTGTTAAGACCATTAGAGGATAGAGTGATAGTAAAGGCTGTAGAAGCAGAAGAGGTTACGAAAGCAGGAATTGTTTTACCTAGTTCTGCAAAAGAAAAATCTGAAATTGCAGAGGTTGTAGCAGTTGGACCTGGGGGTGTTGTTGACGGCAAACAAGTTACAATGAATGTTAAAGTAGGAGATAGAGTTGTATGTTCTAAATATGCAGGTACACAAATTAAATATAACGATGAAGAATATACAATATACAAACAAAGTGATATATTAGCTGTTGAAGAATAAGGGGGAATTTTTAATGGCAAAAGAATTGTTATTTGGTAGAGAAGCAAAAGAAGCTTTAGAAAGAGGTGTTGATACTTTAGCTGATGCTGTAAAGGTTACACTTGGACCAAAAGGAAGAAATGTTGTTTTAGGAAAATCTTTTGGAGCACCTTTAATAACAAATGATGGAGTATCTATTGCAAAGGAAATAGAACTAGAAGATGCTTTTGAAAATATGGGAGCAGAGCTTGTAAAGGAAGTAGCTACTAAGACTAATGATGTTGCAGGTGATGGTACTACAACAGCAACAGTACTTGCACAAGCTATGATAAAAGAAGGACTTAAGAATGTTTTAGCTGGTGCAAATCCTGTTATTGTAAAAAGAGGAATTAAAGAAGCTGTTGATTTGGCAACTAGCGAAATCAGAAAAATATCAACTCCTGTAAGTGGAAAAGAAGATATAGCAAGAGTTGCAAGTATATCTGCAAATGATGAAAAAATTGGTGAATTAATTTCTGAAGCTATGGAAAAAGTAAGTAAAGAGGGAGTTATTACAATTGAAGAATCAAAAACTATGGATACTGAACTTGAAGTAGTAGAAGGAATGCAATTTGATAGAGGATATTTATCTTCATATATGGTAACTGATACAGATAAAATGGAAGCCGTACTTGATGAACCATATATATTAATAACTGATAAGAAGATATCATCTATACAAGAAATATTACCAATTCTTGAAAAAATAGCTGAACAAGGTAAAAAGTTATTAATAATTGCAGATGATGTTGAAGGTGAAGCATTAACAACACTTGTTGTAAATAAATTAAGAGGAACATTTACATGTGTTGCAGTAAAAGCCCCTGGATTTGGAGATAGAAGAAAAGAAATGCTACAAGATATAGCAGCTCTTACAGGTGGTGAAGTTATTTCTTCTGAACTTGGACTTGAACTTCAAAATACAACTATTGACAAGTTAGGTAGAGCAAAGCAAGTAAAAGTTGAAAAAGAAAATACTATTATAATTGATGGATATTCAGATAAAGATAGACTTGATCTAAGAGTTTCTGAATTACGTGCACAAATTGCAAATTCAACTTCTGATTTTGACAGAGAAAAATTAGAAGAAAGGCTTGCTAAACTTGTAGGTGGTGTAGCAGTTATTGCTGTAGGTGCAGCAACAGAAACTGAAATGAAAGAGAAAAAATTAAGAATTGAAGATGCTCTTGCTGCTACTAAAGCCGCAGTTGAAGAAGGTATTGTTTCTGGTGGTGGAACAGCATATATAAATATTCTACCAGAAGTTAAAAAATTAGAAGAGAGTATTAAAGATACAGATGAAAAGTTAGGTGTAAGTATGATTGTAAAAGCTTTAGAAGCACCTATAAGGCAAATAGCATATAACGCTGGAGTTGAAGGAGCAGTAATAGTTGAAAAAGTAATGTCATCTGATAAAGGAATAGGATATGATGCTTTACATGATGAATATGTTGACATGAAGAAAAACGGAATTGTTGATCCAACAAAGGTTACAAGAAGTGCACTTCAAAATGCAGCTTCAATTGCTTCTATGGTTATAACTACAGAAACATTAGTTGCTGATAAAAAAGAAGAAAAAAATTGTAATTGTAGTGGTCATTCACCTGAAATGGGAATGTATTAAAAAAGATGGAGTTTTCTCCATCTTTTTTTATGCTGAAAAAGCTTTAATTATTGATAAAATAATACCAACTAAACTCATTACAATTCCAATAAGTGAATAATTACTTCTTTTTGTTTCATGAGTAACTATACCAATTGATAGACCTGGTATTGCAACAGCTACACCAAGAAGAGGGTATAACCAAGTTATCATACTTGCAAATCCAAGAATAAGAGAAATAGCAGCGAATGCATCAATTTCTTGAGTTACATTAGTAGATTCTTTAGTTGTTTTACTTTCTTTTTTTGGTGTTGCAGTTACTTTAATTTTTTCACTTTTGCTAGAAGTGGTACTTGCAGCTTTTGCTTTAGTAGTTGTCTTCTTAGCAGTTGTTTTTTTTGCTGCAGATTTTGGCGCAGCTTTTTTTGTAGTAGTAGTTTTTTTTGTAGTTTCCTTAGTTTCTTCCATAAATATCATCCTTTCAAAAAATATAAATTATAATTGCTTTAATGCAATTATTACTCCAGCTATTGAGTTTATAGCTGTAATTCCAAGTCCGATAGCTGATAAAATAATCCCAACTTTTGAAAAAGTATTTTTTTCTTTTTTTACATTGGAAATTCCAAGGCATAATCCAATAATAGATACTGGGTAGCCAATTAATGGTAAAAGCCATGCTACAAGGCTAATTATCCCTAATATTAATGACGCAGTAGCTTTGCCACTTGATTTTTTTTGATTTTCTTCCACGACTATCACCACCTCCGGACAAGACATTATACATACATTAAATTATATCACTAAATAAAAACTTTTTTCAATATATTATTAATATTTTTTTTAATATGTTGAAAAATATTTGTAAATAATATATAATTATGGTGTATAAAGGAAAAAAGAAAATGGATGAATTTATAGATAAAATTGATTTACAAACTGTATCGATGCAAACTTTAGCTTTTATTGGAGATGCAGTATATAATGTGTATATAAGATCATATCTTGCAGCGCAAAATAATAGAAAAACAGGATTATTACATAGAGATTCTATAAAATACGTAAGTGCAAAAGGTCAATCATCAACAATAGATAAAATAATGGATATATTATCTGAAGAAGAAATTGATGTGTATAAAAGAGGAAGAAATACAAGTATTCACAGTGTATCTAAAAATGTTGATGTTATAGAATATAAAAAATCAACTGGCTTTGAAGCTTTGATTGGTTATTTATATGTAAAAAGAGATATAAAAAGATTAGATTTTTTAGTATCAGAGTGTATAAAATGTTTTGATTAAGGAGGAAAAAATATGTCATCAGATAACAAAAATGTTCCAATTGATTATAATGTAAAAGAGATAATTGATAATTTAGATAAAAAGAAAATTCTTACGCCAGAAGATAAAAAAAGAATTGAAGAGTCTTTAAATTTTAAAGCAGCAATTGAAAAAATTGATATTTCTGATAATAGTAACAGAGTAATATTCACAGATGGAGAAGATCAACTTGTATTTGAAGATGGAGAATTTTTTTTGGTTAGTTCTACTGATTCACAAAAGTCAAGAAAAAAGAAAAAACGTGAAGAGGCTAGAAATATGTATATTGAGTATTTTATTAAATATCAATTAAATCCAATTATAAAACAAAGAGAAAATGACGAATTAGCTCGTACAATATCTGTTGAACCTCAAAGAGAAAATTTAAAAGAGAAAAAGAATGTTAAAAAGACTTTAGATAAAGATGTTAAGAAGATTGCAGATAATGAAAGTAAAATTATTCCACCAAGATCAAAAGAAGAAAAAACAAAACAAAAATTAAGATAAAATATATTCGAATACATATTTAACTTTAAATTGACTATGAATAATTAGAAAATCATAGTCTTTTTTCTTTGGTTAAAGAGTGGGAGTATGTAAAAAAAGACACTATAAATTTAATTATTATAGTGTCCAAAAAGTATAACTAATTTTCTTTTACATAGAACGTTTCATATGTTATTGACTTATAGCTTGTTTTACTTGTTCAATATCTGCTTGACCTGCAGGAGCAGCTGGTATATAATATCCTTTTTCTTTATCAATTAAATAAACCTTCCATTGTAAATTTTCTAAAGTATTTCTCTGTTCAATAAGTGTATCTCTAAAATTTTTGTTATTTGCTTGTTGTATAGAATAATTAAGTAGTGTGATTATTGAGTTTGTACATGAAAGTACAGAATCCATTGCTAATTTTTCATTCATAATTTTAACCTCCTATAACATATTTGAAAGTTCTGATTTTATTGTAGTACATGTATTGCATATACTATCTAGAACTTCTGTAATATTTTGATCTTGAGTAAGAGTTTTAAAGTAGTTTATTTTGTCGCAAAAACTTGCAGTGTGTCCACAAATGTGTCTAATGTTTTGAATTTCAATTTGATTTAAATTATCCATAAATTTTTCCTCCTTTTAAATCACATAATTATTATTTGTTAAATTTTAATTACTATACTGGAAATTATAACAAAAAAATAACAGATGTTTTTCATCTGTTATTTATCTTCTGAATATACAAGCTTTGCATGGATAACTAATCTTTTAGTATTTAAATTTGTACATGTTGATAGTGTTAATATTTTATCATTTGCACCTATATTTTCATTAAAATTATACATGCTTTTTTCTTTAATATTATTTAAAAATTCTAAATAACTATTATCTGATGAGAAGCCTATAGTCATATAATATGTATTAGGATCAGTTATATATACGGAAAATATTTTCCAAAGAGTAGACTTATTTTCAGTTGAAAGATTTATATATGAGTTATTTTCATCATTAAAAAATGAACTTTTTGTCATTTTTGTAAGAGTACTAAACATTGAGTTATTCAACATATTATGACCATATATTATTGTGTTTTTATCTAAAGATTTTGCATCATTTCTATAATCCATGAAAATCCAACCAGCCTGGCTATATGATTTATCAAAAGAGTGCCTTAAATAATATTCATTATCATTTGATTGAACAACTGGATATGCTACATCAGTTCCATTTACTTTTAGGTAAGCTACTGTATCAGGATTTTTTTCCTTTAAAGAATTTACATCAGTATCTACCATTGCTGCGGCCACACCATTTATTTCAATATTTTTGTCTTCAATTTTTATATCTGAGTTTATTTCACCTAATATTTTATCTGAATTCTTTAAATTTATATATCTATATACAAGTAGTCCAATGCAAACTAGTATTACAAGTATTGATATTATACGTATAAAACTAATAACACTAAATTTATTTTTTGTTTTTTCAATTCTACCATTTCTCAAAAAAATTCCTCCTATGAATAAATGCTATATATATTTATATATAAATTATATACCATAAAATATAAAAATATACAATACTCATTTAGGAGAAAATAAAAATACATTATTATTTTATACTAGGTTTTGAACATAATGCACATAAGAAACCAAAAACAACAGCAGCACAAATTCCAGCAGCACATGCTTTTACGCCACCAGTAAATATTCCTAGAAAACCTACACTATTTATTTCTTCAATAACACCAGTTCCAAGACAATACCCAAATCCTGATATAGGGACAGTGGCACCGGCTCCTCCAAATTCAACTATTTTTCCATAAATTCCAATTGAAGTAAGTATTGTTCCTAATGTTACAAATATAACTAAAATCCTTGCAGGAGTAAGTTTTGTTTTATCTATTAGTATTTGCCCTATAGAACATATAATTCCACCTGTTATAAATACTTTTAAATATTCAATAAATATGTCCATTTACACCACCTCATTTTCTATTGATATTGCATGAGCAATTCCAGGAATTGAATCTCCTTGAAGAGATGATTGAGTACTCATAAGTGCACCAGTTGCAACAACTAAAACTTTATTTAATTTACCTTGTTTTAATAGTTTATAAAAATAACCACTAAATACACTTGCTATACAGCCACAACCACTTCCACCACAATGGGTATCTTGAGTTGCATCATCATATATTAATTTACCACAATCTTTGTGTATTAAAGATATATCAATATTTTCTTTTTTAAATAAATCTACCAATATATCTGAGCCAAGAACTCCTAGGTCTCCGGTTATAATTGCATCGTAATAATCAGCATTCCTACCAGTATCCTCTAAGTGTGTCATTATAGTATTAAAAGCTGCAGGTGCCATTGCAGCTCCCATATTCATTCCATCTTTTATTCCAAGGTCTATAATTTTTCCAGGAGTTGCATATGTTGCATAAGCACCTGTTGTATCTTTGTAATCTTTTGGAACTACCAAAGCACATCCACTAGCAGTAACAGTACACTGTGCAGTTGGACTTTTTTGATTACCGTGCTCTAATGGCATTCTAAATTGTCTTTCAGAACTACAAAAATGTGATGAAGTTGCAGCAATTACTTTACTTGCATATTCTGAATCTATAAAACTTGATGCAAGTATTAATGATTCTACGAATGTTGAACATGCACCATATACTCCAAAAAAAGGTATATCTAATTCTCTAATACAAAAACCTGATGCCATACATTGGTTAAGAAGGTCGCCAGCAAAAATATAATCTATTTTTTCAGGTGTCATACCAGTTTTTGTAAATAAATTATTAATACAGTTATTCATCATTCTTGATTCAGCTTTTTCAAAAGTTTTCTCTCCAAAGAAAATATCGTCGCTATGCATGTCAAATTCGTTTGCAAGAGGGCCTTGCATCTCTTTTGGCCCAACAATTGATGAAGTATCAAATATTTTTGGAGAATTTTTAAATTTTATTGTTTGATTTCCAACTTTCATTTTTCCCTCCTATATTATAAATAATTTTAATAACCAATATATAAATCCAATAATTGCCGAAGTTGTAATACCATACACTAATACTGGTCCTGCAATTTTAAACATATTTGCACCAAGCCCTAAAATATAATCATCAAGTTTAAATTCAATTGCGGGAGCAACTATTGAGTTAGAAAAACCTGTGATAGGTATGATAGAACCTGCACCTGCATGTTTACCAAGCTTTGGATACACTCTAATTGCTGTTAAAAAAGCACCAATAAATATTAATATTATAGTTGTTATTGTTGTAGAACTTTTTTTATCAATCCCATAATGCATACATATATCTGTAATTATTTGACCTATTATACAAATAAGCCCTCCAACTATAAAAGCAAGAATTATATTTTTTAAAATAGGACTTTTTTTTGCTTTTGTATCTACATAATCAGAGTATTCCTGATTTGTCATATTTACATTTGAACTCATTTTAATCACCTAAAAGTATTATTTGCAAAAAATGTGGAAATATAAAAGAAAATAAAAAAATGAAAAATAAAAAAATATTTTCTTTGTTGTAAAAAAAAATTAAATATGCTATACTTATCATATTAATAATAGTTTAAAAGGTGGGAAAAATGAACATAAAATATTTTGATAATGCAGCAACAACAAGCTTAAATGAAAATGTATTAAAAAAAATGTTGCCATATTTAAAAGAAAATTATGCAAATGCATCATCAATATATAGTTTTGGACAAGAATCAAGATGTGCTATTGAAGATGCAAGGGAAGAAATTGCAAATATAATTGGTGCAAATCCTAGTGAAATATATTTTACCTCATGTGGTAGTGAAAGTGATAATACTGCAATAAAAGGTATAGCAAGAGCATACAAAAGTAAAGGAAATCATATAATTACATCTAAAATAGAACATCCTGCTGTACTTGAAACTTGTAAAGCTCTTGAAAAAGAAGGATTTAAAATTTCATATGTAGATGTTGATGAAAGTGGAATTGTAAAATTAGACGAACTTGAAAAGTTAATAAATAAAAATACAATACTTATTTCTATTATGTTTGCAAATAATGAAATAGGAACTATCGAGCCCATAGAGAAAATAGGTAAAATTGCAAAAGAACATCATGTTATATTTCATACTGATGCAGTGCAAGCAGTAGGTAGTATAAATATAGATGTAAACAGATTAAATATAGACTCATTATCGTTATCTGCTCATAAATTTCATGGTCCCAAGGGAATAGGAGCACTATATGTAAAAAAAGGAATAAACTTTTCCAAATTTATTGATGGCGGACATCAGGAAAGTAATAAAAGGGCAGGAACCGAAAATGTGGCAGCAATAGTTGGAATGGCTGAAGCGATGAAAATAGCATATTCAAATTTAGAAGGAAATAATAAATATATTCAAAATTTAAGAGATTATTATATTTCAAATATTTTGAAAAAAATACCAAATGCAAGGTTAAATGGAAATACTAAAAACAGACTTTCAAATAATGCAAATTTTTCATTTAAAAATGTTGATGGAGCAGCTATGCTTTTTAATTTGGATTTGAAGGGAATATGTGTATCAGCAGGCTCTGCATGCACTGCTGGTGCAATACAAAAATCACATGTGCTTTCAGCTATAAACGTACCAGATGAATATATAGGTGGTACGATTAGAACAACCTTTGGTATAGACAATACAAAAGAAGAAGTTGATTATTTGATAAATAGTATATGTGAAATATTAAATAAAATAGAGGAGTAGATTTTTAAAAGCTGGTAAATAGTAATGTATTTACTAGCTTTTGTTCTGTAATTATGTTATACTATATATGTATTAATTTGTAAAAGAGGAGAAAAAATGGAAAATAAAAAAAGAGTATTACTTGGAATGAGTGGAGGAGTAGATAGTTCAGTAAGTGCCATATTACTAAAAAATGCTGGATATGAAGTAATTGGTATTACAATGAGACTTTTTGAGGATGAGAGTTTTGTAGAAAATGAAACAGCTTGTTGTAGTTTAAGTACGATAAATGATGCAAAAAGAGTATGTCATAAGCTTGGAATAAAACACTATACATATGATTTTAGAGAAGAATTTAAAAAATATGTAATTGATAATTTTATTGATGAGTATAAATCTGGAAGAACTCCTAATCCTTGTATTATGTGTAATAGATTTTTAAAATTTGGAAAAATGTATGAACTTGCTAAAAAACTTGATTGCTATTATATTGCAACGGGTCATTATGCAAAAACAGAATATAGTGAAAAATATAATTGTTTTGTACTAAAAAAATCTGATAACATTTTAAAAGATCAGAGTTATGTGCTATATCCTATAGATAAAGAATTACTTCCACATATACTTTTTCCTTTGCAAGGATTTGAAAGTAAGGATGATGTAAGAAAAATTGCAAAAGAAAATAATTTACTTGTTGCATCTAAACCAGATAGTGAAGATATTTGCTTTATACCAGATAATAACCATACCAGATTTTTAGACGAAAATATTAAAGTTAAAGAGGGAAAAATTGTTGATATTAATGGTAAAGTAAGAGGAAAACATACTGGATTTACTCATTATACAATAGGTCAAAGAAAAGGTCTTGGTATTCAAAATGAAAAGCCGTTATATGTAGTAAATATAAATCCTGATGAAAATAAAATAATTGTAGGAGAAAAAAATAGTGTATTAAGTAGAAGTTTACTAATTGAAGATGTAAATATTTTAATAGATAATATAATAACAAAAGAAGGGACTAATGTTAAAGTAAAAATTAGGTATAAGGCTAAAGAGGCAAATGCAACTGCATATTTATATGGTGATAAAATAAAAATTATATTTGATGAACCTCAGTTTGCTATTGCTCCAGGTCAGTCTTGTGTTATATACATTGATGATGTGGTAATTGCAGGTGGAATTATATCTAAATAAAGTAAAATTTTATTAAAAAGATTGAAAATTGGGTAAAAATTTGATATAATACAGAAAACATTGAGGGGCAGTTGTGGAGGTAGTAATAAATGGAGAACGAAAAGAAATTTAGTAACGAAATGTTTGGTTACGATAAAAGAGAAGTAGAAGAATATATAAAAGCTATGAAAGCAGAATATGAAAGTAAAATCCAAGCTGAAAAATCAGATGCAAACAGAATTGCAAACGAACTTACTATTTTAAAAAGAAAATTAGAAAAATATGAAACAGATTATATAGCAAAACAAGAAAAAGTAGCAAATGCACTAATTACTGCTGAGGATCAAGCTAAAAAAATTATAGAAAATTCAAGAATTGAATCAATGCAAGAAAAAGACAGAATTGAACATTTAATAGAGATGGAAAAAGAAAAATTATTAGATATAAAAAAAGAAGTTATAGACCTAAAAGAAAAAACAATTACTCTTTTAGATAAATATAGTAATGAAATGAATAATTTATTAGATTAAAAAATATTAGTAATATATAATAAATAGTTGTAATACAATTAAACTAAGGTGATAAGTTTATGAAAATTACAGCTGTTTTTTTGCCTAAAAAAAAGCATAATGATAGTAAATGGTTAGTAGATAAAATAAAAGCACAGAATAAGAGAAATGAAAATAAAGTAACTATAAATAATTTTAATGGCTTTGATAAAAAAAATATAAAACTAGGGTTAAATACATCTAAATTATTTATGTTAGTTATTTTAATTTTTGGAATATATCTTTTTGCAAAACATATTCCTTTTTTATCAAAAGTAATATATTTTGGTTCTAATTTTAGACAAGCTGAGGGGAATAATGTCGAACTTGCAGATGTATTTAATGCATATGGAATATATAATAAGGAAAATTATTTATTTAGCGAAATCAAATCCATTGATGAAGCAAAAAAATCAGAAAATAAGGATGATGAAATAGAAATATTAGATAGTCTTGTAAAAGATAAAAATGAACAAAGTGTATTTGGGAAAAACAAAGATATTAATGTAGAAATAACTGAAAATAGCGAAAATATACAAAGAATAAATTTAAATAAAATGAAAATACTTAATTATTCATCAAAAAGAGACATAGACTTCAAATCCCTTGCTGCGTCAAATATTACTCTAACAAAAAAAAGTGATAAAATTTTGCTATATAATACCCATACGTCTGAAAGTTATGCTAATAGTGATAAATATAAATTTGAATATTCAGGAGCTAGACGTTCGCAAGATGCATCATATAATATGCTTTCAGTTGCTAAAAAGTTTAAAGGAAATTTGGATAGTAAAGGGTTTGAAGTGGTACATGATACAACACCTCATGATTATGGTACATATACTAGTTCATATGCAAGGTCTAGAATAACAGTAAAAAATGCAATAGCTGCCATGGGGCATGCTGGAATTTCTATAGATGTGCATAGAGATGCTACAAATGATCTTGACTATAGACCAGTTGTTAAGATAAATGGAATTGAGGTTGCACAATGTATGTTAGTTATGGGAGTAGGTACAGATGTTACAAATAACCCATATTATGAAGATAACCTAAGACTTGCATTTAAAATACAACAACTTGCAGATGAAGTATATCCAGGCTTGTTCAAACCGATGATTATTAGAAATTCTATATATAATCAAGATTTAAATAAATATTCATTATTAATAGAAGTTGGTGCAAGTGGAAATACTTTAGATGAAGCCTATCTTGCAACTAGATGTTTATCTAATTTGTTAAATATTATATACAAAGATTGACTATAGTGTTTTTCTTGTGGTATAATCTACAGATGATTAATGAATTTAGTTATTAATATTTTGAAAGGAAGAGAGATTGTGTCAGATAAATTAGTAATAGTGGAATCACCTTCTAAAGCAAAAACAATAAAAAAATATCTTGGAAGCAGTTATGATGTAATTGCATCGCAAGGACATATAATAGATTTACCTAAAAGTAAATTAGGTGTTGATATAGAGGATAACTTTAAACCTAAATATATAACAATGAAGGGAAAAGCTAAAATTGTAAATGAAATAAAAACGAAAGCAAAAAAAGCATCAAAAGTATATCTTGCAACCGACCCTGATCGTGAGGGAGAAGCAATAGCTTGGCATATTAAAAATGTACTTGAAATAGAAGATGGGAGCAAATGTAGAATTGAGTTTAATGAAATAACAAAAACTGCTGTAAAAAATGCGGTATCAAAAGCAAGAGCAATAAACCTAAACTTAGTTGATGCACAGCAGGCAAGAAGAATATTAGATAGAATTGTTGGATATGAAATTAGTCCAATACTTTGGAAAAAAATAAAAAAGGGATTAAGTGCAGGACGTGTTCAATCAGTGGCACTTAAAATAATAATTGATAGAGAAAAAGAAATTAGAAATTTTAAACCAGTTGAATATTGGAATTTATCTGTTAAACTATTTAAAGATAAAACTGGATTTATGGCAAATTTCTATGGTGATAAAAAGTCTAAAATTGAACTTTCAAATGAAAAACAAGTAAAAGAAATAATACAAAATATAGATGGTAAAGAATATAAAGTTATTGATGTTAAAAAAAGTGAAAGAAAGAAAAATCCAGCTCCTCCTTTTACAACATCATCTTTACAACAGGAAGCTTCAAGAAAACTTGGATTTAATGTAAAAAGGACAATGATGGTAGCACAAAAGTTATATGAAGCAGGACACATAACATATATGAGAACAGACTCTGTTAGAATATCTGACGATGCAAGAAAAATGGCAAAGGAATATATTACTTCAAAATATTCAGATAAATATTATGAAAACAGATATTTTAAAACAAAAGCGTCTGCTCAAGATGCACATGAGGCAATAAGACCATCAAATATATTAAATTCACTAGGAGTATATGATACTTTGACTAAGGATGAACAAAAGTTATATACATTAATATTAAATAGATTTTTAGCAAGTCAAATGGCTACAGCAATTTATGATACTACTAGAGTAAAAATTGAAGTAGATAATTATATATTTATTGCAAATGGTTCTGTTATAAAATTTGATGGATTTATGAAACTATATACAGAAGGAAAAGACGATAAAGATAAGACTAAAAAAGAAGATGTAGATGAAGAAGAAAATACAGAGAATTTTTTACCTGAACTTGAAGTAGGAGATATATTAAAACAGGATAAGATATATAGTAAACAAAAATTTACAGAGCCTCCTGCAAGATTTACAGAGGCAAGTTTGGTTAAAACATTAGAAGAAAAAGGAATAGGTAGACCAAGTACATATGCACCTACAATTTCAACTATTGAAGAGAGAACATATGTAGAAAGACAAAATAAGTATTTAGTTCCTACTGAACTTGGAGAAATTGTAAATGAACTTATGGAGGAAAACTTTGCTAACATAGTTGATGAGAAATTTACAGCAAAGATGGAAAATGAACTTGATATGGTTGCTGAAGATAAAGTAAATTATGTAGAAATGCTAAAAGAATTTTATGGGCCATTTGAAAAATCAGTTAAGAATGCCGAAGAAAATGCAAAAAAAGTAAAAATTCCAGAAGTTGAAACTGATATAAAATGTGAATTATGTGGTAGAAATATGGTTATAAAACAAGGAAGATTTGGCAAGTTTTTAGCATGCCCTGGATATCCAGAGTGTAAAAATGCAAAGCCATTGGTTCAATCAATTGATATTCCATGTCCAAATTGTGGAGGAAAAGTATTAGTTAAAAAGACTAAGAAGAAAAGAACTTTCTATGTTTGTGAAAATAACACTAATACTGATGATAGTAAATGTGACTATATTTCATGGACTAAACCTAAAAAAACAAAATAAATGATAAGTAGTAGAATTAAAATTTCTACTACTTTTTTATATTAAAAGTAAATAAGATTACATAATCATTGCGCTTTGAGTTAAATTATGATATAATATATTTGTAGTATAAATTTTTTTGCCAAATAAATATTTAGGTAGGAGGAAAATTGATGACATCTGATCAGTATTTTGTACTAATTTCAAAAATAAGAGAAGTTTGTTTTGAATTAAAAGAAACACAGAAGTGCCTAAAAGAGCAAACAGAAGCTATTTGGAAAAATACAAAAATACAGGAGAAAATTTTATCAAAGTTAAACGAAAAAAATAATTAATTACTGGAGGAAAAAATTATGACTAAAGATGTAAAAGAAGCTTTGAATACATGTGGAAGAAATATGGCACTAATTGCAGAAGAAAATTGTCTTGAAATTTTATATCTTGCACGTGAGGAAATTTTACAGGAGATTATTATGGGTATGATTGATTCTCTAAAAGATGATTCAGAAACCATTTATGAAATTTTTTTTAGGAGCAATAATACTATAGTGAAATTAAAAGCTCTTGAAAAAATTCATAATGAAGATTTTTTGAAAAAAATCGTTTTGGGAGAATATGTACATGGCAGAGATTTGGTAAGAATGAAAGCTTTTGGAAAAATTGAAGATAAAAAATTCTTAAAAGAGCTTTTAAAGGAGAAGGCTATATATGAAAGAACTGCTTTTCTTTATAAATTATCTGAACAATTTGAAGATAAAGATCTTTATGAAATTATCACTTCAGATAATTATAACTTCAAAATAAGGTTATTTTTTATCTCAAAAATTAGGGACAGAAAATACCTTGAAAAAATCATAAATGAATCTGAAGATGTTGAACTGATTACGGAAGCAAAGTTTTGTTTAGAACACTTAGATTAATTTTTTAATAGAGGAGGAAATTTTTCTCCTCTATTTTTCTTTTATGTGTAGAAAATACCACAATTTTATGATAGAATATATTATAATTAAGTGAGGTAATATTGTGGAAAAAATAGAATACGTAAATGTAATAGGAGCAGGACTTGCAGGATGTGAATGTGCTTGGATATTAGCTAAAAATGGTATAAAAGTTAAATTGTATGAAATGAAACCTATAAAAAAAACAGAGGCACATAAAAGTGATAATTTTGCAGAACTTGTGTGTAGTAATTCTTTAAAATCAGATGAAATTACTAATGCATGTGGACTTTTGAAAAAAGAAATGCAAATGCTTAAAAGTTTATTTGTTGAGGCAGCACATAAAACAAGAGTTGAGGCAGGGCAAGCTCTAGCTGTAGATAGGGAAAAGTTTGCTGAATATATAACTAATAAAATAAAAAATGCTAATAACATAGAAATAATATATGAAGAAGTGGATGATGTGGAAAAACTAGAAGGTATTACCGTTATAGCTACAGGACCACTTACTTCAAAGCCATTGCTTGAAAATATAAGTAAATTAGTAGGAGAAGAAAAATTATATTTTTATGATGCAGAAGCTCCTATTGTATCAGCAGATAGTATTGATATGAATATTGCGTACAGAATGAATAGATATGGAAAAATTGGGGAAGGTGATTATCTAAATCTTCCAATGACTAAAGATGAATATTTCTCTTTCTATAATGCCTTAATAACTGCAGAGGAGGCACCACGTCATGATTTTGATAAATTGGTACTATTTGAAGGATGTATGCCTATAGAACAAATGGCTAAAAGGGGAGAAAAAACTTTAGTATTTGGACCTTTAAAACCAGTTGGTCTGCAAAATCCTAATACAGAAGAAAAGCCATATGCTGTTGTACAATTAAGAAGTGAGAACAAGGAAAACACTATGTATAATTTGGTTGGGTTTCAAACTAGCCTTAAATTTGGTGAGCAAAAAAGAGTATTTGGAATGATACCAGGACTTCAAAATGCTACTTTTGAAAGATATGGTGTAATGCATAAAAATAGTTATATAAATTCAAGTAAAATACTTGATAATAAATTTTGTATGAAAGAAAATAGTAATATATATTTTGCAGGACAAATATCAGGGGTTGAGGGATATGTTGAATCTGCAGCTTCAGGTATGATGGTGGCATATAATATATTAAATAAAATAAAAGGAACATGTGCAGAATTTCCAGATACAACTATGCTTGGAAGTCTAGCAAAATACATATCTACAGAGAATAAACATTTTCAACCAATGAATGCAAATTTTGGAATATTAAAACCTCTAGATGTAAAAATAAAAGATAAAAAAGAGAGATATACCAAACTTGCACAAATAGCAATTTCTGATGTAACTGAATATATAGAAAAAATAAAGTAGGTGAGCTTTTGAAAAAAAATAGTAATATATACCTTTTGTATGGTGAAGAAAAATATGATTTAGAAAAAAAATTAAGTAGTATAAAAAAACAATTTGATAAGTTAGAAAATGGTGTTAATTTATTTTATATTACAAAAGATAATATAGATGAGCTTGGAAATATATTATCAGAGGTTACTTTTTTTGGTAGTCATAAACTTGTTGTTATAAAAAATACAAATTTAAAATTTGATGCAAAGCTTTTAGAAAATATTGATGAGGATGTAGTTGTTGTAATTATTGAGGAAAGTGTAGATAAAAGGCTTACTTCATATAAAAGTATATCAAAAATCGCAGAAGTATGTGAATTTAAAACTCTAGATAGAAGAGCTATGACGACTTATGTTTATGATCTTTTAAAAAGGTATAAATTAAATCTAACTTTTGATGTAGCAGATTATTTTGTTGAAGTATGTGGCTTAGATAAAAACAATAATATAAATGAGATAAAAAAGCTGGTTATATATTTAGAACCAGGTGATAATATAACAAAGGAAATAATAGATAAAATATGCTCTAAAACTTTAAATGCAAAAATATTTGATGTTTTAAATAAAATTGTAAATAAAGAAAAAGAAGAAGGAATAAAATTATTAGATAATATTTTGGCTCAAAAAGAATCAATAATTAAGGTATATATCATGTTATATAAGCAAGTAAAGCAAATGTATATGATAAAATATTTAAAAAGTAAAAATGCACAAGATATAGCTTCCTATCTTGGAATTCATCCATATACATTTAAACTTTTAAGTTCGACTTGTAGTAAGTACACTTTAGATGAGTTAAAAAATATTATGTATATGTTTGATGAATACGATGAAAAGACAAAAAATGGTGAAATGGATTTTGAAATTGGATTAAAAAAAATAATTTGTACTATGTAAATGTAAAGTATTAATTTAAGTTATAAAACATCTCTTTTTATGAAATAATATAAAAAGAGGTGTTTTTTATGAGTGATAAGTATATAAACTTTAAAACTGATATGGCTGATGAAAGAGTAGATACATATAAAAGAGTAAATAATTTAACAGAAATTGATGGAGTAAAAGTGGAAAGTAAAAATGACGAAATAGTTACAACAACAACAGTAGATGTTTTAAATGAAAATGGTGCAACAGCACTTTCAAAAGAAATTGGAAAGTATGTTACAATGGAAATTAAAGATATAAAATATTTAGAAGAGAAAGATAAAAATAAAATTATAAATACACTTTCTAATGAGATAAAAAATTTAATTGGAGAAGATAAAACAAAATCAATTCTTGTAGTAGGACTTGGAAATATATATGTTACTCCTGATTCATTGGGACCAAAAGTTGTGCAAACTGTGGATATAACAAGACATTTAATAAATTTTGCAAAAGATTTGGTTGAACCAGATACAAGGAGCGTAAGTGCGTTATCTCCAGGAGTGCTTGGAACAACTGGAATTGAAACATCAGAGATTATTACATCTGTATGTAATGAGGTAAAACCAGATATTGTAATTGCAATAGATAGTTTGGCATCTAGTAGCATTAACAGACTTGGAACTACAATACAACTTAGTAATACAGGCATAACTCCAGGGGCTGGTGTTAGAAATAAAAGGGAGGGAATAAATCAAAATACCCTTAATGTTCCAGTTATTGCAATTGGCGTTCCAACAGTTGTTGATATGGCAACAATTACAAGTGAAGCAATTGATAAAATGGTAGAGGTCACAAAACAAAAGATTGAAAATGGAGATAATAGTGTAAATAAAGAACAAATTGAAAAAGTAATAAATATATTTAATGATGATAATAAATATAATATGATTGCAAATGTATTAGATACAGATAATTTTATAGTAACTCCAAAAGAAATTGACGATGTCATACAAATTGTTTCTGATTTAATATCAGGTGGTATAAATATGAGTATCAATTAATTTTTTGTCTAAAAATGTCGATTTACTCCTTAAAGGTTGACAAAATTAACATAAAGTGTTAAACTATATGAATGTCAAAATATAAAGGCAATTTTATTAAATTACCTTTTTCTTTAAAAATTAATATTAAAAAGGAGAAATTATAATGTCAGAACTTATAGAGAATTTTTGTAAATTTGATGAAGTAGTTGAAGAAAAAGACTTGCTTACAATTTTAAAAAATTCTGAACTATCGCAAGATGAAGTACATGATATTGTATATAAAGCATCTGAGAATGGCTTTATTACAGTCATCGACTATATGTTAAAACGGTTCAAATTGAAGGAAAGTGAAATTGTTGAGGCACTTTGTTGGTCATGTTTTGCAAAAAATCCAGATAAAGTATTTGGAAAAATTGTAGAGCTTACTAATTTTGATGTATCATATAATAATAATCAGATTTTGATGTATGCATTGTCTAATGATTGTGAAGGGCAGATTAATTGTGAGAGTATAGCAAAAGTTATACTTAAGTCTTTTGATGTGTTATTATCAAATGATAATGTAGATAAAATCTATGAGTTTATACTTCAGGACGTTACAACCAGTTATGAAAATGTCGTTTTTGAAATATATCAAAAGATAGATGATAAAAACAGAGCGCAAAGGATGTTTGAACTTTTGGTATCTAAGTCATATATAGAAGTATTGCCTAAAATATTGGTAAATAATCCAAAAATAGATGTAAGTAATGCTATTTTAGATTGTATTGAATATGAAGATACAGTCATGATTAAAATTTTACTAAATTATTCGGCACCAAGTAGTAAAACATTGCTTATTTGTGTAAAAAATGGTTTGAAAAATTTGGTATATGAGCTTTTTAAAAAAGGCAAATATGGAATGTCTGAACTTGTTGAGATTTTGAATAGTGATGACAGATATCTTATGGTAGATTTTTTAAATAATGTTTAAGTATTATGCCTAGAAAAATTTTTTTCTAGGCATTTTTATAATATTTTTAATTTTAACAATTTCATATTTTATTTGCTTGTACATATAATGTAAAGAAGGTTTTAAATACTTGATTTTTTTACTAATTTATTCTATAATAAAGTTACTTTGAAAGTGAGAGTGATTTTATGAAAAATAGTGTGAAACTAAAAAAAATATCAATTTTTTTAATTGCAATATTTTCTGTTGTTGCCATATTTAGTATGAATGGTAAAATATTTGCAGCAAATGAAAATAGCAATGAAGAAAATACTGAACAAACAAGAGTTGCAACTGTAAATAGTATATTTGATATTAAAGGAACAAATGGGGACTATAAAACTAGTAGCGAAGATTCAAATATATATTTACCTTATTTAAGAAATGCGGCAGGAAGAATTGTCGTTGATAAATCGATTGATAATATTGGAGTTTTATCTTCAGCTAGTACAATAGATGTAAATGAACCTTTAAAAAGTTTACAATTTTTAATATCATCAGATAGTGTAAGGATAAATGCAAATTTAGAGTATGCACTTGTATTATCAGCAAATGATGTTGTAATAAATTCTAATATTGAAAAAAATGCTTTAATATTTGCAGGTGGTACTGTTACAGTTGATGAAAATGCAACAATAGGCGATGATGTAATTATTGTGGCTAAAGATGTAAATATTAAAGGAAAAATAAGTAAAAGTGCTGTCATTTCAGCAAATAGCTTAAATGTATCAGGTAGTATTGAAGAAGATTTAAGATGTGAAATTAATACACTTGATATTTCAGGAAATGACAATATTAAAGGAAATTTATTTGTTAACACATATAATAAAGAATTAAATATAAAAGATAAGTATCCTAATGCTACTGTAAATGTAAAAGAAGTAAAAAATGTATCAAAATCTTTTGGAAATATTCTTTTAAAAGCAGTTATATCGTCACTTGGATTTATACTTTTATATGTAATAGTTAAAAAAATAACTAAAGGAAAAGCCTATGAAAAAATGCTTGATAAGGCTAAAAATAATACTTTATTTGTAGTATTAAGTGGTGCAATATCAATACTTGCTTTTCCAGCACTATTTGTACTTTTAATTTTACTTAGTGTTCTTGGATTACATATGATAACAATACCTGTGGCTATTGTATATATGGCATTTTTAATAGTATTTGTAATGTTGTCTGTTTATGTAATAGGATGCACAATATTTGAATATACAAATAAAAAATATATTAAGGCAGAAAAATTATCTTTAGAACTTGTAGGTGTTTTCTTTACATTTTTATCACTTAATTTAATTTGTAAAATACCTAAAATTGGAGCATACATATATATGGCTATGGTAATGATTGCAGTAGGAATAATGATTGCATATTTTTTAAAGGGTGATAATAAAACAAAAGAAATAAAAAAATAATAAATATGTTGGGGTGAAATATTTTATGAACAAAGAGTATTATAATATGTCATCAGATGAGGTACTAAAATATCTTAAGTCTTTAAATGATGGAATTACGGAAAAAGAAGCTAAAACACGTTTATCTAAATATGGATATAACAAATTAAAAGAAACTAAGAAAAAGAGCTTCCTTTCAAGGTTTATTGACCAGTTTAAAAATGTTATGCTTATTATACTTATAATAGCAGCAATTTTATCAGCAGTAGTTTCAAGTAAGACTGGAGAACCTTTTACTGATACAATTATAATTCTCTTTGTTGTTTTTTTAAATGCTCTTCTTGGTGTAATTCAAGAAAGTAAAGCTGAAAAGGCAATAGAAGCACTTAAAAATATGTCTCTTCCATATATAAAAGTTAAAAGAGACGGTAAAGTTTTAAGTGTAAAAACTGAAGAATTGGTAATTGGTGATGTTGTACTAATTGAAGCAGGGGATTACGTACCAGCAGATATGAGGATAATTGTAAACCATAGTTTAAGAGTAGAAGAATCTGCACTTACAGGAGAATCTGTTGCAGTTGATAAAAAGGAAGAAAAAATTACATCTAACTCTAAAGTAGCACTTGCTGATAGAACGAATATGCTATATTCAGGAAGTAGTGTAGTATATGGAAGAGGGGAAGCAGTAGTAGTAGCTACTGGTATGAATACGGAACTTGGAAAAATAGCGCAGGCTATTTCATCGCAAAAAGCAGAAATTACTCCTTTACAAAAGAAGATGAATGAATTAAGTAAAATATTAAGTATTTTAGTTGTAGTTATAGCAGTTATAATGTTTGTTGTGGGATATCTAGAAGGTAATCCTATACTTGATGTATTTATGCTTGCAATATCTCTTGCAGTAGCAGCAATTCCTGAAGGGCTTTCAGCAGTTATAACAATAACACTGGCTATTGGTGTACAGAAAATGGCAAAAGAGAAAGCTATTATTAGAAAATTATCATCAGTTGAAGCATTAGGATCAACTGAGGTTATTTGTTCAGATAAAACAGGAACACTTACCCAAAATAAAATGACTTTAAGAAAAATATACATTGATAATAATTTAATTGATGTTACTGATATAAAAAGTAATAAAGAGTTAAAGAAACGTGGAACTTTTAATGAGAGTGATTTAAACACTTTAGTTAATATAAGTATGCTATGTAACGATATTAAATTTGGAGAAGATAGCGGAAAAAAAGTTCTTCTAGGTGATCCTACTGAGGCAGCCTTAATTGAATTTGGTCATCATATAGGATACAACAAAGAGGAAATGGATACAAAATATAAACGAGTAGATGAACTTCCTTTTGACTCAACAAGAAAAATGATGACTACAGTAAATGAGTTTGAAAATGAGTATATGGTTTGTACAAAAGGAGCCATTGAATCTATATTAAATAATTGTAATAGGATACTTATAAATGGTAAAATAGAAAAGTTAGACTTAAGTACTAAAAATAAAATTATGCAAAATAATTTAGAAATGGCAAAATGTGCCCTAAGAGTTCTTGCATGTGCATATAAAATGGAAAGAAAAGAACAGACTATTGATAAAAGTGAAAAAAATCTTGTGTTTGCTGGACTTGTTGGAATGATTGATCCTCCAAGAAAGGAAGCTAAAAGAGCAGTTGAGAGATGCTTTAATGCTGGTATGGTTCCAGTTATGATAACAGGTGATAACAAGGATACAGCAATGGCAATAGCAAAAGAACTTGGAATTTTAAAAGATGGATATGAAGCAGTTACAGGAACAGAACTAGATGCTATGAGCGATAAAGAGTTATACAAAAGAGTAGATAAAATAAGAGTATATGCAAGAGTATCACCAGAGAATAAAATACGTATTGTAAAAGCATGGAAAAAACGTGGAAAAACAGTTGCAATGACTGGAGATGGAGTAAATGATGCACCAGCACTAAAAGGAGCAGATATAGGTGTTGGAATGGGAATAACAGGTACTGAAGTTTCTAAAAGTGTGTCAAGCATGATTTTGGCAGACGATAATTTTGCAACTATTGTTGTTGCTATTAAAGAGGGAAGAAGGATATATGCTAATATTCAAAATGTTATTGTATATTTACTTGCTTCAAATTTAGCCGAAGTACTTATTATATTTTTAGCAACATTGGTTAATAGAACAATTCTTTTACCTATTCATTTATTATGGATTAATTTAGTCACTGATACAATTCCTGCAATAGCACTTGGATTTGAAAAAGAAGAAAAAAATATAATGAGACAAAAACCAAGAAGTGCAAGTGAAAAATTCTTTACACCATTTTTAACTTTAAGAATTTTAATTCCTGGTATTATAAAAACAATAGTTATGTTTTTAATTTACTTCTTTGTTGAAGCAAGTTATGGTGCACAAATGGCAAGTGCAGCTGTGTTTACTTCACTATCCATTATTGAAGTGTTATTTGCCTATGTTTGTAGATCAGATAAAAGACCAGTGTTTAAAATTGGATTGTTCTCAAATATGGTTATGGTACTATGTGTAATCGGTACTTTGATATTACAAGTACTTGTAATATCAAATCCTGTTACAGCAAGTTGGCTTAAGATTCCTTTAATGCCAAATCATGTATATATCATGATAATAGTCGCATCTATTGATTGCGTGATTATTTTTGAATTTGTAAAAGTTATACTTGCAAAGATGTTTCATAAAGTAAAATAGAATATGTGACATTTAAATATCATAATTAATAAAATATATGCATAAGCTATACTATAAAAGAAAGAGGGTATAGCTTATGTTTGATAATATACGAAATTTTATGCAAAGTTTTCTTGGAATGGGGAATAATACAAATAGAAGTAGGGGTTATCAAGGAAATAGATATAGGAGTTCTATGAATTACAAACTAATTCCTTTTGACCAAGCAAAGGATATGATTGAGAAAAATACAGTATTACTTATGGATGTTAGAACTTCAAATGAATATGATCTTATGCATATAAAAAATGCTATTAATATTCCAGTAAATGAGATAGAGCAAAAAATACTTCAAGTTGAGCAAGATAAAGCTTTAATGGTATATTGTTCAAGTGGCGCTAGAAGTAAAACAGCTATACAGATTTTAAATAATTTGGGATATAATAATATATATATATGGGAATATGGAGCTCTTGCTACTTTTCCGTATAAAAATATGTTAGAATATGGAGAAAATGGAAGAATCATATGATAACATTTAGATAGGAGGAAAAATGTTAAAACATATAAACGAAAATGAATTTGATGAAAACGTTATAAAAAGCAAAGGAGTATGTTTAGTTGATTTCTATGCTACTTGGTGTGGACCTTGCATGATGCTTGCACCGGTTTTAGAAGATATTGCAAATAGTAGAGCAGGTTATGATATATACAAAGTAGATGTTGATGAAAATAACGATCTTGCCAAGAAGTTAGATATTGATACTATTCCAACTATTTGTATATATAAAGATGGCAAAATTGTTGAAAGACAGGTTGGATTTAGGGATAAAGAGGAAATTGTGGAACTTATTGAGAAATATAGGTAAGTTTTAATATTTAAGTATAAAGTAAATGGGCTGTAAAAAAAGTCCAAAAAAATGAGTGAATTTTTTCACTCATTTTTTTGTACACCAGGCATTTCACTTAACTAATTGGTAAAAGTTAGTAGTGGAGGTACATATTGTCAACTGGTGTTTATATAACTATATTAACACCAGTTTGAGGTATTGCGAGTATGTAGATAAATTTGTGTAAACTAAGAATTGTAAAAAAATATCATAAGAAATAGAAAATAATATTAGAAGGGCTTACGGCATTGAAATTGCACTTAGAGATATGATGAAAGAAACATTACAAGCACTTGCTAGATGTGAATTAAAGGTTAAAATAGAAGAAGGGGCATGAGGTAATGGAGAAATGGATAAAATTTTAACTTTTATAGTAAATGAATATAATGAAATATTGTTATTAAAAGGCAGTCAGAATGATCCTCAATTTAAGAAATCATTTTGGTATGTGGTAACAGGTGGATGTGAAAAATATGATTTAGATAAAGAAGAAACTGTTAAAAGAGAAGTAAAAGAAGAGACAGGTTTATTAACGAGTAATAATATTTACTTGAACTGGATTTTAGAATATGAGTCTTTAGGAGTACAATGTAAGGAATATGTTTATATAAGTTTTGTAAATAAAGATAATATTATATTAAATGAAGAAAACACAGATTATAAATGGTGTAAATTTGATGAATTTATGGAAAAAATAAATTGGTTTGGAAATAAGCAAATACTAGAGAAAGTTGTAAGTTTAGCAATTAAAAAAAAGTTATTTTTTAAATCAGAGAAAATAGATAAATTTTAAAATAATATATGGCTAATTGGAAGTTATAATATGAGTAAAATTTTGGTTGGCAAATAATAAAAAAGTTGAAAGCATTGTTAAAATCCCGTATAATGGTTTTACCACAAACTATTAGGAGGATATAGCAACGCTTTCATTAACAAGTTTAACAGAAAATATAGTAAATTTCAAGAGATTTGAAAAAAATATTAATCAAATGGTGAAAAATGTGTTACTATTCAGACTAAAAAATAAAATTTTAGTAACAGAGTTATGTATTTGTTGATAATTATTAATTTAAAAAGCATATAAAATCAACAATAAAATAGTAATAAAAAGGCTTTAAAAGATTAAATGTGGATAACTTAATTCACATTTAATCTTTTTTTGATTTTTAACTAAAAAATGTAACAAAAATTTAATTTGATATCTCTCAAATATGGTGTATAATATATTTGAAAGAAGGTGATAGACTATGACTGAAAAAGGATATATGTCAGATATATACAAACAATTAGAAGAAGTTATGCATAAATGTGATAGTCTATCTTCTGATATAACATTATTAAAGAAAGAAAATAAAAACTTAAAGAAACTGCATAAAGAAGAAATTAAAACTTTAACTGTTAAATATGAAAATAGGATTTCTTCCTTAGAAAAGACAATAGAAAAAAAGATAAAAAAATCAAAAAGTTAGAAAATGAAGTTAACAGATTAAAAAGTCAAATAGATAAGGATAGTAATAATTCTTCTAAGCCACCTTCTTCAGATATTAAGCCAAATAAAAAAGATATACCAAATAATAGAACAAAATCTGCTAAAAAAGTTGGTGGACAAAAAGAACATAAAGGTTATCACTTATCTAAAGAATATGTTGAAGAAAATATAGCTAATGAAAATTTTAACCATATAGTAAAACATGTAGGTGCAATTTCTGATAAGTATGTTTCTAAATATATTTTAGATATTTCTGTACAAGTAAATGCTACTGAGTATAGATTTTATGCAAATGAAAAAGGAAAGATAAAAATACCAAAAGAGTTTAAGACAGATGTACAGTATGGACCAGAAATAAAGACATTATGCACTGTATTAAATGTAAATGATGTTGTTTCAATTGATAGATTAACAGATTTTGTTAATCTGATTTCTCATGTTAAAATAAAAATGTCTAATGGCACAATACCAAATATAATAAATAAACTATCTGGTAAGTTAACTCCAATAATGGAAAAAATGAGACAACAAATATTAAACTCTAAAAAACTTAACACAGATGCAACGTCAGCTAGATGTAACAGTAGAAATGTATCTGTGAGAAATTACAGTACAGATAATCACACACTACTATACGCAATCAAAGGAAAAAGTAAAGCTGACTTAGAGAAAACCGGAATATTACCACAATATCAAGGTACTTTAATTCATGATCATGAAACAGTTATGTATAATTATGGAACTGATCATGTAGAATGTAATGTTCATGTTACTAGGTATTTAATTGGTAATTATGATATTGCAAAGAATAAATGGTCAAAAGATATGATATCTTTTTTATGTGATTTGAATGAATATAAAAAAGAGTTAATATCAATAGGAATAAAAGAAACTTCTAAAAATAAATTAGAAAAATATTTTAATAGGTATGATGAGATAATTCGAGATGCACGAGAACAAAACAAAAAAGTAAAATCAATTACTTTTAGACATGAGGAGAAAAAATTAATAAATAGATTAGAAAAATACAAAGATAATCATTTAAAATTTATCGCTAATTTTGTCATGCCTTTTGACAATAATTTATCTGAAAGAGAACTACAACATGTTAAAACAAAGCAAAAAATATCAGGTGCATTTAATTCAATGGAAGGATTGCAAAACTATTTAAATATAAAAAGTATAATAATTACTTGCAAGAAAAAAGGTGATGATTTCTATACATTTTTGAATGATATATTTGAAAATAGACCAGTGACAATTTAATCACTGGCCTATTTCAGTCTGAATAGTAACAAAATTTTTTTGATTTACTCAAGGATTTTGACGATAAATGTGGAAAAAATAGTAAATTTGTGGTATGATATTTGCGTAAGTAAGAGATTTTTTTATTTTTCTATTAGTGCCAGTAGAAATTATAAAAAATCTGTTGAAAATCTAAATAAATAAAATTCGACAGAGTTCTGCTATTTTAAATGTAAAAAGAAAGGTTATGAAATGAGAATTACAGGAATAAAAATAGATAATTTTAAATCATTCGGCGATAAAAACAACTTAATAAGATTTGATTCAGAAGATACAATAGGTCTGATTGGAAAAAATGAATCAGGAAAGAGTAATACATTATTAGCATTAAAAGATATCAAGTTTTTTGATAATTCTATGAGACAAGATTTATTTTCAAAAGTTAATAGAATAAATAATAAAGAAGTAAAAATCTCTGTGAACATTTTATTTGAAGATAAAGATATAAGAGAAGAATATAGAAATATAGAAGAGAGAGAAAGCCGTATTGAATTTTTTGTTAAAGATACATCTTTATATACTTGTTTTGATGGCTTTTTAAAAAATGTTATTTGTGCTGATACAGAACTAAAAAATTTAAGTGATGAAATATGTAGAATGCCAGCAACAAACCAAATACAAGCAAATATATTTAAGGATAAAGTAAAAAAATATGATACTACATTTATAAAGTTTACTAATTATGAAAGTATATTAAGCTTAAATGAAAACAGAAATAGTATATTAAATAAATTTAAAGAGAAAATTCAAGAAAAGTATGAATATTTTAAATCAATATTACCTAGTATCATTTGTTTTGAAAATGACATGGTACTAAAAAATAGATATTCTATTGAGGATATAAGAAAAAATAATGATACTAAAGGATTAGAAATTCTTCTACAAGCTATTGAGTATTCAAAAAATGATTTGATTGAATTGTTAACAATAACAGATTCTGCTGTTAGAAAACAACTTGAGATTAAACTTAATAAAAAGTTAGAAAATTTTAATATAGAATTTAATAATTATTATAAAACAAATAAAATAAATTTATTATTTGATATGGATAATGGAATAATAAATTTTGTAGTTGAAGATGATATTCTAGAAGATGGAACAAGTATAACGAATTTATCAGAAAGAAGTGATGGGTTAAAATGGTATATATCAATGTTTTTACAATTATACTCTTCTAAAAAAACACATAAATATAGTCTGATTTTATTGGACGAGCCTGGAACATCACTGCATGTTATTGCTCAGAAAAAGTTGTTAGAGTTATTAATGCAGAAGGGTGACTATCAAATAATATATACTACGCATAGTCCTTTTATGATAGATATAAAAAATTTAGAGAGCATAAGATTAGTAGGAAAAACCAAATTTACAGAAATAAAAAATGGATTAAATAGTAGGAACAAAGAAACATTAACACCAATTTTAAATGCAATAGGAAGTTCTTTAAACTATAATTTTGGACCTCAACAAAATAAACTTAATTTAGTTGTGGAAGGAATTACTGATTATCTATACATAACATCGGTGTTAGAATATTTTAAAGTCGATGAAAAATTAAGACCATATATATTACCATGTATAGGTGCTAGTAGCGAAAATAGAATAGTTACTATATTAATAGGATGGGGATATAACTATAAGTGTTTATTGGACTCTGATAAGCCAGGTAGAGATGAGAAGAAGAGATTAGAAAAGGTTGTAGACAATATGGATGAACATGTATATTTTATTAGCGATGTTGAAGGTAAAACAATAGAATCGTTATTATCAGACAAAATTAAAAATAGTTTGAAAAACAAAGAAAAAACTTTAATGGCTAAGGAATTTAATAGTAAAATATTGAAAAACGAAATAATTTTAGATGAAGAAACAGAAGAAAACTTTAAAAAATTATTTACAAAGATAGGAGTTAAAGTATGAAAGAGTTAATGAAACAAATAGATGAATTTAACAAAGAAAGAGATTGGGATAAATTTCATTCACCAGAAAATTTAGCTAAATCAATATCCATTGAGGCAGGCGAACTTCTAGAATGTTTTCAATGGGATAGTGAAGATTATAATAAAGAAGAAGTATGTGAAGAATTAGCAGATGTATTTACATATTGTATTCAAATGGCTATGAAATTAGGTGTTAATCCAAAGAAAATAATATTAAAAAAATTGGATAAGACAAAGAAAAAATATCCAGTAGAAAAAGCAAAGGGAGTAAGCACAAAATATAATAAATTATAAAAAGTAATAATTATTGGGGGCAATTATTATGTTAGTATATCAAGGAATTAAAGAAAGTTTTATTGAAGATGTGAATTTAGGAATAATAGCAGATAAAATAAGAGAAAAATATATTGAATTTATTCACAGAAAACCATCAACACCAGAGTTTAATTCATGGAAAAATTCTATGCAGTATATGAGAGGTGTATTAGATGATAATGATATACCTAATAATATGGGTGTAGCAATTGAATATAATATTCCACCAACAGGAAGTAGAATAGACTTTATGATGACAGGTTATAGTAAAAATGATTCTCACGAGGCTATTATTGTTGAATTAAAGCAATGGGATGAATGTACTGAAGTTGAGAAAGTTGATGGTATATATAAGGTTAATACGTATACAGGTGGAGGGCTAAGAGATGTTAATCATCCTTCATATCAAGCAATGACATATGCTAATCTAATAAGAGATTATAATGCTAATGTTGAAAATAAAAAAATAAATGTTAGACCTTGTGCATACTTACATAATTATTACTTTGAAGAAAATGATCCTCTTTTAAAAGAACAATATAGAGATTATATAAATGAAGCACCACTTTTTTCACATAATGATGTTTTAAAACTTAGAGAATTTATAAAAAGATATATTGAAGTTGGTGATGACAAAGAGATTCTATATGAGATAGAGAATGGAAAAATAAAACCTTCAAAAATGTTACAAGATACATTAGGTAGTATGCTAAAAGGTAATAAAGAATTCTATATGATTGATTCTCAAAAGATTGTTTATGAATATGCATTAAAATATGCTGTTGAAACAGTATCATCAAATTCGAAGAATGTATTTATCGTAAAGGGTGGACCTGGAACTGGAAAATCAGTATTGGCTGTTAATTTGTTAGTTAACTTAAACAGAAAAGATATGACATGTTTTTATGTTACAAAGAATTCAGCTCCTAGATTAGTGTATTCTAACAAGCTTAGAGGAGAGTTTAAAAAAATATATATTGACCATTTATTCCAAGGTTCAGGAAAGTTTATAGAAGAAAAAAGTAATGCATTAGATTGTTTAGTTGTTGATGAAGCACATAGACTTACTGAAAAATCGGATTTCTTTGGACATGGAGATAATCAAATAAAAGAAATAATAAATGCATCTAAATTTTCTGTGTTTTTCTTAGATGAAAATCAAAGAGTAACACTAAAAGATATTGGAAGTGAAGAATTAATAAAAAAATTTGCAAATGAATTAGGTGCAGGAATATATGTTTATGAGTTAGATAGTCAATTTAGATGTAATGGTTCTGATGGTTATATGGCGTGGTTAGATAATGTACTAGAAATTAGAGAAACTGCTAACTTTGATATAGATGGATTTGATTATGATTTTAGAGTGTTCGATGACCCTAATGAATTAAGAAGTGCTATCGAAGAGAAAAACAAAATAAATAATAAGTCAAGAATTGTCGCTGGTTATTGTTGGGAATGGCCTAAAAATAATAGAAATAACCCTAATTACAATGATATAACAATTCCAGAATATAATTTTGGAATGAGTTGGAATCTTGATGGTGGTGAGTTGTTTGCTTTAGGTGAGAATACTATAAAACAAGCTGGTTGTATACATACAACACAAGGTTTGGAATTTGATTATGTTGGAGTTATAATTGGAAACGATCTTAGATATGAGAATGAGCAAATAGTTACAGATTATACGAAAAGAGCTAAGACAGACCAATCTTTAAATGGAATAGGAAAATATAGTGAGGAGAAAAGATTAAGTATAGCAGATTCAATTATAAAAAATACATATAGAACATTAATGACTAGAGGAATGAAAGGATGCTATGTTTACTGTGAGGACAAGCAATTAGCACAATATCTAAAGAGAAGAATTAATAATAGTAATGAGATTACTTATTCTGTTGGTGAGGACGAAGATGAATATACAATGATGATTGCTGAAGAAGGAGAAGAGTATAAATATTAGAGAGAAGGATTAATAATAGATGAATGAAAATAAACAAGAAATAATGAAGATATACACGTTAATAAAAGGTATATATCAAGGAGTAAAAGAAGCAGATTATCAGTTAGTAGAAAATAGTACGTTTGAACAATACAATCAGCTATTAAATAAAATATATGAAATTACGCAAGATGATTATTTTAGAATGCTAAAAATAGAAGAGGTTGATATTGGAGATTATGGGGGAGAAAGAAAGTGTGCTAAGTATTTTTTCTTGACTAAAATAATCCCAGCAAAGGATTATATAAATGATATTTATATTGATACAACAGAGCAAACAATACAAAAGGTTGGAGCATTATATAATGCAATAGAAGATACTGAATTGCAAAGGAGGTGTGGTGATATCCTATTAGAGGGGGCAGGAGCATTTGATAGAGTAATAAATCAAGCTACACAAATTCTTGAAGATAGAATAAAAAAGAAAGCAGGATTAGAAGAGACACATTTAATTGGTTTACCATTAGTATCTAAAGAAATTCATAGTAAATTAGAAAATACAATATTACAATTTAATGATAATCTTGATATTCAAGAACACTATTCTTCATTGTTTAAAGGAATAATAGGAGTATATAGAAATCCAACACATCATGGATTAGATTATGAATGTTCTAGAGAAAATGCATTGAAATTTTGTGCATATATAGATATGCTTTTGAAAGAAGTAGAAAATGCAAAAAAAATAATTTAAAAAGATAAGAAAAAATGGGTGTAATTATAAAAAGATGAAAATTGTTTTTTGGAATACATATAAAAATATAAATATAAATGAATATTTAGTAAATTTAATTATAGAGCATAATTGTGATATTATAGTATTAGCTGAATATAAAGGGAATGAAGCAAATTTAAAAAACGAATTGTATATTAGAGGATATGAATTTGAAGAATATTCAATGTTTGCATGTAAGAAAATAAAAATATTTTATAATAAAAATGTTCGAATAATTTTAAATAATGATAATTCAAATTATGTATCATTTAAATTATGTAGAAATGATTTAGAATTTGAACTATTTGCGGTACATTTTCCAAGTAAATTATATGAAAGCGATGATAATAGACAATTTATAGCTAGAACATTAAAAAGTGATATAGATAAAATAGAAAATGCTGTGGTGGTAGGAGATTTTAATTCTAATCCATTTGAAAAAACTATGGTAGCAGCATCGTGTTTATCAGCGTTACCAACAATAAATTGTATAAATAGAACTGTACAAGGAAATAAAATAAAGATATTATATAATCCTATGTGGAAATTTTTTGGGGATTTTGAAAAATTTCCTGGGACATATTATTACAGAAAAAGTGAAGATATTAACTATGTTTGGAATATATTTGATCAAGTGTTAGTATCTAATAATTTATTAAGAAAATTTAATAAAGAATCTGTAAGAATAATAAGGAATATTAAAGGAACTAGTTTAATAAAGAATCAAAAAATAGATAAAAATATAAGTGACCATTTACCTGTATTTTTTTCTTTAAAGGAGGATAAAGATGGATAATATATGGAAAAATAAATTTGAAAATGCAAATAAAAAATTTCCAAATCAAATTGCATTAGAATTTTGCAATAAGCTTTATGATATTACTAATAAAAAAGTAATAGCAAAAGTTGAAAAATATAAAGTAAATATTAATGATATGACAGAACAATCACCTTTGATGAATATAGCAAAAATAAATCCTTTATTTAGCAGTACAAACGTTCAAGATTTTTTGGGAGAAGTAGATGGAAAGAACAAATTTACATATGAACTGTATTTAACAGGAGAAAAAACATCAAATTATAAATACAGATTCTGTTTTATAGAATATAGTATTTGTGCATATCCAGTGACTGTTGCTATTGATTCAGATATTGCTAAAGAATTAGAAATGTCTGAAATTGTTCATTGCAAAGATGATAGTGAATATGAAAAAGTGTTGATAGCTATTTTAAATTCTAAAAAAATGACAGAGGTTATAGAGGGATTAATGAAAATAAATTCATAAACTTAAATTAAACAAAAAACAACCAATAACTTGAAAATTCAGCAAATTTAAGATATAATACAAGATAGTTCCGAAGTGTTCGAAAACCCTTCTATTGGTTATTGAAAAATAACGAAAATGGTTTATACCATTTGCATAATACGTAGGCATATGAATTTTATTTATAAATACAGTATATAGTAAAAAAATATTTAAAAATAAAGTTGATGCTAAAAAAATACGTGTAAAGAATCTTTGCAGATAATGCGAAGGACATGGAGATAGTTAGTTCCCGACAGTATTACCATTCACACATCCAAAATTAGAGCGAAGGGGCATTTATGAAGTTTGAAAGTGCGCACCGAATTTTATAAATGTTCTAATTTGTAAATGGAGGTGAATGAAATGGCGATATTACCTAAAAAGCAGAAAAAAGAACTTGTATTTCAATTATTTCAAAAAATAATTGAAGTTATATCTGTAATTTTAGAATTTTTAGTGGTGTCAATAATTGGAACTTGCTTAGGGTGGAATCCTACAGTAATAGTAACAGCGATAACTGCTATCGTTGGTAATAATATAATTACTATTATTGTTAAAATTTTTAAAGATTCAAAAAAAACTAACTAATTTCCCTTTTTATAAGTAAATTTCAAATAAATTTATTTATAAAAGGGGGAATTTTTATGATTTTAAAAACCTGTAAATTATATGGATTAAACAGAAAGAGGGATTTATTTTATTTATTAAAAATAAAAGGAGAAGTAGAGTTAAAGCAAATAATTAATTTATATAGTCCATACATTGCCAAAAAAGGTAAAAAAAGATTAATTGAGCCTGCTGTTTCTGAAAAATTAAAAATAGTTCAAAAGAACATACAAATTTTATTAAAAGATATAATATTTGATGAAAATGTTTTTTCAGGAATATCAGGAAGATCATATATTGATAATGGAAAAATACATATGGGGAGTAAATATATAGTTGCATTAGATATAAGCAAATTTTTTCCTAATACAAGTAGAGAAAAGGTATATAGTTTTTTTAAAAATGATTTATTAACAAGTAAAGATGTTGCTAAGATATTAACAGATTTATGCACAATAGATATGGAAAAAATAATAAATCTTGATGAAGAAGTTATTGAATATATGAATGAAAACAAAATAAGGTATAATAAACATATACCGACAGGTTCTCCAATAAGTTGTATATTATCATATTTAGTAAATTATACAATGTTTGATGAGATTACTAAGATAGCAAATCAATATAAATGTAAAACTTCTATTTATGTTGACGATATAGTAATTTCTTCGAAAGATAAGATTAATAATCATTTGATAGATAGAATAATGTCGATAATTAGAAAGAATGGTTATAAAATTCAAAAGAAAAAATTAAAGTTTTACAATGAAAATGAATTCAAAAGAGTTACAGGAAATATATTATCAAAAGATGGAACTAAATTAGTTATACCTAATAAAATGAGACACAAAATGTATAAAGTTAGAAAAGATGAAAATATGGATATAAATAAAAAAACAAATAAGATGAGAGGCTTTAATCAAGTTATAAAGCAGATAGAAAAAGCAAATAAAGATTAAAAAAGTGTGAAAATGACAATTAAGTCAAATTCACACTTTTTTTTATAATAACTTAATTTCCTCCTTCACAAACTCATCCACCATCTCCTGAATCATATTAATATACTTAATCTGTTCTACAAAACTTTCATTCGCAGAAGGAGCAGGATATTTCTGCTTAAGCTCTAACTCAATCAAATTAGCATACCCCTTCAAATGATTTTCAAAATCACCCCAATTTTAGCACAATTGTTCACTAAACAAAAAACTAGCAAATGCCTAATATCACTAGCATACAATACAATTCAACACATCCAATAAAATATGTTATGTAACCCTCATAATTCCAAGGTCATTAGAACAAATTTCATCATATATATATATATGCTAAACAATAGTATAAAAATTTTATATAATAAAATCATTAGTTAATTTAGTATAATATTTAAATAGACAATATATTAGAGATAATATAGTGTCTATTTTTTCCTTTATTAGCTGTAACAATTATGTACATATTTCAATTTGAAACTATATAACAAATTCTAAATTTTAGAAAAATCAAATATTATAATAAAAAATATAGTACTTTTAATTATTATTTAAACAAAAGCAAAAAAATATATATTTTTACATTAGTCTACAATATTCGACATTATTTTCACTTTCTGTTTGATATAATTTTATACATTAAAGAAGGTGAATAAATGAGATACAAATTATATTTCGAATTGGAAAAAGAAGAAGTTCCATTAGATTATCACAGGTGTATACTAAGCTATATAAAACTATCTTTAACAGAGTATGACAAAAAATACTTTGAAACGTTATATAAGGATAACAATATAAAGCCATTTACTTTTTCTGTGTTTTTTAATGGGGCTTCTTTTAATAAAGATATAATTTTAGTAAAAGAAAAAAAGTTTGAACTAAACATCTCAACATCAGATTATAACCTTGCAGTTGTATTATACAATTCTTTTAATAATTTTGTAAACAAAAAATTCCAATTAAATAATAACCATATGATACTTAAAAAAATATGCTTAATGCCAGAAAGAAAGATTACAACAGAAAGTATAAAAATTAAATTTCTATCACCACTTGTTGTAAGAGATCGTGATAGGGAAGCTAGAAAAGATTATTATCATTCTTTTTCAAGTGACCAGTTTTTAGAAAAATTGAAAATCAATATAAATGAGCAAATAAAGAAATGTAATTTTAGTAGTGATATATTAGATGACTTTAATTTAATTCCGATTTTACCTAAAAAAACTGTAGTAAAATTTTATGAAAAACAAATTGAATGTTCACTTGGAATATATATGTTACATGGAAAAGAAGAATTACTTGAATATTTGTATAAATCAGGAATTGGTAGTAAAAGATCAAGTGGTTTTGGTATGTTTCAGATAATATAGGAGGAAAAATATGATAGAACGTATTTATCTAGAAGATTGGGCATATAACGCAGGTATTGTAGGATTTATAAACATACTTGAAAATTCAAACAAAGATTTTGTTATAACAAACAAAAATTATATTGAATTTGACACCAAAATAATATATGACTTCCATGAGTGCTATTTTAAGTATTTTATGCAAAAATATGATATTGCTAAAAAAACAAAGATGAGAATTGAAGAAAATATTAAGGGAATAAGTAAATGTTTAAATATAATAGAAAATAACCCCGATAAAGAAAAGGAACAGAAAAGCAGGATTAAAACATTAGAAAAATATATAAAAGATAATATAAAAACTCAAATAGATAAGATAAAAAAATTTGACAAAGAAACATGTAATGAGTTATTAGCAGTATATAATGATGTCGATAGTAAAATTGATGAAAATAAAATAGTACACTTACTTAAGATAAATGAAGCAGTGTATAGTATTCTAGCAAAAAAGGAGATAAATAATAAATTAACGCTTAATTCATTTAAAAAAGCTTTAAGCGATAGATTTTTTGGCCAACAAAGTTTTATTAATGTAAGTTTTAGTAAAAAAACTTACGAAGAACAAAAAAATATAATGTATAAAGATTATGTAAGTAATATTGTAGAGTTAGATTATATAAATGATATACTAAAAAATAAATATACAATAGAAGAAATAGAATCCCACATAGAAGATTTAAATACCAGTATTTATGGTAAAAAGATTACAGAGGACTTTGAAAAAGTATATAAAAAAATTCAAAAAATTATTATAAAAACAGGTAGCTTAGAAGATGTAAAAGAATATATAAAAAGTATTGTACATGATAATTGTACTATATGTTCTTCTTCAAGTCACTTTACATCAAATTATAGCGAGGGAATGTTTTTACCATTGGCTGTATCTAGTGAAAATATGCAAAACTATTTTTGGAATCAAAATGTAAAACTACCTGTTTGTGATATTTGTAAAATTATATATATGTGTACACCAGCGGGAGTTTGCAATACAAAAAAGATAATAAAAAACTATGATAAAGGTGGATATACATATACAGAAAAAAATGTTATGAGCTTTGTAAACTATGATACAAGTGTAAGTAGACTTTTAAAAGAAAATAGAAATTTTGAAAATAGGTGTAAAAATCAAAAAGATAATGAAAGTCCATTAGTTGGACTTATGCTAGATGTTATAGGTCAAAATAAACAAATAAGCAAATGGCAGATAGATAATTTCTTCGTCGTTGAATTTGACGCAATGTATAAGGAAAGTAGCACTGTAAAATACTTTAATATACCAAAGTATGTAGCAAAATTTTTTGTAGAGTATGCAGAGAAAACAATAGAAAAAATCAAAGACAATAAATTAAAGCTACAAGTTACAGATAATATATTAAAAGATATAGATTTAAAATCTTGCATATTTAACAGATTAAGAGAAAGTGTAACTAAAAAAGAAGAATTTTCATATAACTTGTTAATTGTGTCAAAGGTAAGAATTATATTAAAAATATTAAAAAAAGGGGAAATGGATGTGGAAAAAAGAATAATCGATTCAGGTAAAAAATTAAATGTTTTGTATGATATAGGTACACAAATTCATGAAGAATTAAAGAAAAAAGGATTGGATAATAAATTAGAAGGATTAGAATACAAAATGTTAAATAGTTTAAAATCAGGTAATAGGCAAGAATTTATGGATGTTGTAATCAGACTACATATGATTCTTCAAAAAAATGTATCACCTATATTTTTAGAATCTATGAAAGATGAATCAGATATAGATTTTTATTCTATAGGGCATAGCTTTATTGCAGGATTAATTTCAAATAAATTTGAAAAAAAGGGGGAAATATAACATGAATAAAAAAAGTGGATTAACTATAACAATGATATTTAAAGCACAAAGTTTAAATTACTCTGAAGGAATAGGAAATATAGCAGAATTAAAAAAATTAACTAGAGGAAATGGAGATGTATATACATTTGCTTCAAGACAAGCCTTAAGATATGATATTGCAAGACTTGGAAATGAAATGTTTAATTGGAATCTACAGGTAGTAGATAAAGATAAAAAAACAGTTCAATTTTCAGAAAAATATACAATAGAAGATTCTGAAGAAATGGATTTATTTGGATATATGAGAACGATTGAGAAGACTGATAAAAAAGAAGGTGGAGCAAATGTACGTAGTGCAGTTGTTAGATTAAGTAATGCTCTATCTTTAGAAAAGTATAAGTCAGATATTGAATTTTTAAGTAACAAAGGAATGGCTGATAGAAGTAAAAAACATCCAAACATTGCAAATCTTGAGCAACATTTAAGCTATTATACTTATACAGTAACAATAGATTTATCTAAAGTTGGAATAGATTGTGATATAGAACTTTCTAATGAAGTAAAGAAAAATAGAGTTATTCAATTACTTGAAATATTAAAAGTCTTAAATAGAAATATTAGAGGAAGAGAAGAAAACTTAAGTCCAGTGTTTGTAATAGGTGGTATATATACATTAAATTCCCCATTTTTCCTTGGAAGAATTGCCTTAAACGATAAAAAAGAAAAATTTGAATTAGATGTAGATATGTTAAAAGATGCTATGAGTTTAAAATTAGGTGAGAAATTTATCAAAGATGATACAAGAGTAGGTATTGTAAAAAATACATTTTCAAATGAAGACAAAATAAATGAAATGGTTGATAACAAAGTAGGTACAGTACAGGAATTTTTTGAAGATATAGAAAGTAAAGTATCTGAGTATTATATGTAAAAAGGAAATGTGATTAAATGAAAATTTTAAAATTAAAACTTTTTCAAGAATCTGCTTGCTATAAAAAACCATTTGCATTTAAAGTTTCAGAAACATATCCTTTGCCACCATATTCAACTGTAATTGGTATGTTTCATAAAATAATTGGTGCAAAATCTGGTGAGTATTATCCAATGAATATATCAATACAAGGTGATTATGAGAGCATATTTTCAGATTATCAAAGTTTAAAAAAATTTAAGAAAAATGTAATGACTACAAAGCCTATGTATGTTCATAAACTTTTAAATGTAAATTTAATTATTCATATGCAAGCAGAGGATGAAATTGTTGATAAGATATATGAAAGTATAATAAATGGTAGAGAAACATTTACCTTGGGAAGAAATGAAGATATAGTAAGAGTTGATTTAGTAAAAGTGATAACTGATGTAAACACAGTGTACGAATTAATTCCTAAGCACAGCATTTATATTCCTACAAAAAAATACGAGAATGTAAATGGAATAAACTATAGATTAAATACAAAGTATGTAATAGAAAATGAACTAAGAAAGTGGGAAAAAGTAAATGTAGTATATATTGAAAAGGATAATTTTGAAACTATAGCAGATGATAAAATTATGGTTGATGAAGATGGGGATGTTATAATGTTTTATGAGTAGGTGATAAATTATGCTTTATGCAAAATCAGATCCTCCGGAGAGTATAAATGAGCATACAGAAAAATTACTTAGAAATTTAAAAATTTTAAGAAATGTATATGAAAATATTGTAGATAAGAATCCAAATGTTGATGAAAGATTATGGAATTTACTTGAAATAGCATGTGTTTATCATGATATTGGTAAAGTATATTCTCCTTTTCAAAATATTATTTTAGAAAAATTAGGTAAAGAGAAACTTTACACTACGTTTGATTATGAAAGTATTAAACATGAACAATTATCTCCAATGTTCATTCCAATAGATGATTTAAATTATACCGAGAAAAAGTTAATTTACCAAGCAATTTATTACCATCATTGCAGGGGACATAAAAAAATAAATCCAAATTTAGTTGAAAAAATTATAAAAGAGGATATATTGCCAAGATATGACAATATAAGAAGTGAAATTAAATATAAATTAAAAGATGATTTAGACTGTAACTATTTAGGATATGTCATGGGAAGAAATAAGATTGACGAAGAAAGTGAAGTGTATATTAAATACTGCCTTTTAAAAGGACTTCTTCATAGATTAGATCATGGCAGCTCTGCAGATGTTTTAGTTGAAAATAAAACAGAACAGTCACTTGGTGAGTGTACTGAAAATAGTCTAAAATTTAAAGGATATAATGGAAAAAATGAGCTACAAAAGTTTTGTAAAGATAATATATCAAATAATATTTTGGTTATTGGTTCAACAGGAATTGGTAAAACCGAAGCAGCAACAATTTGGTCTGACATAGGAAAAACTTTTTTTACATTACCGATAAGAACGAGTATAAATGCAATATATGATAGAATTAAATTTGATATTGGATATAAAGATGTAGGATTGTTACATAGTAGTGCTGTAGATTATTTAGAGGAAAAGGAAGATAAATTTGATTATCATCTTTATGAACAGACTAAAAATTTAGGAAATAGAGTAATTGTTTGTACTATTGATCAAATTTTTCCATTTGTTTTTAGATATAATGGATATGAAAAAATATATGCAACGCTTGCATTTTCTAAAGTTATTATTGATGAAATACAAGCTTATTCTCCAGAAATAACTGCAATTATTTTAAAGGGAATAAAAATGATAAATGATATTGGTGGTAAATTTATGATAATGACGGCTACACTTCCTAGAATATATAAAGATGAGTTAGAAAAAATGGGGATTAAATTTAAATTTGGTGAGTTTTTAAAACCTATTATGAGGCATAAATTATCTATAAATGATAACTCTTTAGATAATGACATTGAAAATATAATAAATAAAGCTAGTGGTTCTAAAGTTTTAGTGATATTAAATAAAATTGATAAAGCTAATGAGTTATATTTAAAAATAAAAGAAAAAAACATAGAAAATGTAAATGTATTGCATTCTAGATTTATAAAAAATGATAGAAGTAATAAAGAAAATAGTATAATTAATTTTTCTAAAGAAAGAGAAAAGACTGGGATATGGATAACAACACAAATTGTTGAAGCTTCTTTAGATATTGATTTTGACTATTTATTTACTGAAATGTCTACGCTTGATAGTTTATTTCAGAGGTGTGGTAGGTGCTATAGAAGTAGAAAATATGAAAAAAATGAACCTAATATTTATGTGTATAATAAAAATGTAAGTGGTATACGGATATATATATGATAAAGAAATACATAGAAAAAGTATTCAATTAATAAACCAATACGATAATAAAATTCTAACAGAAAAAGATAAAGTAAACCTTGTAGACACACTGTATTCTAAAGAAAATATACAAGATACAAAATTTTATCATAATTTTAAAGAATCTTTAAGAATATTAGATAATTTTGTAGATGATGATAGTACAAAAGCTAAAGCACAAAAAATGCTAAGAAAGATAGAAAGTGTAAATGTAATACCAAGAGAAATATATGATAAAAATATTGAATTATTCGAAAAATATGAAAATATGCTTAAGGCTGAAGAATATAAAAAAGCAAACGTTATAAAAAGAGAAATAAACAAGTTAACACTATCCTTGAATAAAAAAATGTTATATAAAAATATACAATATATAACTAATAATGGATATCATTTAGATGAAATAAAAGTTATAGATTTAAAATATGACCAAGATATAGGGTTGCACTTAAATCCTGATTTAGATGAAGAAATAGAACAAAAATTTATGTAAAAAATTTCTGTCGATGTTAAATAATGCTAAAACTCTAGGGGTACGACAGATATATTTAAGTTTGCTTAAAAGTAGCTAAAAATCAATTAATATGGATATGTTATATGATTTTTTGTGTTTAATTTAGATTATTTTTTTTAAAATTTTAACGTAAATTTATTACATCGACAGATTTTGGCTTATAACTAATTGATACTCTAAGCTTGTAGATGTACCTGTATTAATTTAAATATATTAGAATGTAAAGGACTTAGAAAATACATATTCAGAATATTGTAGAATACAGTATTAATTTAAATATATTAGAATGTAAAGGGGCAATTAATTACTGGTAGAAAAAGTATAGCAAAGTATTAATTTAAATATATTAGAATGTAAAGTCATTAACAGCTTGCACGCTTGGTACTGCATTTTCGTATTAATTTAAATATATTAGAATGTAAAGATATTAAGAACTTATAAAATAGCTAATGAGATAGTGTATTAATTTAAAAATATTAGAATGTAAAGGGTATTAAAAGACAAGCAACAAAAAAATTAGTGATGTATTAATTTAAATATATTAGAATGTAAAGGTGTTTATGTATAGACTACCATTTACGAACATTACGTATTAATTTAAATATATTAGAATGTAAAGGACACAATCATTGAAATGTATAATAAAAATGATGAGTATTAAAACATAATAATGATTTAACAATTTTAAGGAGGTAAAGAAATGAAAATATCAGGTATGATGATATATTATTATTTTGTTTGCAAAAGAAAACTTTGGTATTATATAAATCAATTAAATATGGAACAAAATAGTGAATTGGTTGCAATAGGAAAAATTTTAGATGAAAATAGCTATAAAAGAGAGAAGAAAGGAATATTAATAGATGAAACAATAAATGTTGACTTTATTAAAAATGGTGCTGTACTTCATGAAGTAAAAAAGACAAGATCGATTGAACAGGCTGGATTATGGCAACTTAAATATTATATGTATTATCTTGAAAATAAAGGAATACAAAACATCAGTGCTATAATTGATTATCCCTTAATTAAAGAAACTAAAAATGTATTTTAGGAGATGATGATAGAAAAACTTTGAAAAAGGTTATAAATGATATTGAAAAAATATCAAAATATGATAGACCTCCAGAGATATTAAATAATTCAATATGTAAAAAATGTTCATATTTTGATTTATGTTATATTTAGGAGGTATTTATGAAGCAGTCATATTATTTATTTAAAAGTGGTCGACTACAGAGAAAGGATAATACTTTGGAGATAGTATATAAAGATAACAGTAAAAGATCAATACCTATTGAAAGAGTTAGAGATATATACATTATGTCTGAATTTGATTTTAATACGAGTTTACTTAATTTTATTTCAACATCAGGAATAAACTTACATTTTTTTAATTATTATGGGTTTTATACTGGAACATATTATTTCAAGGATTCATTAGTATCAGGGAAGTTATTAGTAAAACAAGTTGAGTCATATTTAAATAATAATAAAAGAGTTAAAATAGCCAGAGCAATTATTGATGCAGCATCATACAACATATATAGAAATTTAACATATTATAATAATAGAGGAAGATCATTAGAATCATATATGGAAAAAATAGATGAGTTAAGAAGTAAATTAAAATTTTGTACTACAGTTGAAGAAATTATGGGAGTAGAAGGAAATATTAGAAAGATATACTATGGAACTTGGAATTATATAATTAATCAAAATATTTCATTTGATAAAAGAGTAAAAAATCCACCTGATAATAGTATAAATTCTATAATATCGTATTTAAATACATTATGTTATACAAAAGTATTAAGTCAAATATATATGACCCAAATTAACCCTACTATTAGTTATTTACATGAACCGTCTGAAAAGAGATTTTCTCTATGTTTAGATATTTCAGAAATATTTAAACCAATAATTGTGGACAGGCTCATTTTTTCAATGTTTAATAAAAACCAGATAAAAAGCGATGATTTTGAAAAAGGACTTAATTATGTGTATATAAAAGATAAAGCAAGAATGGAAATTACCAAACAATTTGATTTAAAGTTACAACAAACAATAAAACATAAAAAACTTGGACGAGATGTTACATATGAATATTTAATTAGGCTTGAGATTTATAAACTTATAAAATATTTAACAGAGGATATTGAATATGATGGATTTAAAATGTGGTGGTGATTTATGTGTATGTTATATTAGTATATGATATAAATTTAGATGAAAAAGATGGAAGTAGAGTATTAACTAAGGTATACAAAATATGTAAAAAATATTTAAATCATATTCAAAATTCAGTATTTGAGGGAGAGCTTTTAGAATCCCAAATTTTTAATCTAAAATCTGAACTGGATAAATATATTAGAAGTACAAAGGATAGTATTATTTTATTTAAAAGTAGAAATAAAAGATGGCTTGACAAAGAATTTATAGGAATGATTGAAGAAGATAAAACTACAAACTTTATTTAAGGATAAAGAAATAATTCATATAGCAAAGTATGCTTGTAACACAAATGAAACATAAAAGAAATCAAAATGTAGTTGAAAAAAATATTATAATAGTATAAACTATTACTATAGTTTTTATGGTAATATAAAAAACAAAAGAGGTGGTATATAATGAAAGAATTTTGGAAAAATGAGTGGCAACTTTTCTTAGATGATATGCAAACACTTGGAGAATTCTTTTTACAACCAGTTACATTTAGCCCTAAAACTTTACAATTACAAGCTTCAGTAGAAGAAAGAGAACAAGAAACTGAAGTACAAGATGTTGGAATATGGGATAGTTTTAAACAAGGTTGTTCAAATGCAAAAGATTTCTTATTTCAACCAGTAAAATTTAAATTTTAAAAGTTAAAATTGCGATTTTAGATCGCAATTTTATTTTATGATTGGTAAAATTATGGTTAACTTTGATATAGTGTAATTATTAACATATGACATATTTTAAATTATATATCACTTTTTTGAAACAAAAATGTAATATAAATAAAATATTGCTGTTATTGCTTTTTTTTGACAAATTATATATAATAATGGTACATGTGATAGTATAGTGTTATTATTAACAAATGAGGTGTTTTATATGAAAGAATTTTGGAAAAATGAATGGAAGCTTTTTTTAGAAGATTTAAGTTCAGTTAAAAATATGTTTGCTAAGGTATTTGGACGTAAAAAAGATTATTTAATGCTTGATAGTGCAAGTGATATACAAGAAAATTCTAATGAAGAAGTTCAAAGTGAGAATATTGTACCAGAAGTACAGTATGAACCAGATGCAATAGATCATAAAGTTACAGCATATTTTGGAGAAAATCTAGACGAATTAAGACAAAATATAAGTGGTGAAAAAACTCAACATGAAGTTTTAAGAGAGTATGCCCAATTCTTTAAGCCATACACAGAATCTCAAGAAATGTGTAATAGTGCATTTAGGAAATATTATGATAGACATGCTTTAAAAATAGCTACAGAGGAATTACCAGTAGCACAAGCAAGAATAATTCAAAATAATGTTGATTTATTTATAAAAGGTCAAGAAGTATTTGGAGAAAATGGACAATTTATTGATTCTAGAGTAGATTCTATATTTGATAAAGTTGGTGTAAACGAAATTGAAAAAGCAGTAGATATTTTACATGATAATGCTGAACAAGGTGGAGTTAATACTCAAGGTGAAAGGCTTATGGCTGAAGTTATGACATATATGGTTGATAATGGAATCAAGGTAGAAAAGAATAAAAGTATAATGGAACCAGTTAAACTTGTTCTTGAAGAAAAATTAAATGATGTTCATACTGATTTAAGGAACCACGATGATTGGAATGATGAATACCAAGCATTACTTTCACAAGAAAGAAAATATTTATATGCTTTAAATAGAATTGAACAATATGAAACTGAACAAAGAATATCTGAGTTTGAGCAAAAAATAAATGATGATGAAAATCAAGTTGTAACAGATACAGTTGATGCATCAAATACAACTGAACAAGCTGTTTAAACTCATAATTAAGTAAAGTAATATATTATACCCTCTGCAAAATTGATTGCAGGGGGTATTTAGAGTATAAATATTAAATAAAATGTTGAAAAACGAAATTTTATATGATATAATAGCAAATACATGTAGACTTTTTGCATGTAAAAAGGAGAGATTAATTATGAAATGTATTTTATTATGTGCGGGATATGCAACTAGGTTATTCCCTTTAACAGAGAATTTTCCAAAAGCTTTGTTAAAAGTTGGAGGTAAAGCAATAATTGATTATACTTTAGAAAAAGTAAACAAAATTGATGATATTGATGAAATCTATTTAGTAACAAATGCTAAATATACAAAACATTTTGAAGATTGGGCAAATGAAAAAAATAATATAAAACCAATCAAAGTATTTAACGATGGTACAGTATCAAATGATGATAGATTAGGTGCTATAGGCGATATAGAATTTGTAATTGAAAATGCAAAGGTTGACGATGACATATTAGTTCTTGCAACTGATAATCTATTTGAATTTGAACTTACAGATTTTTATAATTGTTATAAAGAGAAAAAAGCACCATGTGTATGTGTTAGAAAAGAAAATTATGAATTATTAAAAAGATTAGGTGTAGCTGAACTCGATGATAATATGAGAATGGTTGGATTTGAAGAAAAACCAGCTGAACCAAAAGGAAAATATGCAGTATATGCTGAATATATATATCCAAGAGAAATTGTTCCTCAAATTAAAACATATTTAGAAGAAGGAAATTCTTGCGATGCACCAGGAAACTTAGTAGCATATTTATACAAAAAGATGCCACTTTATGCTTATGAATTTTCAGGAGAATGTTTTGATATAGGGACACATGAAGCTTTAGCAGAAGTAAACGAATTATATAGTAAATAAAGAAAAATAAGAGGTTGACTTTTAAAAAGAGTGGGTAGATATAAATGAGTATTAGTAAGATTTCACGTACTTTAGTAGTTATATTATTTCTTGCTTTAATTATATTTATGGGTTATCAAGACGTAATGTTACTATTAAATAATAACAGTAGTAGTCCTACTTTAAATATTTTGAAAGTCGTATATATAATTGTAACAGCTTTATTGGTTGCATTATATGTTTATATAAAAGATAAATTATATAGAAAAAAAGTAAAGAGAAATATATCGCTTATATATAGATATGTGTACATAACTTTTATAGTGGTTATTATGAGTATAATATCTATATATAAATATTTATACTTGATAGAAAATACTATTTTATTTATGTATATATTTTTAAAATTATTTATTGGTTTTGTTTTAAAGAAGATAATTTTTAACGTCTCTAAAAGTGATATATTATCAGTACTTGGATTATTTGGATTTGCAATGTTACCATGTGTGTATACAGATGTGAACATGATATTTATAAATTTAATAAAGACATTAATAATTTTTTCTACAATGCTTTTAATACAAAAGTTAATTGATGAATTAAAACAACTTGGTATAAAAAATAAAAAATACTTAGTTATTTCCGGTGTACTTGGTATATTTGTTGGAATATCGATTACAATTGGAATAAGTGTATATTTATGGATTGTAATGGCTTTAATGTCACTTATTCTTACAGTAAATCTTGATAAAACTCACTTAGGATTTCCAAAGAAAATTATTTCTATTGTAAATTCTAAAACTAAAGATACTTTGTATAAGGTTGAAAGAATCAATATTAGTAAACTCATTGTTTCGATAATAACTATTGCATTGATAGCTTCGTTAATTACATTTATAGGTATGATAGTTATAAATAATACAAGTATAGATAAAATAGGAATCTTTAATTTATCTACTGGAATTAAGGACATAAATGTAGAAAATTTTGTTTCAAATCTATTAAATAATACAAATATATTAAATTCTACATCTAAAACTTATTATGTTTTACTATATTCATATATTGTATTTATAGAAATACTTGCATTTGTTTTAAGAAGAAGATATGATACAAAGTCAACTGTAATGAAACTTTTCTTTATACTTTTATACATTTGTATATCTGTATTTGGGCTTGATATAACACATTATCAAATGATATTAACAGTATTTTTAATTTTAATTTCAATTGTTAATACATCAAATATATATTTAAATAGAGAAGAAAGAGTAAAAATGCTTGTTGCATCATAGATTGAAAGAAGGGGGAAAAATGGCGTATTATTCAGAAGATTTAATCGAAGAAGTAATATCTCAAAATGATATAGTAGAGGTAATATCTGAATACGTTACATTAAAGAAAAGTGGTAGGAACTTTATTGGTTTGTGCCCTTTTCATAGAGAAAAGACCCCTTCTTTTTGCGTGTCTATGGACAAGCAAATTTTTAAATGCTTTGGCTGTTCACAAGGTGGAAATGTTATTTCTTTTATAATGAAAATTGAAAATCTTGACTTTTGGGAAAGTGTTGAAATGCTTGCCGAAAGAGCACATATAGATCTTAGTAAATATGAACAGAGTTCAAAATCGTTTGGAGATAAACAAGAAATTAAAAACAAAAAAGAAACATTCTTTAATATAAATAGAGAAGCAGGAATTTACTATCATAATAATTTAATAAACCTTTTAAAAGAAGAAAATAATATTGTAAAAGAGTATGTAAAAAAAAGACAGTTTGATATAAAAACAATAAATAAATATGGAATAGGTTATGCAAATGGTAAAATAGCACTTTTGGATTATTTAAAAGAAAAAGGCTTTAGTGAGCAAGATATATTAAATTCTGGAATACTTGTAAAAAACGAAAGAGGAAAAATCTATGATAGATTTTTTTCAAGACTTATATTTCCAATATTTGATATAAGGGATAGAATAATAGCTTTTGGTGGACGTGTTTTAGACAAGTCTTTACCTAAATATGTGAATTCTAAGGAAAATGAAATATATCATAAAGGTAAAACTCTATATATGATGAATTTTGCAAAAAGAGAGAAGCATGATAAAATCATAATTGTAGAAGGATATATGGATGCAATAGCACTTCAAAAAAGTGGTTTTGATAATGCAGTAGCATCTCTTGGAACAGCCCTAACAGATGACCAAGCTCGCCTTTTGAAAAAATATACAGATAATGTTATAATATGCTATGATCAAGATTCAGCAGGACAAAATGCAACATTAAGAGGACTTGATATATTGCATAAAAGAGGTATTAATGTAAAAGTATTAAAGTTAGATAAACCTGATGTAAAAGATCCAGATGAATATATAAATAAATATGGAAAAGAAAGATTTGAAAAATGTATTGATACAAGTATTTCACTTGTTGAATTTAAGATTTCAATGCTTGAGAAGAATCTTAACATGAATGATATGGATTCAAAAATCCAATTTTTAAAAAATACAGCTGAGATTTTGGCCTCAATTGATAATGACATTGAAAGAGAAATTTATGTAGATAGAGTTTCTAAAAAATATGGTATAGGAACAGGGCCAATTTTAAAAGAAGTTGAAAAAAAACTAAATAAAAAACATGAAACAGTATATATTGATATGCAGTCTTTAACACGTAAAATGCATCTTACTACTACTCTTAAAAAGAAGCAAGAACAATACATTATACTTTTAATTTTAAGCCATAATAAAAAAATACAAGAAAGAATTTTTAATGAAGTAAGTATAGATGATTTTGAAGATGAAAATGTAAAGAAGATTTATGAGTATATACTTAAATTAAAAGAACAATATGACATTAATAAAATTGATATTCTATCTAAGTTAAAAGATGAAGAACTTATAAAAGAATTAACAGAAATAATATATATAGACACACAAAATATTGATAACGAAAAATTATTAAATGATGTATTAACATACAAACATAAGGAAAAACTATATAATAGAAGAGATGAAATTTTAAAAAGATTAGAGGAAAATATTTCAAAAGATGAGCAAGATATATTGCAATTTGAATTAAATCAAATTATAATTGAAATATCAAGATTAAAATCGTAAAGGAGTAAATAATGAAAGAAGTTTCAAATGGTAAAAAACAAATTGATGAACAAAAGGTGGAAAAAGTGGAAAAAATAAAAAATGAAAAAGTAGAGAAAAAAAATATCTCTAAAGAAGAAAAAAAAGAAAAAATTAAAAAATTTATTGAAAAAGGTAAAAAAGAGAAAAAAGTTAAGTATAAAGATATTGTTAAATTTGTAGATGAAGCAGAAATTACTCCTGAAGAGATGGCAAAAATATATGATACTTTAGCAGATCTTAATTTAAATATAATTATGGATGATGCAAAGGAAACATCAAAAGAGGCAAATATAGATTTACTTTCTGGAAAAGATAGAGAAGCTGTTGAAGATGATGATATAGATGTTGATGATTCTGATATGGCAGTTGTTAATATAGATGGTACAAAATCTGTTGCCGAACTTGATATTGAACCAAATCTTGAAGATATAACAGAAATTGAAAAAGATATTTTACTTGATGATGTTAAAAATATGGATTTTGTTGATAATATAAATGTCGATGATCCTGTAAAAATGTTCTTGAAAGAAATAGGAAAAATACCACTTTTAACATATGAAGAAGAAAATATGCTTGCTGAAAGAATGGTTCATGGAGATAAAGAAGCAAAAAAACGTTTAATAGAATCAAATTTAAGATTAGTTGTAAGTATAGCAAAGAAATATATTGGAAGAGGTATGAATTTCCTTGACCTTATACAAGAAGGAAACTTAGGACTAATAAAAGCAGTGGATAAGTTTGATCAATCAAAAGGATATAAATTTAGTACATATGCAACTTGGTGGATTAGACAAGCAATCACAAGAGCCATAGCTGATCAAGCAAGAACAATAAGGATACCTGTACATATGGTTGAAACTATAAATAAATTAATACGTACATCAAGGCATTTATTGCAAACTTTAGGGAGAGAACCAACTCCAGAAGAAATTGCTGCTGAACTTGAAATGCCAGTTGAAAAAGTAAGAGAAGTATTAAAAGTATCTCAAGAACCAATATCTTTAGAGACACCTGTTGGTGAAGAAGATGAGAGTAATCTTGGCAACTTTATACCAGATGAAGATGCTCCATCTCCTGCAGCACAAGCAGCTGATGTACTTTTAAGAGAACATATTGAAGATGTAATGCAAACATTAACTCCAAGAGAGGCAAAAGTTTTAAAACTTAGATTTGGTCTTCAAGATGGACGTATGAGAACTTTGGAAGAAGTTGGTCGTGAGTTCCAAGTAACAAGGGAACGTATAAGACAAATAGAAGCAAAAGCATTAAGAAAACTTAGACATCCAAGTAGAAGTAAGAGATTAAAAGATTTTATGAATTCTGAAGATTAATTTTAATATAAAAAAATATTAATAATTTGTATAAAAAATAAAAAAATGCACAATATAATAATGAGTACATTATTTGTTCTGTACTCATAAGATTTTAATTATGCTATGTTGTTATATGGTATAGTTATCACAATACAGATGGATTTTTTCTCGTCCATCTGTATTTTTTGACTTTTTCTGACTTTTGTATAAAAATCTATTGACATTTGTTTTGTATAGTAGTATACTATTAATAGTCAAAGAAAGTCAAAGTCTAAAAGGAGGCTAAAATGAAAATATCAGATTTAATAGAAGAGTATATAAATGAAATAATAACACAAAATGAAGTAGCAGAATTAAATAGGAGTGCACTTGCTGATAGATTTAATTGTGTACCATCGCAAATAAACTATGTAATATCCACAAGGTTTATACCTGAACTTGGATTTTATGTAGAAAGTCGAAGAGGAGGTGGTGGATATATAAAAATTAGTAGAGTAAATTCTACTAAAGAAGAATATATATCAAACATTACTGAAAAAATTGGTAGTAAATTGTCACAAAGTGTCGCAGATATTTACTTGGATGATTTTATACGATATAATCTATTAGATAAAAATACTGCAAAGGTTATAAAGGCTGCACTTTCTGACAAGAGCTTATTTAAGGTTGATAAAATAAAAAGAGATGAAGTAAGAGCTGATATTCTGAAGAATATATTAATGAATTTGTAAAGGAGTGATTATTATGAAATGTCAAAGTTGTGGAAAGAAAGAGGCAACTGTAAGATATATGGAAGATATAAATGGTAAAAAACAAGAAATGCATTTTTGCATAGATTGTGCTAAAAAATTAGGTTTTGTAAACTTTTCAGATATGTTTTCTCCAATGTTTACAAATATTCCAAGTTTGTTTGGAGATTTTGGATTTAAAGAGGAATTAAAATGCCCTACATGTGGTTATACATTTGATGATTATTCAAGCACTGGACTTCTAGGTTGCCCTGATTGTTACGATACATTTGAAGATAGACTAGACAATATTTTCCTTAAAATGCATGGAAAGAATAGACATATAAAATTAAGTAATAAAAAACGTATTTCAAATGCTAAAAGTATACAAAAAGATAAAATAGATAAATTAGATGAAGTAGCATCTTTAAAAAATGAATTAAAAACTTTAGTAGAAAATGAGGAATATGAGAAGGCTGCAGTTGTACGTGATAAAATAAAAAAAATAGAAAAAAGTAAAAGAAAATAATTAGGTGGTGAAATAAATGTGGTATAAAGAAATTTCAAAAGATTCTGATGTTGTAATTTCAACAAGACTTAGGTTTGCAAGGAGTATAGATGGATATAAATTTCCAAACATAATGAAGAAAAAAGAAAAGCAAAATTTACTAGATAAAGTGAAAAATAGTATAAACTTAAAAGAGTATAATTTCTTTAAAACAGAAGATATAGATGAAACCACTCTTGGTAGTTTAGTGGAAGAACATTTAATATCTAAGGAATTATTAGATTTATCAGATACGGCTATTGTAACAAACAAAGATTCAAGTATTGTTGCTATGTTAAATGAGGAAGATCATTTAAGAATTCAGGCTTTTGAGAGTGGTTTTGATATTGATAAATGTTATAATAATCTTATATCATTTACTGATAAACTAGAAGAGAAATTAAGATTTTCATATAGTGATAAATATGGATACATAACATCATGTCCAAGTAATGTAGGAGCGGCTATGAGGGTTTCTGTTATGCTTCATTTACCTGCACTTGCAAGATTAGGTCTTTTACCTAAAATAATTGATGAGGCAACAAGTTTTGGACTTTCAGTAAGGGGCCTTTATGGAGAGAATACATCAGGTTATGGTCATATATATCAAGTGTCAAATAGACAAACTTTAGGACTTAGTGATGATGAAATCATTAATAAAATAAAGGCAATTGTAGGAACAATAATATCACAAGAAAGAAAAGCAAGAAATGTTTTAAAGGAAAATAGTATATATTTAAGTGATGAAATATACAGAGCATTAGGAATATTAAAAAATGCAAGAATAATGTCTGAAGACGAGGCTTTTAAACTTTTATCTAAGTTAAGGCTTGGAGTTTCAATGAAGATAGTAAATGAAGTTAGCTTGGAAAAAGTTCAATCATTAATGGTTGACACACAAGAAAATACTTTAAAAACTATTATAAAAGAAGATTTATCAAAGGAAGAGGAAGATATAAAAAGAGCAGAATATATAAGAGAGGAGTTGAAGTAATATGTACGAATTTACAGGAAGAGCGAATAGAGTTTTAGAAATTGCAAAAGAATTTTCTATAACTCATAATTATTCATTTGTAGGAACAGAGCATATATTATATGGACTTGTAAAAGAAGGAGAAGGACTTGCAAGTAAAATTTTAACATCTCAAGGGTTAAAACCGGAATATGTTGAAGAAGAAATATTAAGAATTGATGGAGTAATGAATACCTTAGAAAGCGATCCAGAATTTACTCCAAGAGCAAAAAGAATAATTGAAAATAGTGCTAAAGAGGCAATGAGAATGGGACAAAATTATGTTGGAACAGAGCATATTCTTTTAGCACTTATGAGGGAAATTGATAGTGTAGCGGTTAGAATACTTATTGATACAAATATTGATCCACAAAGGATATTTGCAGATTTACTTAGACTTTTAAGTGAAGATTCACCAGTTGCAAACTATTCTGATTCATCATTTTCCTCTTCTGTTGATACCAATACACCAACATTAAATCAGTATGGCAAAAACTTAACGGCACTTGCTAAAGAATCAAAGTTAGATCCTGTTATAGGGAGAAAAAATGAAATTCAAAGAATAATTGAAATATTAAGTAGAAGAACTAAAAATAACCCTGTTTTAATTGGTGAACCAGGTGTTGGTAAAACAGCTGTTGTAGAAGGTTTAGCACAAATGATTGTTGATAATAAGGTGCCAGAAATATTAAAAAATAAAAAAGTTGTATCACTTGATATGTCGGCAATGATTGCAGGTGCTAAATATAGGGGCGATTTTGAGGAAAGATTAAAAAATGTTTTACAAGAAATAAAAAAAGCTGGTAATATAATTTTATTTATTGATGAAATGCATACTATAATAGGTGCTGGAGCTGCAGAGGGAGCAATGGATGCAGCTAATATATTAAAACCACTTTTATCAAGAGGTGAAATTCAAATAATAGGGGCAACAACTCTAAATGAGTATAGAAAACATATTGAAAAGGATGCTGCACTTGAGAGAAGATTTCAGACAGTTATTGTAGATGAGCCTACAACAGAAGATACAGTAAAAATATTAAGTGGACTTAAAGATAAGTATGAAGCACATCATAAAGTAAAAATTACAGATGAAGCAATAAAAGCAGCTGTAGATTTATCTGAGAGATATATAAATGATAGATTTTTACCAGACAAGGCTATTGATTTAATAGATGAAGCTTGTTCAAAAATAAAATTAAGAACCGTAACTATGCCTAAAAATATATTAGACATGGAAAACAAAATAGAAAAAGTTTCTAAGGAAAAAGAAGAAGCTATAATTTCTCAATCATTTGAAAAGGCTGCAAAATTAAGAGATGAGGAAAAGGAGCTAAAAGATAAAGTAAATAAAGCAAGAGAAAATTGGAAGAAAAAAGAAGAAAATAAAGAGGCAAGTGTAAATGCAGAAGACATTGCAAATGTAGTATCTGCATGGACAAAAATCCCGGTTACTAAGCTTACAAAAACTGAATCTGAAAAATTGAAAAACTTAGATTTAGAATTAAAAAAACGTGTAATTGGTCAAGATGATGCAGTTGAAGCATTAGCTAGAGCTATTAAAAGAGCAAGAGTTGGGCTTCAAAATGAAAACAGACCAATAGGATCATTTATGTTCCTAGGTCCAACAGGAGTTGGTAAAACTGAACTTACAAAAGCATTAGCAGAAAATTTATTTGGAAATGAAAATCAATTAATACGTCTTGATATGTCTGAATTTATGGAAGCACATAGTGTTTCTAAATTAATAGGTTCACCTCCAGGATATGTAGGATACGATGAAGGAGGTCAGCTAACAGAGCAAGTTAGACGTAAACCATATAGTATAGTTTTATTCGATGAAATAGAAAAAGCACATCCAGATGTATTTAATATGTTACTTCAGATATTAGATGATGGTAGACTTACTGACTCAACAGGAAGAACTGTAAGTTTCAAAAATACAGTAATAATTATGACATCAAATGCTGGAGCAAGAAATATAGTTGAACATCATTCTATTGGATTTATGAATAAAGAAGATAGTAAAAAAGACTATGAAAAAACTAGAGATGAAGTTATGGCCGAACTTAAAAAGATATTTAGACCAGAGTTTTTAAATAGACTAGATGACATTATTGTGTTTAAAAAACTAAGTAATGAGAGTATAGAAAAAATAACTAAAATTATGCTAGATGAATTCATAAAAAGATTAGAAAAGAAAAATATTAAAGTAGATGTATCTGATGATGTTATAAAATACATAAGTAAAGTTGGATTTGATGATACATATGGCGCAAGACCTTTAAGAAGAGCAATTCAGTCTAAGATAGAGGATAAATTTGCAGAAGAAATGCTTGATGGAAACATAAAAGAAGATAGTAATGTAAAGATTGATTTAAATGATGATAAAATTGTAATTAAGTAAAAATATGGCGGCTTATCTATGCCGCCTAAATTATATAATGAATTAAAATTATATGTTTACATATATTATAATATATAAAAATAAAAAAGTGTATATAAACCACTATATAACTCTTGAAAAAAATAAATCTTTGTGGTATATATAAATGTAGATGGAGGGGATTTTATGGATTTTAAAGATAAAGTAACAGAAATATCAAAAAAAGCAGGAAAGGTGGCAACTGATACATATAATACAGTAGCTGATAAATCAGGAAAATTATTTGAAGAGGCAAAAGCTAGAATTTCAATTTCTGAGATGGAAAAAGATATTGAAAAAATATATGAGTCTATGGGACTTACAATTTTCGAAAATTACAAAAATGGTGAAGAAGTAGGTAAAACTTTTGAAAAAGAGTGCAAGAAAATTGATAAGTTAAATAAAGATATTGCTGAATTAAATAAAAAGATTTTATTTAATAAAGGACTTAGAATATGTGCTGAGTGTGATGAAACAATATCTACAGAAGCAGTATTTTGTCCTAATTGTGGTGCAAAACAAAAACCTGTTAAGATAAAAGCTGATAAAAAAGCAGCTAAAAAAGAAGAAGAAAAAGAAGTTGAAAAGGAACACGTTTGTCCAGAATGTGGAAAAATTGAACCACCAGAAGCAAGATTTTGTACAAAATGTGGACATAAATTTTAATTTTATAAATTAAGAAAAATCATATGTAATAAATTTTAGTTTGTAGGGTGAATGAAAGAATTTACTCTACTTTTTTAATCTTTCAATATTGTAAGGTAAAAAATTGTAAAAAAGTGATATAATATAATCATCAAAAATTTTAGTTTAAATGAAAGGATAGATATGAAAAGTATTTTAATTGTTGAAGATGAAGAAATTATTAGAAAAGAATTAGAAACATTATTAAAAAATTCTGGATATAATGCGTTATCTCTAAATAGTTTTAGTGACGCTAAAGAAGATATAATAAATACAAAAGCTGATTTAATTTTACTTGATATAAACTTACCTAATATAAATGGTGAAATGTTATTAAAAGAAATAAGAAAAGAAATAAATACTCCTGTGATTATGGTTACTAGTCGTAATGATGAGGTAGATGAAGTTTTATCTATATCTTATGGAGCTGATGATTATATTATAAAACCATATAATCCTACTGTTTTACTTCTTAGAATACAGAATATATTTAAACGTATGGAAAATAATAGAGATGATTTGTTTTATGACGATATAATTGTAAATCCACAAAAAGGTACTTTAGATAAAAATGGCAAAACATTAGAGCTTACCAAAAATGAAATGATAATTTTTACCTATCTATTAAGAAGTCGAGGTAAAATTGTGAGTCGTGATAATTTAATGACTGACTTATGGAATAATAATGAATTTATAAATGACAATGCTTTAACCGTTAATATTAGTAGGTTAAGAAGTAAGTTACAAGAATTTGGTCTTGAAGGTAAGATAGAGACGAGAAAAGGACAAGGGTATAAGTTATTATGAATTTAAGAAAATATTTATTAGATAAAATTCCTCAAATTGCTTTTTCTGTTTTTGGAATTATAATTGCCTTTTTTATGTTAAATGCATTTAAGGTACAAAATGATTTGAAATTTGCACTTTTAATAATATTTATAATTGTTATTTTATTTAATATTTTAATAGATTATTTTAGAAAATATAAATTTTATAATAATTTAGTAAATACGCTTGATAATCTAGATAAAAAATACTTGATTTTAGAAATAATAAGTAAACCAGATTTTTATGAGGGAGAAATATTTTATCAAACACTTTATGAAATTAATAAGTCAATGATTGAAAATATAAAGGAATATACTTTAAGTATTAACGATTTTAAAGAGTATGTTGAAATGTGGATACACGAGGTAAAAATTCCAATATCAAGTCTTACATTATTAAATCATAATCATAAAGAACAAATGGACAAAAAGTGTACAGAACAAATTAGAAAATTAGATAATTACATAGATCAAATTTTATATTATGTAAGAAGTGAAAATGCTCAAAGAGATTATATTATAAAAGAAAAAAGTTTACAGGATATAATTAAAAGCGTAGCATTAAAAAATAAAGATGATATATTAGAAAATAATATTGAATTTAATGTAAATGTTAATAATGAAACAGTATTAACTGATTCTAAGTGGTTAGAGTTTATTTTAAATCAAATTATAAACAATGGTATTAAATATAAAAAAGATAATTGTAATTCAAAGATTGTAGTAAATGTAATGGAAGATGAAGAAAAAACATATCTTAGCATTTATGATAACGGTATTGGAATTTCCAAGTCAGATATTCCAAGAGTTTTTGATAAATCATTTACCGGAGAGAATGGAAGAAGAATGGCAAAATCCACTGGGATGGGACTGTATATTGCAAAAAAACTATGTGATAAATTAGGACATAAGATAACTATTGAATCCAAAGTGCAAAAGTATACAAGAGTTACTATTATATTTTCAAAAAGTGATTTTTATAAAATAAAAGAATGATATTTATAAAATTTACGTCTGTTACAAAAGTGTAATATTTAGTAATATTAGAATAACGACAAAATACAATTTCTGTACTAAAATAAAAGTATACAGAAAGGAGAATTTTTATGGAAAATATTTTAAAATTATCTAAAGTTGAAAAGTATTATGGCAATAAATCAAGTCTTACAAAAGCAATTGATAATTTATCATTTGATGTAAGCAAAGGAGAATTTGTAGCTATAATGGGAGCTAGTGGTAGTGGAAAAACAACTCTTTTAAATTGTATTTCTACTATTGATAAAGTTACATCGGGTCATATTTTTGTAGCAGGTAAAGACGTTACTAAATTAAAAGGCAATAATTTAAATAAATTTAGGAGAGAAGAATTAGGATTTATTTTTCAGGATTTTAATTTACTAGATACATTAACTGCATATGAAAATATTGCCTTAGCACTTTCTATTCAAAATGTTTCTGCCAAAGAAATAGATACAAGAATTAAAAAAGTTGCAAAAGAACTTGATATTACTAATATATTAAACAAGTACCCTTATCAAATGAGTGGAGGCCAGAAACAAAGAGTAGCTTGTGCAAGAGCTATTATTACTGATCCTAAGTTGCTTCTTGCTGATGAACCAACGGGAGCGTTGGATTCAAAATCATCAAAGATGCTTTTAGAAAAATTTGATTACTTAAATAAAGAAATACTAGCTACAATTCTTATGGTAACACATGATGCTTTTACTGCAAGCTATGCTACACGTGTTATCTTTATCAAAGATGGCAAAATCTTTAATGAAATACATAAAGGTGAAAATTCTAGGAAAGAATTTTTTGATAAAATAATTGATGTTGTAACTCTACTTGGTGGTGATTTAAACGATGCTCTTTAAGTTATCATTAAAAAATATAGGTAAGAGTATAAAAGATTATGCCATCTACTTTTTTACTCTAATACTTGGAGTTGCAATTTTCTATGTATTTAATGCAATTGATGATCAAACAGTTATGATGAATGTATCATCCTCAACCTATGAAATAATAAAACTTCTTGTAAGTATACTTTCTGGTGTGAGTGTATTTGTGTCTTTTATATTAGCCTTTTTAATTATTTATGCAAATAGATTTTTAATTAAAAGAAGAAATAAAGAATTTGGAATATATCTTACACTTGGAATGAGTAAAAGAAAAATATCATTAATATTATTCTTTGAAACATTAATGATTGGTATTGCCTCATTAATAGTTGGTTTAGTAGTAGGAGTTTTATTATCACAATTAATGAGTATTGTAGTTGCAAATATGTTTGAAGCTGATTTAACAAAATTTAAATTTATATTTTCAACAGGTGCATGTGTTAAAACTTTAATGTATTTTGGTATTATGTATTTTGTTGTTATGATATTTAATACAATAAATGTTGGCAAATGTAAATTAATTGATTTAATGCAAGCAAATAAAAAATCAGAAAAAATAAAACTCAAAAATCCCCTTGTTTGTACTATAATATTTATCATTTCTTGCATAACACTTGGAATTGCTTATTACCAAGTTACTGGTGGTGTTAATAATTTATTTAATAATAATTTTAATGAAAATAGTATATATATTCTCATTATATTAGGAGCAGTATCAACCTTTTTTCTATTTTGGTCTTTATCTGGATTGCTTTTAAAAATAGTTATAAGTTTGAAAAAAGTATATTATAAAGGTTTAAATAGTTTTACTTTAAGACAATTTTCAAGTAAGATAAACACAATGATTTTTTCAATGACTATAATATGTTTGATGCTGTTTATAACAATCTGTGTGCTATCAAGTGCATTATCGATGAAGAATTCTTTAAATAAAAACTTCATTGATTTCTCACCAAGAGATATAGAATTTTCAAAAAGCTGCAACGTTAATCAAGAAGAATCTGATATTACAGATATACAAAAGGAAAATTTAAAATTAAGTATTGAAGAAGTGTTTAAAAAATTTGGATTTGATTTTAATAGCAATTTAAAAAATATTGTTAAATTTTCATTATATTATGATGATAATGTTACATTAAAGTCTACACTTGGCTCTTATTTTGAAATAGCAAATAAACAATATCCATTTTTAAATTATAGTGACTATATTATTTTAATTAAAAATAGTGATTATAATAATATAGCAGATAGCTTTCATTTGGAAAAAGTCAAGTTGGAAGATAATGAATATGTTGTAGTAGGAAATTATTCGAGCATTATTAATATTAAAAATGAAGCCTTAGAAAGAAATACTAAGATAACAATAAATCAAAAAGATTATTATCCAAAATATAAAAAAGCAATCAATGGTTTTTATGAAATGGGAAGTCAAGAAACAGAAGTTGGTTTCATTGTTTTACCAGATAATGCTCTTAGAGACGAACAAAAAATTAGAAATCAAATTATTGCTGATTATAATGGAAATCCTGATGATATTGAATCTATAATTAATTCAATCACTAAAAATAATCAATTTTATATTGATTACGGCATATCTGTTGATACAAAAAAAGATATTAGAGAAGCAAGTATTGGTTTAGGTGCTGTAGTTACATTTTTAGGTTTATATCTAGGTATCATATTTTTGATATCATGTGCTGCAATTCTTGCTCTAAAAGAGTTATCAGAATCAAGTGATAATGTAGAGAAGTTTAAGATGTTAAGAAGAATTGGCGTAGATGAAGCAATGATTAATAAGGCTTTATTTAGACAAATTGGAATATTTTTCATGTTTCCACTTATTTTAGCAAGCATACATTCAGTATTTGGAATAATGTTTTGTAATAATATTTTAAAGACAGTAGGGGTTAGTTTTAAGCTTTCATCAATTATTATAACAGCTATGTTTATAATATTAATATATGGAGGATATTTTTTCGTTACTTATTTATGTAGTAAAAATATTATTAAGGAAAATAACTAAAAAGAATTATCAAAAGCTGTTTTGTGTGTTTATTTTAACCAAAAAGTAATTATGTACATACTATATAATGTGGAGGTTAAAAAATGGAAGCAATAAAATTTAATAATTACTATAGAAATATGTACAATAGAAATTATCCATATTATGGTTATACATATAATAGAACAAGTGAGATGACAGTAGAATTAAAGGAAGCATTAGCATCTATAAAAGATTCTGTTGAAGGTGAAATTGAAGATGCGGCTTTTTATACAATGTTACTGTCTCTTACTTCTAATAAAGAGGACATAGAAATTATAAATAGTATTATATCTGATGAAAAGAAACATAATTTATTACTTAGAAATTTATATTTTGAATTAACGAATAAAAAATTACCAGAAAATAGAGAAGAAAAAAATGTGGATAATATGTTAAATTACAGACGAAATTTAAAAAAGGCACTTATGGGAGAACTTGATGCTGTAAAAAGGTATAGAAAAATTATGGCTGCTATGCCAGATGAAAATAAATATGCAGTTGTGATGGAGATACTTACTGATGAAATTAGACATGCAAATTTATACAATTATTTAATTGCAAAATCTATGCAAATGCTATAAAATTAAGGGTTGGTTGTGAGTTATATAACTAACCCGACATTTTTTATAAAATTTTTGTAAAAAATGTCGAAAAAAGTATTGACAAAAAGAAATAAAAATGGTAAACTAATTAAGTCGCAAACAAAACATTAAA